>Ga0209498_1000162_pt1 | contig 39177 bp, 32 predicted proteins | sample WalLakDeSediment_FD_184131 | JGI IMG/M metagenome (GOLD analysis project Ga0209498, IMG submission 184131) | Lake sediment microbial communities from Walker lake, Nevada to study Microbial Dark Matter (Phase II) - Walker Lake 11/02/13 Deep... | ecosystem: Environmental > Aquatic > Freshwater >... | reverse complement strand
ACGCCCGTGCGCTCCGACAGGTTCAGCACCATGGCCACGAGTTCGCGATGATCGTAAGTTCCGACCGCGGTATAGGCGCCGCCCGATTCGAGCGGCGTGGTGTCGAGTAGGTCATCCGCCATCTCGGGCGAGAAACGCGTTGCGACCATCTCGACGAATTCCGTGAATACGATTCCTTTCATGCCTCCTCCAACAGAAACGGGCCAAGCTTGTCCGACTGAAGGCGTGTGACTTGGACCTCGTTTTCCAGGACCGCGAGTGCTTGCATGGTGGACCCCTCAGTACCCGGCTGCCAGGTGAAAGATCAGGCGGGTGGTGTTGGTGCCTAGCGCGTTCTGGCTACGTAATTCGTCGCACAGCGCATGGATCAGCGGCAGGCCATAGCCGCTCTCCCGCAGTTCCTCCGGCTCCGGCAGCGGGCCGGGAGGTGGGAGCTCGAAGGGCTCGCCGTGGTAGTGCAGGCTCAGCTCGACCCGGCCCTGGTCAAGCTGCAGCAGGATCCCGATCGTGCTCGAGCTGGATCCGGCATGCTTCACGATATTGCTGAAGGCCTCGACGCTCGCCAGCGCAATACGGTCCCTGTCCGCCTCGTTGAGCTTCGGTGGTGAGGCTTCGAGAATGAACTCGCGCAGCGCCGGGATCGAGCCAAGCGCATTCGGCAGATCACCGAAGTGCTCGGTATCGGCAGGGTGCCGGACGGCGATCAGGGTGCGGTCGTCTTCTGGTGGCCGTCCCGCCGCAAAGCGATCGGCTTCGTCCAGCACGAACGCAGCGATCTGGCCCGGATGAGCATGCTCAGCCAGTGCAACTGATGCGATGTCCTTCAGTCCCGAAACATCCAGCATCCGTCCCTCCGCGTTGCAGGTTTCGCTCAGGCCGTCGGAATAGAGCAGGACCACCGACCCCTTCGGCCAGGGCGTGGTGGTCTGGGTGTAGACCTCGTCCGCGACGGTGCCCAGCGGCGGGTGCTGATTGGGCACCTCGTGGACGCTGCCCTGCGCGAACACCAGCATCTCGGGGTGGCCGCAGCCGATGCTGGTCAGGGTCTGTTCCCGACGGTCGAAGCGCACGTAGGTCAGCGTGACGAAACACTCGAGCTCGATCAGGCGAGCCGTCAGCCGCCGGTGCAGGGCGTCGAGGATCGCGTTCGGCCGGGGAGGTCCGGCACCCGTTGCGCGGGCGCGCAGTTCGAGCAGGCACTGCGCCAGCTCCATCTTCACGGCTGCGCCTACCAACGCCGCCGGCACTCCCTTTCCCATCACGTCCCCGATCAACAGGTCGAAGGTATCCGGCCCGAGTTCGATCAGCGCGTGAAAATCGCCCGCGACGCCGGCTGATGCGCGGTACCGGGATGCGATCGGTATCCCTGCAGCAACCGCGGGCAGGGGGGGCAGCAGCAGTGTCTCCTGGATCTGCGCTGCCAGCGCCGTCTCGCGCGCGCGCGCCGCCACGAGCGCCTGCTCGCTGCGCTTGCGGTCGGTGATGTCGCTGCGGATCACCATGTATTGATAGGGGCGGCCGCCGGGATCAAGGAACGGGACCAGTGTGCCGTGCACCCAGCGCGCTTCCCCGTGCCTGCCATGCAGCGGATATTCGCCCTGCCACACGTGGCCGTTCCGCACCTGCGCAAGGATGCCCGCATTGAACTCGGGTGGTGCGAACCCTGTGCGATGCTCGGCCAGGTGACTGCCGATCAGCTCCGTGCGGGCGAACCCGGTGAGCGGGCCGTGGCGGTGCGAGGTCTCGAAGAGGGTGCCGGAAGCATCGGCCAGGCTGATGATCGCGTGATGGTCCAGTGCCTGGCGCTGGCGCGCGTGCTCGTACTGCTGGCGCGCCGCGGCGTCCGCATCCCTGCGGTGGCGGGCGGCCGTGCGGCACAGGGCCCGCAGCATCGGGCCGAATTCGGCAGGGGCCAGCGATGCATCCACGCTGGCGGCAGCGCCCGCCGCCCAGGCCTCCGCACGCCGCTGCGTGTCCGCCCTGGCAGTGAAGACGAGGATCGGCAGGTGCGCACACTCCGGGAGGTCGTGCAGCAGCGCGATGAGCCCCGGCGTTCGTTCGGGGTCTTCCGCCGAATCGTCCAGAATGATCGCGTCAACGGTCGCTTCGGCCAGCCGTGCCGGGATGTCAGCGAGGGCAGCGCAGAAGGTGAAGGAATGCAACGGGTCAGCAAGGCTCGCGATGAACCGCGCGCATCCGCCGTCGGATGCGCCCACCACCAGCAGTCGCCGGGCCGGTATCTCCCGGCCAGCGAGAGTTTCCGTGACGTGATGGAGCAGGGCTTCAGCGGAGATCGGCTTAGCGAGCACGCGCGCCGCGCCCCCCCGGTAGGCCGCCATGCCCAGTTCGATCGAGCGGGTGGCCGACAGGACGAGCACCGGAAGCGGGAAGCCGAGGCAGGCTCGCAAGCGGGACAGGTACTGCACGCCGGCGTGATCGTTGCCATTGAACTGCAGGCCGAGGAGCAGCAGATCCGGTCGCTCCCCGGCCGCTATGGCGGCTTCGAAGGCCTCGATCCGGTCGTACTGCCTGACCCGATATCCCGCGCCCCCCAGCAGCGCCGCCTGGGAGGCCATTTCATCCCGGCCTTGAAACAGCAGGGCGATGTCTGCCTGCGCGTGGTCCGGCTCCGCGTCCGGGGCGCTGCCGGATTCCTGGTTCTCGATCGTTTCGGCGAGCTGAGCAATGGCCTCCGCCAGAGTCTCCGGAGCGCGCTGCACGTTCGTGAGTTCCTCGACGCGTGAAGCACGCCGGGCCAGTTCGGTCATCTCGTGCAGGCCAGCCGCGCCGACCAGGCTGTGCGCTTCGCGCTTGAGCTCAGCCAACGCAGCGGCATCCCCGGCCGCGACGGCCGACAGCTGCGCGCGCATCCGGTCCAGGCGCTCGGGCAGCCTGGACAGGAAGCGCTCGCGCAATGCCAGGAATCCGGTGGGCAGGTTCATGATTGCAGTCGTGCGCCCGTGCGGTCAGTTGGCCGTCGTGGCGGCGAGACCCAAGGTCATGAACGACAACCCGGGCAGCAACTGGCGCAGCACGTAGCCGGTCTTCGCGATGCCGCGTTTCTCCACATAAATCACATCTCCCTCGTCGAGGCTGAAGTTGAGCAGTCGCTCGCCGGTCACCAGCGCCTGCAGCGGTGTGCCCTGGATCGCTTGTCTCTCAGGCCGATAGATGGTGATGCCCGAGGGGTCCCCGTCCTCGGTGGGCCCGCCAGCCTGGGCGAGGGCGTCCAGCAGCGCCATGTCGGGTGTCAGCCGGTAGGCCCCCGGCCGGTGCACCGCGCCTAACACATAGACCATGGTATCCGAGGAATCCGGGATGTAGATCAGGTCACCGGGCCGGAGGCGGATGTTATACGCCGGATTGACCCGGTTGAGCAGCTGCCTGAGGTCCACCCAGACGACCTGTTCACGGCCGCGAAACACCGCGGCACGGGTGAGGGTCGCTTCCTTGTCGATGACCGGCAGCGAGCCGGCCCTGGCCAGCGCCTCCAGCAGGGTCGGCTGCTCCTCGAACTGGATGGTGCCCGGGTTCTGCACCCGCCCAAGTACCGTAACGCGGTTGGCGGTGTACTGATCGACCCGAAGCACCACGGAAGGCCGCTGATAGTGGCTGGAGAGCATTTCGCGGACATCGCGCGCGGCCTCCTCGCGGGTCGTATCGGCTAACCGAACCGGCCCGACCAGCGGCATGGTGATGCGTCCGTCCGGCCCGACCACGTGCGACCCGCTGACCTCGGGGCGGCCCCAGACCTCGACCGTCAGCTGGTCCCCCGCGCCCAGGCGATAGACCGGATCGATCGATGCCTCGAACAATGCCAGGGCTTCCGGGTCGAGATAGTCGATGTTTTCACTCTTGTCCGCCGGCTCGAACACGAACGGGGCGTTGGGGGTCGCCTCCCGGGGCAGGGTCGAAGCACAACCGCCCAGCAGGCCGGCGGTGGCAAAAATCGAGGCGGCAAGCACTCTCATTTCGAGTCCTCTCAAGTATTGCGGGCCGGGCTGTAATGGCCCGGGCCGGCTCATTTCCCATTAGAGGCAACGGGGTGGGGGCAATCGTGTCGTCATTGTGAAACTTCGCTGCCGGGGCGGCGGGCCGTGACGATGAGTTCCTCTCCGCTCGTTGGCCACAGCATCGAGCGCAGGTCATTCCATGCCGCCGCGAGCCTGCCGGTCCGCGCTACCGGTCCGCGGCCGGCCTTGCGTGCGATTTTCCGGCTCGCCCCATAGAACCAGGCGCTCACGGGGCCGGGCGGCCGGAACCGAATGTTCTCGAAGCCCGCCTGTTCCAGGCAGTTTCGCAGCGCCCGGCTGGAAAAGACGGCGAGATGGCGGGGCGGTTCGAGTCCGCGCCAGTCGGGGCCGAAGCGGGCATGACCTGGGGCATCGACGTTGGGGGTGGCCAGCCACAGGGTGCCTCCGGGGCGCAGCAGGCGGGCCATTTCCCGCAACGACGCGACCGGGTCGTGCACGTGTTCGATCACCTGGCTGAGCGTGATCACGTCCCAGTTCCCGGACGGAAGCCCCGTCCGAGGCAGGCTGCCGTGATGAACGGCCAGTCCGGAAGAGCGTGCGGCGGCGACGGCCAGTTGATCGAATTCCAGCCCCTCGGCCGAGTACCCGAGCCGGCTGGCAATCTTGAGGAAATTGCCGTCACCGCAGCCGATGTCGAGCAGGCGGCTGTCCGAAGCCGGTGCAGCGAGGTGCCGGACGTCACGCTCGGCGAAGATGCGCGTGTAGGGAAAGAGCCGGAACAGGAACCCGCCCACGCGGGAAGACGGACCCTGGCGCAGGCGGGGAAAGCGGCGGTTCAGGTAGCCGTCTCGCCAGGATGGCAACCGGGCGCCCGCCCGGGTGGAAGAGGAGAGCCAGGTCGTTTCGGGGTTGGCCGCGTGGGTATAGTACTCGGCGTAGGCCAGGCCGATCGTGTCTTCCGACGGACGCGGATCGAGATAGCCGGACCCGCAGTCGGTGCAGCGAACCATGGACCAGGATCCGGGTGCGCAATGGAATATGCGGTCACCGAGCTCGGCATGCAGCAGCTGCCGGCCCGAACCGTGGCAGCAGGGGCAGTTGCCCAGCAACTCCAGTCCGTCGCTTGGCCACGCCGTTTCAGTCACCTGCGGGTTCAGTGCTGCGGTTGCATTCATCTCGATGTTCCTCGCCAGTCTCAGCTTCTGCCGCCCGAACTCTACCCATGCGCTGCAGGCGCTATGTCACGGGAATGTGAACGCGGTGCGTCGAGCTGCGCGGAGAATCTGGTCTCTCACCACGTCTGGTTCGAGGGTGATCAGGCTGAACGGCGGCACGGTCAGTTCGATCAGTTGGTCCGCGAAGTGAGGCGGTGCTAGCGGTTCGGTCGCGGGGCTGCCCAGGCGCCGGACCTGGGTGGGCAGCGGGGCGCCGTCGTCGGGAAAATGCAGACGCAAGGTGTGTGGGTCGGGCGATGCCGACACCACGGCAATGGCCCAGCCATGATCGTGCCGGAACGCGCTGGCCGTCAGGAATGCCTGCGCGGGTCCGGGGATCACGATCGGGTGCAGGTTGCCGCCGATGACGCCGTTCAGCATCTCGACTGCCGTTCCGGTGGGACGCAGGCTGGACTCCTGGGCCAGGTCGCGGGCGATGCCGAACAACTGGGTGAGCTCGCTGCGGTCATCCAGGAAGGTGTCGTAGCCGGTGACGCGATACACGTTCTGGCGCCGGACGCCCCGGTTCAGGTGGTGCAACAGGTTCTGGGCCAGGGCCACGCCTGCCTCGGTGCTGGTCACGACCGCGTCGCGCTCGTGCCTGGGCATGTCGCCGCGGGTCGTGTGCAGGTTGATCTCGTAGACGGCGATCTGCTGCTGAAGCGGACGTTCGGCCAGCATCCGGGCCATGTGCCCGCCATCGCCGGCGAACAGCAGCTCCAGTTCCCGGCCACGGTCCGTGGCATCGAGCCGGTACAGGAAGTAGGGCGCCAGCGCGAGGATGTCGGCCTCCTGGCTGGCGCCCGCAAAACGCAGGGCCGCATGCGGGTTCACATACTGCGCGTTGATGGCGGTGCGGATGGCGGGGTGTCCGTCGGCGCCCTCGCGCAGCGCGGCGAACAGGCGGTCGGCCGCGGCACCATGATGTTCCGGGTCCTGGATGCCGGCGGGCCGGAAGATCGCGTTCCAGTTCTCGTTGCCGAACTCGACGATCACCTCCTCGAAGCCGTGATCGGCGATCCTGCGCGCGAGCCAGGCACCGAGTTGGCGTGCCTCCTCCGGGCTGAACGTAGTCGGCAGGATCAGCCAGGGCTGCGCGCCGACGAGGCGGTTCAGATCGAGGAACTCGGGCAGTCCGTAGCCGAAGTCGCTGTCCCCGGGGCGATAGCGGGTGGTGCGTCGGGCGAAGGGCGGGGCCAGGCGGTTGTCGAGCGTATCTCCCAACTGGCCCTGCCAGTCGCGCAGATAGCCGGGACGAAGCTGCTCGAGCAGACGGATGAGTTGCGGATTGAAGACCTCCGTCGCGAGACCGCCTCCACGCTTCGGGAAGATTCCCTCCGGTGGCAGCGGGCCCAGCCAGACATCGTCCAGGTGCACGACCCCGCCGCTCGCCTCGAGGATGAACTCGAGCGGGCCGGCCGGGCCGGCGTCCTCGGCCTCGAAGTGGTGCTCCAGGTAATGCCAGCCGGACTCGACTGGACGCTGCAGGTCAAGGAATGGCGGGCTGCCGTGGCGGTGGAAGCGGATCTGCAGCTGCGCCCCGCCTGCCTCCGGGCCGTGCACCCAGAGTCCGAGCCGCCAGGGTCCACGCACCGGCAGCAGCTTGCCGGCACGCGCGCCGATCGTATCGAGATGGCTGACCGCGCGCACGCCGGTGAAAGCGTCCGGGTGGAGGCCCAGCGATCGCAGCCCGGGGCTGCCGGGAGCCACCAGAGCCGAGTTCGTGCGTACCGTGCCTTCCCCGGCCTTTGGGAACCACCAGCGCGCCGCTGGCAGGTCGTCGCGGATCCGGGTCAGCGCGACGATATCGCCCTCGGCAAGGCCGGGGACCGGGCTCGCCACCCGGTACTCGGGCCGGCTGCGTGCATTGCTGGCGACGGAGTCGAGAATCTGGCCGGACTGCCCAACCGCGGTGCCGGTCAGCACCTCGAAACCCGCACCGGCCCAGAAGCCGTCGGCGCGCGCCAGCCAGGACTCGTCGTCGCTGAAACCGTGGCGGTGGACATCGGAGGCACGCACCAATGCCCGGTCGATGATTCCTTCGAAGCCGGGGTTCTTCAGGATGTTGCGCGCCAGCTGCTCGGCGCCCCAGGTTGTCCACTGTCCCAGGTTGAGACCGATGCGTGGGGTGTCCGCGAGAGACGGGAGGTCGGCGATCACCAGTTCCACGGGTACCGTCACTGATGCGTTGCCGTCCGTTGCCGGCGCCTTGCTCGCAACCGCTACCAGCACGCCCAGCAGCACGGCGCCCGCAAGCCAGATTGCAGCGTGCCTGAACCTCATCGGGAAGCGAGGCGATCGAGATAGGGCCCGACCTGGGCGTGGATCGCCAGCAGCACGCCGCCGCCCGAGCCCGGGTCACCCTCGACCGGCGCGCGCACGGTATCGAGTTCGGCCCAGCGCCGCGCGAGATAGGCGAACCACAGGGGAGCGGCGGCCTCCTCGGGGAGCTCCAGACACTGGAGGTACCGGCGCAGGCAACTCGACCCGAGTTTCCCCGGCGCGCGGGCCGAGCTCAGCAGGTAGGCCAGGTCGCCCAGCGCGATACCGTCGAAGGTGGACGAGCCCCAGTCGAGCACCCGGAAATCGCTGCCGTCGGCCTGAATCATGCGGGTGTTGTAGATCCCCAGGTCGCCGTGCTCGAACACCGTGGGCAGCGTGTGCTGTCCGTCGAGCCAGGCCAGCGCCCGCCGCGCCTCGACCTGCATTGCCGGCGGCAGGATGCCGCGCTCGATCAGCCGGCGCAGCGGAGCGCGGTGCAGGCGCTCGGCGGTGGCACGACCGTCTTCCCGCCGGGTACGGCGTGCGGCGGTGGCCAGCCATTCCGTCATCGCCCGGCAGAACCGGCGGCGGCTCTGCACGCGCCAGCGCAGCCCGAAAAACGCGCAGGTGGGCACGTAGTCGTAGGCCAGGGCGGCACGGCCGTCGATGCGTGCGGAGGCGGCCGGCCGGACGACCCGCATGGCCAGTTCCGGCCCCAGTTCCTGTTCGATCCGCTGGAGTTGCTGCGCTTCCAGCAGCAGGTGATCGGCCTCCGGGTGCCGGGCGAGCTTGATCAGCCGCCGAAGGTTGCCGGAGCTATCCATCCGGAAGGCAAGGATCGGGTTGCCGGGGCCGAGCCGGCCGGAGACCGGAACCCAGCCCATCGGGTCGAACTCGGGGCTGTCGGGCGCGCGGCCGGCCGCTGACACCAGCGCGGCATCGGCGGCCTCGAGCAGGCTCGTCGGACTGGACGCTCCCTCGGGCTCCCGCCGATAGATTGTGATCCCGTAGCCCGGCAGTTTCCACGCGGCAATCGCCGGGTGAAGCTGCGCGAGCAGGCCGAGCCAGGAACGCATCGGCAACAGGCGCAGACCGCGGACCGCCGCGCGCCAGCCGGCCGCGTGCTCCGGGATCAGCACGCGGAAGTCCGGCCACGACGGGAAGGCACGCCAGCGCCCGACCCGTTGCAGACCGTCGGCCGGGGAAGAGCGTGTGTCCCGGGTGTCGGACGCCAGCTGGCAAAGGGTTCCACCCGGACGCAAGTGGCGCGCGGCCTCCAGTGAATCGGAGAACACCAGGTCGTAGAGTCCCTCCGGCTGCGCCAGCCGGCGCACAGTGGCATTGGAAATGGCCCCGGATGTCGGCTGCGGGGCGGACGCCGGATCGGGCTCCGTGCCGACGGCGTGCACCTCGCGGAGCTCGCCGGCCAGGTGGCGGAGGAACAGGGGCTCTTCGGCACCGACAATCAGGGTGCGGGCGTCCGGCCGCAACGGCAGCAGCACTTTGAAGTCGGCCAGTCGGTAGTCGTTCGGATCGACGGTCACGAGGAGATCCGGGTCGGTGCGCGTCTGCGCAGGACGGCAAGTCGTCCAGCCATCGGAGCGAGGCGGCTGCGCAGAAAGGCCTGTTCGGTGTCGGTGAGCTGCAGGTGCCAGAGCAGCGCGGACTGCGCCAGGACGTAGGCCAGCCCGCCGGCCAGCACCACCGCAAGGCTGCCGAGGCGGTCGTCGGCGACCGAGGCGATCCAGGGCGTGATCGGCAACAGGAGTCCGAAACCGGTGAGGTAGGGCAGCAGCCCCGGCAGCAGCGCCTGGCGCAGAAAGACCCGCTGGCGGATCCCCAGAAAACGGTTGGTGTAGGTGAAATAGAAGAGCGCGCTGAGGATCATTGCGCCGGCCACGGCCGCGACGATGACCCGGAGCTCTACCCCGAACAGGCCAAAACCGGCGCCCACCAGAACCACGACCAGCAGCAGCTGGCTGACGGGGTACAGGAGTTCGTGGACCGGCCTTTCCAGGCCGCGATAGACGTTCGTCGCCGCCCCGGTGACCACGTTCAGCTGGAACGGCAGGGTGAAGCAGGCGAGGACCAGGGGCGCCAGCGCGAAGTCGGGGTTTGGCCCCAGCCACGCGGTGATCAGTGGCGCCGCGAAGGCCGCCATGAAGCCCATCATGAAGCCGGTCAGCAGGTTGATCTGCCGCGCGCCGCCGAGGTAGAAGTTGCTGAACTCCCGGTGCCGCCCCTGCACGTGCATCTGGGTGACGGCCGGCAGGTAGGCGGCATTGATGGAGGAGGGGATCGACGTCGCCATGACCGGAAACTTCTGCGCGACGTCGAACAATCCCACCGCCTGCACGTTGATGAACAGGCCGGCGATCAGTTTTTCCACCGAGCGCAGGAACATGCTGAGCAGCCCGGAGATCTGCAGGATGCCGCCGAAGCCGATGTACAGGCGCAGGTGCTCGCGGTTGCAGCGCAGGGGCGAGAGGCGCAATCCCGGCAGGTTGCGGAAGCACATCCAGACGCTCAGCGAGATCGACAGCGCGTAGCGCAGCGCGAAGGCGTACAGCAGGCCGAGAACGCCGAGCCCCATCAGCATGAAGGTCACCACGAGCAGAGTCTCGAGCAGGAAACTCGCGATCCAGATCCGGTTCTGCAGCACGATTTTCTGCAGCCCGACAAGCACGTAGACGAAGGCCCCCAGGCTCAGGTCCAGCATGAACACCGCCGCTGTGCCGAAGAGCAGCAAGAAGGCGGTCGATTGCAGGTGCTCGGGCACCGAGAACCAGGGCAGCACGGTGGGCAGGGCGAACCACAGCGCGATCAGCGTCGCCGTGGCAAAGATGCTGACCAGCACCAGCCCGGTCGACAGCAGGTCGCCGATCCGGTCCGTCTGGCCGGCGGCCTGGTACTGGGCCACGTAGCGAACGTAGACATTGGAGACGCCGAACGCGCCCATGCCGAGATAGGCAATCAGGATGAAGGCCAGCGCCCAGAGCCCGTACTCCTCCAGCGTGATGTAGGCGAGGATGATCGGGGGCAGGGAGAAACGCGTGGCCAGGTACAGGATCTTGGCCCCGACCGAGCTGATGATGTTCCGGCTCAGCCGGGCATGCGTCTCGTCCCGGTCCACGCCGACGCCGGGGTCCGGAGCGGCCGTAGCGGCCGTAGCGGAGCGGTTCATGCCAGCACCCTGCGGAAGCCGTGCGGGACGGGAACGGGTCTTGCCGCCTGCTCGGGGGCCATCGCGAAACTCCGGTTGGAACGGAGGTAACCCTCGGCCCAGCCGGTGATCAGGAACAGCAGGGGCACGGCCTGCAGCCCGAGATAGACCGTCGCCACCGAGACGATGAACACCACGTACACGCTGGCGAGGGTGAAGGCCAGCGAACTGCCCGCAGGATGCGCCAGCGGCTCGCTCAGCCCACGGCGCAGCAGCCGGAACAGCATGCTGACGATGATGGCGAGGAAGAACCCGAGCCCGAGCATGCCGTGCATCAGGAGCAGCAGCAGGTAGTAGTTGTCGATCGATGCCATGCCCGGCACCTTCGGCCAGGCCGTGAGGCCCCAGCCGAACCAGAACTGCTCCCTGGAGATGGCGCCGTACTCGGTCAGCAGTTCCCACCGGTAGGCGGCGGTCTCCTGGGCCACGCTCAACGCGCCGGCGCGGCCGACGGAGACATAGTCGTAGAACCACAGTCCGCCGGGAATGCCGAGCAGCAGGCCGCCGGCGACGATGCCCGCGATGGCGAGGCCGCGATGCGGGGAGCGGCCGATCAGAACCACCAGCGCGGCGAGAATCGCTCCGATCCAGGGGCCGCGCACCATGGTCATGATTACGCCGGCCACCAGCACCAGTGTGATCAGGCGCGCCTGGCTGATCGGCAGCCAGGGTGCAACTTGCGGTTTGGGCGCCCAGGCCCGGCTCCACTCGAGCCAGCGCTGGATCCGGAAGGCCACGACCATCAGGATTCCTGCGAGGATCGCGTGCCCGTACGGACCGGCGGTACGGGCGAAGCCCCAGCGGAAGGTCGTGACCCAGCCGCGCCCGCCCCAGGGGAAGAAGTGGTCGAGGATCATGCGCCACGGCGTGGCGCCGAAGCGGAACTCGTAGAGCGAGATGACCGCCACGGCGGCGAGCAGCAGCACGATGGTCCTGGCGAAGCGGACGCGCAGGCCCAGCGGCTCCACCATGCTCTTGGCGAAGAGGTAGGGCAGCACGGCCCAGGTCATCAGGTTCCACGCCAGGTTCTGTGCGTCCTTGTAGCCCCCGGCGAAGTACTCCGACAGGGCCGCCGAGACGGCGAATCCCAGGACCAGCAGATCGGTCGGGCTGAAGCGGTATCCGGGCGCGCGGCGGGCCAGGAATGCGGCAGCCGTACCCAACGCGGCGGCCTGGCCGAAGGTGGGGCTCGGGATGCCGGGCAGATCCAGCCGGTAATACTCGGGCAACAGGAACAATGTCGGCAGATAGACCAGCAGGAATGCAGCCTGCGGAGAACGTTTGAAACCCACCCAGGCAGCCAGCAGGCCTGGGATCAGCACGATATAGGCCAGCATCTCTAGCGCTCTTCCCGTGCCAGCGCGGGCGCAACCGGGTGGCGGCGCAGCGCAGCGAACGTGGCGGAGAGAACTCCCCGGATCAGGACGACGGGCGCCCGGATCAGTTCAGCCGCGGTGCGCCGGATTGCATGGAACAGCGAAACGGTTTGTACCTTGCGCCCGCAGCGGTGTTCCTCCACCAGCGTCGCTACGTAGCCGCCCCCGTGGAACGGGTTGATTCGATTGACCACCGTGCCCACGACCGGCGGGTCGATGCTCCTGAGCAGGCGGCCGGCCCGGCCGAGTTCGCCGCGGCCGATGCCGCCGGCTTCGGCCACCAGCAGCACGGCGTCTGCCGCGCACGCGATCAGTTCGGCATCGGAGGAGGCCAGCAGTGGCGGGGCGTCGACGATCACAAACCGGTAGTGCTCCGGGATGGACTCGAGAACCGTGCGCAGGCGTTGCAGGTTACCCAGCGCCCGGTTTCCGGAGCCGCTCCCGACCGGCACTGACGGAATCTCGGGATCGGTCGTATCGATGGGCAGCTGGGATGAGGTTCCCTCGAGCACGGAGTCCAGCCCGGGGCCGGGGCCGTACACGGGGTCCGGACGGTAGGCGTTCGCTTCGACTGCCAGTGTGGGGAACCCGAGCCGGTTCAGGGTGCGGGTCAGCGAGCGGGCGATCCAGGTGGTCCCTCCGCCCGGGCGCACCGAGCTGATCACGATCGTTCGCGTGGCGTGCCGGCTGCCATCGCGAATGAGTCCGCTGGCCAGCCGGCGCAACTGGTCTTCCGCGAACCGGAGGCGGTCCGGGTCGATCCCATCCACGATCCAGCCCAGCGGCGGGAAGCCCAAGGTGCGGTGGACGTCGCTGACGGTCCGGACCCGGCGGTCGAGGAGGTCGATCACGATCGGTGCGGCCAGACTCAGCGCGGCCGCTGCGACCAGGACCATCAGCAACAGCTTCTTCTTGCCAGTGCCGGTCGGGTGCAGGGGGGGCAGGGCTGGCGTGACCAGGCGCGAGAATCCTGGGGATGCCTCCTCGGCCGCGAAGAAATTGAGCCGGTCGCGCACGCGGTCGAGTTCGCTCCACAGCAGGCGGAGGTGGTTGGTCAGGCTCACCGCCCGGTTGAACCGTTCCGCGTACGTGCCGGCCTGGTCGGCGACCTCGGCCAGCATCTGCTCGAGCTGCGCCTCGATTTCCAGGACCTGGGAGGTGGTGGTGCGGTGGCGGCTTTCCACGCCGTCGCTAAGTTTCTCGCGCAGCTCGATCTCGCGGCCCGCGATCTCCCGCTCGATGCCGGCCAGTTCATCCTGCGCGTCGAGGTAGGCGGGATGTGTCGTGGACAGGCCCGAGCTGGCGGCGAGCAGTTCGGCGCGGCGCTGGTTCAGGCTCGCCTTCAGGCTGTTCAGGCCGGGGTCCGCCAACAGGGTCTCCTGGATCGACCGCATCGCGGTGTCCGTCTCGCCCTGCGCCAGGAACGCGTCCATTCGGGCCTCTGCCTCGATGCGGCGGACCCGCGCCTCCAGGTACTCTTCCTGCAGCTGGCGCGCACGACGGTCGAAGGGATTGACGTCGTCCGGATTGAAGGACGTGACGCCGAGTTCCTGCCCGATCAAGGTCCGTTCCCGGGTCATGGACTCGATCTGCTCGCGCAATTCGCGTTCGCGCCCCTTCAGGCTCTCCACGCGCTGGTCGGCGGCGAACACCTGTTCCTCGCGGGCGCGCTCGAGGTAGGACGCGACAACGGCATTGACGATTTCATCTATTCCATCCGGCTGGTCGGTGACCAGGCTGACCTGGATCATGTAGGTATTGCGCACATGGCGGATGGCAAGGCTGCGCTGCAGGCGCTCGATAGCCTGGCGCTCGCTCTCGCCCTCCTGGCGCCAGGGGTGCGATCCCTCTCCCGCCGCACCGAGCCGCTGCAGGGCCAGATCGATGACGTCGTAGCGGTAGATGGTACGCGCCTGCTGCTCGATGAACTGCAGGTACTGGGTGTTGGACTGAAACTCCAGCTCGATGTCGTCACGCAGGGTCTTCATGTAGCGCGGCGAGACCTGAATGGTCGCCGTGGTCTGATACGACGGCTGTCCCTTGATGAACACCACGGGCAGCCCCAACAGCGTGACGATCAGGAAGATCAGCACGACCAGGCGGGCGTGGTTGTGCAGGCTGTCGAGCGGCTGAATGCCGCGACTGGGCAACGGGGCACTGGTGTCGGCGGGGGACGTGCTCATCGGGGCGTGTTACCGGAGAGTGTCCAGGAAACGCTGCTCGGCTTCGCGTATGGCGGATGCGGGCATGCGCGCATCCCCGATGACCCAGGGCAGGTCAGTGACTTGCAGATCGATGACTGTGCCATCCTCGGACATGCAGTACTGCCCGTCCGTGACCACCGCGTGCAGATCCGCCAACTGCCCGATTCTCGCGTGGGGAAGAATGATGCTGCGTTCAATGCGAGCCCCGGCTTCGACCACGGCGCCGGCACCGATGAAACAGGGACCGATCAGGGCCGTGCCGTCCTCGATCCGTGCGCCACCTGCAATGACGATCGGACCCTCGAGACGGCAGCGCCTTGGGTTGACGCTCACGTTGATTCCGGTCCGCAGGCCGGGGGCGATTTCGCGCCCGGGCAGCTGGTAACCCGGCACCTTGCCCAGCAGCGCGAGCTGGCTGACCCGGTAGAAGTCCGGCAGGCGTCCGATGTCAAGCCAGGTCATCGACAGGCGTGCGCCGAACAGCGCCAGACCCTGGGCCGCCAGCGCGGGAAAGACCTGGCTGCCGATGTCGGCCGGATAGGTGTCCGGGATGTGGTTCAGGATCTGCGGCTCGAAAACGTAGATCCCGGTGTTGACCAGCGTGCTGGCGGCATCCTCGACCGACGGCTTTTCCTGAAATCCGGTGACCATTCCGGATTCATCCAGCACCGCGACGCCGTAGTGACAGACCTCGGATCGAGGCACTTCGGCCAGGGCGATCGTCGCCAGTGCCCGGTTGCGATGATGCTCCGCCACCAGTGCGGTGAAGTCGATATCCACCACCGCGTCGCCGCACAGCACGAGGAAGGTATCGTCGAAGAACCCGGCGTGCCTCTGGATGTGGCGCAGCGCGCCCGCTGAGCCGAGTGGCTCGCCGACCAGCTCACCCTGGCTCAGGTAGCCCTCGAAGGAATAGGCGATCTCCACCCCGAAACGACGCCCGTCGCCGAAGTACTGCTCGACCGCCTCGGCGTGATGACTGGTGTTGATCACGATCTGGGTGATCCCGTGCTGCCGCAGTCGTTCGATCAGCAGTTCGAGCACCGGCGTATCCAGGATCCGCAGCATCGGCTTCGCGGTACCCCGCGTGAGTGGCATCACTCGGGTCCCCTTGCCGGCTGCGAGGACCAGTGCCTTCACGCCAGCGAGCTCAACGCAGACCGGCGGTCGGGGTGCACCTCGAACAGGCGGTGCATGCGCATCAGCTCGAACAGCGCGCGCACGGCACGATTCAGGCCACACAGCCGGAGCTGTCCCTGCCGTTCGGTGACGATGCGCAGGCAGGAGATCAGGGTGCCGACGCCGGCACTGTCGATGAATTCGACATTGCTGAGATCCAGCACGACTTTGTCGTGCTGCTCGAGCTGCGGAACGATCGAGAGACGGAAGGCCTGCACGTTGCTCGCATCCAGGCTTTTTTCCGTGGGCACGGCAATGAACGCGCTGCCTTCGCGGTCGTGTGTCAGTGGCATGAGGTGCTCCTTCGCTTCAGGTTTCGGTGGGGACTATTGGAATGCGAATCACAGCCGCGACTGTGACGGGACTGTGAAACTGCTGATGGGTGCGGCGCGGAAATAGGCGCGCAGCAGGCGCAGACGCTCCTTCCAGCCGGCGTGAAGCAGCCAATGCACATCGGCCCAGGCGGCTGCCTCGGCGTCGGCAATGGCAAAGGCGTCGCGAGGCCGAACCAGGCCCCTGGGTGCCTTCCGCAACGGCTCAGTCCAGCCGGAGGCTTGAATGGATTCGTGCAGCTCCGGGTGATCGGCGATACCGACCAGGGCAAGTTCGCCGCGAACCACCTTCGGAAGCTGTGGAAAGACCCTTCGCGAGAAGTCCCGGCCACGGCCGAGCGCGCGCAGGCTCAGCACTGGCAACAGTCCGACCACGAGGATCAGGAGGGCCGCCACGCGCTCGAGAACGGTGATTCCGAGCAACGTGCCCGCCGCACCGTTCGTCCCCAGGAGGTCCCCGGTCGCATCCGCCGGCAGCCAGACGTCGTAGGCTGTATGGAGCAGTCCGGCGGGCGTGACGAGCGCCTGTTCCACCTCTACGGGACCCTTGATGCGCACGCCGTCGGCGACCAGGGCGTCGCGAATCGTGGCTTCGCCTTCGATCCGGCAGCCCTCGCCGAGGACGACGTTCGGACCCAAGGTCGCGCTGCCGGTGATCCAGGTGTCTTCCCCGATTTCCAGCGGGGCGATCAGTCGGGCACCCGGCGCGATGCGCGCGCTGGACGCGATGCGAATGCCGGCGGCCTTCTCCTGCAGCAGTTCGAAGCGGTCCGGCGTTCTGGTGAGCCAGCGGCGCTGGGCCTCGAGCACGGCCGGGCCGCAATCGAAGCGGTAGGGGGCAACGGTGCCGATCCGGCCGATGTCCTCCGGCAACCTGCGGAGACTTAGGCCGTCCGGCCCCATCGCAGCGAGGAATGCGGCCCGGGTATGTCCAGTGATGCGTGCCCAGCCCGCCCACTGGACCCGGTTTTCCGGATCGACGCTGAACCACGCTGCATCATCCTGTGCACCCTGCAGGGCCGGGGCCGGCAGCCAGTGGTCGGCACGCAGCAGCCAGACAGATTCGCCTGCCGCGAGATCGCTCCGGGCGATGCGCCTGCGCGCGTCCTCGAAGTCCCGCACTGCGTGCACGCTGACTTGCAGCCCCCAGCGCTCGCCGGCGCCGACCAGGCTGCGAATGGCCTCGAGTCCATGGCTGGCGAATACCTCGACCTCGCGGCAGCCCAGCCCCGCCAGCGTCTCGAGATGTCGATAGAGGAGAGGCCGGTCGCCCAGCGGCAGCATGGCCGGACTCATGTCAGCCTGCTCCACCCAGTCGCAACGGTCCGGCTGGGTCGCGAAGACCATGGCGCGGGTGGCCGTGTGCACCGGCGGCGCCGCGGTCGTTTCCGCGGCCAGCAGTGCCAGGTCGATGCTGCCCAGCCAGCGCTGCAGCAATACGGCGGTCAGAAAACTGAAATTGCCCACCAGGTAGCGGCGCCACATGCGCTGCGGTTCCTGGTAGAGGCGAAAGGCCCATTCCAGGCCCAGCTCGCGCAGCCACTGCGGGGCCCGGGGAATACGATCAGCGTAGAAGTCGAACAGCCCGCCGACGCCCAACGCAACCTTGACGCCGGTGCGTTGCGCATGTTCCTGGATCCACAGATCCTGCCGCGGCGCACCCATCGCTACGAGCAGCACATCGGCGTGGCTGGCCCGAATCCGTTCGACCACGGCATCCTGTTCGCCGACATCGAAATAGCCGTGTTGCAGCCCTGCGATCTCGACCCCCGGATGGTGGCGCGCGATCCAGTCCGCGACGTCCTCGGCGACCCCCGGCCGTCCGCCGAGCAGATACAGTCGTCCGCCGTCGCTGGCCAGGCGCTCGCACAGGCGCGGAAACAGATCCGTCCCGTTGACGTTCTGCCGGAAGCCCTTGCCGAGGATCTTTCCGGCGATGCGCATACCGATGCCGTCCGGCGCGACCAGTTCGGCCCGGTTGACGGCATGGCGGTACCGTGGATTCCGGCGGGCGATGTTCACGCAGTCCGGGTTGACGAAGCAGAGTTGCAGGGGGGCAGGCACCGGGGCGGTCCGCTGGCGGTCGATGGCCTCCAGCGTCTCGTCCATGGTCACCGGGTGCACTCGGACCGTATCCACCAGTACCGGATCGCGGCTCTCGGAGCCGGCCACGCGTCCATAGAGCGAGGCCAGCAGACTGCGCATCAGAATGCCTGAATCGTTGCCCAGGCTGCGCCGCGCGATCTGTTCGGCATCCGTGTTCCACTCGTCGCCGTAGTCGATGCGCGTGCGCTGGCGCAGCGACCACAGGGAGATCAGTCCCGGCCGCACACTGGCCCGGATCTCCTGCAGGGCGTGCGGCGGCGCCTCGCCCGGTGGCAGGGGACGGGGTCCCACCCATGCCATGTGGCCGCGCAGGATGCTGAGCAGTGCCGGCGTGCGGCAGATGCGCAGGCGGGCTCCCAGCCGACGCCGGATTCCCGGGGCCGGCTCGATCTCGATGAGCTGGAAGATCTCTTCGTGACGACCCAGCAACTCCGTCCTGCGGAGCCGGGCGCCGGGCAGCACCAGCAGCACGAGCGGGCTCACGAGGATGCCGACGAGCAGCGCGAGCCCGATGTCGAATGCGCGCAGGCTCACATCATGCCAGCCGCGCGTGCGCGGAAAACTAGCCGTTCCAGTCGTTTGTGCCTTCATGACGAACTGATCTCCACAGTCAGGACGCGCCGCGTCCAAACAGGACCGCCGGTACCGTCTTGAGCAGCAGGACCAGGTCGCCGCGGAAGCTGCGGGTGCGGATGTATTCGAGATCCAGGGCGACCTGTCCCTCGAACGGGATCTGGGAGCGGCCACTGACCTGCCAGATGCAGGTCAGGCCGGGCTTGACCTCGAGCCGGCGGCGCTGCAGCGGCGTGTAGCGCGCGACCTCATCCGGCAGGGCCGGGCGCGGCCCCACCAGCGACATGTCGCCCTTGAGCACGGACCACAACTGGGGAATCTCGTCGAGGCTGCTGCGGCGCAGGAAGCGGCCGACGGCGGTGATGCGGGGATCGTTCTCGCGCTTGAAGGTGATCCCCGAGCCCGCGTGGTCGTTGGCTTCCAGCAGCGCCTGCCGGAGCTGGTCCGCGTTCACGACCATCGACCGGAACTTGGGGAAGCGAAAAATGCGCCCGCGGTAGCCGACGCGGTCCTGCCAGTAGAACACCGGCCCCCCGTCGCGCCGGATCAGAAGTGCGATGACGAGTCCGAACGGCAGGAACACCGCGAACGCGGCGCCGGCGACAGTCACGTCGAGTGCGCGTTTGCTCCACGCGCTGGCGCGAGATACGAATCCGTGCCGCGCATTTCCGGTGAGGGCCGCGAGGCGTGCAAGCGCGCGGCGGGTGCCGAAGCGCTGTTCGAGTTGCCTGAGGGTGTCGAGGTCGTTGTTCATGGCGGCTTCCGGTTTTCGATGGGCCCATTGAACCCCCGTCGGCGCGCGGAATCGTGACCGGAATGCAACAGCCGACCTGTCGGGCCGGAGCGCTGGCGCGAGGCGATGCTCACGCGAGCTTGCTGCGCCCGGGACGATTTGCCATGCTCAGCCAATGTTGATAGCCATCGTGGAAGACGATCCCGATCAATCCGAGGCGCTCGGCTTCTGGCTCGGGGAGGCGGGGCACGAGACTGCGGAGTTCCCGACCGGCGCGGCCTTCATCGACACGCTGGGCAAGCGCTACTTCGATCTCTTCGTGGTCGACTGGATCCTGCCGGACATGCAGGGGGACGAGATCATCCGGCAGATCCGCGCACGGATCGGATGGGATACCCCCGTGCTGGTGGCCACCGTGCGCAACCGGGAAGAGGACATCGTTGCGGGTCTCGGCGCGGGCGCGGACGATTACCTGTCCAAGCCGGTCAAGCAGCGGGAGTTCATCGCCCGGATCGAGACGTTGGCCCGGCGCCTGAAGCCGCGTATGCAGCCCGTGCTGCAGATTGGTGTTTACGAGTTCGACAGTGAACAGCAGCGGGTGCGTATCGATGGCAGCGCGGTGGAGCTCACGCAGAAGGAGTTCGACCTGGCCTGGTACCTGTTTTCTAACCCCGGGAAGCTGTTCTCCCGCAACCATCTGCTGGACAAGATCTGGGGCGTGAGTGCTGATGTCGACACCCGGACCGTGGACACCCACGTGAGCCGCTTGCGGCGCAAGCTGGCGCTCAGCGAGGCGAACGGCTGGAAGCTCGAGTCTATCTACGGTTACGGTTACCGCATGGAGAACCTGGGCCAGGCCCCGCCCCCGGACTAGAGCTCCGCTGCCGGAGGGGCTGCGGCGGCCCCCGGCTGGGCCTGTGGGCGCAGGATGATCCGCGCCGGAATGCCGACCGCCAGGGCGCCGGGCGGGACGTCCTGCAGCACCACCGAGTTGGCGCCGATCACTGCGCCGTCTCCAATGTGGATCTTGCCCAGGAGCTTGGCTCCCGCACCGATGTCGACACGGTTGCCGAGGATCGGTGCACCGCGTTCACCGGTGCGGCGCAACCCGAGGGTGACACCGTTGCGGATCACCACGTCGTCGCCGATGACCGTGTCGCCGGACACGATGATGCCCCCGAAGTGCTCGATGCGCAGCCTGCGCCCGACCGTGGTCTCGCAGGGCAGATCGATCCCGGTCATCACCTGGCCAGTGAACTTCAGCAGCTTGTAAACGAGGGAGAAGGGCTTGCGCACCAGCCCGGGAAGGCGGTACCGCCAGCGGCCGAAGCGGTAGATCAGTAGCGTCCAGAAGCCCTGCCTCCAGATGTCCCGTTCATGCGTGCGCCAGTCTTCGCGAACCAGTTCGAACATGGCAGGTCACCAGGGTCGGGGCGGGGAGACGCGGCCGCCCAGCGTCTCCCGCCAGGCACGCTGCTGCGTGTTGATGATCGCGCTGGATTCGCCATGCTTTTCCGGGTCGCGGCGATTCTTCATCCTGCGCAGCCGATGCCAGGCCGTCTCGATTCCGGCGCTGAACCAGGCGGCCACGTAGCCGTGGTGCTTACGGTAGTAGAGCAGGGCGCTGCGCATGCGCCAGAGGGTGAGCTGGCGGCCGTGATTCGACACCTTTTGATTGGACAGGGTCTTCGAGGACTCGCCGCCCCAGTGGACCGCCTGCAGATCCGGCCAATACCATATCGACCATCCGGCCGCGCGCAGCCGGCGGCAGAGGTCGACTTCTTCGTAATAAAGAAAGAAGCGCTCGTCGAAGAAACCGACCTGGTCGAGGGCGGCGCGCCGGATGATGCAGAACGCGCCGGGAACCCAGTCAACCTCGGCGGGCTCCCGGGGATCCGCCCAGGTGCGGTCGAAGCGCCCAAAGAAGCGCGAGCGCGGATAACGCGCGGCGAGCCCCGTCAGACTCAGGAAGTCGTTCAGCGGTGACGGAAACCGGCGCGCCGACGGTTCAGGCCGCCGGTCCCTCCCGAGCAGCAGGCCGCCGGCGAGGCCCACCTCGGGGCAATCCCGCATGCGCGCAAGCCCCTGCCGCAGCGCCCCGGATTCGATGAATGCGTCCGAGTTCACCAGGACCAGGAACTCGCCCCGCGCGGCTTCACGGCCGAGGTTGTTTCCTCCGGCGAACCCGAGGTTGTACGGCGCCCGGATCAGCCGGATCTCCGGAAACTCTGCGGCGACCATGTCGGCCGAGCCGTCGTGCGAGGCGTTGTCGACGACGATGATCTCCGAGTCGATCTCCGCACCGACCGCTCGAAGGCTGGTCAGGCTCTCGCGCAGCAGGTCGCGCGTGTTGAAGGACAGCATGATCAGGCTGGCCGCGGGCTTTGCGGCCTCGACCTCCCCCGTGAGCCGTGGCTGAGATTCGCTGACTTCAGTCATTCCGCCCCCCCGATTTCGTCGTTGCGCCTGGAACGCACCCAGGCAGCCCGGCGGCGGCTGTGCAGCAGCGTCGCGGGGAGCAGGGTGAGCTTCCATGTCAGGTAGAAGGGACTGAACGCCAGGGCGCCCAGGTCCCGCGCGGTAGTCGGGCCGCGCCAGAGGATCGCCGCCACGTACAGGCCGATCGCGAACACACCGAGCAGCGCCGCATAGGTGCCCAAGCCACCCAGCAGCGCGGCGGCCAGCAGCAACAGAACGTGCATCCCGAGCGGCAGCAGCAGCAGGTCGGCCAGCAGCTCGGCTGCGGCGCGGTCGCCGGCCAGGGTCCGCTTCAGCAGGGGTCCCAGATGCTCCCGCAGCATGCGCAGGCGGCCACCCTCCCAGCGCGTGCGTTGCGTGCGGGCGCCTTCGCGGGTATCCGCGATCTCACCCGTCACGAGGGCATCGGCGACGAAGTGCACCCGCTCGCCGGCATTCACCAGGAGCAGGTGATATTCGAGGTCCTCGACCACCGAATGAGCATGGTAGGGCAGGCGCTCGAGCAGGCCGGCGCGCAGCGCGAACCCGTTGCCCAGCAGCCCGCAGGAAAAGCCGAGGCGCTCCCGTGCGAGCGGGCGAACCAGGTTGAAGCCCCACTGCGCGAGGCGGCTGACACGGGACCGCAGGTGGACTCCGGCCCGCGACAGGTAGCAGGCCTGCAGGGCATTTCGGTCTGGATGCATCTCGGCCCGCATCGCGGCGAGGAATCCGGGGTCCAGCGTGCTGTCGGCGTCGATCACCAGCAGCCAGGCGTAGCCGGACCGGGTCAAGCGGGAGAAAGCGTGCTCGAGAGCGTGCCCCTTGCCGCGCAGTTGCGCGTTCGTGCGCACGATGACCCGGGCGCCGGCCGCCTCGGCGCGTTCCGCCGTGTCGTCGTCGCAGTTGTCGGCGATCACCCAGACATCCGTGAGCCCGTCCGCCCGGGCTGCCGCCAGCAGGTTGCCCAGCGTGCGGCCGATACTGGCAGCTTCGTTGTGCGCCGGAACCACGATCGCGATGCGCCCGGGCTCAGCCGCTTTCCGATCGCCGGTGCGCTGCCCCGGCCAGAGGGCAGCCAGCGACAGCGTGCTGAGCGTCAGGCTGCCGGGCAGGCTGGCGGCGGCCACGAGGGTCGCTGCAGCGTTGAGTACGAGGTCGTTCATGCGCAGGCTTCCAGGCGGCGTCGAAACACGTGGGCGAGGCCGCCGATGTTGCGGTCAAGATCGTAGGCTTCGCAGACCCGCCTGCGCCCGTTAACCGCCAGGCGGCGACGCAGTTCCGGGTCGTGGATCAGCTGGCGCAGGCGGCCGGTCAGCTCGTCCAGGCTCGAGGGTGAAGCCAGGAACCCGCTCTCGCCGTCCACGATCAGTTCCGGGATCCCGGCGATGCGCGTGCTGACGCAGGGCAGGCCTGCAGCCATGGCCTCCATCAGCACCACCGGGATGCCCTCGGCGAAGCTTGGCAGCACGAAGGTATCGCAGCGAGCGTAGAGGTCCCGCACCTGGTCGTGGTTGAGGGCCCCGTGAAACTCAACCAGCTCGTCGATGCCGAGGGCATGGGCATGTCGCTGCAGGGAGGCGCGGTCGGGGCCGTCGCCCGCGAGGTGCAGCCGGACCCGTTCGCCCCCGTCGTGCAATGCGGCGATGGCGTCGAGGAGCAGGTGCTGGCCCTTGGCGGGTGTCAGCCGGCCCACGCACAGGAGGGAAAACACCCCCGGTTCCGGGGTCTTCGCGACCGGGGCAAAGACCCGCGGATTGACGCCGAGGCGCGACACGTCGAGCTTCTTCCAGTGCTCCGGCGCACTGTGCTGCATTGTCTGGCTGCGTGCGAAATGGCTGATGCACACCACGAAATCGGCCGCATCCACCTTTTCGTGGAAATGCTCGTTGCGCACGTCCGCGAACTCGTCCGGGCCGTGCACCGTCATCGACAGGGTCATCGGGAAAACCTGTTTCGCAAGGCTCGCGACCGAGGCGCCGGCGGTGGCGAAGTGCACGTGCAGGTGCCGGATTCCCTGGCGCTGCATCCAACGGCCGATCATCAAGGCCGCGGTGAAATGAAACAGGTTCCGCAGCGTCGTGCTGGGGTTCTTAAGGCTCCGCCGCAGGGCCGCACGGAGCCCACGGGCATAGCCCCGGGGGTGGCGCCACAGGCTCCCGATCTGCGCACTTAACGCACCACGCAGGCCGTGGGACTTGAGCACGTAGGTGGTGCCGCGCTCCTCACGTTCCTCGGACGTGACCGCCGACAGCGGCCGCGAGTCCGCGTTGATGCTCGCGGTGGCGATCTCGAACCCGCGCTGGCGCAGGCCCAGGACCTCGCGCAGGATGAAGGTGTGCGAGGTGGCGGGATACTCGCTGACGAAATAGCCGATGCGCGGTCCCACGGGTCGGATCTGTTCGGTCATGGTTGAACTCCAGTCGGGTCCGTGCATTAAACCGCCCACGCTCCGATGATTTGTGACCGAACTGCAAAATGAACAACCGAGTCCGCGCCGACGAGATCGACCTGAACGTGCGCGCGCTGTCGATGGGCAAGCTGCACCACGCTATGCTGGGGACGGCCGCGGTGGCCATCTGCATGGCGGCGGATGGAAGGTGGAGAAATTAGTGATGAGCCGTAGCGCGCGGGTGCTGATGGAAGGCTGGGTGCGGGTGCCCGGCGACTGCTGCTAGCCCGCCATGGGAATCATTCGCCGGCGGGTCCTGCGCCTCATCGAGATGCCTCGCGATCTCGATGAAGTGATCGTCATCGACCGGAAGAAAGAGGTCGATCCGGGCGAGGCGGGACTGCACCCGTCGGACGTGGAGCGGATCTGGGATAACGTCATCAAGGTCTACCGCACGGGCGTGCATCCGGCGATCACCATCAACTTGCGCTGCCGGGGCAGGATCATCATGGCGCGCAGCATCGGCCATGCGCGCGGCAACGGCCCGGACGACGGTCCCGACACCGTCCGGGTGCTCGCGAGCCCGGCTACACCAATGTGCATGTTCTCCGCCTCCAAAGCGATCACCGCCCTGCTGATGCACATGCTTGCGGAGGAGGGCCTGATCGACGTGATGGATCCGGTGACACGCTACGCCCCGGAATTCGGGCGCAAGGGCAAGGGCGCCATCACCATCCAGCAGGTCCTTGCGCACCGCGGCGGCATTCCCGGCCTGCCCCGCGGCACTTCGCTGGACGTGCTGTGGGACGTGGACAAGACTTGGGAGTTGCTCTGCGACGCCGAGCCGATCATGACCGACGGGTCGAAGCTCGCGTACCACGCGATCACCGGCGGCTTCGTGCTGGAGCGCGTGCTGCGCATCGTGACCGGCGCCGACATCAACGCCTACCTCGACCGCAAGATCCGCAAGCCGATGGGGATGAAGTATTTCACCTACGGCATCCGGCCGGAGCAACGCGACGCGCTGGCGCTCAACTACGCCACCGGCCCGCGCCAAGGCCCCGTGCTGGGCGCCGTCATCAAGCGTGCCCTGGGCACCGACATGGAGGCCATCGCAAGCATCAGCAACGCGCCGCGCTATCACGATGCGATCATGCCGGCGGCCAACCTCGTGGCCTCGGCCGAGGAGTTCTCGGCATTCTTCCAGATGATGCTCAATGGCGGCGCCTGGGGCCGCAGGCGCATCTGCGCGCCCGCGACCATCGCCGGCGCCGTGCGGGCCACCGGCCACCGCGCCTTCGACCGGACACTCATGTTGCCCATGCGCTATAGCGCCGGCCTGATGTTGGGCGACGAGCCCTTCGGCCTGTGGGGTCCGCACAGCGGCCAGGCCTTCGGCCACGTGGGCCTCATCAACAAGTTCGCCTGGGCCGACCCGCAACGGGAGCTCTCCGCGGCGATCCTGACCTCAGGCATCCTGCTGGTGGCGCACCACCTCGTGCCGTTCGCACGGTTGATACGCAGCATTGGCAACGCGCCATCTTCGCGGCCAGCGCCGTGATGGCAAATTGACAATCTTTTTGCATTGCACCATATTCACCGGCCACGCAAGAAAGCGGAGCAGGCCATGAATGCTAGGGCGGGCAAAGTGATCGATCTCGCGCTGCAGGGAGGCGGCTCGCACGGCGCGCTGACCTGGGGCGTGCTCGACCGGATTCTCGAGGACGACCGGCTGCGCATCAACGCGGTCAGCGGCACCAGCGCCGGGGCCATGAACGCGGTGGTCCTTGCCGAAGGCCTGCGGAACGGCGATTCGGAAGAGGCGCGCGCGGCGTTGCGCGACTTCTGGAAGGCCGTCAGCGACGCGGCAAGATTCTCGCCGATCCAGCGCACCCTCTGGGACCGGCTCTCGGGCAATTTCAGCCTCGAGAACTCGCCCATGTACCACCTGTTCGACCAGATGAGCCGGATGTTGGCGCCGGCCCAGTTGAACCCGTTGAACATCAACCCGCTGCGCGACTTGCTGACGGCGACCATCGATTTCGATGCGGTCAACGCGTGCCGCAAGCTCAAGGTGTTCGTGACCGCCACCAACGTCCGCACCGGCCGCGGTCGCATCTTCCGGCAGGGTGAGCTCTCGGTCGATGCCGTGATGGCGTCGGCCTGCCTGCCGTTCCTGTTTCGGCCGGTCGAGATCGACGGCGAGTCCTACTGGGACGGCGGCTACATCGGCAACCCCGCGCTTTATCCGCTCGTCGACGATCCGGTCTGCCGTGACATCGTGATCGTGCAGATCAACCCGATGCGCCGCGACCAGCTGCCCGGCACCGCGCGGGAGATCATGAACCGGGTCAACGAGATCACCTTCAACGCGGCGCTGATCAAGGAGCTCAGGACATTGCACCTGCTGCACCAGCTGATCGAGCTGGAAGGGCTGGAGAGCGAGCGTTACCGCGACGTGCGGGTGCACATCATCCACGCCGCCGATGAGGTCCAGCACCTCGAGGCCTCGAGCAAGCTGAACGCCGAGTGGGAATACCTCACGTACCTGTTCGAGCGCGGCCGCGGTTGGGCCAGCTCATGGCTCGACGAGCATTTCGACGACCTGGGCCGGCGTCAGACCCTCGACCTGGATGACCTTTTTGCCGACACCTTCAAGGCCGGAGGGGTCATCGAGGGCGTGCGTGACGATGCCTCGGCGTCACCGCCGTCACCGCCGTCACCCAAGCGCCGCGCACGCCGGCCCGCGAAACCCAGGCGCGCAGGGGAGTAACCGGGATGTACGGAGTTCTCGTCGTCGTCGCCGTCCTCATTCTCCTGATGTACCTGGCGTTTCGCGGCATCAGCCTGCTGATTCTCGCGCCGGCGCTGGCCCTGCTCGCGGTGGTCGCCACCGGCGATCTGCCAGTCCTCGCTGCCTACACCCAGGTGTTCATGTCCGCCACCGGCGGTTTCGTGACGAGCTTTTTTCCACTGTTCCTGCTGGGCGCCATCTTCGGCAAGCTGATCGAGGATTCCGGCAGCGCCGAGGTGCTCGCCAACGGGATCATCAAGTGGCTTGGTGACGACAAGGCGATTCTCGCCGTGGTCCTGGCGTGCGCTGTCATGACTTACGGCGGCGTGTCGCTGTTCGTCGTGGCCTTCGCGGTGTTCCCCATCGCCGATGCGCTGTTCCGCAAGGCCGACCTGCCCAAGCGTCTCATCCCCGGCACCATCGCACTCGGCGCATTCACCTTCACCATGAGCGCGCTGCCCGGTACGCCGGCGATCCAGAACGCGATCCCGATGCCGTTTTTCGGCACCTCTGCTTTTGCCGCGCCGGGACTCGGCGTGATGACCGGCGTGATCATGCTGGTGCTGGGCATGCTGTGGCTGCAGTACCGCAGCCGGGTGCTGGCCGCCGAGGGCTACGCCGGCGTGGCGCAGCCGCCCTTCCAGCCGACCAGGGAGCTCCGGGAACAGGCCGCTGGCGCCGGCTTCGACCTCATGGAGGTGCCGGTCGAGTCGCCGCCGCGCAACCTGCCGAGCGTGTTCATCGCCGCGTTGCCGCTGGTGCTGGTGATTGTGCTGAACTTTGTGTTCACCGGGGTGCTCATCCCGCGGATGGACACCAGTTACCTGGCGCTGCCGCTATTCGGCGAGACCGACATCAGCCAGGTGCGCGGCCTGTGGTCCGTGATAGCCGCGCTGGTCATCTCGACGGTCGTGCTGATGGCGCTCAACTGGCAGCGGCTGACCATGCTGAAGGTCTCGCTGGACAGTGGCGCCAACGCGTCGCTGCTGCCGATTTTCAACACCGCGAGCCTGGTGGGCTTCGGCGCGGTTATTGCCTCGCTGTCCGCCTTCGCGCTCATCCAGGCGAACGTGGTGGCGCTCGGCGGCGACAACCCGCTGATCTCGCTCGCCGTCGGCGTGAGCCTCTTGTCCGCCATGACCGGCTCTGCCTCGGGCGGCATGAGCATTGCCCTCTCGACCATGGGCGACACCTATGTCGCAATGGGCGCGGCTGCCGGGATCGCCCCGGAGCTCCTGCACCGCGTCACCTCGGTGGCCGCGGGTGTGCTCGACATCCTGCCGCACAACGGCGCGGTCATCACGCTGCTGGCCATCTGCGGGCTCACCCACCGCCAAGCCTATTTCGACATCGCCGTCGCCGGCATCGTCGTGCCGCTGATCGCGCTGGTGGCGCTGATCGTGGTCGGGACACTGTTCGGGAGTTTCTAGCGCGTAGCGTTCAGCGATCCGCGAATAGCGCGCGCAGCCGGGCCAGGTCTGCGTCGCTCCATCCCGCCGGTTCCGTGAGCCCCAGCCAGGCATCAATGTAATGCGTGGCAGCGTACTCGTGGCCGAAGCCCGTCGGCGCGGTGCCCACCACCATGTCGATGGCCAGCTGGAGCATGGTCACGACCGGGAACCAGCGCAGTTGCGGCGACACGTCGGGCGCCCGCGGCGCCTGCATCCATTCCGGCCTGCGCCACGCCGAGCGTGGAGTGAAGAACGTGATCGGATCACTCGCATACTGCAGGAATGCGATCCGGAAGCTGCCCCATTCCGCGGCGCCATGTTCGAGCCCTCCCGACTGGTTCATGAAGCGCACCACCGAGCCGTCGCGGAATTCCGGGCGCCAGAACGGGGAGTCCGGGTTACGCTCAGCCGTCACGCGGCGCCACGTCTCGTGGCGGAACGGCGGGCCGACCCACAGGGCGCCGTGGAACGGCGCATCGATGATGTCGTAGAGGTCGAAGGACAGGTCCGAATTCAGCGAGCCGAGGCTGAGGCCCTGGAGGAAGAGGCGCGGCCGCGTGTCTGCCGGCAGCGAACGCCAGTGCCCGTAAATTTCCTCGAACAGGACCCGCGCCATCTCGGCGCCGTAGGCGCCCTCGGTCAAAAGGGCCAGCGGGCTGTTGAGATAGGAATACTGCGCCGCCACGGTGGCGATGTCGCCGCCATGGAGATATTCCACGGTATCCTGCCCGGCGGAATCGACCCAGCCGGTCCCGGTCGGGGTTACCAGCAGCAGGACCGAGCGCTCGAAGCCGCCCACGCGGATGAGCTCCGCGAGCGCCAGGCGCGCACGTTCCGCGGCACTATCGGCCGAGTTGAGTCCTACGTAGACACGGATCGGGCGTGGCCGCGGAGCGCCGAAGAACCCGCCCAGGTCGGCGGCGTCGGGTCCCCCGGCAACGAAACTGCGACCCTGGCGCCCCAGGTCCACCCAGTCGACCAGCGAGGGCGCGCTGCCGGCCTGGCCGGGCTCCAGCGGGGGCGGCAGCGCGGGATCGATCAGCGCGTCGAGCTGCTGGAAAGACCGGTCGGCGGTCTGCAGCAGGACGCGGAACAGCACGCCGTCGATGGCCGACCAGAACAGGAACACCGAGACGCCGATGGCCAGCACGCGGGCAAGCCGCGGCGGCGCATGACGCTCGAGCCGGCGCGACAGGGCCCGCGACGCCCAGCGAAAGAGACGCGCCACGCCCAGCACGATGATGAAGGTTGGCGCGGCGATCGCCAGCAGGAACAGCGGGTGGGCTCCGACCGGCGCCTCCGTGCCCATCAGCCCGTAAACGGAGGTCTGCCAGTCTTTGGCCTGCCACAGGCTTGCCGCCAGCAGCAGGCCGCAGAGGGCGTAGCCCAGCGCCTTGGCCGCGAGCGCCGTGCGCGCGGCGGGCGACGGCAGCTGGAGGTAGCGCCACAGGACCAGGCAGGCCACGCCCAGCCCGTAGCCGGCGGCGAACGACAGGCCCGAGAGGACGCCCTGCAACAGCGGCGGGCGCGGCAATAGCGACGGCGTCAGGGAAAAGGCGAGGAAGACGGTGCCGAGCAGCATTCCGCCGACGTCCAGGCCGAGTTTCATGCGCGCGGCCATTTACGGTGCGTCGTCCGGCGCGGCGCCCGCACCCGCCGCCAGCAGCAGTTCGCCGGCAAGCTGCCGCGAGAACTGGGCCAGCACGTCGCTGAGGGCGGCGACCAGCGCGGCGGTGTCGGTGCCCGAGGCCTGCGCCCGGTAAGCATCGATCCGGACCGGCATCCGCGGCTCGCCGCTTGCATCCAGGATCGACCATTGCACCTCGAGCATCGCGAGGCCGCTCGCATCGGCGTCGAAGCGGAGCACGCGGCCGACAATGCGCAGGTCGGCCGACGCGCGCCCTGGAAGCGGGAAGGCCGCGACGCGGTGCGAACCCGTGAGCCGGACGAGGTTCGCCGTTACCGTGTTGGTCAGCAACTCGTCCAGCGGCTCACCCCAGCGGTCGAACTCGCGCAGCGAAAACCGCCCGTCGGGCTGCCGCACCACCAGCTCGCGACGATCCAGGTACCCCGGCAGCTGCATGGGGCCGACCACGACGAGGGCCTCGCCCGGCGCGGCCACCGTGGGCGCCGCGTCCTCGATCGTGCTCAGCAGGTAAAATCGCATCGGCGGCGAGGTCATCGCGCAGGCGCTCGCCAGGAGCGTCACGGCGGCGAGGCCGAAAACGATGCGGAAGGTGTGCAAGCGAAACTTTGCCATGACGTTCTCTACTCCCTCGGTGCGCGGCGGCCGCGCAGCAGCGCTTCCGGATGACGTTCCAGGAACTCGGCCAGCTGGCGGAGGCTGCGTGCCGCGGCCTGGGATTCCTCGAGCGTGCGCCGCATCTGGAAGTTCAGCTCGGAGTCGGCGTTGACCTGGGCCGAGAGATTCTCGAGCAGGCCCCCAGCCTCGTGCAACAGCCCCGACAGGCTTTCCAGGCCGTCCTCGGCCCGCGCTACGAGGGGCGCCATGCGCTGGTCGGTGGCGGCCACGAGCGCCCGGACGTCCGTCAATGTCCTGTCGAGCTCGGCCAGCGTTTCGATCACGCCCGCCGGGATATTCTCCAGCGCCTCGAGGTTGGACAAGCGGTTCAGGGCCGCGAGGGCGCCGTGCAGATCCTCGGAGCTCGCCAGCGCTGCAACGGCCGCAAGCGTGTTCATGACGCCGCTGACGAGTTCATCGACGTCCACTGCGGCCTGCAGGTCGGTGACGAAGTTCTGCATGCGTTCCAGCACCTGCTGGATATTGGAAGGCACACTCGGAATTTCGGCAATGCCGCCGGGCTCGGCGAAAAGACGCGCCGGCGAGTCGGGATGGAAATCGAGCTCGATCACCAGCTGGCCGGTCACGAAACTCTCCATCTCGAGGCGCGTCCGCAGGCCCTGCCGGATGAGCTCCTCCAGTCCCGGCGAAGCCTTGCCGGTGGGCAGCAGGCGTTCCTCCGGGTCGACCAGGGCGATGGCCTCGGGCAGGATCTGGAACTTCACCGGCACCAGGAACTCGCCGGACGCCTGGTCGAAGTCGACATGAATATTCCTGACGAAACCGACGCGCACGCCGCGAAACAGGACGTTGGAGCCGACCCGCAGGCCCTTGAGAGACCCTTCGAAGTAGGTCACGAACGTGCGGCGCTCCTCGAAGAAGCGGCCGCTGCCAAAGACCAGCAAGGCGCCGATCAGCAGTACCAGGGCGCCGATCACGAAGGCGCCGACGACGACGGGATTGGCCTTCGCACTCATGATTCAGTACTCCCGGGCCCGGTAGACCACCGGATGATTGCAGGGGGCGACGGATTCATCCAGCGGGGCCTCCCAATGACTCCGATTGCGGCGGCGCCTCGCGCGCCAGGAATCGGCGTACCGACGCATGTTCGCAGTGGTCGCGCAAATCCGCCGGCTTGCCCACCGCCAGCTGGGTCTTGGTTTCGGTATCGAGGAACACGCCGTTGTTGCCGATGGCAAAGATGCTCGCGAGCTCGTGCGTCACGATGACGATGGTAGTCCCCAGGCTTTCCCTGAGCTCCAGGATCAGGTCGTCGAGCAGCCGCGCGCTGACCGGGTCGAGCCCGGCGGAGGGCTCGTCGAAGAACAGGATCTCCGGATCGAGCGCCATGGCCCGCGCCAGCCCCGCGCGCTTGCGCATCCCGCCCGAAATCTCGTTCGGGTAGTAGTCCTCGAAGCCGCTGAGGCCGACGAGGGACAGTTTCCAGGAACAGATTTCGGCAATCTGCGCGGGCCGCAGGTCGGTACGCTGGCGCAGCGGGAGGCCGACGTTCTCGGCCAGCGTCATGGAACTCCACAGCGCACCGGACTGGAACAGCACGCCCATGCGCTCGAGCATGGTCTGTCGTTCGGCATCGTCTCCGGACCAGTACGGCCGGCCGCTGTAAAGGATGTCCCCAACAGCCGGACGGAGCAGGCCGACCATCACCTTCAGCAGGCTGCTCTTGCCGCAGCCGCTCGGCCCCATGATGATGAAAATATCGCCGCGCCGGATGTGGAAGTTCAGCTCCCGCTGCACCACGAAGGACCCGAAGGCGATCGTCAGGTCGCGCACCTCGATGTGGCTGTCCGGCCCGCTCATATGCCGAACGCCGTGTAGACCACGGTCAGGATGGAGGCGGTGATCACGATGAGCAGGACGGCCATGACGACGGCCGAGGTCGTGGCCTGGCCCACGGCCATGGCGCTGCCGCCGCAGGCCATGCCGCGCTGGCAGCCGGAGATCGCGATCACGATGCCGAACACGACGGCCTTCAGCAGGCCGCCCAGCACGGAGCCCACATCCACCGCGTTGCGGGTCTGCTCTATGTACTGCACCAGGCTCAGGTCCATCATCAAGAGGCTCACGAGCGCCCCGCCGAAGATCCCGAGCAGGGCGGCATAGGCGGCCAGCAAGGGCATCATCAGGATCAACGCAATTGCGCGCGGCAGGACCAGGTAATCCATGGCGGAGATGCCGAGGGTGCGCAGCGCATCGATCTCCTCGTTGACCTTCATGGTGCCGAGCTGGGCCGCGAAGGCCGCGCCGGAACGCCCCGCCAGGATGATCCCTGTCATGATGGCGGCCATTTCGCGCACCATGGCGATGGCCACCAGGTCGGCGACGAAGATCCCCGCGCCGAACTGCTCGAGCTGCTTGACGCCGACAAAGGCGAAGATCACGCCCACCAGGAAGGCGATCAGGCTGACGATCGGGAGCGCGCTGGCGCCGGCCTGCTGGATGAACAGCAGCAGGTCACGCCGATCGAAGACGGCGCGGCCGCGCACCAGGCGCAGCATCGAGAAACACAGTTCACCGAGGAACGCCACCACTTCGACGCCCGACTCCAGGGCCTTGAGCGTCGCGAGCCCGGTGCGCTTCAAGAGTCCGTGCCGAACCTCGCCACGGCGCGCACCCTCCCGTTCCCCCACGGTGCCCGCGAGTTGCAGCAGGCGCTGAGCGCCGTCGGGCAGCCCATCCGCGTCGATGTCCAGCTCGCGTGCGCGGGCGTGCTGCAGAAGCGCCGCGAGCCCGACCAACAGCGTGGCGTCCCATCGGCCCAGCTCGCGGGCGTCGAAGGCGATGCCCCGGGTCTCCGGGGCGCCATCGACGAGCTCACGGAAGGCGGTGCTGTCCGGCGTCGCCTCGCCATGCAGGAGCCAGTCGCCGCGCAGCACGATGCGGAGGACGCCGGACTCTCCCGGCTGGGCCTGCAACATGTCCTTGGCCGGCGCTCCTCGCATGGAGCGGGATTCTACATCGGCCGCATGCAAGCGCGATGGTGCGCGATCCGCGCGGGCGATCATGCGCTGGCCCCGGGGCCGACGCGCCCCTGTCCATTGCCCGCAACCCTGATCCAAGCTACTTTGCCCCGAGCGCACGATCCGACCTGCAAGGAGATACACGTGACGTTGACCAGGCCGTTGTCGCTCGCCGCCTTGCTGGGAGTCGTTGTGATCGCGGGCTGCGGCAGTGAGCCGCCGGTCGACGCAGCCGACTCGATCTACATCGGCGGCGACATCGTCACGATGAACGACAGGCAGCCGACGGCGGAGGCGCTCGCGGTCAAGGGCGCGCTGATCCTGGCGGTGGGCACGCGTGCCGATGTCGAGAAGGCCCACAAGGGCGCCGCCACGCGCATCGTCGACCTTGACGGCAAGACCCTGCTGCCCGGTTTTCTCGACGCGCACAGCCACTACATCAGCTCGCTGACCGTTGCGAACCAGGTCAATGTCTACGCGCCGCCCGCCGGGCCTGGCAAGGACCCCGAAAGCATCGTGGCGGAACTCGTGCAGTATCGCGACCGGAACCAGACCCCCAGGGGCGAGGTGATCCAGGCCTACGGGTACGACGAGAACGTCATGCCGAACGGCCGTCTGCTCAACCGGGACGACCTGGACGAGGCTTTCCCGGACCACCCGGTGCTGGTCGGCCACGTCTCGATGCATGGCGCGGTGCTCAACTCGGCCGCGATGAAGAAGTGGAATTTCTCGGCCGAGACCGAGACGCCGCCGGGCGGCGTCATCGTCCGCAAGCCGGGTACCAACGAGCCTTACGGGCTCATCATGGAAATGGCCTACCTGCCGGTGTTCGCATCGCTGCCGCAGCCGACCGCGGCACAGGAAGTCGAGTGGTCCAGGGCGGGACAAATGCTGTACGCCCAGCACGGCGTGACCACCGCGCAGGAGGCCGCCACGCACCTGGCCGACCTGGAACGGATGAAGCGGGCCGCTGCCGGCGGTACGTCGATCATCGATGTGATCGCCTATCCGTTCATCACCGACCTGGAGGCGACCCTCGAGAAGTATCCGAAGGAGACCTGGGGCGAGTACGAGAACCGCCTCAAGATCGGCGGCGTCAAGATCACGATCGACGGCTCGCCGCAGGGCAGGACGGCCGTCTTCACGACGCCCTATCTCACCGGCGGGCCTGACGGAGAACAGGACTGGACAGGCGAGCTGACCTTTCCGGAGCCGGTCATTGCCCAGGCGGTGAAAGCGGTCTACGACCTGGGCGTGCCGCTGAATCTGCACGCCAACGGCGACGGCGCGATCGACGCGTTCCTCCGCGCACACGAGGCGGTCGCGGCCGACGACCTGGCCAGGGACCGGAACATCACCATGATCCACGCGCAGTTCGCACGCGAGGACCAGCTGGACAAGTTCGTGCAGTACAAGATCCTGCCGTCGTTTTACACGCTGCACACCTACTACTTCGCCGAGGCCCATATCGCCAACCGCGGCCCGGAGCAGGCGATGTACATCAGCCCCATGCGTGATGCCATCGACAAGGGACTCAGCCCGACCAACCACACCGACTTCGTGGTCGCTCCGCTCGACCAGATGTTCATGCTGTGGTCAGCGGTCAACCGCGTGTCGCGGGCCGGCGCAGTGATCGGGGCCGACCAGCGCGTCACGCCGCTCGAGGGCTTGCAGGCCCAGACCATCAACGTCGCCCGGCAGTACGGCGAGCAGGCCAGCAAGGGTTCCCTGGAGCCAGGCAAGCTGGCCGACCTCGTGATCCTCGACAAGAACCCCCTGGCGGTGGCGCCGATGTCGATCAAGGACATCAAGGTGGTCGAAACCGTCAAGGAAGGGAAGACGATCTACCTGGCGCAATGAGCATGCATGGCCAGCCTGGCGCTGCACCGCGGCCGGAGCCCGCGCTTGCGCCGCCACCTCGAGTTACATAAAATCAGACGCCATCTGAATTTATTGATTGCCATGCAAAAGATCACTGCCACCGAGCTTGCGCGCAACCTCCGGGCGGTCCTGGACCGGGTCCGGGAATCGGGCGAAGCCTACATCGTCGAGCGGGGCGGGCAGCCGGTCGTGCAGGTCTCGCCGACGCCGGGCGAGCAGAACGCCGAGCAGGCCTTGGCCGACCTGTATCGCACCCTGCCCCCCGAGGCGGCCGAGGGCTGGCTGGAAGACGCCCGCCGGGGTGGCAGGGCCCTCGACGATGAACCGCGCGACCCGTGGGCTTCCTGATCGATACCTGCATCTGGATCGATGTCGAGCAGGGCCGCCTGGGCCCTGCCGACGTGTCCGCCTTCACCGGGGATGCGCCCGTCTACCTGTCTCCGGTCACACTGGCCGAGTTGCGCCTGGGCATCGAGATGACGGCTGATCCCGGCGTGCGCCAGAAGCGCCTGGCGACTTACCGGCGGATGACCCGCAAACCCCTGCTGCCGATCGACGCCGATACGGCCGACGTGTTCGGCGAGCTCGCCGGCGTGCTGGCCAAGGGCCGCGGTCGTGCCCATCGCACCCGCGTGCAGGACCTCTGGCTGGCCAGCCAGGCGATCCAGCACAGCCTGGGCCTGGTCACCCGCAATTCGGACGACTTCGCTGACATTCCCGGTCTCGACGTGGTGCCCATCGGTCTGCCCGGCTGAGCGCGCCCCTGTGCGGCCCCGAGCCTAGCGGGCCTCTTCGCGCGGGTTGAACTCCCGGCTGAAAATCTGCCAGAAGGCCACGAACAGCACGGCGATCAGCGGGCCGATGACGAAGCCGTTGATGCCGACCATGGCGATCCCCCCGAGCGTCGACAGCAGCACCATCCAGTCCGGCAGCTTCGTGTCGCGGCCGACGAGGAGGGGCCGCAGCACGTTGTCGGCCAGGCCGATGATCAGCACGCCGTAGGCGATCAGCACCGTGGCCGAGACCCATTCGCCGACCGCGTAGAGGTAGATGGCCGCGGGCAGCCAGACGAGGCCGGCGCCGACGGCGGGGATCAGCGACAGCACCGTCATGACCACCGCCCACAGCAGCGCGGCGGGCAAGCCCAGGACCCAGAAGATCAGTCCGCCCAGCGCTCCCTGGACGACGGCCACGGCCAGGTTGCCCTTCACGGTGGCCCGGGCGACCTCGGCGAATTTCTGCAGCAGCATGCGCTCGCGCTGGTCACCGAGCGGAATGGCATGCACGAGCTTGTCCACCAGCGCACGCCCGTCGCGCAGCAGGAAGAAGGTCACGTAAAGCATGAGCATCAGCTTGAGCACGAACCCGAACGTGCCCTGGCCGACCGCCAGTGCATTGCGGGCCAGGAACTGGCTCGCCGCCAATGCTGCGCTGGTGGCGTTCTCGCGCACCGTGTCCATGTTGATGTCGAAGCGCTCCAGGAGCCCCTGCACGGCCGGGAACGCGCTGCGGATGTTGTCGACGAATTTCGCCGGCTGGAGCTGACCGGACTGAATCTGCTCGAAGATCGACAGCCCCTGTTGCAGGAACGACGCCAGCAGGAACAGCACCGGCATCACGACCAGCACCACGCACGCCAACAGGGTGACCAGCGCCGTCACGTTGGGGCGCTCTCCCCAGCGTCGCGTCAGCCAGAGCTGGACGGGGTGAAACAGCACCGCGATGATGCAGGCCCACAGGAGCGGCGCGAAAAACGGCCGCAGCAGGACCAGGAACAGCACCGAGACCAGCGCCAGCAGGATCAGGAAGGTGGACTGCTCGACCCTTTCGCTCATCGGGCTTCCGCCGGTCGGGACGTGGCGTAGGGTGTCACTTTAGCAGCCTCCCAGGTCGCATCGAGCAGCGCCTGGGTCCGCACGCTGGCCTGGAGCCAGCGTGCGCGGCGCGATGCGTCCCGGGCCGAAGCCGCAAAGTCCTGGAACATCAGCGACGGGCCGGAGAACCGGGAGGCGACGCGGACCAGGGTTGCGGCGGCGTCCCCCGCGCCGGCGCTGGCATATCGCCAGGTGGCGGACCCGTCCTCGTCCTCGCCGATGAAGTTATCCATGCGTAGCTCACCGCGGCGACCGGACAGTTTCAGGTCGATTGCGGGCAGCTCAGCGTAGAAACCGCAGCGCCATGTGGCTACGGTGCCATCCTCGAAGGTGAGCATTCCCTCGCCCGCGACGATCGCCCCGGTCTCTTCGTCGCGGCGCAGCCCGGCGCGGACGGTGCGCAGTCCCGCAGCGGGCGAGAGATATTCCACCGCGGCGCGCATGTTGTACCAGCCGAGATCGCCGAGCGCGCCCAACGGTTCCAAGCTTGGGTCATAGCGGATGTTGCTGCGATCCGCCAGGGCGATCAGGAACGAAGAGTCCAGCGACTGCGGGGCACCGATCCGCTCGCGCTTGTTCGCGAGGATTTCGGCGGTTCTCGGATGATGGACGAAATGCGTTGCGTCCATGAAAGCCACGCCGTGGGCGCGGCATGCGGCGGTGATGCGCCGCAGGGACGCCAGGCTGGCGAACGGCTTTTCACCCAGCACGTGCTTGCCGGCCCTGGCGGCGGCGACGCAGATCTCCTCGCGCAGGGCCGTCGGCGTCGCGACATAGACGGCGTCGATCCCCTCCCAGGCGAGCATCTCTGCCCACGACCCGAATGCCCGGCCGGCGCCATGCCGCGTGGCGAAGGCCGCGGCCTTGTGGATACTGCGGCTCGCGACGGCCGCGAGCTCCGCCATCGGGACATGCCGCAAGACATCGGCCATCCAGTTGGCAATGTTGCCCGTGCCGACGAAACCCCAACGCAGCGTGGACGGGTTCAGGACTCGGGCGGAGGGCTTCATGGTCAACATATTAATGGTTGGCGAGCCGGCCGCGCTTGTGCCGAAGCCTTGCAACACACAAAATCAGCCATCCTCGTAATCGAGAAATTCCATGCAAAAGCTCACTCCCACCGAACTGGCGCGCAATTTCCGGGCGGTGCTGGCAGGCGTGTTGTGGGCCGCGGCCGCCAGTGGAGCGGTGGCCGGCGAGGTCAACCTGCTCGAGCAGCGCGTCCAGGTGTCGCTCGGCACGTTTACCAACGCCTCCAGGCTGGATATCCGGGTGGACGGCGAGGCCGGTGAGACCGGCACCACGGTCGACTGGGACGACACCTTTGGCGACCAGGACGAAACCCGGGGCCGGCTGGATGCCCTGTGGCGAATCGCCGACCGTCACTATTTCCGCGTGATGTACACGGACTACTCGCGCTCGCGCACCCGGACCATAGAAGACGAGATCGTCTGGCAGGGCGACGTCATCCCGGTGGACGCCGACGCCACCGGCAAGTTCGGCTTCGAGATTTTCGAGGCGGCCTACGAGTACGCTGTCGTGAAGTCAGAAGATTTCGAGCTGACCGGTAGCCTCGGATTGCATTACACCAGGCTGGAGGCCTCGCTCACGGCCGAGGTCGAGGCGGGTGGCGAGCAAGGCATGGTCGATCTCGGCGGCAGGGCCTCGGTCAACGCGCCGCTGCCGGTCATCGGCGCACGCACGCTCTGGCGTTTTCACGGGAACTTCTACCTAGACGTCATGGGGCAGGCCTTCTACCTCTCCATCGACGACTTCGACGGCACCATCCTGAACGCCCGGGCCGCCGTGACCTGGCAGCCGAAAGCGCTGCTCGGGCTGGGTTTTGGCTACGACTGGTTCCGCGTGGACGTC
>Ga0209498_1000160_pt1 | contig 39379 bp, 36 predicted proteins | sample WalLakDeSediment_FD_184131 | JGI IMG/M metagenome (GOLD analysis project Ga0209498, IMG submission 184131) | Lake sediment microbial communities from Walker lake, Nevada to study Microbial Dark Matter (Phase II) - Walker Lake 11/02/13 Deep... | ecosystem: Environmental > Aquatic > Freshwater >... | reverse complement strand
GAACCCGGAACACCCTGGAATGCCGGAAAATTTGCTTCTGAAGCGAGAAAAGTAATTGAAAAAATATTCGATCGCGGTCGTGTTCCCTTTGTCGTGGGAGGGACCGGGTTGTATATAAAAGCATTGATCGAAGGAATTGTTGATGTACCCGACGTTGATCACGCGTTACGCCGACGTATTACGAAATGGTTTGAGCAGGAAGGTCTGGATCAACTTGTCGACGAATTGCGTACGGTTGATCCCATTGGTTCGGAAATAATCGATACAAAAAATCCCCGCCGTGTCATTCGTGCACTTGAGATATACTATATGACCGGTATGACACGGGAAGAAATTCAATCGAAATCGAACGATCCACTTCAGTATCCGGTTCTATGGTTCGGACTCAACTGGAATCGGGATGCACTCTATAAGCGGATTGAGGAACGAGTAGACCATATGCTTGAACGAGGTTTAATCGATGAGGTAAAATCTATCCTCGCTATGGGTTATCCAAAGCAAACCACTGCTTTGCAATCGGTTGGTTATGCTGAAACTATCGAATATCTTGAGGGGAAGTACTCAATAGAAAAATTGATCCAGCAGATCAAAAAAAACACACGTCGTTTTGCTAAACGACAGATAACGTGGTTCAGTAAAAATGAAAAGATCCGATGGATCGATATCTGGTCAAATGAAGATTTAGACAACGCAGCCCTCAGAATCGTTGAGCAATACCGCGCAATGGCAAAGTGAATAAAGCTCTATCGAGTTGAGTGTTCAATCAACGCTCGGATAAAACCCCCCCCCGGGCCACACAATAATTTCATGCATCTCTCAGTTCAACACTGATCACCGCACCGGTAGCACATACAATCGTATCCGCCGACAGTTCTATATCAACGACGACTTTTCTTTCCGTAATTTCTCTCACGACTCCGGTTAACGTTAGCTCTTTACCGACCGGGGTTGGCTTTTTATAATCCACATGGAGTGACGCGGTGACGAATCGGGGAGCTTTTATCGTTCCGAGGTCCAGATTTCTTTTTTCTGCCATTGCAGCGGCGGCCGTCCCGGTACCATGACAATCAATAAGCGAAGCAATCAATCCCCCGTACACATATCCGGGAATAGCGGTATAGTATGCCTCCGGCGTAAATCTGGTTACCGACTGTTTCCCGTCCCAATACGTTTGTATCTGATGACCGCGATCATTTAAATATCCGCAACCGAAACAGTGGCTGACATCTTCCGTATAAAATTGCTGAATAGGTTTGGTTTCCATAGGTTCCTTATATGATTTACTGTGAATATCAACATAAAATTATAATAAATATTATTTAATAATCAAACCTGTATCCCTCGGAATTCGATATGTAATTAATCAAATATTTTTTGTATTATTAAGAAAAATCAGAAATAACCCTCAATAACAACATACTGCCATCGAATGAAAACAATAATCGAGCCGTTTAAAATAAAAACAGTAGAACCCATCCGTTTTACCACGATCGAAGAGCGGGAGGATATTCTGGAAAAAAGCGGATATAATCCATTTACGATTCATGCAGAGGAAGTTCTTATCGATTTGTTAACCGACAGCGGGACATCTGCTATGAGTGCCAAACAATGGGCAGGCATTATGGATGGCGACGAATCATACGCCGGGGCACGCAGCTTTTACAGATTTGAGTCCGTTGTAAAAGATTTAACCGGTTACGCACATATTATACCGACACATCAGGGCCGGGCGGCCGAAAAAATACTCTTTACGCTCCTTGGCGGGGCCGGGAAATATATTCCAAATAACACTCATTTCGACACAACACGAGCCAATATTGAATATTCCGGTGCAGAAGCAATCGACCTTGTTATTGAAGAAGGGAAAGATCCCGAATCGCTGCACCCGTTTAAAGGAAATATGGATATCGGCAAACTCGAGAAATTTATACGCGACAAAGGAGTTGAGAACATTCCGGTCGGTATGACGACCGTAACAAACAATGCAGGCGGTGGACAGCCGGTCTCGATGGCAAATCTGCGGGAAGTCCGCGACGTACTAAAAAAACATAACATACCTTTTATCTTAGATGCCTGCAGATTTGCGGAAAACGCATATTTTATTAAACTTCGCGAAGACGGTTATTCCGATAAGAGTGTAAAAGAGATTGCTCAGGAAATGTTTTCGCTTGCAGACGGTTGTACGATGAGTGCCAAAAAAGATGCGCTCGTCAATATGGGTGGCTATTTAGCGATCAATGACCCGGAACTCGCGCAGGCGGCACGGAATATTTTAATTGTCACCGAGGGTTTTCCGACGTACGGAGGATTGTCGGGCAGGGATCTTGAAGCAATAGCACAGGGTTTGCTGGAAGTCGTCGATGAACATTACCTGAAATATCGTTTACGGTCTATCGAGTATCTCGGTGAAAAATTGACCGATGCCGGTGTCCCGATTTTGCAGCCCCCGGGCGGGCACGCGATATATATAAACGCTAAAAAGTTTACTTCACACATTCCATCGGACCAATTTCCGGGACAATCGATAGTGTGTGAGTTATACCGGTTTGGCGGGATACGGGCAGTTGAGATAGGCAGTGTCATGTTTGGGAAAACGGATAAAAAATCGGGTGAATTCATCCCCGCTGCTATGGAGCTCGTTCGCCTGGCGATCCCAAGGCGGGTTTACACCCAGAGTCACGTAGATTACGTTGTCGAAGTAATTATCGAAATTTTCAAACACAGAGACTCACTCAAAGGATATCGCATATTATATGAAGCGCCTATGCTTCGACATTTCACTGCACGTTTTGAACCAATTTTATGAATCGGCAAAATACAGATATTAAAATTTGTCAGGTTTGTAAATCTGAAAACCCTTCGCTAACCGTTACCTGTGCTTCCTGCGGAGCATATATTCGGGATCGGGTACCGGGGCTTAATTTATTCGAAACATTATGGCTGTTGATTGAATCCCCGCACTCAGCGTTGCAGCGAATCATTCTTGCCCAGCAGAAAAATTACATCTTTCTGCTGCAAATTATGTTCGGATTCGCATATGTAGCGTTTATTTTCTGGTATGTGCATATCGGATTAGTGATAGATATTTTACAAATACTTTTATTTCTGATATTGTTAACCGGTCCGATTACCGGTATAATTGTGGTTATGGCACTATCATTGGTTGCATTTCTGGGTTTACGGATGCAGAAAATGAGTGTAAAATACCGTGATATTAGTGCCGTAGTATCTTATGCAAGTTTTCCCATCATACTGTCGATACTGTTTATTTTCCCGGTAGAGGTGGGCATTTTCGGGATGTACCTGTTTACAAACGAGCCGTCGCCCTTTTCAATTAATCCGGTAGTGTATAGTCTGCTTATCGGTCTTGATGCATTACTCGTAATCTGGTCTCTGGTAATATTATTTATAGGATTGAGAATAATCTCAGGTTCAATCATCAGGTCGCTAACTATCGGGATCCTTGTAATTATCTCCGCTATACTTCCGGTGATTGCAGTATATTCATTTATATCAATATATTACGGGTTTTTATGAAAGTAACGCGTAAAGAGTTTGAATCATTGGTTGAAGAATCTTTAGAGATGTTGCCTCACCACTTCAAAGCAGCACTCGATAATGTTGAAATTATTGTGGAAGATGTGCCGGGTGACGAGGATCTTGACCGATCAGAAAGTTATGAAAAGCGGTCATTGCTCGGATTATATACCGGCATACCTCTGACGGAACGCGGTGCCTGGTACGGAATGACCCCCGTTACACCCGACCGGATACAGATATTTCAGCGTAATATCGAGCGCATATGTAATAGCAGGGAAAAACTGCGTTATCAGGTACTGACCACCGTTTTTCACGAACTCGGTCACTACTTCGGGATGGACGAAGATGAAATACGTTCCGCGATGGATGATTATATATGATTGTTAATGTGGTATTGTTCATTCTCGGACTTACCGCATTATATTTCGGTGCATCCTGGCTGGTTTCCGGAGCATCGGGAATTGCGTCACGATACGGAATTCCACCTCTGGTTATCGGATTAACTATAGTTGCATTCGGCACCTCATTTCCCGAACTCCTCGTTAGCATAACCGCTGCAATAAAAGGGATGAGCGACTTAGCAATCGGTAATGTTGTAGGGAGTAATATTCTCAATATTGCACTTATCCTCGGTTTGTCTGCTATCATTACGCCGCTGCGGATTCAGCTTAGATCAATTATTGCAGAGAGTCCTATAATGATTGGTTCTGCCGTATTATTATTGGTTCTGTCTTTAGATAATGTGATTACTCGTATCGACGGTGCAGTCTTATTTTCCGGACTGATCGCATTCGTCCTGTTTAGTTATCGGTTTGAAAAATATGAATCGGATCGAATACCAGGCACCGAAAAAGATAAATATATAAAGTCTGTTAAAACCGATAAATCAACAGGTATACTGATTGGTCTAATAGTAGTAGGATTGGTCGGACTTACTGCAGGAGCACAGATTCTTGTCGAAGCATCTGTTGTAATTGCTAAGTATTTCGGGTTAAGCGAAAAATTTATCGGACTGACGATAATCGCACTCGGCACCTCATTACCCGAACTTTCAACGTCGTTAATTGCAGCAATTCGGCGGGAAATTGAGATAAGTGTCGGAAATATTATCGGGAGTAATATCTTCAATATATTGGCTATCCTAGGCTTGTCATCGATGATAAACCCGATACCGATTGCTAAGGGTTTGATTGGATCAGGATATATTTGGGATTATGGTCTAATGATCGCACTTTCAATTTTTCTTTGGTTCTGTATGAAAACAGGTATGAAAGTTACGCGTGCAGAGGGTTTTCTATTCTTGATTATATTTACCATATATATCGGTTGGTTGCTGTATATACGGTAACTGGTCGGATGAAAAATATTCTTTCTATCCGGTCAAAAAAGTTGAAAATGATATATATATTAATTATTATATTCAGAATAATAAGTCTTTAATTATAAGTATAAATCTTGGTTATATACCATGGCTCAACCGGCAATACGACAGATAGATCCGATCGCTGTGTTCATACAGGAACATGAGGATGTCCTCCTGCACCTGCGGAATTTAAATAAAATCGCGGCATCGATCAAAGAAAATGGGGTCGACGATGAATTGCTGACAACACTTGATCAATCCATGCAATTCATCAAAGAGGAAGTCGATGTCCACAACAGGAGGGAAGAGGAGGCGCTTTTTCCAGTTGTTGAAAGATATGTAGACGGACCAACGCGGTCTCTCAGAGACGATCACCGCCACCTGGCACGGCACTTTGAGACACTCCGGGAAGCGGCACATGCCATTACTCAAGACCGAAACAACCAGGAAGCGATACAACAATTTTTACTGATTGCAAGAACAATCGTAAAATTAATGGTCAACCATATCCATAAAGAAAATCATATTCTTTTTCCGATGCTGCAGCGCTTCCTGACGAAGGACGAATTAAGGGAAGTTACCCGTAAACTCATCTGAAATCATTACTGACGGGTACCGAGTTCTAACTCTAACTCCAGTTCCTCGTTATCTCGTAGAACAACAACCGTAATAATATCTCCCGGATTAAAATCACTCAATGCGTATGTATAATCGTAAACATTTTCTATCGACTTATCGCCGAATTTAATAATGATATCTCCGGCTCTGATACCCGCTTTGTCTGCGGGTGAGTCCTTCCGTACATCTGTCACGCCCATACCGCCAGATTCACCGACTAAATCAGGCATAGTTCCGACATAGACTCTTACGCCTCTCATCGTACCGGTTGGGCGGGTGGAATCGGTTCGAGTAAAGGCTATAACATCATCGTAGGTACTCAACGAGGATGCTATATGGTAGACGTAGTCGACTATTTGTTTCATTCCTTCATAGTTGATTTGATCCGCAGTATCGGAGGGTCTATGATAATCACCGTGTAGCCCGGTATGGAAGAAGAGCACCGGTATGTTCTTTCTGTAAAATGATGCATGATCGCTCGGACCTAATCCGTCGGGATTCGTTCTGATTTCGAAGTTTTCATGTTCCGGAACAGATTCCATCAGAGATTCCCAAACCGGTGAAGAGCCGACTCCAAAAATTACAAGTTCCTGATTTCGCAAGCGCCCGATCATATCAAGATTGATCATTGCTGTTGTCTGTTCGTTGGGTATGTAAGGATTTTCTACATAGTAATTGGAGCCGATCAATCCTATTTCTTCCGCGCCAAACGCAATAAACAGCATACTTCGGTCAGGTTTAGTGCCGTGGGCGGCAAATTTTTGTGCTAATTCCAGCAATCCAGCTGTTCCGGAGGCGTTATCGTCCGCACCGTAATGGATCGCCTCCTCATTTGGTGCCATTGAGCCTTGTCCACCCCAGCCAAGATGATCAAAATGAGCACCGATAACGACGACTTCATTTTTCTTATCCGGATGACTACCGGGCAAATAGCCTATAACATTATTACAGATCGCAGTGATTGGGTGTAAATCGGTTTGAATACTTGCCTGTATAGTATACAAATTAAATGAGTTAGGTGAGCGGGATTCAAGCAGTTTGTTGTAAAGTGAAGATGATGTATAACCCGAGTTTTCAAGAAGTTTATCTGCAACCTGTGTTGTGATGTTTATAACCGGTAAGCCGGATGTGGCCGGATTTCGATCGGTTCCCAACCGCATAAGCTGGGTTTCTTCATCGCCGGGTTGGGATATTATTATCAAAGCTTTGGCTCCTGCCTCCCTCGCCGCAATAGTTTTATATCTCGGAGTTGCAAACCGGTTTAATATTCCATGCGGGTCCTGTATATCAGGAGAACCCTGAAATATCAGAGCGATTTTACCTTCAAGTGATACACCGTCGTAATCGTCATAATTCTCCTCTTTCGCGGAGATACCAAATCCAGCAAATAGAATCGCACCGCTGACTGTATCACTGGAAGAGAAGGGGAGCGTCCGGAAATCTTTTCCTTCCAGATAGTTAAATTCATCATTTTCGATATTCCCGGTTAATTTATTATTTTTTCCCATCTCCACACCCGCTCCGAATTCGAATGGCTGCAGATAATCTTCCCAGTGCGATATATGATCCGCATCGGGATAAGGCAGAAGCCCGTAGGCTATAAACTCATTGGCAATATATTGTGCGGCTTTAAATGCTCCCTCAGTCCCTGCACGTCGACCTTCGAGTTTATCGGATGCGAGGTAATAGACGTGTTTCGAAAGTTCGATCTCGGTAACAGTATCGCTACGGTATGTTTCTGTTTCAATACTGTAAAGAAATAAAAACGTTGTAATAATGAGAATTATATATACAGGAATATATTTTTTGAGATTCATGCGAATTCCTTTTTTTAGTGATTATTCCACCCAGTCGGCTATAAATATATTGATTTCACGGGTTGCCTGTGCATTTCTTCCGGACGCCCAGACAAGAGTTTTTCCGTCATTGGAAAAGACAGGAAATCCATCAAACGAATCATTATAAGTTATTTGTTCTAAACCGGTTCCGTCCGTATTAATAATGTAGAGATTGAATATTCTTCCTTCCGGGTCGCCGTAATTTGAGGAGAAAATAACCCGTTTCCCGTCCGGGTGGAAAAAAGGTGCGAAAGTTGCAGCCCCCAGATCGGTAACTTGTTTTAAATTTGATCCATCAGCATCCATCACATAAACTTCAAGTCGCATTGGTCTGAGTTTGCGTTCTTCCATAAGACGTTCATAATCTGCCAGTTCCTCTTCATCGCGTGGGTAGTTGGCGCGATATACGATTTTCGTGCCGTCAAGAGAGTAGAAAGCTCCGCCCTCATATCCTTTTCTGTCGGTTAATTTCCGAAGATTTGTTCCGTCAATGCTCATGGTATACAGAGCGGGATCACCGTCACGTAAAGACGTAAAAATAATTTTGTCTCCCGTCGGAGATACGGTTGCTTCCGCATCATACATCGGACTGCTCGTTAGTGTTTTAACGATGGTACCGTCCAATCGTGCGAGATAGATATCGAATTCATCCTCCAGCTTCCAGACATAACCGCGTGATCGATCGACCGGAGGCGGACATTTATCAGATGCCGCGTGCGTTGATGAATAGAGTATTAAGCTATCGCCCGGCAGAAAATATGCGCAGGTCGTTTTGCCTTTGCCGGTGCTTATTAACTCCACGTTTGATCCATCGAGATCCATAACAAATATCTGATCACATTCAAATTCACCGCGTGTTGATTGAAAAACCAGACGGTCCTGTGAGAACGAGAAATACGCTTCTGCATTTGTTCCGCCAAACGTCAACTGCCGGACATTCTTGAGATGATTTTCACCTTTCAATACGAGCGACGGGTCGGTTTCATTGGTATTCGTCGTTACAGCAAAATATACAATCGATAGTATAACAAAGAATAGCCAGAGAATAATTTTTTTCATAGTAAACGTTCCGTATATATAGTCTGCGGATAAATATTTATATCCAAGATACTGCAAAACCAATGATATATTCAACTTGTTTCAATAAAAGTTGTCGTTGAGCTACTTTTAGGGCATAGAAGTCGCTTTCTTCGGAAACGCTGTAATTCATATTTTTATAGGCAATTCGTCCCTTTTTGTCAATTAAATATGATGAACTTTACAACAGATATGGTTCGGGAAAAGTTCTAAAAAAAATTAAGTGGAACTTAATGAAACACATAATCGTTAATATTTGTCAATCTGGTAGTGCGTTATCAATCATTTTTAGTAGTATTAAGTGAAAACAGATTCTAGTGATTTTTTTGGTATAATACGTCATTACTCACATATATAAGGAAGCTACTTATGAAAACATCAGCAATACTCACACTGGTACTGGGGTTTCTGTTCCTCGTTGGATGCGGAAGTCAGGAACAGCAGGAAGAATTACCCGCAATTGAGTACACCACGGAAACAATAAAACTGGAGACAATCCAATGCCAGATGTGTGTTGCCACAATTCAGAAGGCACTTGCCGAGGTAGATGGTATATATGAAACGAATGTCGATCTTACCGCGAAAATGGCAACAGTTAGCTTTGATGCAGATATTACCTCACTGAGCGATGTTGAAAAATCAATCGCAAAAGCCGGTTATCATGCCAATGAAACTAAGCGTGATGAAGATGCATATGCGAAATTACCTGATTGCTGCAGATAAAAAAATATAGTCCATCCGGAACCATTATGGTTCCGGATGATTTTAGCTGGAATAAATATATTTGTTTCTACCCGCGTTAAATAAGGTTACCCGGTTTATGCAACAAATTTCAACATTATTTTTAATTATACTGCTTACCTCGAGTATGGGAGATGTTTTTCATCACCACGATGAGAACATACATCTGCAAAATAATACCGGCACCTTATATATTGACGGTCATAATTGCAATGATCACAAAAACCTCCCCGATCTTTCACATAACCATTATTGCACACATTGTTCCAGAATAGTTACAACGACTCTATTCGATGATATACTTTCCGAGTTCGGCGGAGTGCAAATTATTGATCTTTTCCCGGCCACGGATAATACTTCCTTTACCAATCTTGATTATTTAAAAATATCCGAGCCCCGCTCACCTCCTCAGTCTGTCTGATATCCCGTTCATCTGATACTACTTTTTACCCGTGAGTTAACAGAAGTATATAACTGGTTGATATTTCCTAATATGTTAACATCCGGGGTCAAAATTATAGAATAGCGAGTGAGCTCGTTCTTACATGAAAAAATATATTTATATATTTTTATTATCCGTTTGGAGTATCTCCGTTGCGGATAGTGCATATAATAATCACAAAGATCCAGCCTTTAATCCTATTCTCCAGAGGGAGTATGGATCGGTCCACGGATTTGTACGCGATGCTGAGTCCGGAACACCGATACTATTTGCCACGGTACGCATAAAAGATACCGGTCGCTATCGGCTAACCCGTGATGACGGATCATTTCAATTCGATAACATACCGGCGCGAAGATATACATTCAGAGTTCAACACGTTGGATATATATCTAGCGACATAGATATAGAAATCCCGGCAAACGATACCGTCATGATCCAATTAGAATTAACACCGACGGTTTTTTACATATCCGAAACAATTGTCATCACAGGAACAGGCAGAGAGAGGGGAGTTTCGGAAACCTATCAACCAACGAGTGTACTCAGCGGGCTGGATTTTCAGAGAAAAATGCAAGTTACAATCCCCGCCACTCTGGAACATTTACCGGGTCTTTCGAAACAATCGTTTGGTGCTGCCGCGACTCAACCGGTAATCAGAGGAATGGGAGGCGATAGAGTTCTGGTGCTCGAAGACGGACAGCGTACGGGCGATCTGTCGACAACCGCAGCTGATCACGCCGTTGCGATCGAACCGATCACCGCCGAACGTGTTGAGGTTATTCGCGGTCCTGCCGGTATGTTGTACGGTAGTAATGCACTGGGAGGAGTTATAAATGTCATAAGAGAAGAAATCCCCAGAAATATGCCCGACCGGATACGCGGAACGCTTGCCATACGAGGGGAATCATACAATAACGGTCTCAGCGGTGGGGGAATGGTACATATTCCAATTGGATTATTTTCCCTCCGGGGCGAAGCCAGCGGGAGGATTGCCGATGATATCCGGACTCCCAAAGGAATGCTGCCGTCAACCGACCTGGACGGATACAACGTCAGTGCCGGTATAAGCCGCATAACGGATTGGGGATATATCGGGACGTCGTTCCGGCAGTTCGAAATGCGTTATGGTGTACCGGGAGAATTTAACGGCCAGCTCATACCCGGCGCCCATACGGGAGGTGTCGAAGTAGATTTCCTCCGGAGAGTTGTGCGATTGAAGGCTATACACTATGAAGGTATCGGATGGTTCAGTGACATAGAATTCGATGGACACATCACACACTACATACATAAAGAAATAGAAGGAGAGACGGGGGACGGACGACCAATAATTGGTGCCGAATTTGATCAACTTTCTACCGCAGGAAGTCTCGTTGCGCGGCATATACACGATAACGGCGATATCAGGACTGAAGGTGCGGCAGGAGTTTCATTTCGTTATCGCGATCTGCTATCGGTACGCGGATATACGGGTACGCGATCTGCAACAGAGACCGTGCTTTCTGCCTATGCGTATGAAGAATTCGCATGGCGAACATTTCAATTCCAGGCAGGTCTGCGCTATGATTGGACGGCTATTAAACCATATGACACAAGACCGATCAGAAGCGGCGACCGTTTCCTCCCGGTAACAAACCGGCGGTTTAATGCCTTATCAGGATCAATTTCCCTTCTCTACGGGATTCATCAAAATTGGAAAACAGGAATAAGCATCGCACGAGCATTCAGGAATCCGGCAATCGAGGAGCTATTTTCAGATGGTCCTCATCTTGCCGACTTTTCGTTCGATATCGGTAATCCCGAACTGGAAGGTGAAGTAGGCACGGGCGTTGATATTTTCCTGCGCGGTGAGAATAACCGGCTGAGGACAGAGCTAAATATTTTTTACAATTATGTTTCGAATTATATCTATTATGATCCAACCGGTGAAGTAGATTCCCGGTTAAGACGTTATCCTGTATTCCAGGCGAGGAGCGATAATGCAATATTTTTCGGTGGTGAGGGAAAGCTTGAACTGGAGGTTATTGATAAAATCGTGCTCGAAGCAACGGTGAGTTACGTCCAAGCCACCCGAAGAATCGATAAGGATCCGCTGCCGTTTATTCCACCGTTTAACGGAAACGTTCAGGTGCGTTATGAGGGAAGAAACTTTTTCGCTACAATCGGCTGGGTAGCAGCGATCTCACAAAACAGAGTACCGTCTCCGATACCGGATCCTTTGAAAGAAGGAGTATTGATACGACCGCAATCACCGACACCCGCATATAATTTATTCATCGGAGGTCTAGGATACCACTGGATTCAATTTAATCTATTACATTCCGTAACACTCAATATAGATAATTTAACAGATACGGCATGGAAAGACCATATGTCGCGCGTGAAAGATGTAGCACCTCAACCGGGCCGTAACATTAGACTGTCATATCAGTTTTTCTTTTAAGTCATAGCTAAAACATAATGGTACGAACAATAACACAAAAAGGAGGATACAATGAAATCAAAATACTTGCTCTTGAGCTTATTCCTGCTCATACCTGCAATTATTTTTATAACGGGCTGTGACCGCGATGATCACGACCACGGTCATGAAGAGATGGAGCGGGTTGATATTATAGACCGTACACAAACCGCACGTCCGGTCATTGCCTCCTGGACTCGTGCCAACGGCTGGAATACAAATGTGCTCTATGAACTGAGCGTATCTGCAGAAGAAAATCGCACCAGAGTTTCATTGGGAGTTGAGGTGTTCAACGATCATAATGAAAAAATTGAGTTATGCGAAAACTGTGAGTTTGAAATCAGGTATTGGATAGCTCAGGGTGCACCGCAGGGAATTATTGATCTCAGTATTGATGAGGATGAATTATTTCATGGTGACCACGTTTACATTTACGGTCTTGCCTTAGGAGAAACCGAGATAGAATTCATCTTATGGCATGCCGGGCATGCAGATGCGGCAACCACGCCGGTAACGTTTCGCGTTCTCGAGTGATAAATAGTTGACGGGTCAATTAACTACAATGAATGTCTGATCCTGGACCTACTGCATTCCTGCACTAAATCATATATAGCGCAGGAATGCTTTTTTATATCTCTTGCATATTTAATATTATACATTTATATTTCTATGTACTAAAAATTTATTTCAGGAATGCATGTCACTTCATAACAAAATTGTTCTCATCACCGGCGCAACAGGAGGGTTAGGCTCAGTCGTTTCGGAACGTTTCTACAATGAAGGTTGCAAACTTGTCTTGACCGATATAAACAGGAATAACGTACCAAATCTCCCTGAAAGACTAAACAGAGACACCGATAACGTCGTAATACTTCAAGCCGATGTAACAAATGAAGAGGATGTCAGTCAGCTCTTCCGGAAAGCAACCGAAGTATTTGGCGGTGTATCGATAGTATGCAACATCGCCGGCGGGTATATGGACACCAAACCGTTTGCCGACCTCTCACTCGATGAATGGAACACCATGATGGACCGAAATCTGAAATCGTGTTTCCTTACTTCGCGTGAAGCTATCCGAATCATGAAAGACAAGGACTACGGACGAATCATAAATATCGCGGCGAAACCCGGCCTTTACCCGGAGGGTGAACGGGGGGCATACGGTGTAGCAAAAGCGGGTGTTGCCTTCCTAACCAGAATGATCGGGAAGGAATATAATAAAAGCGGAATTACAATAAATGCACTTGCACCCGGTATCATTAAGACACCCGCAAATGAATCCTGGGGAGACCCCGAGGAAATGAAGCATTGGGTTACACCGGAACATCTGGCAGAGATGATGGTATTTCTTTGTCAGGAGTCATCTAAAAGCATAACCGGGACTGTTATTGAGGCTTTTGGCGGTGTATAATTTTATTTGACTTTCTACGTAAAAATCCTTATTCTTGAATTTAAATTGTGTTTAACCAGATTGTGAATTAATCTACTAATAATAAATCAAATCAAAAAACCATAATTAATTCGAACCTATGGAGGAATTACTATAATGGATCAATTTGGCATATTCACCTTCCTTCTTCAAGCTGATACCGGAGGCGCACTCAATTGGCTGCAAGAAAAATATGTAGAAGGCGGCCCATTTATGCACGTTATTCTCGGCTGTTTAGTATTAGGACTGGCTTTTTCTCTGGAGCGAATTTGGACTCTCAGCAGATCTACCGTTAACACAAGGAAATTCCTTGTTTCCGTAAAAAAAGCCCTCGATGAAGGCGGTGTCGAGGCTGCACTTGAAGTTTGCAGCAGGAATCGAGGCTCGGTTGCAAGTGTATTCCAGGCAGGTCTCCTGCGTGCCGACGAGGGTATTGAAGCGGCCGAAAAAGCTATCATCAGCTATGGCGGTATAGAGATGGCATTTCTGGAGAAAAACCTCATCTGGATATCAACATTTATCGCTATCGCACCAATGATCGGATTTACCGGTACGGTACAAGGTATGATTTCCGCATTCGACGCAATCCGTGAAGCACGTAATATATCTCCTGAAATTGTTGCAGGCGGTATTTCCGTTGCTTTGTTAACAACGCTGTTTGGTCTCGTCGTCGCCGTTATTCTTCAGGTCTTTTACAACTATTTCGTCTCAAGAATAGATAAACTTGTTATCGAAATGGAAGAGAGCTCGATAGAGCTGATTGATTCACTGTTGCTCATGAAACAAGGTAAAAAACTAGCAACAGCTCATCAAGCAGCAGAAAAGACTGAAGGTAAAAACAAGGGCCCGGAGAATAAATAGTAACGAAAGGAAGCCTTCATGCTAAAACGTAAGAAAAAAGAAGGTGCAACGATTCCGCTTGCAGGAATGGCTGACATAGCTTTCTTGCTGCTCATATTCTTCCTGCTTGTTACAACGATTGATGTCGATACCGGTATCGGACTTGTATTACCACCGCCGGTAGACGAAGCCGAGGAAATTGAGATCAAAGAAGATAATATTGCAAACATTCTTGTAAACGCAACCGGTGAAGTGTTACTCGACGGTCAAATCATCAGCGTTCCGCAAATATCCGGAACAATCGCCGATAAGATCCGCGGTAATCCTGCTTTAATCGTTTCGGTGAAAACCGACAGACGAACACCGTACAACGTCTATATAGAAACTATCGATCAGCTCAAGATGGCATATAACGAACTCCGTGAAGAATACACACGTCAAAACTTTGGTATTCGATTTCAGGATGTGACACGAGAACAGCTTGATCAAATACGACAGGCGATCCCTCAGCGGATTTCACTTGCCGAGCCGGAATAATTGCACTGATTTAATTAATTGAAAAGGGATGTGGTGATATGAAGTTTAGAAAAAAACAAGCCACAACGAAGCAGGAAATTCCAACTGCGTCGCTACCCGACATTATTTTTATGTTGTTGATCTTTTTTATGTTGACAACAGTTCTCCGGGAGTTCGATGTTCAGGTAGAATATACTCTTCCCGAAGCATATATGATCGAACGGATTGATAATAAACGTCTGATTTCATATATCTGGGTCGGTCGTGACGGAAGAATCCAGATAGATGATAATATCGTCCGTATTGATGACATAAGCGCGATCATGTATCAGAAAAGGGTCGAGATACCTAATCTCATTGTCTCCATGAGAATAGACCAATACTCGGAGATGGGCGTCGTGACGGATATTCAACAACAGCTTCGTGAAGCCGATGCATTGCGGATTAACTATTCATCATTGCATCGATTGTAGACTATAAGGATACAAAACCCATACAAGCGTTTTACTACATGGATCATGTACAACTACGAGTCTAACCGCAAAAGGCAGGGATCGTTCCGTAACCCTGCCTTTTTTATTTTAAAGACAATACTATGAGCGAACTGAAAACTCCATTACCTGAACGCATTAATTACGATTTCAAAGTAGCGATGAAATCGGGAGACAAAATCAAACTTGAAACACTCCGATCATTGCGTGCGGCATTCAAGGAAAAAGAAATCGCATTGCGAAGCCAGAAAAAAGAACTATCGGAAGACGATGTTCTTTCGGTAATTACCACTGCCGCGAAAAAAAGACGTGAGGCAATCGATGAATACCGAAAAGCTCATCGGAACGACCGCGCCGAAGAAGAAGAAAAAGAACTTGCGATTATTCTGGAATATCTTCCCGAACAACTTTCACCCGCGGAGATTGAACAGAAGGTGCAGAGTGCTATGAAGGCGGCGGGAGCCGAATCTATAAAAGATATGGGAAAAGTCATGTCGCTGCTTATGCCCGAACTAAAAGGTCGCGCAGATGGTAAAGTAGTACAAAATATCGTAAAAAAGCTTCTTGGCGGATAATATATGACTGGTGTGGATATTGCCATAACTATAGGGATCGGTGGATTTATACTATCCGGACTATATGAAGGATTCATCCGGAAGGTATTCGGCCTGATTGTACTTGTCATTGCTTTCTATATAGCAATCCATACGCATCAGATTATCTCGGGTTGGCTGCAGGTTCACTTCGAATGGTCGCTAACAGTATCCACTATTTTATCTTTTCTTGTGGTTTTTCTTCTGGTATTAATTTCCGGAAATATTTTATACAGGGTTTTCGGAAGAAGAAATGAGCTGTTCAGATCATGGGATCGCCTTGCAGGCGCAGGATTCGGGCTCATAGAAGGTGCAATTATCGTCAGTCTGGTGTTACATCTGCTATCGCTGGTGGATGTGCCGTCCGGGGAGATGATAGATCGATCCGTCATATATCCGCTGGTATACGGCTTTGCCCCTTTTGTATTTGAAGTTTTATATATGTTTATACCGCAAGTCCGTGAATTCTTCGACCTATTTATGCGTAACATAGATCTCCAGGAAACATTCACATAGTTGTTAAAACCGTGTTTACCCAGGCAATCGAAAAATTAAGATTTTCACTGATAACCGAACGTGTTAAAAAATACGCCAGCTCTTCACTGGGACGTGAGAAAGTGTCACAATGCACTCCCGGTACATCGTATGCTGAGATAGCATATAATCATTCTCTGCTTAATGAAATGAAACGGATCCTCGAATCGGAAGACCCGATTCCATTAACCGAGATGCACGATATAAGAACCGATGTACAACGTGCTACTATTGAAGGCAATATAGTAAATCCAAAACAATTGCTTCACATCGGATTAACACTGCGTACATCACGCAATATTCGGGAATATATAAAAAACCGATCGGTTAAGTACCCAAACCTGGCCGATCTCGCGGAAAATCTAGCTGCGGATAAAGTTCTTGAACATCATATCGAAAGTATCATAAACGAAGACGGCGAGATCAGGGATAACGCCAGTCAGGAATTACAAAAAATCCGCAATGCCGCCCGGTCGGTATCGGAGACACTTCGGAAACGGCTCGAAAAAATCTTAAAAACTCTTGCATCGCAGGGGATGGCACAAGAAGAACTGATAACCACCCGCGAGGGAAGGATGGTTCTGCCGGTAAAAGTCGAATATAAAAATCAACTGCCGGGATTCATACACAGTGGAAGCGCAAGCGGAGCAACGGTTTTTATCGAACCGGCTGAGACACTCGAAATAAATAATGAGTTAAGGGAATATCAAATCCGGGAACAGCGTGAAATTCAACGGATCCTCCGTTCGATTACCGAAAAAATTGCCGAAAAGAAAGACCCCATCCTTCTGACGGTCGCATCTCTTGCAGAGATTGATTTTATTCACGCAAAAGGATTGTACTCTCTGGAAATTATCGGCGTGACACCCGGAGAAGCTAACGGAAATTTTATTAGATTGGCAGATGCCCGACACCCGGTACTTCTTCATCACCACAAACGGGATGAGGTAGTGCCATTAACTTTGTCGATCGGGTATACAAATAATACCTTAATTATCACCGGACCCAATGCAGGCGGAAAAAGTGTTGCAATGCAAACAGTCGGACTTATGTCACTTATGTACCAATCGGGTTTACACATCCCCGCCTCAGATGAGACCAAGCTACCGGTTTTTGATAAAATATTCGTTTCGATGGGCGATGAACAATCCATAGAGCAGGATTTGAGCACATTTTCATCGCATCTTGCTGTTTTAAAAAACATTATTGCGGAGGCAAATAATCAATCATTGGTCTTGATAGACGAAATTGGTGCAGGCACCGATCCGGTTGAAGGAAGTGCAATAGCATCTTCTGTTCTTCGGTACCTGACGAGTAATAATGTCCTTAGTATTGCAACGACGCATCATGGAGATCTGAAAACCTTTGCTTACACGACACCGGGTATTGAAAATGGCGCTATGGAGTTTGATCAGGAGCATCTGACTCCTACATACCGTTTCACGTCCGGAATTCCGGGCAGTAGTTACGCTCTGGAAATCGCAGAGAGACTGGAGTTTCCCGGAGAACTCATTGATCAGGCACGTATATTTCTCGGATCAACGAAAACAAAAATTGAACGGTTACTTATAGATCTTGAACAGCAGAGTCAGCGGTATAAGAGACAATTAAGTGAAATATCGGCTGAAAAAATACATCTCGAACGATTAACGGAAGAGTATGAAGGTAAACTCAATGTACTTAAACGTGAAATGAAAACCCTGAAACGCGATGCCGCGGAAGATGCAAAAAAAATTGTCGAACGAGCAAATGCCATCATAGAACAGGCGGTTCGGGAAATCAGAGAATCGAAAGCTGATACGGAGATTACCAAACAATGGCGACAGGAAATTAAGTCGTTTAAACAGGAGGTTGAACGACAACGAAATGAAACAAAAAGGGAAGAAGAGCTAATCGCCGATACAATACCGGTATCAAAAGGTGATCGGGTCAGTCTTCTTGAAGGCAACGAGGAGGGAGAAGTGCTGACACCAATTGATGAAGACGGATACACGACGGTACTGTTCGGCTCTGTCAAAATGCGCTTACATAGGAGTCAGTTACGAAAATATTCAGGGCAACAAAGAAACCGAACTCCGTATATCGGCTCAAGCACACCTGCAGACGAAGTCTCATTTTCGCGCTCCGTGGATGTACGGGGACTCCGGGGAGATGAAGCCATTAGTGCAGTGGATACTCTGCTGGATCGGGCAATCCTTGCGAATGTTCACGAAGTTGAAATCATTCATGGAAAGGGGACGGGTGCACTCCGGAAACGTATCAGTGAATATCTAAAGAAACATCCCAACGTGAATCTATCCAGACTCGGTAATTGGAACGAAGGCGGGTCCGGAGTGACAATAGTTGAATTGAATCAGGAGAAACCTTGAATAAAAATATTGCATCCATTCTGATCGCAAACCGCGGGGAGATCGCAGTCCGAATAATCCGGGCTTGCCGTGAATTGGGGATCAGACCCGTTGCCGTGTATTCAGATGCCGACCGGTCTTTACCGCATGTATTACTATCCGACGAAGCTTACCACATCGGATCATCACCGTCTTCAAAGAGCTATTTAGACCAACAAAAAATCGTTGACCTGGCATTGAAAGTAGGTGTGGATGCAATACATCCGGGGTATGGTTTTTTATCTGAGAATGCAGCGTTTGCACGACGTGTCGCCGAAAGCGGATTGATTTTTATCGGTCCGCCGGCTACCTCAATTGAAACGATGGGTAATAAAACCACTGCCCGGAAAATTATGGAAAAGGCGGGTGTTCCTATAGTCCCGGGGACGGTAGAACCCTTAAAAAGTGTCTCCGATGCAGAACAGAAAGCCCGAACCATAGGTTATCCTGTTTTATTAAAAGCTGCAGGCGGCGGAGGAGGTAAGGGGATGCGTGTCGTTGAGGAGGAAAAAGATTTACCCGGAGCATTTAAAGGTGCACAAAATGAAGCACGATCTGCTTTTGACGATGACAGAGTATATATCGAAAAGTTTATCCGTTCCCCGAAACATATAGAGATACAGGTCCTGGCCGATGAACACGGAAATTATATTCATCTCGGAGAACGGGAGTGCTCTATTCAACGAAGGCATCAAAAAATTATCGAAGAAGCACCGTCACTTGCAATCGACGGCCGGATTCGTTATGAAATGGGAGAAGCCGCGATCAAGGCCGCAAAGGCATGTGGGTATGTCAATGCGGGAACAATCGAATTCCTGCTCGACGAGGGAAAAAACTTTTATTTTCTCGAGATGAATACGCGAGTGCAGGTAGAACATCCGGTGACTGAACTTATCACCGGAATTGATATCGTTAAAGAGCAAATACGGATTGCATCCGGTCGACCGCTCTCCTTTAAACAGGAAGATGTCCGGGTACACGGCCACGCCATTGAATGCCGGATTTACGCTGAAGACCCCCTGAATAATTTTCTGCCTTCAATCGGAAAAGTCACACGGTTACAGGCTCCGTCGGGACCCGGTATACGCGAGGATAGAGGAATCCAGCAGGGGAATGAGATTACGGTGTTCTATGATCCGATGGTATCCAAATTACTTGCCTGGGGGAGGACACGCGATGAAGCGTTGACCAGGATGGATCGCGCACTCAATGAATATCTCGTGCAGGGAATCATTACCAATATTCCTGCCTGTGTCCATATTATCAGGCATCCATTATTTGTAGAGGGTACTTATACGACGGGTTTTATGGCACATAATTTTAATCCGGAAGAGCTGAGAAAACCTGTCGAGGACGAACTTATAGCGGTGGCTATTTCGGTCGCAACCCTGCAGCACCGGCAAAAGAATCAACCAATCCTGCCTTCGACACAGCCTACTTCACAATCACGCTGGAAATATCAAGAACGAAAGAGTGATATGTATGACCGGTAAAACCACTTATACGGTACAGATCGATGACCACGAAATTGATATTCACATTGACAGTAAACAGGAAATTAGCGTACAGGGGAAACCTGTTTCTTCCATAGACTGGGTAGAGATTGATCCTAATCGTTTTTCATTGATTTTGAATGGTAAATCGTACGTTATTACGCTCGAACGGTCAGGAAATAGCTCAATTATTGCAAATATTAACGGAAAAGAGTATCATTGTAAAGTTGAAGACGAACGTGCAAGGCGGTTACGTGAGTTTATATCGGAACCCACGGGATCCGACGGACCAGTTGAAATAAAAGCACCGATGCCGGGTCTGGTAATAGATGTAGCGATACGTGAGGGGGATCAGGTCTCGCAAAACCAACCGATCCTGGTCCTTGAAGCCATGAAAATGGAAAATGAGATACGGTCGGTTACAAACGGTCAAATCAGCAAAATATATGTCCAACCGGGGCAGGTGGTAGAAAAAGGTGAACTCTTAGTAAGAATTAATATTTAAAGCTTGTTTTTTAGACTTTTTTATCGTAAAATCTACAAATCACAAACCAACTAAGTCACTAACCATAATAGGGAGAAATACTGTGAGAAACCTAATTAAATGTATTACTATACTAACTGTACTTTGTCTGGGTGGTATGGCAGTCTATGCGGGTGGTTTCCAGGTTAATGAACATGGTGCCCGTGCAACAGGGATGGGTGGAGCGGTGTTTGCTAATATATATGATGCTTCGGCAATCTTTTTTAATCCGGGAGCGCTTGGCTTTGTACCCGGTACAAACATAGTATTCGGAAGCACATTGATATTCCCCTCGTCAACATTCACAGGTCCTACACCTCTCACAACCGAAACTGATGCAAAATCTCAGATGTTTTATCCATCGACATTATATGCATCACATAATCTTGGTAATGGTCTTGCATTCGGACTAGGAATTTTTAATCCGTATGGTCTGGGAACCGAATGGCCTGAGGACTGGCCAGGGCGTGCTTTGGGAATAAAAAGTACATTAAGGACATTTTTCTTTAACCCGACCGTCGCATATAAGATCGGCGATAATCTCGGTATCGGTGCAGGATTTAATTATGTGTATGGTACGGTGAATTTAACGCAGGCATTACCATTACAGCAATTTGGTATTCCTGCAGAAGGTAAAGCTGATTTTGACGGAACCGGAAATGGTATGGGATGGAATGTCGGTATTTATTATAAGCCAATCGACGAATTTACAATCGGTGTTGCGTATAGAAGTTCTATCAATGTGGATTTTGAGGGTGAGGCTGACCTTCAAGTGCCACAACCTCTTGCCTCATTATTACCGGGAGGGGATGTCTCGACGGGCATTTCACTACCGGCAAACCTCCTATTCGGAGCAACATACAGAATAAATGAAAATTTAAGTTTAAATGCCGGTTTCCAGTACGTATTCTGGGATATTGTTGATGATATTGTTATTGACTTCAAACAGAAAACCAGTATACCACACCCGGTTACAGGTGACCCCATGCCAATTCAGGATAAACAAGAACTCGCTTTAAATTATGATGACGGATTTATTGTACGCTTTGGCGTGGAATATTTTCTCAACGAAATGCTGACACTCAGAGGTGGATACTTATTCGATTCCAATCCCACACCGGATCAATATATGACACCGCGATTACCTGATTCAGATCGTCACGGTATCAGTATCGGTATTGGATACAACCTCAGCGAGATTATGACCGTTGATGTATCGTATATGTTTTTACAATTTGCAGAAAGGACTGTCACAAATCAATTCCAGGGATTTAACGGCACCTATAACAGTTCGGCGAATTTGTTAGGCCTGAATCTAAAGTTCCATTTATAAGACATTTTTCTCATAAGAAAATAAGAGCCCATAAAAATCCATTATGGGCTCTTATTTTACCACCGCCAAATAATTAAATTTTTCTTGTTTTAATTTTGGGTCCACTCCGAATACTCATTTTTTATTTTTCAGATCAATTTCGTACATTGTTACATAAATATTTATTAACTGAATGCATGTTGAATAAACTCCGAACAGGTTAGTCCAGCTGCACCGATACCATGAGTAATATTTTTCGGAGAAAAACCACAATACAATAGAGAATATGATTACGCAGGAACACAATCAAGAACCCGAAATCACATCCGAACTCATTAAAAATCATGGCCTAAGCGAATGGGAATATGATAGGATTATTGAACTGATAGGTCGGAAACCGAATTTTACCGAACTTGGCTGTTTCAGTGTCATGTGGAGTGAACATTGCAGCTATAAAAATTCGATAGCATTATTGAAAACTCTTCCTAGAAAAGGAGATATGCTGCTTGTTGAAGCAGGTGAGGAAAATGCCGGATTAGTTGACATCGGTGACGGATTTGCCGTTGCCTTTAAAATTGAAAGCCATAACCATCCATCGGCAATCGAACCGTACCAGGGAGCGGCAACTGGGGTTGGAGGGATATTAAGGGATATTTTTACAATGGGAGCACGCCCGGTAGCGGCATTGAATTCTCTTCGATTCGGGAATTTGGAAAACTCTCGTGTGAAGTATTTATTTCGTAATGTTGTAAAAGGTGTTGGGGATTACGGGAATTGCTTCGGAGTGCCCACAGTCGGGGGAGAGGTTTATTTTGATAAGTGCTATACGGAAAATCCCCTGGTTAATGCTATGGCCGTCGGTGTAGTAGGGCATAATCGAATTGCAAAAGCTGTAGCAAAAGGATTAGGTAATCCTGTCATGATAGTCGGTTCTGCCACGGGCAGGGACGGTATACATGGCGCTACGTTTGCATCGGAAGATCTTAGTGCCGAATCGGAATCAAAGCGGCCGTCGGTACAGGTTGGGGATCCATTCACTGAGAAATTATTATTGGAAGCAACACTTGAGGTTATTAAAGCTAACTACATTATAGGTATACAAGATATGGGCGCCGCCGGAATTATTTGTTCAACATCCGAGATGAGTTTCCGTGGTGGCGTCGGTATGGATATTAATCTGGATCTCGTTCCCACAAGAGAAGAAAATATGACGGCCTATGAGATTTTGTTATCAGAATCCCAGGAGAGAATGCTGATGGTTGTAAAGGGTGGGTACGAAGAACGGGTGAAGGAAATTTTCAAAAAATGGGATTTACACGCGGTGATTATCGGGAGTGTTATCGACGACGGTTATTTACATTTCTGGAAAGAGAATGATCTTAAAGTGAGTATCCCCGCAAAATCACTTGTGCTTGGCGGGGATGCTCCCGTTTATAAAAGAGAGTCGAAAAAACCGAAATACCTGCAGAAAATAAATAATATAGATCTGCAACAAATACCCGAGCCAGCCGATTATAATAAAATTTTGCTGGCATTGTTATCTGCGCCTAATATAGCGAGCAAGCGTTGGGTGTATGAACAGTACGATTCAATGGTGCAAACTAATACAATTATCGGTCCGGGTTACGATGCGGCAGTAATACGGGTTAAAAAAACCGGGAAAGCCATAGCAGTTTCAACCGATTGTAACGGGCGATATGTATATCTTAATCCAAAAGTCGGTGCACAAATTGCAGTTGCAGAAGCCGCCAGAAACGTTGTTTGTACCGGAGCCAAACCGGTGGCAGTTACAAATTGTCTTAATTTTGGTAATCCTTACGACCCTGAGATATATTATCAATTTTCCGAGACAATAGCCGGTATGCGGGATGCTTGTACCATTTTAGGAACGCCTGTAACGGGAGGCAATGTCAGCTTTTATAACGAAAGTCCGACAGATCGTGTGTATCCGACCCCGGTAATTGGTATGCTGGGAATCATTGAAGATCAGAATTTAATCACTCCATCGCACTTTGTTAAAGAAGGCGATCACATCATCATTCTGGGTGAATCGAAGGGGCATATAGGGGGATCGGAATATATGGCATATATTCACGGAAAAATTGAAGGTGAAGCCCCTCCGATAGACTTAAAAACAGAGAAAATACTGCAACAGTTTTTATTAGAAGCTGTTGAAAGGGGATTAATAGAATCTGCGCACGATATTTCCGATGGCGGACTCGCTATAGCACTTGCGGAGTGTTGTATATCACCGGAAAAAACTATCGGTGCAAAAGTAAACATCAAAACGGATTTTCGTCAGGACTGCCTTTTGTTTGGAGAAGATCAGTCGCGTATTTTAGTTTCAGTAAAAGAATCTAACATGAATAAATTAATGGAGTTACATAGTGATTATTCAAGTATAAACTTGGAGGAAATAGGAGTGGCAGGAGGAAGGGCTTTAAAAATAAATAATGTTATCGATGTCGATGTCAAACAGTTATTTTCATCTTATTATAATAGTATTGAGTCGATAATGAAAACTCCGGAGAAAAAATAAAATTTAGGTTGTAAAATTGAAAATATTCATTATAGATCCAAGGTTAAAGAAAGTAATTTCATCGATAAAGTATTACGTAGTAGGCATTTACGAACGTTTTAGTTCCGAACATATTATGATCCACGGAGCAAGTCTCGCGTTCGGAATTATGTTGTGTTTGATTCCGTGGGCATTACTCTTATTTTCGGCATTTGGTTTTTTTCTATCAGCGGAAGAGTCTATGAATGTGGTCGAAGAGAATCTCAAGCAGTTTATTTTATTGCCCGGCTATGAGGACCAGATACAGCAACAAATACACTATCGGCTCAGAGATCTCGTAGATTACCGTCAAACTGCCGGAATTGTCGGTTTAGTCGGAGTATTGTGGCTATCTACATTTTTGTTTGGTACCGCACGTACAATACTGAACGAAATATTTAAAGTGAATATTTCATACAATCTTTTTGTCCAGAAACTACGGGATTTCCAGATATTACTGATATTAGGCGTTCTTTTTATATTGACTTTATTCGGGAGTACATTTATTTATCTCGTCCAAAAGTTTATTATTGAACGGGTAGAAATGCTCGAATCTAGCTGGTTACCCGGATCATTACCGGTTATTGTAGGTTTCTTATTTACGTGGACAATGTTTCTCGTTTTATTCAGGTTCTTACCGTATATTCGTTTATCATTCGATGTATTGGTTGTTTCAGCAACATTGTCAGCTATATTATGGGAAGTGGCAAAATATTTCTTCGGTTTATATATAACAAACTTTGCAAATTTCACAAGAATATACGGAGCGCTGACAATTCTCGCCGGAATCGCGTTATGGTTGTATTACTCATCCATAGTATTTTTAATCGGTGCAATTGTCGGACAGTTGTACCGTGAGCGAAAACAAATGCTGAGGCAACGGTAATATAAATGTCGTATAATGTATATTATGTAAAGTAGACTATTCGGGGTTTTTGCTTGCTCTGCTATCCGGTCCTTCCTATTTTATTATATTATCACCCTAAATAATTGACCCTGGTGAGCTTCAAATATGCATATTAACTATGCCTTGTCAGGCGAGTATTTTGAGTGCCTTTGGGACAACCCTGATATCTATCCCTATTGCGTTCGTTGAAAGTACTTCTCCGTCTGCGTGTATCATTATTTCTTTTTGAGATTCGACCCGCAACGCATCAGTCCGGTAAAAATGAACTTTATTATGCTTTTTATGCTTACCTTTCATCACACTTGGAAATATTCTCATTACCTGTGGAATCGAAACATTATCGACCAGACATACATCGAGTAAGCCGTCATCAATTTCCGCCTCAGGAGTAAGATAAAAACCACCACCGGCGCACTTACCGTTGCCGATGGCGATTAAAAAATGTTCTCCGTTATACATCGAACCGTTCAATGACATCATCATATTGGGTGTTTCATATTTAAACAATACTATCGCCACGGATACTGCATACAAACTTACACCGGATAAACGTTTAAATTTTCTGGTCTGATCCGCCACCGCTGCATCGAACCCGATACCGATACCATTGAGAAAATATCTGTCAGATTTACTACCGTCTGCCGAGGTAATTGTGGTAAATCCGGCATCGGAGTCACGTCGCAACCCTTGTTTAAGTTTTTCTAAGGCTTTATTGATATTTGTAGGAATATTGAACATTTTAACAAAATCATTTCCGGAGCCAATTGGTATCACACTCATTGTGGCATTACCTTCGATCAGGGCATTCCCGACTTCATTTACGGTTCCGTCACCGCCAACGGCGACAATTACGTTCTCCGGGTCATTTTTCCTCTCCAGTGCAAGATCATAGGCATGCATCCTTCTTTCAGTCGTTATGATTTCCGCCTTTGGAAAAAACTCTAAAATATTAGTTCTGAGAGATTGTAATATTTTTTTACCCCTGCCCTTGCCCGCCATCGGATTTACGATGAATATATATTTTTCCATTATCGATCCTGTCGACAAATTAGTTTATGTAATTTTTCTATCGTATTTTCTGATAAATAGTTACTGCCCGTATACTGATTTTCTTTATCAATATATACAATTCCGTTGAAATGATACAACCAGCTTCCGGTTAAAGTAACACCGGCGAAGGAATTCATTTTCTCTTGCCTGGAAAAGTTCACGGTTAGCATATCACCGCTTTGGGTATGAACTGTGACCGGTGGATGGTATCCTAATTTTAAATTCGATAAGACTGCTGAAGCTATGGCACCGGTCCCGCAGGCGAGGGTTTCCTCCTCGACTCCCCTTTCATATGTCCGCATATGTATGGTTCCGTCGGCATTTGGTTTTACAACATTGACGTTTGTACCCAACGGTTTAAAAGCCTCATGGTTTCGTATTCGTTTTCCCAGATTACGAAGATTAAATGTATCGAACTCTATATCAGGGTATGTATTCCTCATATCCTCAATGAAAACAACAACATGTGGAGATCCGGTGTGTATAAAATGACAGGTGAGAATATTGCCGTCAATGTTGAGTGAAAGATTGGATATAAGGTGCGATGGTTCTATCATCTGCACGGTTATATATTTCCCATCGATACTTGCAGTATAGATATTATCAAATGCTGTGAATTGAACTTCCTTCTCATTTTTGCCATACGTGGAGAAATAATATGCTGCAATACAGCGTGCACCGTTCCCGCACATCCCACCTGTGCTCCCGTCCGAATTAAAGTATAGCATCTCGAACGGCTTATTGTCGTGAGTTTTATATATAAGCAGTCCATCGGCACCGATACCGAGACGGCGATTACATACTTTTCGTGCCATTTCGTCATAATCCCTGATACCTTTATCGAGCCTCGTTTCATCGATCAGAATAAAATCGTTACCGGCTCCGGATAATTTTAAAAATGGTATAGAGATTGACTTATCGGATATACTCATATTCCTCAAGTCTTATTTTTATTGAACCGATGCCTATCCGTACTCTTCCTTCGAGAGGTATTTGATATTCATCCTTGCTTATCCAGGATTGATATTCTCGTGTCAATCCGTGTATTGCAGTAAAATCAATAACACCGTTCACATGATAAGCCTCGATCTTATTATCGAATGCCGGGACACCGATTTTCTCGATATTTTCCGGTGGTTCAATTTTAATTTTTTCAACCGACCGATCGATCAGGACATCCAATTCGAGCGCATGCCCCGTCCTCGCAGATGCACGAAGAATAGATAAGAATGTCAGTGCATCGTGCACCGGCTCATCAAGTTGTAAAGTGTCAATTTCAACATCGAATATTGTCCCATTTTTCCTGTCCTGGTATCCCCGATCAATTATGATATCTGTCGACCGATCTTCTCTGATTGCAAGATAATAAGCCCAGTTATTTCGCTCCCGATCAAAGGTAACCGATTCGGTGAAGAATCCGTCGGAACCAAGCTTGCTGTAAAATTCCGTATAGACGGATAAAAACGGGATGCCGGAAAAAGTTCGCAACGTAATGTGGGATTCTTTCACACTATCCTTACCATCCTGATCATATTTGTTCAGCATCTCAATCGTACCGATGCGGATACCGAGATATGTCACGGTATATTGAAGCCGCTCGTCGTACACAAAAGATCCGGGGTCTACCCTCTCCACGGTCTTCCCCGGAGTAATTCCGGCTACGAGAGTAATCAATGAGCATAACACTATAAACCGTTTCGATTTCGCGAATAATTTCATATGCTGCTTTCCGCGAGGGCAACCAAGGTTTTTTTGACTTCGAGTGTATGCCTTCCAATGTTGAATTCGTGATGAATAACATTACGAATAATCCCGCTTTTATCGATGACAAACGTGACCCTTTTCACAAATGGAAGATAGCCACCGAATCGCATAACCCCGTAAGCCCCGGAGATTTTTTTATCCGGGTCACTGATTATATGGTATGGCAACCGATGTGTCGTTTTAAATTCATGCTGCGTGTCCATACTGTCAAAACTAATACCGATTATCTCGCAATCGTATCCTGACAGCTCTTCATATGCGTCACGGAACCGGCATACCTGATTCGAGCAAACGAATGAAAAAGCTTTGGAAAAGAAAAATAGCATAACGTTTTTCTTATTTTTGAATTCGGATAATGTTATTTTTTTCCCGTCTGCGGTCTCCGCGCTAAAATCAGGGGCTTTATCGTTTATTGTAAGCATTGGATACTATTCACTATCGTAAGTAATTAACGTTTGGATGGGATATTGTTTTATTCGCTCTCTCCCGTTCAGGAATGACAGCTCTATCAGGAATGATAATCCGACAATGTCGGCCTGAAGTCGCTCTACTAATCGACAGGCGGCTGCGATAGTACCTCCTGTTGCAAGAAGATCATCATGTATGATTACTCGGTCTCCCGGCTCTATAGCATCCTCATGGATTTCAATAGTATCGGTACCATATTCAAGTACGTATTCCTCACTGAATGTTTGAGCGGGGAGCTTACCTTTTTTCCGGATCGGTACAAATCCGGCATCCAATCTGTATGCTAATGCGCCGCCAAAAATAAATCCACGTGATTCAACACTTACAACCTTTGTTATGTTTTTATCTTTATATGCACGATAAAAAAGATCAACAACCTCTTGCAATGCTTTCGGATCCTTTAGTAATGTCGTAATATCGCGAAATACAATTCCTTTTTTTGGAAAATTCGGAATACTCCGTATCGTAGCTTTTAAATTATTTTCAGTTTTCAATGGGTTGTTCTCCATGTATTACCATTTCAGTTTTTCTTTGTTGATAAATGCCTGAATACCGCGTTTACAATCCTCCGTCATTCTGGTTGCTGCATTCATGCGGGCTGCAAATGCAAGGGCACTTTGTACATCGAGACCGGATAGCTTAGCGAAAATTTCCTTCGTAATTGCGACAGAAGAACCGCTGACATCACGAGAAATTTGCAGGGAGTATTCACGTACCTTCTCTTCAAGTTTGTTGTGATCTGTAACGTCATTGATTAATCCGATGGTATATGCTTCACGGGAAGATATTGTCTTGCCGGTTAACAATAATTCTCTCGCTCTTCCCTCTCCTACTCTCTGTACTAAAAAAATCATTACCATAGCCGCCACAAAACCGATACGCGCTTCCGGATATCCGAAAACTGCATCCTCTGATGCAATAATGATGTCACAGACAGTGGCCAAACCGCATCCTCCCGCCAGTGCCGGTCCCTGGACCTGAGCGATAATCGGTTTTTTTAGTTTATACATCTGAACAAAGAGTCGCATAAGCGTTTCGGAATCTTCCAGATTCTCTTCGAAGGTAAACCGGGAAAGTTCCTGAATGTACGAAAGATCGGCTCCGGCACAAAATGCCTTACCATTTGCACGAAGTACAATAACCCGAACGTCATTAGCTTTTTCCGCCGTTGCGAAAGCCCGGCTTAATTCTTTGACAAGGATCGCATTAAAAGCGTTCCTTTTTTCAGGCCGGTTCAATGTTATATATGCTACCCGCTCTTTATGCTCGTAATCAAGATGGGTATAACTCATAAGATATGATATCCGTAAAGTATCTAAATAATTCAAAGTAGCTAAATGACTGAAAAAATGCAATAAAAACGGAAAAAAACGTAATAAGAAAATCATGTACAATTTAGTGAATATTTTGTAACGTATTCATTGAATAGATGCTTATATTTAAGACGAAGAAACTTAAAAAACGAGTGTATTTCATGTAATCGGGAACTTGTGATTAGTATAGTTGTTCTTTATATTTAGACACTATGGGTCATTCAAAAACATATAAACTATTTGTATTCTCATTTTTACTGCTTTTTTCCTTCTTTCATGTCGGATATGCAACCGTTGAATATATTTGCAGTATGGGTATGGAAATGGAGACATCTGTTTGCTCCTCCTGCCATCCTGAACCTGAACCGCTGAATAGCAAAGTAGTGATTTCAGCAACATCAGGCAGTTCATGCTGTAAGACAGTAGTAACTGAAAAAGGAAGATTTGATAGCTATATTTCAAACAGTTTTAAACCTCCGATTGATAATACCCATAATTTAACACCTATCGGTATCATATTAAATCCTGAAGAAAATCCCGTCACGTTTCCCGGAGCGAACGATGCTCCTATGATACCCCACTACAATTTACATGGGATAAGTACGTCCGTACAATATTCTTCATCCCTGCAATAGTATAACTATTTTTATTTAAAACATAATTTAACATCCAATTTTTTATGCATTTTTTGCAAAAATATAATTTGTATTTAGCAAAAATTATAGGAATATCAGCATGGTACGAACATGTGTGTTTATATTTGCCTTTATTTTTGGTGTGCAGCCCCTGGAAACCCAAGTCCCGCGGGTACTACAGGAAGCCCCGACCCTGGAATCGCTGATCCGGGAAGCTCTCGAAAATAATCCGGGACTTGAATCGTCCCGTTACCGGGAACAGGCATCGGAACAGCGCATCGATCAGATGCGTGCATGGATGCCGCCGACTTTAAAGTATCAGTATAACCGTCAGCCAATCGGTACGATGGACCAACTGAACTTTATGAATATGCACGTCTATTCACTTTCGCAGATGATCCCCTTTCCCGGAAAAATATCCGCCCGCGTCGATATGGAACGCGCCAATTATGAAATGTCTGCGTATGAGCGCGGTGATGACGAAGTTCAGCTCGCAGCGAAGGTGAAGGAAACGTACTTCGACCTCTGGATGATGCAAAAGAAACTGGAAGTAAACCGCGACTTACAGAACTTGCTCGAAAACTTCGTAGCATCGGCGGAACGTATGTACGAAGTCGATATGACCGGTCTTGAAGCAGTTCTTTCTGCTCAGACGAATCTTGCAAGGCTTCGCACCGAAGAGCGCATACTTAAAAACGATTACAACAAGATGCTCGTGATGTTCAACCAACTGCTCGACCGGGAACCGGATACCGAGCTGGGCGAAATCATCTCTCTTCCTCCCGTAGAAATACCCGTTAACATCGGGGAACTGGAAAGGAGAATGCTGGAAGAACGTCCGGATATACGGGCGATGCAATCCGAAATCGATATGAACAGCGCGGAGATACGATCGGCGCGGCGTGAATATTATCCGGACGTTATGGTAGATCTGATGTACATGCAGATGCCGGCGGGCATGGAAGATCAGTTCGGAGCAATGATTTCCGTACAGATTCCGCTTGCTCCCTGGTCCAGTAATATGGTAACGAAACGGGTCAGCGAGGTACAGCGTGAAAGACAATCACGCGAAAAAGCACTCGAAAATATGAGATCAATGGCACGATCGAAAATTCGTCAGGCGGTATTTGAACTCGAAACCCAGCTTGACGTAATCCGGCTGTACCGTGATGAAGTAATACCGCAAGCGGAACAAACCACAGAATCCGCACTCGGCGCTTTTCAGGTGGGTCGATCGGAATACCTCATGGTACTCGACAGTTATCGCATGCTTGAAATGTTCCGCATGGAATACTACATGGCGCAGGCCGAGTTCAATAAATCCGTTGCGGAACTCGAACGACAGGCGGGAATAGTTTATTAGTTACGGGGTTTTGGGTTTATAGTTTTGAAATAAATAAAGTATGCTAATGTTGTAATTTGGATTTTTAAAACAAACATCAAATGGTGATAAAATGAAGCACATAATTCTCTTAATAATAGGATTTAGTTTTCTACTTATCGGATGCGGTTCAGATGATCATGATCACGACGACGGCATCGCCTACTGGACATGCCCGATGCATCCTGAAATAAAAGAAGATGAACAAACACCCTGCCCTCTCTGCGGGATGGACTTAACTCCGGTTCGCGAGGATGACGATGATGATCACGACGTTGAAGCGGAAATAGAATACTGGACCTGCCCGATGCACCCGGAAATACAGGAAGACGAAGCCGGTTCATGCCCTATTTGCGGTATGGATTTAACGCCGGTATATGCCGATCACGACGATCACGAAGAACCGCGGGGCAGACTTCGTATTACCCCTACACAACAACAGATTATCGGGATGACCTATGATACGGTAATGACCCGGCATCTGAAACCAACGATCAGAACTGTGGGAATAGTCAAACGCGATGAGCGCAGCGAAGCTGAAATTACCGTACGTGTCGATGGATGGATTGAGAAAACTCATGTAAACGAGACCGGAATTACTGTACGACGCGGTCAACCGCTCGTTACTATCTACAGTCCGGATTTGGTTACCAGTCAGGAAGATTATCTTGTTGCTTTGAATCGGGGAAGCGAAAATATTGCTAATCGTGCACGAGAGCGACTGCGCCTACTCGGCATGCCCGATTCGGAAATCAAGCGAATTGAAGAAAGCGGTGAGGCATTGCTTGAAGTAACCCTTACCGCTCCATTCAGCGGAACCGTGTTAAAGAAAAATGTACGCGACGGAATGAAAGCAATGGCCGGTATGATGCTCTATGAAATTGCCGACCTCCGTAACGTGTGGCTTATGGCGGATGTATATGAGGATGACCTGCCGTTTATCTCCGAAGGACAGGATGTGGAATTTACGCTCCAGGGTAATCAGGGCAATTCTTATAACGGCCGTGTCGCCTTTATCCATCAGACAATAAATCCCATGACACGCACATTACCTGTGCGGATAGAAGTGCCGAACCCGGATCAATCCATAAAGGTGGATCAATACGGCTGGGTTTCATTTATCAACGATCTTGGCGAACGATTGACGGTACATCGAGATGCGGTGTTAAAAACCGGTCGGCGTACGGTGGTATTTAAAGAGCTTGGACGCGGAAGATTCGAGCCCATCGAGGTACATCTGGGTCCGCTCGCGGAAAATTATTACGAGGTATTGCACGGTCTCGAAAACGGCGATCGTGTTATAACGAGCGGACGTTTCTGGCTCGATGCCGAATCGCGGTTGCGCGGTATCGGAACCGAAGCTGTGCCCGTTCATGAACATTAATGTTTGTGAAACGTGAAACGGCAGACGGGAACCGAAAATAAATGAGATCGGGAAAAATCAAGTTGTTTCGTTTCACGTTTGCCGTTTATTCAAATGTGCAACAAAAATTTCTAACAACGGAATTCTATTATGATTGACAAAATTATTGAAGCCAGCATGAACAACAAGGGGATGGTTATCTTCCTCGTTCTGCTCTTAACGGGAGTGGGCATCTGGGGAATGTTCAACAGTCCTCTTGATGCACTTCCCGACTTGTCCGATCCGCAGGTAATCATTTTTACCGAATGGATGGGACGAAGTCCGGATTTAATTGAAGATCAGATCACCTATCCGATCACCTCCGCCCTGCTTTCTGCACCGAAAGTACGTTATGTTCGCGGCCAGTCGATGTTCGGTATGTCATTTGTGTATGTAATTTTTGAAGAAGGTACTGATCTTTACTGGGCACGAAGCCGTGTTGTGGAGTATCTCAATCAGGTTCAGGGTGAACTTCCCCGGGATGCAACTCCGACGCTTGGACCCGATGCTACCGGTGTCGGATGGGTATTTCAATACACGCTTCAAGATACAACCGGTCAGCAGTCTTTAGCCGATCTCCGGAGTTTCAATGACTGGTATTTACGGTTTTGGATTGAAAGTCTGCCGGGCGTTTCCGAAGTAGCAAGTTTTGGCGGTTTTGTAAAGCAATATCAGGCAACCGTCGATCCGGTAAAATTGCTCGCATACGACATACCATTAACGATGGTCATGCACGCTATCGAAAAGAGTAACCGAGACGTCGGCGGCAGAACGATCGAGATGTCCGGAACGGAGATCATGGTTCGCGGACGGGGTTATCTGACTTCGGTGGAAGATTTTGAAGACGTGGTGATTATGGAGCACGAAGGCACGCCGGTCAGGATGAAAGATATCGCCACGGTCGAGCTTGGAGGCGATCAGCGCCGCGGTCTGGCGGAATGGGACGGAAAAGGCGAAGCGGTCGGCGGCATCGTCGTCATGCGCTACGGCGAAAATGCTTTAAATGTAATCAATCGTGTGAAAGAACGAATCGAGGAGGTTCGGCCTGCCCTTCCGCCCGGAGCTACCTTAGAGGTTGCATATGATCGTTCTGAGTTGATAAATGAAGCTATATCCACACTGACACGTACGCTCATACAGGTAATGGTAATTGTACTTCTCGTCATAGGTTTATTCCTGCTTCACTTACGGAGTGCATTGGTCATCATTATAACACTCCCTGTTGCTGTGGTCATATCATTTATCTTAATATATTTCGCAGGTATTACCGTCAACGTGATGTCGCTTGCGGGTATCGTTATATCAGTCGGTGTTATGGTCGATGCAGCCGTTGTGCTCGTCGAGAACGTACATAAACGGCTCGAGCGGTGGGAGAAACGCGGACGCAAAGAAAACCGGGAACAGGTTATCATCGAAGCAACAAAACAGGTAGGAAGACCGATCTTTTTTGCACTATTGATCATCACGGTCAGCTTCCTCCCCGTGTTCGCACTTGAGGCGCAGGAAGGCCGTCTGTTCAGACCTCTTGCATTCACAAAAACCTTTGCAATGTTTACCGCCTCGATCCTTTCGATCTCATTCGCTGCTGCATTGATCGCATTCCTTATCAAAGGAAATATAATGAGCGAGGATAAACACCCGGTCAGTCGTTTCCTTCACAAAGTATTTCAACCCGTCATGCGTTTTACTCTGATGCACAGATGGATAGTGGTCGGTATTGCAATAGTAGCAATACTATTTGCATATCCCATTTACACCCAACTCGGTTCCGAGTTTATGCCTCCTCTCGAAGAAGGTGTAATTTTATATATGCCAACTACGCCGCCGGGTATGTCGGTTGCCGAGGCACAGTACATGCTGAATATTCAGGGACAAATCATAAAATCGTTTCCCGAGGTAAAGAGCGTACAGGGTAAAGCCGGACGTGCGGAAACCGCAACCGATCCGGCCCCGTTAAATATGTTCGAGACAACTATAGTATTGCATGATGAATCGGATTGGAGAGAAATTGACCGAGACAGGTGGTATTCCGGATGGATGCCGGAGTGGATGAAATCGCCTTTCCGATGGATATGGCCGGAACAGCGGACGATTTCCTGGGATGAATTGATATCGGAAATGGATAGTGAATTGCAGATACCCGGTATGCCGAACATCTGGTGGATGCCGGTCCAAACACGTATCGAAATGCTCGCTACCGGTGTCCGCAGTCCCGTTGCAGTAAACGTCCTCGGTCCCGATTTACGTACGATCGAACATACGGCTGTGTTGATTGAACGTGTTCTGCAGGACATCGAGGGTACCCGGAGCGCGATTGCAGAACGTCCGACCGGCGGATATTATCTTGATATCGAACCGCATCGTGACGTAGCTGCACGGTATGGATTAACAACCGATGATGTAAATACGATCGTTGAGATGGCTATCGGCGGTATGAACATCACCGAAACAGTTGAAGGCCGTGAACGGTACCCGGTAAACGTACGCTATGGACGTGAGCTAAGACAGGATCTCGACGATATTAAGCGTGTATTTGTACCAACCCCGAGCGGCGCGCAGATCCCGCTCGGTATGCTCGCATCGATTGAATATACCGACGGACCTCCGATGATCGCAACGGAGATGGGACAATTACGTAATCTGGTAAGTGCAAACGTTCGCGGCAGGGATCTGGGGTCTTACGTTGAAGAAGCACGTGAGCGAATACGGGAAGAAGTGCCGCTGCCTCCCGGAGTTACGATACAGTTTGTCGGTCAATATCAATATATGCAGAGAATGCAGGACCGATTGCAAATGCTGATACCAATCACCATCGCAATAATATTTTTTCTGCTCTATCTGAATTTTAGATCCGTACCCCGCTGTCTGATCGTGCTCGGCACATTACCGTTTGCCACTATAGGAGCATTTCTGTTTCTATGGATACTCGACTATAATATGAGTGTTGCCGTTTGGGTTGGAATGATCGCTCTCGCGGGTCTTGCAGCGGAGCTCGGCGTCGTACTGTTGGTATATCTCGACAATGCGGTCGATCAGCGAATCGAGGATGGGGAGCTTACCGGTCCGGCGGATCTCAAGGAAGCGGTCATGGAAGGAACCGTTCAGCGCCTGCGTCCGATCCTGATGACGGTCACCACCGATGCTATTGCACTGGTGCCTATAATGTTCGCAGTCGGCGTCGGATCCACGGCAATGAAGAGCATCGCTGCGCCGGTTATAGGCGGTCTGGCAACGGCATTAATTCTCGCATTACTCATTATACCGTCGGTGTATTTAATTTACAGAACCTATGAACTAAAAAAAGAACCATTCTGGAAAGGTTAACAACCAAAGGAATTCATAAAAGAATAGAACACAGATGACACTGATGATACTGATTCTCACAGATAAATTTTGAGACTTGATCAGTGATCATCTGCCGAATCAGTGTCAGCAGTGTTCCAAAATTGGAGTAAAAAAGTAAGATAAACGGTTCAACAATTACGAATCTAACAGAAATAATGTTCTACTATCAATAAACAAGGAGTATATATTATGAGTTATTATTTTTCACGTATCCTGGATGACTCCTTCGATAACTCGATCGAGCGTATAACGAATGCTTTACAGGAAAGAAAATTCGGTATTCTTACCGAAATTAACGTAAAGGAAACACTAAAGAAAAAACTTGATATCGATTTTCACCAGTATAAAATTCTTGGTGCCTGCAATCCATCGTTTGCGCACAAAGCACTTACCTGCGAGGATAAAGTCGGTACCATGCTGCCCTGTAATGTGATTGTACAGGAAACACCCGACGGTAAAACGGAAATTGCGGCCATTGATCCTCTTGAATCGATGAAGGCAATTAAGAATGATGATCTGAAAAAAATAGCAGAAGAAGTGAGGAAGATGCTGAAAGAGGCAATCGAAAACGCCTAACCCGATATCCCGATGAAATATTTTTGAGCAATGTAGTATATCCGGAAGCAATAAATATAAAGGAAAATATGTATGCTACAGGAATTACCGAACCTACATCCGATTATTGTTCATTTCCCGATAGCACTTGCAGTCGTTGCCATTATTGTTGATATCGTGCGCTTGTTCAGAAATGGTGACCTGTCGTGGTTAAACCGGACTGCGGTATTGCTCTATTCCCTGGCGGCCGTTGGTGCAATTGCAGCGTATGTGAGTGGTCGGGATGCTCTGGAGACAGTATCTATACCTGCTGAAGCACGTGCAGCACTCATTGAACACGAGAGTTTTGCTTTATACGCGACCGGAAGTCTCGTCACCTACGGCTTAATAAGGATAATTTTAATTTCTCTGGAAGTGAAACAATATATACAAAATATGTTCATTCTCCCCGCCGTCGGGATTATTCTTTTAATAAATGTTACCGCGTATCGCGGAGGTGAACTTGTCTATACACACGGAGTCGGTGTGACCGGCGCTCAAACCGATCGTCCGATGTTCATGAATTATTCACCGGATACAGTTCCATTTCTGGATGATCATGGTAATCTTTTCTGGAGTATGGGAAGTAATAGCAGGCATTATTTTCCTTTTGTATTTCATCCTCTCACCGGAGCTGACGTGCTTTTACCCGCTGATTATCTGGATCTTACCACCGGAAATACTACACTCGCACTTGAACTGCAACGCGATACTCCGACAATATGGGTTGCCGGCAGGGATTTAGATAATATTGACCTGACGGCTTCGATAAATCCCGCAAAACTTAAAGGAAAATTTGGATTATTGTTTCATGTCCGTGATGTTGATAATTATGATTTTATAGTGTTTGAAAATGACCGTATGTCCATTGGAAGATTGCAAGATAATTCTGAACAGATTCTCGATTCAATGCCCGTGGAACTGTCGGGATGGAATCGAATCAGAGTAGTAAGTTCTGGCGGTCACTATTACGCATACATCGATGATCGGTTGATATCACACTGGCATGGAGCTGCCGGAATGCCGGGACAAACCGGGATGTACATACACGGAACAGGCACTATATTTTTAAAGGAATGGATTATAGAAGAGATTTAGAAAAACAGATGCCGCTGTATTGGTGATCTCTCGCTGAAAAAAACATCGGGCTTATGCTCCGCTCAGTATCCCCGACTTTACATTATTTACACTCCGGGCACACAGATCCTCAAATTTTATCGGGGTTGTATTGTGTTTTTTCAGCGAGAGATAAAAGAATTTATTTCAGTACCTTCTCAAGTATTCCTTTTACGTTGCCGCCGCCTTTGGATTGGACGAACTGTAAAATTATCGGAACAAATTTGTTTACAAGTTTTGGATCCAGATCAAGTTTTTTGAATCCACTTGCAAGTGCGGCAAGATTGCCGAGTTTGCCCGCACCGCCGCCAAGTGATGAAGTTAAACCACCGAGCGCACCGGCGATACCACCGGCTTTCGGCGCAGCCGATATGAGTTTATCGACATCGGGAATAGCTCCGGCGATTTTACCGTAATCATTTCCTCCTAATTTACTCTTTGCCATCTGTAGCAGAAGACCGGCTCCGCCTGAAGCCTGTTTTTCGGTTACACCGAGCTGGCTGGTTAACAGCTTAACGAGTTCCATATACAATTCCTTAATTGATTATACTTGAGTTGTTGATTATGGTATTACCCACCACCTCCCAACTTCATAACCGTGTAATATAGCTATATAAATCCCTCCAATCAATAGCCCGGTTTATCA
>Ga0209498_1000159_pt1 | contig 39425 bp, 31 predicted proteins | sample WalLakDeSediment_FD_184131 | JGI IMG/M metagenome (GOLD analysis project Ga0209498, IMG submission 184131) | Lake sediment microbial communities from Walker lake, Nevada to study Microbial Dark Matter (Phase II) - Walker Lake 11/02/13 Deep... | ecosystem: Environmental > Aquatic > Freshwater >... | reverse complement strand
GGAGCTCGCGCAGACGCTGCTCGAGGAGGAGGAGGGGCGCCGGGATATCGGGCTGTACCTGCGCGATCCGCACGTGGTGCTCGCGATGGCGCCGCAGGAATTGTTCCTGGATCCCTCGCACACCTACCGGCTGTGGTTCTTCAACTACCGCCCGGCGCGCGTGCAACCGCGCGGCTTCCGGGTGCGACGCGTCCGCAACCAGGCGGATGCCGAGGGCATGTACCGCCTGCTGAGCAGCCGGCGGATGGTGCCGCCAGATCCCGGCTTCGTGCTCGAGCACTTGAGGTCGCGCACGCTGTCCTTCTTCGTCGCCGAGGATGAAGACAGCGGGCAGATCATCGGCACGGTGACCGGGGTCGACCACGTGCATGCCTTCGGCGACCCCGAGAAGGGCTCCAGCATGTGGTGCCTCGCGGTCGACCCGCAGGCCGCGCAACCCGGCATCGGGCGCGCGCTGGTGGCGTGGGTCGCGGATCATTACGCGGCCCGCGGCCGCGAGTTCATGGATCTCTCCGTGCTGCACGACAACGAGGCCGTGATCCGGCTTTACGAGCAGATGGGCTTCGAGCGCGTGCCCGTGTTCTCGCTGAAACGCAAGAACGCCATCAACGAACCGTTGTTCGTGGGGCCCGACAATTACGACACCCTGAATCCCTATGCCCGGATCATCGTCGACGAGGCACGCCGGCGCGGCATCGGCGTGGAGCTCGTGGACCCCGAGGAGGGCTATTTCGCATTGACCCTGGGCGGGCGCAGCATCCTGTGCCGCGAGTCGCTCACGGAGCTGACCAGCGCGATCGCGATGAGCCGCTGCGACGACAAGCGCATCACCCGCAAGGTCCTCGCGGAGGCTGGGGTGCGCGTCCCTGCACAGGCGCTGGCTGGGGATGCTGCGCAGCAAAAATCTTTTCTTGCGCAGCATAAGAACATCGTGGTCAAGCCGGCGCGCGGCGAACAGGGGCTCGGCGTCGCCGTGAACATCAGTGAGGAGACCGAGATGCGGGCGGCGATCGAGGCGGCCGCGCGGATGTCGGAGCGCGTCCTGCTGGAGTCCTTCGCCCCCGGCGAGGACCTCCGGATCGTGGTCATCGACTATCGCGTCGTCGCGGCGGCGCTGCGCCGGCCGCCCGAGATCACCGGCGACGGCCGGCATGACATCCGCACGCTGATCGAAAAGCAGAGCCGGCGCCGCGAGGCGGCTACCGGCGGCGAGAGCCGCATCCCGCTGGACGACGAGACGCGCCGCTGCCTGGCGCGACAGGGACATGCGCTGGACGATGTGTTGCCGCGCGGTGAAACCATGCGGGTGCGCGACACCGCCAACCTGCATACCGGCGGCACGCTGCACGACGTCACGGCCGAGCTGTCCGCATCGCTGCGTTCCGTGGCCGAGCGCGCGGCGCGCGCGCTCAAGATTCCTGTCGTCGGGCTGGACCTGATGGTGCCGGATCCCGCGGGCGACGAGTACGTGTTTATCGAGGCGAACGAGCGCCCCGGGCTGGCGAACCACGAACCGCAGCCGACGGCGGAGCGCTTCATCGATTTTCTTTTTCCACAGACCGTGCAGGTGAGCGATGCAACCACTGGCGATTGATCTCGACTACCTCCAGGAGGTGCTGGTCGAACTGGTGCGGATTCCGAGCCCCGCGGGCTTTACCGACGAGGCGGTGCGCTACACCTTGCGCCGCCTGGAGGAGCTCGGCATTCCCAGCGAGATCACGCGGCGCGGCGCCATTCGTGCGGACCTCAAGGGCGCGCAGGGCAGCCCGGACCGCGCCATCGTCACTCACCTCGACACCATCGGCGCGATCACCTCCGGCCTGAAGGACAACGGCCGGCTGGAATTGCTGCCGATCGGCACCTGGTCCAGCCGCTTCGCCGAGGGCGCCCGCGTGACGGTGTACACCGATGAGGTCAGCTATCGCGGCACCATCCTCCCTGTGAAGGCCTCCGGGCACGCTTACAACCTGGAGATCGACAGCCTGCCGGTGAGCTGGGACTGCGTCGAGCTTCGGCTCGACGAAGAGTGCTTCACCCGCGCGGACCTCGTGCGCCTCGGCCTGAACCGCGGCGATTTCGTCGCGGTGGACGCCCAGCCGGAGATCACGGGCTCGGGCTTCATCAATTCACGTCATCTCGATGACAAGGGCGGCGTTGCGACGGTGCTGGCCGTGGCCAAGGCGCTGGTCGAGAGCAAGACGCCGCTGCCCGTGGATTGCCACCTGCTGTTCACCATCAGCGAGGAGGTCGGCTCGGGCGCCTCCGCGGTGCTGCACGGCGACGTCGCCGAGATGGTCACCGTGGACACCGGCCCGGTTGCGCCGATCCAGTCCGGCGACGAGTTCGGGGTCACCATCTGCATGAAGGATTCCGCCGGGCCCTTCGACTATCACCTCACGCACAAGCTCCTGGGGCTCTGCGCCGACTATGGCATCCGCCACCAGCGCGACGTGTTCCGCCACTATCGATGCGACAGCGCCTCCGCGATCGAGGCGGGCAACGATATCCGTACCGCGCTGGTGTGTTTCGGGACGGACGCGACGCACGGCTACGAGCGCTGCCACCTGCGGGCGCTGCAGGCGCTCGCCGACCTGCTCGGGCTGTACGTGCAGAGCCCGCCGACTGCGCACCGGGACCGGCTCGGCCTGGGCTCCCCCGAGGGGTTCACCCACCTGCCACTCGGCAATTGAGGTCAGCGCGACTTCACCCCGTGGCCCGGGGAGGCTAAGCTGCGCCCCTTCAGCGTGGTGGGCGCATGCAAAAACAGGTATTCATCACTGGAGCGGCAGCCGGGATCGGCCGGGCTACGGCGCGGCTGTTTGCAGCGCGCGGCTGGCGCGTGGGGCTGCTCGATCTGGACGGCGCTGCACTGGAATCCCTGGTCGGCGAGCTCGGCACGGACGCAGCCTCAGCCTGGTGTGCCGATGTTACGGACCCGGCAGCGCTCGCAGCCGCGCTGGACGGTTTCTGCGGCGGGCGCGAGGGCCGGCTGGACCTGCTCGTCAACAACGCCGGGCTGCTCCGCGTGGGACCCTTCGAGGAGATCCCGGCGGCCGCGCATCGCGCGCTTATCGAGGTCAACGCGCGTGGCGTCGTCGAGGGACTGCTTGCGTCGTTCCCGATGCTTCGGCAAAGCCGGGGCCGGGTAGTGAACATCGCGTCCGCCTCAGCCGCCTACGGCACGCCGGACTTCGCCACCTACTCGGCGAGCAAGATGTTCGTCCGCGGGCTCTCCGAGGCGCTCGATATCGAGTGGCGCCGGCATGGCATCCGGGTGGCCTGCGTCATGCCGGCGTTCGTGGCCACCTCGATGATCGACGGCGTCAGCAGCGCTTCGATGGCCAGGCTGGGCGTGCAGCTCGGCGCCGCGGACGTCGCCGAGGTAGTGTGGCGGGCTGCGCATGGCCGGCGACTGATGTGGCACGTGGGCGCGCGCTATCGGGTGCTGCGCGTGCTGCTGGAGCCGCTCCCGGGCAGCGTCAAGCGTGCCATGATGCGCTGGGTGTCGGGTTACCCCGGGGACGCACGATGAACCGGTCGCGGCTTGATTCGAGGTTCGCGGGGCGCACCGCGTTCATCACCGGCGCCGCCTCCGGCATCGGCCTGGAGCTGTCCCGGGCGCTGGCCGCGGCGGGCGCACGAGTCTGGATGACCGACATGGACGGGGCGGCCTGCGCCGCGGCTGCGGAGGCGCTGCGCGCGCAGGGCCTCGAGGCATTTGCCTCGCGGCTGGACGTGCGTGATGGCGCGGCATTCGACGCCGCGCTGGCGTCTGCCTGGGAGTCGCTTGGACGCGTCGAGCTGCTGGTCAACAACGCCGGGATCGGCGCCGCGGCCGACGCACGCGACATGACGCCCGAGTTATGGCGCCGGGTCGTCGAGATCAACCTCATGGGCGTGATCCACGGCTGCCACGCGGCCTGGCCGCGCATGGCGGCCGCGGGCGGCGGCCAGGTGGTGAACATCGCCTCGGCCTTCGGCCTGCTGCCGGGGCCGTTATATGCGGCATACAGTGCCACCAAGCATGGGGTCGTGGGCCTGTCGCGCTCCTTGCGCGCCGAGGGACATGCGCTTGGCATCGGGGTCACCGCCGTATGCCCGGGATTCATCCGGACGCGCATCCTGGACAATGCCGTCATGATCGGGATCGATCCGGCGCGCGCGGAGGCCGCCATCCCATTCCGCTTCATCGACGCGCACGACGCGGTCCGGACGATCCTGCGCGGCGTGGCGAGAAATCGTTCGCTCGTCGTGTTCCCCTGGGAGTTCAGGTTGTTATGGTGGCTCGATCGGGCCGCGCCGTGGCTGATCGACCGCATCAATGTCACCGTTGCCCGCCGCTATCGCAGCATCAGCGGCCGGTTAGACTGACCGGAACGGTGGGTTATAATCCGCCGCGCACATCGCAGCAAATTCCCGACGATCGCTTTTGCAAGGGCCAGCATGCCGTACAGGATTCGTCGCGGCTTCGACCTGAAAATCAAGGGCGAGCCAGAGCAAGTCATAGAGACGGCGCGGCCAGTAGGCTCGGTCGCCGTTCTCGGTGGCGATTACCTCGACCTGCGGCCGTCCCTGCACGTGAACGAGGGCGATCGGGTGCGGCTCGGCCAGCCCCTGTTCAGCGACCGTGGCCGGGCCGGCGTCATGGTCACCGCGCCTGGCGCGGGCGTCGTGCGCGGCGTGCTGCGCGGCGAGCGCCGGGTGTTGCAGGCCGTGGTCATCGACCTCGACGGTGACCAGGAAGAATCCTTCTCGCACTGGACGCCGCGGGAGCTGCCCGGGCTCGATCGCGACGTCGTGATCGAGCAGCTGACGCGTGCCGGACTCTGGTGTGCGATGCGGACCCGACCCTGGAGCAAGGTGCCTGATCCGGCGACCGGGGCGCACGCGCTGTTCATCACCGCGATGGACACTAATCCGCTCGCCCCCGACCCGGCAGTGGTCATCGGCGCAGCCGCCGAGGATTTCAGCAACGGCGTGGTCGTGCTGTCGCGCCTGACTTCTGGCTCGACCTTCGTCTGCAAGGCCGCGGGCGCCGTGGTGCCGGTGCCCGAGCTCATGCCCACGGTCCAGGTCGAGGAGTTCGCCGGCCCGCATCCCGCCGGTCTCGTGGGCACACACATCCATTTTCTTTACCCCGTCAACGCAGAGCGCATCGTGTGGCACATCGGCTACCAGGACGTGATTGCGATTGGCCGGCTGTTCACCACGGGCCGGCTCGATCCCGCCCGGGTCGTGTCCATCGGCGGTCCGACGGTCGCCCGGCCGCGGCTGCTGCGCACCCGGCTGGGCGCGCATATCGAGCCCCTGGTCTCTGGCGAGGCTGATCCTGGCGTGCCTTGCCGAGTCATCTCCGGATCAGCGTGGTCCGGCCGGCAAGCCGAGGACGAGGCGGTGTACCTGGGCCGTTATCATCAGCAGTTGACCCTGCTGCCCGAGGGCGGGGAGCGCGAGCTGCTGGGCTGGCTCAATCCCGGCGGCGAAAAGGTGTCGGCGACCCGGGCCTTTCTCTCCGGCCTCAGTGCCCCGGCGCGCCGCTTCTCGCTGACCACCAGCCGCAACGGCAGCCCGCGCGCCATGGTGCCCATCGATTCCTACGAGAACGTCATGCCGCTGGACATCCTGCCGGTGCAGCTGCTGCGCGCGCTGCTGGTGGGCGACACGGATGAGGCGCAGAAGCTCGGCGTGCTCGAGCTGGATGAGGAAGACCTCGCGCTGTGCACCTTCGTTTGCCCGGGCAAATATGACTACGGTCCAGTGCTGCGCGAGCGGCTTGCCCAGATCGAGAGGGAAGGCTGATGAGCCGGTTGCGCGCCTTCCTCGACCGGATCGAGCCGCAGTTCATGCCGGGCGGCCGCCTGCGCAAGTTCTATGCGCTCTACGAGATGGTCGATACTATCCTGTACACGCCGCCCGAGGTCACGCGCAGCGCGCCGCATGTGCGGGATGGGATCGACCTCAAGCGCGTCATGACCTACGTGGTGATCTCCGTCCTGCCCTGTGCCCTGTTCGGGATGTACAACATCGGGCTGCAGGCCAACCTCGCCATGGCGGAGATGGGCATCGCCGCCGCCGCAGGCTGGCGCGGCGCCATGCTCGGGGCGCTCGGCATCGGCTACGATCCTGGCAGCATGCTGGCCTGCTTCTGGCACGGCTTCCTGTATTTCCTGCCGGTCTATGTCGTCACGCTCGCGGTTGGCGGCTTCTGGGAGGTGTTGTTCGCGATCGTTCGCAAGCACGAAGTCAACGAGGGTTTCCTCGTCACCTCCATGCTCTACACGCTCATTCTGCCGCCGACCATCCCGCTGTGGCAGGTCGCGCTGGGCATCACCTTTGCGGTGGTCATTGGCAAGGAAATCTTCGGCGGAACTGGCAAGAACTTCCTGAACCCGGCGCTGACGGGCCGGGCCTTCCTGTATTTCGCGTACCCCGCGCAGAACTCCGGCAATGATGTCTGGGTCACCGTGGACGGCTTTACCGGCGCCACGCCGCTGGCGCTGGCGCCGCAGGGCGGCCTGGAGGCCATCGAGGCCGCCGGTTACACGCTGTCGGACGCCTGGCTCGGCCTGCTGCCCGGGACCATCGGGGCCGAGTCCACCCTCATGTGCCTGCTGGGCGCGGTGTTCCTGCTGTACACGCGCATTGCGTCCTGGCGCATCATGCTCGGCGTCTTCGGTGGCCTGCTCGGGACGGTGCTGCTGTTCAACTTCCTTGCCGGCCCCGACAGCAATCCCTACATGCACCTGTCGTGGCAGTGGCATGTCGTCACGGGCGGCTTCGCCTTCGGGCTGGTGTTCATGGCGACGGACCCCGTCAGCGCCTCGATGACCTCGACCGGCAAGTACATCTTCGGTGCCCTGATCGGCTTTCTGACCGTGTTGATCCGCGTGATCAACCCGGCGTTCCCCGAGGGCATCATGCTGGCGATCCTGTTCGCCAACGTGTTCGCGCCGATCATCGACTACTTCGTGGTGCAGGCCAACGTGCGCAGGAGGCGGAGGCGCTATGTCTGAACAGGACCGCCGTCCTGCCAGGGGCTTGTTCGCACGGCTCGCCGCGCTGCCGAACGACAGCGTCGCGAAGATCCTGCTGGTCACCATCACGCTCTCGCTGGTGTGCTCCGTGCTCGTGTCTTCCGCGGCGGTGGTCTTGAAACCCCTGCAGGACCGGAACGTCGAGCTGGCGCGCAAGGCCCGCATCCTCGAGGTCGCTGGCTTGCTCGAGCCCGGCCGGCCGATCGAGGAGCTGTTCGGGCGGGTCGAGGCGCGGCTCGTCGAGCTCGACAGCGGCAGTTTCACCGAGCGCTTCCAGGTCGAAGAGTTCGATCAGCAGATCGCCGCACGGAACCCGGAACTCAGCCAGGTGCTCCAATCCTGGGAGGACATCGCGGGCATTCGCAGGCGCGCCCACTACGCGCCCGTCTACCTGGTGCGCAGCGAGCAAGGGCTGGAGAAGATCATCCTGCCCGTGCACGGCTATGGCCTTTGGTCCACCATGTTCGGGTTCCTGGCCCTTTCCGGCGATGCACAAGCGGTCAGGGGGCTGGTGTTTTACCAGCACGCGGAGACGCCCGGGCTGGGTGGTGAGATCGACAATCCGCGCTGGCGCGAGCGCTGGGTCGGGCGCAACGTGTTCGGTCCCGAGGGCGAGGTCCAGCTCCGGGTGGTGCGCGGGGCGGTCGATCCCACCTCGCCGCTGGCCGACTGGTCGGTGGACGGAATTTCCGGCGCCACGCTGACCTCGGAAGGCGTCAGCAACATGGTGCAGTTCTGGCTCGGCGAGCGCGGCTTCGGGCCGTTCCTCGCCAGGGTGAAGGAGGAAGGAATATGAACCTAAAGAGCGGGATCCTTCTGGAACCGGTCGTGGATCGCAACCCGATCACACTGCAGGTGCTGGGCGTGTGCTCGGCGCTGGCGGTGACGACCCAGATGATTCCTGCGCTCATCATGGGCCTCGCGCTGATCTTCGTGCTGACGGCCTCGAGCGCGGCCATCAGCGCGATCCGCAATCACATGCCTGGCAATGTGCGCATCATCATCCAGATGACCATCATCGCTTCCCTGGTGATCCTGGTGGACCAGTTCCTCCGTGCGTTTGCCTTCGACATCAGCCGGCAGCTGTCGGTGTTCGTCGGGCTGATCATCACGAACTGCATCGTGCTCGGCCGCGCCGAGGCATTCGCCTCCAGCAACCCGGTAGGCGCCAGTTCGCTGGATGCCATCGGCCATGGCGTGGGCTATGCGCTGGTGCTGCTGGTGGTGGCCTTCCTGCGCGAGCTGTTCGGCTCGGGCAAGCTGTTCGGGATCGAGATCCTGCCGCTGACCACCGAGGGCGGCTGGTACATCCCGAACGGGTTGATGCTGCTCGCGCCCTCGGCCTTCTTCATCATCGGGCTGATGATCTGGGCGATCCGGACCTGGAAGCCCGCCCAGGTCGAGCAGCCCGAGTTCCGGATTCAGCCTCACCACGGCACGGAGCACGCCTGATGGAAGGCCTGGCCGGACTGTTCCTGCGCGCCGTATTCATCGAGAATCTCGCGCTCGCCTTCTTCCTCGGGATGTGCACTTTCCTGGCCGTCTCGAAGAAGGTCGAGACGGCGATCGGGCTGGGCCTGGCCGTGGTGGTGGTCCAGGCCATCACCGTGCCGGCGAACAGCCTGATCTACCAGTTCATGCTGCGTCCGGGCGCGCTGGACTGGGCGGGACTCCCGGATGTCGACCTGTCGTTTCTCGGCCTGATCACCTACATCGGCGTGATCGCGGCCATGGTGCAGATCCTGGAGATGATGCTCGACCGCTTCTTCCCGGCCCTGTACAACGCGCTCGGCATCTTCCTGCCCTTGATCACCGTGAACTGCGCCATCCTGGGCGGGAGCCTGTTCATGGTGGAACGCAACTACGACTTTGCGCAGAGCGTGACCTACGGCATCGGCAGCGGCGTGGGCTGGGCGCTGGCCATCGTGGCGCTGGCGGGCATCCGCGAGAAGCTCAAGTACAGCGATGTGCCGGCTGGGCTGCAGGGGCTCGGCATCACCTTCATCTCTACCGGGCTCATGGCCATGGCATTCATGGCCTTCTCGGGCATCCAGTTGTAGGGGCCGGCCATGTTGATGGTGAGTCTTGGGGTCGTGCTGTTCACAGTGATCGTGATGTCGCTGGTGTTCATCATCCTCGCGGCACGCTCGCAGCTGGTGGCGACCGGCCAGGTGAACATTCGCATCAACGACGAGAAGACCATCCAGGCGCCGGTCGGCAGCAAGCTGCTGGGCGCGCTGGCCGAATCCAAGTTGTTCATCGCCTCAGCCTGCGGCGGCGGTGGCACCTGCGGCCAGTGCCGGGTCAAGGTGCAGGAAGGGGGCGGGGCGATCCTGCCGACCGAGACCTCGCACATCAACAAGCGCGAGGCCGCCGCCGGCGAGCGGCTCTCCTGCCAGATCGTGGTCAAGCAGGACATGCGCATCCATGTCCCGGAGGAGGTCTTCGGCATCAAGCGCTGGAAATGCCGGGTGCGCTCGAACCGCAGCGTGGCCACCTTCATCAAGGAGCTCGTCCTCGAGCTGCCGGAGGGCGAGGACCTGAAGTTCCGCGCCGGTGGCTACATCCAGATCGAGGCGCCGCCCCACGCGGTGAGCTACGAGGCGTTCGATATCCCGGACAGGTTCCGCGACGACTGGGAGCGCTTCAAGCTGTTCGAGCTCGAGTCGCGGGTCGAGGAGCCCGTGATGCGCGCTTACTCGATGGCGAACTACCCGGACGAGAAAGGCGTCGTGATGCTCAATGTGCGCGTCGCCACGCCGCCGCCGCGCATCGCCGGGATCGCGCCGGGCCAGATGTCCTCCTACATCTTCAATCTCAAGGAAGGCGACGAGGTCATCATCTCCGGGCCCTACGGGGAATTCTACGCCCGCGACACCCAGGCCGAGATGGTCTTCATCGGCGGCGGCGCCGGCATGGCGCCGATGCGCGCGCACATCTTCGACCAGCTCAGGCGGCTGGGCAGCGATCGCAAGATCAGCTTCTGGTACGGGGCGCGCAGCCGCCGCGAGATGTTCTACCATGAGGAATTCGAGGAACTTGCTCGCCGGCACGAGAACTTCACGTGGCACGTGGCCTTGTCCGATCCCCTGCCGGAGGACGAATGGGATGGCCACACCGGGTTCATCCACGAGGTGCTGTACGAGAACTACCTCGAGGATCACCCGGCGCCGGAGGACCTGGAGTTCTACATCTGCGGGCCGCCCATGATGAACCAGGCCGTGCTCAAGATGCTCGACGACCTCGGTGTCGAGAAAGAGCACATCCTGTTCGATGACTTCGGAGGCTGATCTGGTGGCGACCTTCTTCATAGCATTCCTGGTGTTCGCCCTCGTGATTGCCGGCATGTCCATCGGCGTCTTGGCCGGTCGGGGCCGCATCCAGGGCAGCTGCGGCGGACTGAACCAGCTGCCCGGCATCGAGTCGGATTGCGGCGGCGCCTGTCGCCGTCCCTGCGCGAAGCGGCGCGCCCGCATGGAGAGCGATTAATGAGATTCGACCAGACCGGGGACGTCCTGCATTACGTCGAGCGCTTCCATGCCGAGATCGCCGGCAGCTACGCCAACCTCGCCGCGTCCGTCACGGACCGCCGTGCGCGCATGCTGCTGGAGTACATGAGCTCACGCGAGCAGGAGGCCGCGGATTCGGTGCACAAGTTCTCGCATGGCTCCTCCGACCGGACGCTCAAGGAGTGGGATCCTTTCACGATCGACGATGGCGCGATCCGCATGCGTATCCAGGAGGAGCTCAAGCCCTCGGCCAGCGCCGACGATCTGCTGGGCCTCGGCGTGGAGGTGGCGTGCTGGTTCGAGGAGCTGTTCCGCGCGCTTGAGGCAAAGAGCGGGACCCCGGACCAGAAGACGCTGTTCGCGAGCATGCGCGAGCGGACCGACCGCGAGAAGCACAAGCTGGCGCGCAACGCCAATATGCTGCTGGATTTCTAGCGGGGCCTGAGTTGCCGCGAGGGGCGCGGCGAGACGGCTAGCCGATGCGTTTCCGGCGCTTGCCGCGGCCGTGCAGTTTCTTGCGCCCCGATGCCCGCGCCCGTTTTTGCGCCAGGGCGATCAGGACTTCCTGGGCGCTACGTGCGTCATCGCCCTCGGCCGGCATGCGTTGGACGTAGCTGCCATCCGGCTGCATTTCCCAGGCGCTGCGCCGGTCATTGAGCTGCACTTCGAGGATTTCGCGCAGGGTGCGCTGGCATTCCGCGTCCTCGACCGGCACGACCGTCTCAACCCGCGCCTCCAGGTTGCGCTTCATGCAGTCCGCGGAGCCGATGAAATACTCCTCGGCGCCGCCGTTGCGGAAATAGTAGATGCGCGTGTGCTCGAGGAAGCGGCCGACGATGCTGATGACCCGGATGTTGTCGGAAAGTCCCGGCAGGCCGGGGCGAAGGCGGCAGCTGTCCCTCACGATCAGCTCCACCTGCACGCCGGCCATCGAGGCCCGGTAGAGGGCGCGGGCGATGTCCGAATCTTCCAGCGCGTTGGTCTTGAACTGGATGCGCCCGGGCTCTTCCGGCCGATGCAGCGCGATCTCGCGCTCAATGCGCTCCAGCAGGGCGCGCTTGAGGTGCGTGGGAGCGGGCAGGAGCTTCCGGTACTTGCGGTTCGCGACGTAGCCGGTGGTGAGGAAATTGAACAGCTCCGTCAGGTCCGCGCCGAGCACCGGGTCGCAGGTGAGCAGCCCGAGATCGCTGTAGAGGCGCGCGGTGCCGGCATGGTAGTTGCCGGTACCTAGGTGCGCGTAGCGCCGCAGGCCGTCGTAGTCACGGCGCAGCACGAAGATCACCTTGGCATGCGTCTTCAGCCCGAGCACGCCGTAGGACACGTGGATCCCGGCTTCCTCGAGCGAGTTCGCCCAGCGCACGTTCGCTTCCTCGTCGAAGCGCGCCTTCAGCTCCACGGCCACCGCGACCTGCTTGCCGTTCTCCGCCGCGTCTATCAGGTACTCGATGATCTTCGACTTCCGCGCAGTGCGGTACAGCGTCATCTTGATCGCGAGCACCTTGGGATCCTGGCTGGCCTCCCTGAGGAAGCGCTCCACTGAGGTGGCAAAGGACTCGTAGGGATGCTGCAGCAGGATCGGGCCGCTGCCGCGGATCAGGTGGAAGATGTTCGGCGCGTCCATCAGCTTGGGATGCTCGATGGGGTGATGCGGCGGATCCTTGAGCTCCGGCCGGTCGAGCGCCAGCAGCTCCAGCAGGTCGCGCCGCTGCATCAGCCCGTCGACCTCGAACAGGTCCGTAGCTTCGTCGAGCCCGTGCTCTGCGGCGAGCATGCCCCGGTGCACCGGCGGCATGCCGGCACTCACTTCCAGGCGCACGGTGGGCGCGAACTTGCGGTCGCGCAGCTCCGCCTCGATGACCTGCAAGAGGTCGTTCGCCTGTTCCTCGTAGCGCTCGACGATCGCGTTGCGCGTGACGCGGAACAGGTCCCAGCGCTCGATGTCGAGCTCCGGCAGCAGCTGGTCGAGATTGTGCGCGATGACGTCCTCGAGGGGGACGAAGTGCGCGGCTTCGCCGATGCGGACCAGGCGCGGAATGCCGCCGCCCACCGGCACCTTGATGCGCACCAGGCGCGGCCCGCGCACGCCCGGCGGGCGATCCACGGTCACCAGCAGGTTCAGCGACAGGTTGGAAATGAAGGGAAACGGGTGCGCCGGATCCATGCCGATCGGCGTCAGCAGGGGATAGATGTTCTCCACGTACCAGGCCCGCACGCTCGACTGTTCATCGTCGCTCAGCTCGGCATAGCGGCTCAGGCGAATCCCGGCCTCGCCAAGCAGCGCCAGCAGCTCCGGGAGCAGGTCATCCTTGCGCTGCTTCAGCGCGCGCACGTCGGCCTCGCACTCGCGCAGCTGCTGCTCGGGCGTGCGGCCGTCGACGGACAGTTCCTGCACCCCGGCGCCCAGCTGCTGCTTGAGCCCGCCGATCCGCTTCATGAAGAACTCGTCGAGGTTCGAGCTGACGATGGCGAGAAACTTGATACGCTCGAGCAGCGGCGTGCGGTTGTCCTCCGCCTCGTGCAGAACGCGCCTGTTGAACGCCAGCCACGTGAGCTCGCGATTCAGGAAGCACTCGGGGGCGCCCAGGTCCACCGGCGCCGGGCCGGGGGTCGATGATGCCTGGGATTCTTCCGCGCTCTGGGCCATGGAGGTGTCCGTTCCTTTGAGGGTTCCATCTTGCCGCAACGGGACCCAAAAGTTGAGGGCCTCGCGTCACATTGCAATAGATTCATGACAGGCGTAATCTGCGTGGCACTCGACGATGGCGCCAAAGCAACAAGCAACATGCCGTCGCGACTTGACCCCGCCCCCGAGGCGGGTTCTTTTTGTCCCGCGTTCCTGCCGAGCCGCGCAAAGCTCACTCCCGTAGCGAGCCGGCGCCTGTTAAATTGAACGTCCAGGAGCTACCGCCCGGAACCTGCCATGGATAGCGTCACCGCGTTCGCGCCCGCATCGGTCGGCAATGTCGGCGTCGGCTTCGATGTGCTCGGGCATGCGATCGCGGGTGTCGGGGATATCGTGACCCTGCGCCGCCGCGCGCAACCGGGCATCGTCATCGCCGAAGTCTCCGGCCTGCTGACCGATCTGCCGCGCGAACCCGAGGCGAATTCGGCCACGCGCCCGCTGCTGCGGATCGCGGCGGAGCACGGCATCCGCGACGGTCTCGTGGTCTCGCTGCACAAGGGCATTCCGCTGGGCTCGGGCATGGGCGGCTCGGCGGCGTCCGCGGTCGCCGCGGTGGTCGCGGCCGATGCGCTCTGGGAACTGTCGCTGGATCACTCGGCGCTGCTGGAGTACGCGCTCGAGGGCGAGAGCGCAGCCAGTGGCGCAGGCCACCCCGACAACGCGGCCGCATCCCTGCTCGGCGGGCTGGTGCTGACGGAGCCGGGTATGCCGCCGCGCTGCACCCGCCTGCCGGTCCCCGACGGCGTTGCCTGCGTGCTGTGTCATCCTGCGCTCGAGGTCCGCACCAGGGACGCCCGCAGGATCCTGGCCCCCACCGTGTCGCTCGAGGGCTGGGTGCGGCAGTCGGGGTGGCTGGCGGGGTTCATCGCTGGCTGCGTGCGCAACGACCTCGCGCAGGTCGGGCGCTGCCTGCAGGACGAGATCATCTGGCCGCAACGGGCCGGGCTGGTGCGCGGCGCCACGGAGGCGCTGGCCGCCGCACGCTCGGCCGGCGCGCTGGGCGGATCCCTGTCGGGCAGCGGGCCCTCAGTGTTTGCATGGACGCCGACCGCCCGGGCCGCGGCGGTGGCGGCCGCTTTCCAGGCGAGCTTCCAGGCCAGCGGCGTGGCGAGCGAGGTCTGGATCTCCAGTCCCGACGCCCCAGGCGCTCACATCATCAAGGGATCCTGAGCCAGTGCCGGCCGAACGGCGCGCCGGATCGCTGTTCGCGATCGCGGCCTTCGGCTTCTGGGGCCTGACGCCGATCTACTACAAGCTGTTGCCGCACGTGCCGCCGGTCGAGGTGCTCGCGCATCGCGTCGTGTGGAGCGTGGCGTTCGGGGCGTTGTTCGTGACCCTGACGAGCGCCTGGCCGGCGGTCCGCGCCGCGATCGGCAGCCCGCGCACGCTGCGCGCGCTGGCGCTCACGGCCGCGCTGGTCAGCACGAACTGGCTGATCTACATCTACGCGGTGGTCAATGACCAGGTCATGGCGACGAGCCTTGGCTACTACATCAACCCGCTGGTCAACGTGCTGCTCGGCATCCTGTTCCTCGGCGAGCGGCTCGGTCGCGGCCGCGCCATCGCGGTCGCGCTGGCAACGCTGGGCACTGCGAGCCTCGCGTTCGAGCTCGGCGGCTTGCCCTGGATCTCGCTGACCCTTGCGTTCAGCTTCGGCTTCTACGGGCTGATCCGCAAGCGCCTCGGCCTCCCTGCGATGGCGGCGCTGTTCGTCGAGACCCTCCTCGTAGCGCCGCTGGCCCTGCTCGCACTCGGCTGGTTCGGGCTGCAGGGGAGTTCCTCGTTCGGCAGCGACACGCGCACCACCTTGCTGCTGGTGCTCGCCGGCCCGGTGACGCTGCTGCCGCTGCTGTGGTTCGCGGAGGCGGCGCGGCGACTGCCCTTGATCACGGTCGGCTTCTTTCAGTACCTTGCTCCGACATTGACCTTCCTGCTGGCCGTACTGGTGTACGGTGAGGCCTTCACCACGGCCTGGGCGGTGACCTTCGTGCTGATCTGGAGCGGGCTTGCAGTGTTCACGATCGACAGCCTCAGGACGCGTGAGCAGTTGCGTCGCCAGGCCAGGGCGGGGGAGGGTCGGTGAACAGCATTCCCATCGGCTGGCTTATCGGTGGCGCCACGGTCGCGTGCGGCCTGCTGCTGGCCGTCGTCGCGATCGTTTACCGGCGCCGGCGCAGGACGCTCAGGGCGTTGCTGCGCAGGATCGCCTGGGAACAGCTCCAGGACGTCGTCATCCCCGACGAAGTGGACGGCGAAATCCATCTCGACCTCGCGCTGCTCACGCCGCGCGGCATTCTCGTGCTGGAGGTGCGGCACGTGTCCGGCACCCTGTTCTGGGGTGACCAGCTCGAGCACTGGACGGTGCTCGATGGCCCGCGACGCACGGTGCTGCAGAACCCGCTGCCCGGCATGAACGCGCGGCGTCAAGCCGTGCACGCCCTCGTGCCGCAGGCCCCGGTGGAGGGGCGCGTGCTGCTGGTGGGCCGCATCGAGATCGCCGGCGAACCTCCCCCGGGCGTGGTGACGCTGGAAGGCCTCGTGACCGAGATCCCGGCCCGCGGTCGCCAGCCGGTGCCGCCGGGGCTGGGCCAGGCCTGGGCTCGGCTCAAGGCGGCCGCCCGGCCGATCTGAGCGCCCCCGGGAGCGGCCTCAGGCCGCTGCCGCGACCCGCGTCCGCGCGTAGTGGTCGGCCAGCACCCGCGCGACGCAGGCAGTGATGCGCTTGCCCTTCGCGATGTGCAGGAACTCGTTCGGGCCGTGGGCGTTCGCGTTCGGCCCGAGCACCCCGGTGACGAGGAACTGCACGCCGGGAAACTTCTCGCCCAGCATGCCCATGAAGGGAATGCTGCCGCCCGTGCCCATGTACAGCGCGGGCTTGCCAAAGAACGCCTGCGAGGCTTTCTGCATCGAGGCCGCGAGCCAGGGCGCGACCGGCGGCGCGTTCCATCCGCCCATCGCCGAATCGACCTCGAATTCGACCCGCGCCCCGAGCGGCGGATCGCTCTCGAGCGTCTTCTTCAGGAGACCGGCCGCGAGCTTCGGGTCCACCGTCGGAGGGAGGCGGAAGGACAGCTTCAGGGCCGTCCAGGGCCGCAACGTGTTGCCCGCCGAGCCGGTTGCCGGCAGGCCGTCCGCGCCGGTCACCGAGAGCGTCGGGCGCCAGGTGTTGTTCAGCACCAGCTCGGTCGGGTCGGTCGCCACGGGCCGGGTCGCGCCGGCCCAGGGGAAGCGGCTGAACACGCCGTCGCCGAGCACCGCCGCCACGGCGGCCGCCTGCTCTGCACGGTCCGCGGGCACGTCGGCGAGCAGCTCCGGCAGCCGACTGTCGCCGGTGGCAGGGTCCTCCACCCGGTCGAGCAACAGGCGCAGGACGCGGAAGCTGGACGGCACGATGCCGCTGGCGCCGCCGGAGTGCACGCCCTCGGTGAGCACCTCGGCCTTCAGCGTGCCGACCAGGTTGCCGCGCAGCGAGGTCGTGCACCAGAGCTGGTCATAGTTGCCACACTCTGCGTCGAGGCATACCACGAGGCTCGGCGTCCCGATGCGCGCCTCGAGGTGGTCGATGTAGTAGGGCAGGTCGAAGCTGCCGCTCTCCTCGCAGCCCTCGATCAGCACCACGCAGCGGGCATGCGGAAGGCCCTGTTCCTGCAGCGCGCGAATCGCGGCCAGCGAGCCGAACACGGCGTAGCCGTCGTCGGCGCCGCCGCGGCCATAGAGCTTGCCGTCGCGGATGACCGGTTCCCACGGCGAGAGCCCGTTGCTCCAGCCGTCGAATTCCGGCTGCTTGTCGAGATGGCCGTAGAGCAGCACGGTGTCGTCGTTGTGGCCGGCGACCTCGACGAACAGGACCGGCGTGCGGCCTTCGAGCCGGACGATCTCCACGGACATGCCCTTGACCGGCTGCGCGCGACACCAGGCCGCCAGCAGCTCGGCCGCCTGGTCCATGTAGCCGTGGCGTTCCCAGTGCGGATCGAAGTTGGGCGACTTGTTCGGAATGCGCACGTAGTCGCACAGGGTGGGGACAATGCTTTCGTCCCAGATGTGATCCGAGAATTCCAGGACCTTCGCGTTATCCATGCCGGGCTCCATCTTCTGCTGGGCGAGTGAGCCGCCATTGTACTAGAGACGGAACAGCGCCTCAGCGTTGCGCGTGCTCGCCTCGGCCAGCTCCGCCGCAGCCACGCCCATCAGGCGCGCGAGGGCCTGCAGGACGTGCGGCAGGTGCAGCGGCTCATTGCGGCGCGTGCGCGGCCTGGGCTCGAGGTCGCGCGGCAGGAGGTAGGGCGCGTCAGTCTCGATCATGACCCGGTCGAGAGGCAGGAAGCGCGCTGCCTCGCGCAAATCTGCGCCGCGCCGCTCGTCGCAGATCCAGCCGGTGATGCCGACATACAGGCCGCGATCGAGATAATCCGCCAGCTCCCGCGGGCCGCCGGTAAAGCAGTGCGCGACGCCTGGCGGCTGGCGCGGCCCGCATTCGTCCAGGATCGCGAGGAAGCGCTCGTGCGCGTCGCGCTGGTGCAGAAACACCGGCAGGCCGGTCTGCATCGCGAGCTCGAGCTGCAGCCGGAACGCTGATTCCTGGCGATCTCGCGGCGAGAAATCACGGTAGAAATCGAGCCCGCATTCGCCGATGGCCACCGCGCCGGGCTGCGCGGCCAGCTGCGCCAGCGCGGGCAGGTGCGCGGCATCGACCTCATCGGCATGGTGCGGATGCACGCCGACGGTCGCGAACATTGCCGGGTCCTGCTGTGCGAGACGCAGGGCCGCCTCGCTGGAGGCAAGCGAGCTGCCGGTGACGATCATGCGCGCCACGCCTGCCGCACGCGCCCTGGCAATAACCTCGGCGCGGTCGGCGTCGAAGCTGTCATGGGCGAGATTCACCCCGATATCGACGAGGTTCATGGCGGTCTCGATCACAGCGGGGCGCTCCGTGACAGGGGGCCGCAGGCACGGCGGCGGGCGACGGCCGGTCAGGGCTTGGGCGGCTTATTTGTCGCGCGTTTCCTGGCGGCCGATTTCTTCGCGGCGGGCTTTTTCGCAGCCGGCTTCTTCGCGGCGGGTTTTTTCTTCGCCGCACGCGCTGGCGCCGCCCTGGGCGCGACGACATCGCCACCGCCGGCGCCGACGATCGCGCCGCCGGGCCCCTTGGCCGCGTGCGGGTCCACCTCTGGCGTGGACGCAAGCACGGCCTTGACTTCGTGCTCGAGCGCGTCGAGCGCCTCGTGGATGTAGGTGCGCATCTCGGGCAGATGGGGCATCGCTTCGTAGCCTGCGATCATGCCGAAGAACATCTGGCCCGCGTAACTGAACACCGTGATGTTCATGACCATGTCCGGCGGAATGGTGGAGATCGGGAAGATCTCCTCCAGGCGCGCGCCGCGCAGGTACAGCCTGACAGGCGAGCCCGGCAGGTTGGAGATGAGGATGTTGCCGGCCGGCGGCACCAGCCCGGAGACATGCAGCGCATCCCCGACGATGGCCGCGCCCTGGATGAGCAGCGTGTAGGCCATGACCGTTTCGCGCGACAGCGCGGACAGCGCGTCCTTCATTTCCGCCGTGGAGTGATGCACCTCGCGCAGGCGCTTCAGCGGATTGCGACTGACCCCGGCAAGCCGTACCGGGATAATGCCGAGGATGTTGGTGGACGAGTTCTCGCCCTGGTGGCGCAGGTTGACCGGCAACTGGGCCACGAGCGGGCTGCGCGGGAGTTCCGCGTAGCGCGCCAGGTAGCGGCGCAGCGCGATGTCGCAGATCGTCACGACCACGTCGTTGAGCGTGGTACCGGTGGCCCGGGCGACGGCCTTGAGGCGATTGATCTCGAGACTGCTGCCGGCAATGCGCCGGGCGCGGGTGATGTGGCCGTTGAGCGCGGTGCGCGGCGCCGTGAACGGCACCTCGAGCGGGGACTTGCCGACGCCCAGCCGATCGAGCGCCATCTTGCCGGCGATGCCGGAGAGCTGCTTGCCCATCACCAGCATGGACTTGAGTCCGCCGCCGAGCCCGGCGAGCGCCGCGCGGATGTCACGCGCGGGGTGCTCGCTGGGGTGGCCGGCGGTCATCTGCCAGAAGGCCCGGACTGCGGTGTCTTTCGGGTCCTCGCTCAGCGATGCATTCGCCAGCCGCACGAGCGTCGCGCCGTCGCAGTAGGCGTGGTGGATCTTGGTGTAGATGGCGAAACAGCCGTCGTCGAGGCCCTCCACGAAATGCAGCTCCCACAGCGGGTGCTCGCGATCGAGCATGAAGACATGCAGCCGCGACGCCAGGTCCGCGAGCTGGCGGCGGCTGCCCGGTGCGGGCAACGCGGAGCGCCGGACGTGGTAGTCGAGGTCGAAGGTCCGGTCCGGCGCCCACTGCGGCCGCCCGGTCAGCGAGACGTTGAGGCGCTGGTTGAAGGGCTCGCCCACCTTGTGCTTGCGCAGTTCCCCGATCAGGTCGCCGACGAAGTCGCCCGCGTAGCCCTCAGGCGGGCGGAAAATCTGCAGCGAGCCCACGTGGCGGGGACTGTCGGCCGTCTCGGTCAACAGGAAAGCGTAGTCGGTGATGGATATGCGGGTCATCAGGGGGCTCCGGGCTGGCGCAAATGGTACAACAAGCGCCGGCGCGCTTGGATATCGCGGGGCTTTGGCCGGGACCCGCCGGGCGGTTATAGTCGCGGCGGTTTCCGCACGGACGCTTCACATGAACCCTTATCCGCATCTGCTCGCTCCGCTCGACCTCGGCTTCGTCACGCTGCCCAACCGCGTGCTGATGGGCTCGATGCACACGGGCCTCGAGGACCGCGCCGGCAACTATCCGAAGCTGGCCGCCTACCTCGCGGAACGCGCGGCCGGCGGCGTGGGCCTCATCGTGACCGGCGGAATCGCGCCCAACATCGCCGGCTGGGTCGCACCGTTCGCGGGCAAGCTGTCCGCGCGCCGCGAGGTGCCCCGCCACCGCCTGGTGACCGATGCGGTGCACGCGGCCGGCGGGCGCGTCTGCATGCAGATCCTGCACGCGGGCCGCTACGCCTACCATCCCTTGTCCGTGGCGCCGTCGCCGCTGAAGTCGCCCATTACGCCGTTCAAGCCCCGCGGCCTGAGCGCCCGCGGCGTCGAGGCGCAGATCCGCGCCTTTGCGCGCTGCGCGGCGCTGGCGCGCGAGGCGGGCTACGACGGCGTCGAGATCATGGGCTCCGAGGGCTACCTGATCAACGAGTTCATCGCCGCGCGCACCAATCGCCGCGACGATGCCTGGGGCGGCGACTTCGAGCGCCGCTGCCGCTTCCCGATCGAGATCGTGCGCCGCGTCCGCGAGGCGGTGGGTCCGGACTTCATCATAATCTATCGCCTGTCCGCGCTGGACCTGGTCGACGGCGGCAGCGACTGGGACGAGGTCGTGCGGCTCGGCCAGGCCGTGGCGGCGGCGGGCGCGACAATCGTCAACACGGGCATCGGCTGGCACGAGGCGCGCATCCCGACGATTGCGACGCTCGTGCCCCGGGCGGCATTCGCGTGGGTCACCGCGCGGCTCAGGCAGGCGCTGCCGGTGCCGGTGGTGGCGACCAACCGGATCAACACCCCGGAGGTTGCGGAGGGCATCCTCGCGCGCGGCGAGGCCGACATGGTCAGCCTGGCGCGGCCGTTCCTGGCCGACCCCGAGTTCGTGCGCAAGGCGGCCGAGGGTCGCGCGGACGAGATCAATACCTGCATTGCCTGCAACCAGGCCTGTCTCGACCACACGTTTGCCGGCAAGCGCTCCAGCTGCCTGGTGAACCCGCGTGCCTGCCACGAGACCGAGTTGGTGATCGAGGCGAGTGCGAATCCCCTGCGGGTGGCTGTCGTGGGCGGCGGCCCGGCCGGGCTCGCAGCGGCGACGACCGCCGCGGAGCGCGGCCACAGCGTGACGCTGTTCGAGGCTGCGCCGGAGATCGGCGGCCAGTTCCAGATGGCGCGGCGCGTGCCGGGCAAGGAAGAATTCTCCGAGACGCTGCGCTATTTCCGGCGCCGGCTCGAGACGACCGGCGTGACGGTGCGGCTCGGCCACGCCGTGACCGCGGCGGAACTCGCCAACGGCGGCTTCGACCACGTGGTGGTCGCGACCGGCGTGGTGCCGCGCCGCCCGCCGATCCCCGGGCTCGACCAGCCTGCCGTGCTGTCGTACATCGACGTCCTGCTGGGGCGCCGCGAGGTCGGGCGCAGGGTGGCGATCATCGGCGCGGGCGGGATCGGCTTCGACGTCGCGACCTTCCTGGCCCATGGCCACGGCGGCGATGACGAGATCGCGGGCTACAACGAGGAATGGGGTATCGATGCACAGCCCTCGACCCGCGCCGGGGTGGAGGGCGTCGAGCCGCGCCCCGCATCCTCGGGCCGGGAGATCTGGCTGCTCCAGCGCAAGGCCGGCAAGCCGGGCCGCGGGCTCGGCAAGACCACCGGCTGGGCCCACCGGCTGGGGTTGCAGCGCCGCGGCGTGCACATGCTCGCAGGGGTCAGTTATCTCGGCGTGGAGCCGGGCGGCCTGCGCATCGAAGTCGACGGCGCCGAGCGCCTGCTGGAAGTCGACCACATCGTGGTGTGCGCGGGGCAGGAACCGCTCAAGACGCTGGCCGCCGAGCTCGAGGGCGCCGGCGTCGCCGTGAGCCTGGTCGGCGGAGCGCTCGAGGCCGCCGAGCTGGACGCGAAGCGCGCCATCGACCAGGCGACGCGGCTCGCCGCGGCCCTGTGAACGCGCCTGCCGATCAGCTGGCGTTGTTTGGCGCCGAGGAGGCCGTGGTGCTGCGCAGGAGTGCGCGGGCCCGCAGGCTCTCGCTGCGGGTGTTCCCGCACGGCGTCGTCGAAGTGGTGGCGCCGCTGCGCGCCGGGCAAGGCAGCATCGAGCAGTTCGTGCGCAGTCACGCTGCCTGGATCGCGACGGCGCGGGGCCGCTTCCGGGAGCTCGTCGGTGACGCGGGCTTCGGGCCGCCGGTCGAGATCCGCCTCACCGCGCTCGAGGAGCTGTGGCAGGTCGAATATGTGCCCGGCGCGCGGCGGCTGCGCGGGCTCGCACACCCCGGGGGCGGGACGCTGACCCTGGCCGGCCCCGAGGATGCGCAGTGGCGCAGGGAGCGGCTCAGGGCATGGCTCATGGCGCGCGCCCGCGCGACGCTGTTGCCGTGGCTCGCGGCGGTCAGCGCGGAGGCGGGGCTCGGGTACGCTGGCGCCACCGTGCGGCGCCAGCGCTCACGCTGGGGCAGCTGCTCCGCGCGCAAGACGATCAGCCTGAACTGCGCCCTGCTGTTTCTCGAGCCGGCGCTGGTGCGGCACCTGTTCCTGCACGAGCTCGCGCACACCCGCCACCTGGACCACTCGCGCGCGTTCTGGCGCCTCGTCGCGACCCTGGACCCGGACTTCGAATCGCTCGAGAAGCGCCTGCGCGAGGCGTGGTGCACCGTCCCCGCCTGGGTGAATCACGATCCGCTCTAGAACGCGAGGGACGCTGGTGAAGGACTCGATGAGCCTGTCCCGATGGCTGGTTGGCCGCGCTGGCGTCGCCGAGTGAGCCGTCGGGGGCCGTCTACACCGCCGAGGATATTGATGTCCGCCTGCATGGCGGGCGGTGACCAGGCAGGCGACGCGCCGCCCGTCAGCCGCGCAGCAGCCACAGCAGCCAGGCCAGGGAAAAGGCGATCCCGAAGGCCAGGCTGACCCGGGCCAGGGCAAGAAGCCCGGGGCCGGGGCGTGCGGCCGCGGGCATGTGCGGCCCGGTGACCGCGCGCAGCGTGATCCAGGCGAGCAGCGGCGCCGACACGAACGACAGCGTGGTGGCGAAGTCGATCAGGCGCGTGAAGGCGGCGCCGGCCTGGTACAGGATCAGCAGCGCCCCGGCGCTGACCATGCACAGCGCGGCAAGATAGTTGCGCCGGTCGTTGCGGTCCGGGACCGGCGCGGGGTCTGTGCCGTGGCGCGCGACGCGCAGCAGCGCGGAGAGCACGCGCGGGTAGGCGTCGGCGACGGCGAGCGTCGTGCTGAACATCGTGCTGAGCGCCGCCACGGCGATCAGCGGCCGGCTCCACTCGCCGAGCTTGCGCGCGTAGAGATCGACCAGCTGGGCCGAGAAGCCGACGGCGGAGTCCGCGAAGCGCAGGCCGCTCGCGTACATCAGCGTCGCGCCGAGCAGGACGAAGGCGCAGGCGAGCGCGGTGGCGCCGAGGAAGCCGATCCTGAAGTCGATGATCGCGTCGCGCACGCTGGGCGGCTGCCCCGTCTGCTGCGCGCGCTCGCGCGTCCAGAGCGAATGCCAGGCCGCGACCTCGATGGGAATCGGCATCCAGCCGACGAGGGCGAGGAGGAAGGCGATCCCGCCGGCGGTCAGCAGGCGGGGCGCCTCCGTGACGCCGCTCACGCCGGACCAGTCCGGTTGCCCGCCCAGCACCAGCAGCACCGCTGCGATGGTCGAGATCGAGAGTGCGCCCATCAGCATCTTCATCGCCAGGTCGAGGCCGCGGTAGTTGCCGAGCGCGAGCAACAGCAGGCAGGTCAGCAGTACGCCGAGCGAAATATCGGCGGCGGGGATCTCCAGGCGGAACACCAGTCCGGCCAGGCCCGCCGTGACGAGTGTCACCACTGCCAGGACGATGAACATGGTGCAGACCGTGACGAGCGCGAATGTCGCGAGGGCCCAGCGCCCGATGCGGCGATAGCCGACGAGCAGGTTCTCGCCAGTCGCGGCGGCGTAGCGGGGGCCGAACTCGAGGAAAGGGTACTTGAACAGGCAGGCCAGCAGCACGACGGGGATCAGCAGAAGCCCGTACTCGGCGCCTGCGCGGGTGGACTGCACCAGGTGCGACACCCCGACCGCCGCGCCGGCCATCAGCAGGCCCGGCCCGAGCGCGGCGCGCAGCCGCGAATTCACGCGCCGAAGCGCTCTGCCAGCAAGGGCAGCAGGACTCCCGCCGGGCCGTGCAGCACATAGTCCGCGCACGCGCTCAGCGGCGTCGGGGCGGTGTTGACCTCGACGATCAACGCCCCCGAACCACGCGCGAGTTCCACCAGCTGCGCGGCCGGAGAGACCAGGCCCGATGTGCCGATCGAGAAAAACACCTTCGCCGCCATGGCGTGGCGCCAGGCCATCCGCAATGCCTCCGGAGGGATCGCCTCGCCGAACCAGACCACGCCCGGGCCCATCCGCTGCCCGCAGCGGGGACACGCGGGCGGCGCCTCGAGCTCCGGGTCCGAGTGGACGGTTTCATGGCCGCAGTCGCGACAGCGGTTCCTGAACAGGTTGCCGTGGAACTCGATGACCTCGCGGCTGCCGGCGCGCTGGTGCAGCCCGTCCACGTTCTGCGTGATCAGCACCGCACCGGGGATGCGCGCCTGCAGGCGCGCGATCGCATGATGCGCGCCGTTCGGCTGCGCGGCGGCGACGTGGCGCCGCCGCTCGCGATACCAGCCCCAGACGAGCGCCGGGTCGCGCTGGAATGCCTCCGGCGTGGCGAGTTCTTCGGGGCTGTAGCGCGCCCACAGGCCGGTCAGTTCGTCGCGGAAGGTGGGGACGCCGCTCTCCGCCGAAACGCCGGAGCCGGTGAGGAAGACCACCCGGCCGGCCTGCCGGAGAGCATCCAGCAGGCCGGCCGGAATGTCGTGAGACGGGGGCGGCGTCCCCGCGCTCAAGCGGCCTGGTCAGCGCCGGCCAGCTGGCGCAGCACGTAGTGCAGGATGCCGCCGTGCTGGTAGTACTCCAGCTCTTTCGGCGTGTCGATCCGGACGCGGGCCGTGAACACGATTGGCTTGCCCAGGTCGCGGGCTGCGGTGACCGTCACCTCGCGCACATTGCCGTCGCCGAGGCCGTCGATGGTGAAGGTCTCGGTGCCGTCGAGGCCGAGCGATGCGGCGCTCTCGCCATCCCGGAACTGCAGCGGCAGCACGCCCATGCCGATCAGGTTGGAGCGGTGGATGCGCTCGTAGCTCTCGGCGATGACAGCCTGGACGCCAAGCAGCTTGGTCCCCTTGGCCGCCCAGTCGCGCGACGAGCCCGAGCCGTACTCCTTGCCCGCGAGGATCACCAGCGGAGTGCCGTCCTGCTGGTAGCGCATCGCGGCGTCGTAGATCGACATGATCTCGCCGTTCGGCAGGTACCTCGACCAGCCACCCTCGACGCCGCCGGCCAGCTTGTTGCGCAGGCGGATGTTGGCAAAGGTGCCGCGCATCATGACCTCGTGATTGCCGCGCCGGGAGCCGTAGGAATTGAAGTCCTGCGGGTCTACACCCTTGCCGACCAGGTACTTCGCCGCCGGGCTGTTCGACGCGATGCTGCCCGCCGGCGAGATGTGATCCGTGGTCACCGAGTCACCGAGCACGGCAAGCACGCGCGCGCCCGCGATCGGCTGGATGCCTTCCGGCGCCATGCCCATGCCCTCGAAGTAGGGCGGGTTGCGGACGTAGGTGGAGTCCTCGGGCCAGTCGTAGATTTCGCCCTCGGGCACTGACAGCCCCTGCCAGTTCTTGTCACCGTCGAAGACGCCGCCGTAGCTGTCGCGGAACATGCCGGAATCCAGGTTGCCCATGACCGTGTCCTGGATCTCGCGGGAGCTCGGCCAGACGTCCTTCAGGTAAACGGGCTTGCCGTTGCTGTCCTCGCCAAGCGGCTCGTTGAGCAGGTCAACGTCCAGGTTGCCGGCCAGCGCATAGGCGACCACCAGCGGCGGCGAGGCCAGGAAGTTCATGCGCACCAGCGGATGGATCCGGCCCTCGAAGTTGCGGTTGCCGGAGAGCACGGCGGTGCCGACGATATCGTGCCGGGTGATGGCGTCGGCGATGTCCTCGGGCAGCGGCCCGGAGTTGCCGATGCAGGTCGTGCAGCCGTAGCCCACGACGTTGAAGCCGAGCGTCTCGAGATCGTCGAGCAGGCCAGCCTTCTGCAGGTATTCGGTCACGACTTTCGAGCCCGGCGCAAGGCTGGTCTTGACCCATGGCTTGACCTTGAGCCCCTTGGCGGCCGCGTTGCGCGCCAGCAGGCCGGCGGCCAGCATGACCGCGGGGTTCGAGGTGTTCGTGCAGCTGGTGATCGCCGCGATCACCACCGCGCCGTCACGCACCACGAACGCCCCGCCGTCGCGGGTCACCGTGCCAAGGCCGGGCGCGGCGGCGGAGGCGGGGTTGCCGATGGAGCCGTCGCCACCCTCGCCCTCGAAGCGGGCCTCGGCGGTGTCTGCCCTGGACTCACGCTCGGCCTGGATGGGCTGCAGGTGCTTGAGGAAGGTCTGCTTCGCGTCGCTGAGCAGGATGCGGTCCTGCGGGCGCTTCGGCCCCGCGATGCTCGGCTTGATGGCGGCGAGATCCAGCTCGAGGATGTCGGTGTATTCCGCCTCGGCCTGGCCGTCCTCCCGCCACAGGCCCTGCGCCTTCGCGTAGGCCTCGACCAGCGCGATGCGCTCCGCGCCGCGGCCGGAGAGCTCGAGATAACGGATCGTCTCGGCATCGATCGGGAAGATCGCGCAGGTGCTGCCGAACTCGGGCGACATGTTGCCGAGCGTCGCGCGATCTGCGAGGGGGAGGTTGGACAGGCCGTCACCGAAGAACTCGACGAACTTCCCGACCACGCCCTTCTTGCGCAGCATCTCGGTAACGGTCAGCACGAGGTCGGTCGCGGTGGCGCCCTCGGCCAGGCTGCCCTTGAGGCGGAAGCCGATGACCTGCGGGATCAGCATCGTCACGGGCTGGCCGAGCATCGCGGCCTCGGCCTCGATCCCGCCGACGCCCCAGCCGAGCACGCCGAGGCCGTTGATCATGGTGGTATGGGAATCGGTGCCGACCAGCGTGTCCGGGTAGGCCACCAGTTCGCCGTCCTGTTCCATGTCGAACACGACGCGGGCGAGGAACTCCAGGTTGACCTGGTGGACGATGCCCGTGTTGGGCGGCACAACCTTGAAGTTGTCGAAGGCATTCTGGCCCCAGCGCAGGAAACTGTACCGTTCCTCGTTCCGCCCGAACTCGATTTCATTGTTCTTCTTGAGCGAGTCCATGGCGCCGAAGGAGTCCACCTGCACGGAGTGGTCGATGACCAGCTCGGCCGGGGACAGCGGGTTGATTGCCTCCGCGCGGCCGCCGAGCTTGACGACGGCATCGCGCATCGCGGCCAGGTCAACCACCGCGGGCACGCCCGTGAAGTCCTGCAGGATGACGCGCGCCGGGGTGAAAGCGATCTCCGTGTCCGGCTCCGCCCTGGGGTTCCAGTCGAGCAGCGCGTCGATGTCCTTGCGGGTCACGTTGACGCCGTCTTCGAAGCGCAGCAGGTTCTCCAGCAGGATCCGCAGCGAGTAGGGAAGGCGAGCCACCCGTTCCTTGCCCAGGCTGTCCAGCGACCAGATCCCGTATTCCTTGCCATTGACCTTGAGCGCGGAGCGCGCGTCCACCGTGTCCTTCATGATTCCTCCGGAATGGATTGAGGGCGGGCCGGCCGATGCGGGTCTGCATGGCGTGGCTAAACGCGAATTATAGCGGAAGCAGCTCAGGCTGAGGCGCGCCGGCCCGCAGATTTCGGCCGCTCGCTCGTCGCGGCCACGCTTTCGATGGTGGCGCCGCCGAGGCAGAGCTCGCCGGCATAAAACACCACGAACTGGCCCGGCGTCAGCGCCCGCTGCGAGCCGTCGAAACGCACTCCCAGGCGTCCGTCGGCGAGGGCTTCGACCCGGCAGGGCTGGTCCGGCTGGCGGTGGCGCGTGCGTGCAGTGCAGCGCAGCGGCAGCGCCGGCGGGGCGCCCTCGATCCAGTGCGGCTCTGCGGCCGTGAGCGCGTCGCTGAACAGCAGCGGGTGCTCCTGCCCTTGCACGACCAGCAGCACGTTGCGCGCGGCATCCTTGCCGATCACGTACCAGGGGGCGTCGCCGGCGCCGGCGATGCCGCCGACGCGCAGGCCTTGCCGCTGGCCGAGCGTGTAGCGGCTCAGGCCCTGGTGGCGCCCGAGGCGCCGGCCCGCCGGATCCTCGATCTCGCCGGCCGCGTCTGCAACGTAGCGTCCCAGGAATTCAGCGAAGGGCCGCTCCCCGATGAAGCAGATCCCGGTGCTGTCCTTGCGATCGTGGTTGGGCAGGCCGCTCGCCTTGGCAAGCGCCCGGACCTCGCGCTTGTGCAGGTCCCCGATGGGGAACAGCGTTCGGCTCAGCGCCTCGCGGGAGACGGCGTGCAGGAAATAGGTCTGGTCCTTGCCGGGATCGGCGGCGCGCAGCAGGCGGCCGCGGCCGTCGGTGCGCGCGTAATGGCCCGTTGCGATGCGCGCGGCCCCGAGCCGGACGGCGTGCTCCAGGAAGCAGCCGAACTTGATTTCCCGGTTGCAGAGCACATCGGGATTGGGCGTGACGCCGGCCCGATAGCCCGCGAGGAAAGCAGCGAAAACCTGCTCGCGGTACTCGCGCGCGAAGTCCGCCCGATGCAAGGGAATGCCCAGCAGTTCGCAGACCTCGCGCGCGTCCTGGAAATCCGCGGCGGACTGGCAATAGCCTTCCTCGTCCTCGGCCCAGTTGCTCATGAACAGCCCCTGCACATCGTGCCCGGCCTCGAGCAGGCGCAGGGCGGCGACGGACGAGTCCACCCCGCCCGACATGCCGACGATGATGCGTTCCGGTGTCATGGGCATATCGTACCTGCGCGCACCGTGGCCGGCGGGGTCATCCCGGGGCGCGCGCCCGGGCTCAGAGGCCGACCTCGCGGATCTCCCCGGCGTTCTCGCTCCGCTGCCACATGCGGTCGAACTGGGCGAGATACACGCGCGCCATGCGCGGCTCGCAGGTGTCCATGATGCCTTCCCAGCGGTCGGTCTTGGCGCGATACACCAGCGCGGCGTCATCCGCGATCAGGAATGCATCGCTGCGGTGCTGGAAGGATTCCGGCAGGTGGCGGAACTCGATGAAGGTGGAGAGGCGCCGGCCGACGTAGAGGAAACGGTTCACGGTGTGCTGGACCCGGCCGGGGTCGCTGATCAGGACGCGGATACGGGCATGGCTGCGCGAGAGCACCAGCCGCTTCACCGCGGCGAGAAAGCGCGGCGAGTCGTACACGCCGTGTTCCAGGTCGGGGGTGAAGATCGCGAGCGAGCGTGCCGCGACGCTGGCCACCTCCGTCACCGCCTCGACGAATTCCTGCTTGCCGCTGAGCACTCGCCGCGTGCCGATCGAGCCTTCATCCGGATCGCCCGCGGCAGTCGTCCCCGCCAGGCGCAGGTGCATCAGGCGATGGGGTATGCCCGCCTCTTCGAACTCGGGGCCCTCGGCCACGAAGCCGAAGCGGGCATAGAAGCCGAGCACGGGGACCTGCCCATGCAGGTAAACGCTTTCGATTCCGCTACCCATCGCCTCGTCGAGCAGCCTGCGCAGGATGGCGGCGCCGACCCCCTGGCCGCGCCATTCAGCGAGCACCGCCATCCGGCCGAGTTTGCCCGTGGGATGCAGGCGACCGGTGCCAATCACGCCCTCGACCGGGTGCTCGGCCACCGCGTGCACGCACTCCGCATCGAGGCCGTCCCATTCCTCGCTCTCGGGAACCGCCTGCTCATGGACGAATACCCGCGTGCGCGGCCCACGCAGGGCCTGTTCGTCCCGGGCCCAGTCCGCGAGGCGCACCTTGAAATCTATTGCTTCCATCGCTGGCGTGCCGGCTCGCTTCAGAGTTCGCGGGCGAGGCGCGCGGCAAGCCCGGTGTAGCTCCCGGGCGTCATCTCGAGGAGTCGCTGGGCGACGTCCCCGGGAAGCCCGAGGCCCGCGATGAATTCGCGCAACTCCGCTGCGGTGACGCGCTTGCCCTGGGTCAGGGCCTTGAGCTGCTCGTAAGGATTCTCGAGCCCGTGGCGACGCATCGCGGTCTGGATGGCCTCGCCGAGCACTTCCCAGTTCAGGTCCAGGTCCTGCGCCAGGCGCTGCGGGTCGGGCTCGATGCGCTCCAGCCCCTTCATCACCGAGGAATACGCGATCAGGGAGTGCGCCAGGGCGACGCCGATGTTGCGCAGCACGGTTGAGTCGGTCAGGTCGCGCTGCCAGCGCGAGATCGGCAGCTTGGCCGCGAAATGCGCGAGCAGCGCATTGGCGATCCCGAGGTTGCCCTCGGCATTCTCGAAGTCGATCGGGTTGACCTTGTGCGGCATGGTCGACGAGCCCACTTCGCCGGCCACCAGCTTCTGCCTGAAGTATCCCAGCGAGACGTAGCCCCAGAGATCGCGGCAGAGATCGGTTAGTGCGGTGTTGAAGCGCTCCAGTGCGTGGCAGTACTCGGCAATCCAGTCGTGCGGCTCGATCTGCGTGGTGTACGGGTTCCAGGCCAGGCCAAGGGATTCGACGAACAGCCGCGAGACCCGCGGCCAGTCCACGTCCGGGTAGGCCGCCAGGTGCGCGTTGTAGTTGCCCACGGCGCCGTTGAGCTTGCCCAGGATCTCCACCCTGGCGAAGCCCTGCTCGAGATGCCCCAGCCGCCAGGCGAAATTCGCGAACTCCTTGCCCAGGGTCGTCGGCGACGCCGCCTGGCCGTGCGTTCGCGACAACATCGGCAGGCTCGCATGGTCCTCGGCCAGCGACACCAGGCGCGCTACCAGCGCCTTCTGCTCGGGCCCCAGGATCGCGTCACGCGCATCGCGCAGCATCAGTGCATAGGCGAGGTTGTTGATGTCCTCGGAGGTGCAGGCGAAGTGGAAGAACTCGCGCAGTCGCCCGCCGGGATCCGCGGGCGCGAGCTGTTCCTTCAGGAAGTACTCCACGGCCTTCACGTCGTGGTTCGTCTCGCCCTCGATCGCCTTGACGCGGCTGGCCTGCTCCAGGCTCAGCCCGGCGGCCAACGCCTGCAGCAGCGCCAGCGGCTTGCCCTTGATCGGCTCCAGCTCCACGATGCCGGGCTCCGCGGCCAGCGCGAGCAGCCAGCGTGCCTCGACCGCGACGCGGTAACGAATCAGCCCGTACTCGCTGAAAACGGGCCGCAGCCGGCTGGCCCGACCGGCGTAACGGCCGTCCACCGGGGAGACGGCGGTCAGGGGGTTCGTGTCCATTGGAGAAGCGCCGAAGGTGTTAGGATTGCGGCATCATACCGCAACGCGTGCAGCCGCCTGAACCGGTCGCTCACGGGCGCGGATGCTCTGTTTAAAGCCTGTTTTTAATCAATGACATGGAAAATATTGTTTAAGTAGTTTCTTCAACTGGAGAGAGCGCATGGCACCGCAGGAATATCGCATCGAGAAAGACAGCATGGGCGAGCTCCGGGTACCCGCCGACGCCCTGTGGGGCGCACAGACCCAGCGGGCGGTCGAGAATTTCCCGATCAGCGGGCGCGCGATGCCCACCGAGTTCGTGCGTGCCGTGGGCCTGGTCAAGTGGGCCGCCGCCGGGGCAAACCTCGGGCTGGGGCTCCTCGAGCAGGGCATCGCCGACGCGATTCGCCAGGCCGCGACGGAGGTGGCCGAGGGCGGGCACCAGGACCAGTTCCCCGTGGACGTGTTCCAGACCGGCTCCGGCACCAGCACCAACATGAACGCGAACGAGGTCATCGCGACGCTCGCGACCCGCATCGCGGGCCGGACCGTGCATCCGAACGACCACGTCAACATGGGACAGAGCAGCAACGATGTCATCCCGACCGCGATCCACGTCAGCGCGGCGGTGCAGCTCGAGAAGGCACTGCTGCCCGCGCTCGAGCACCTCGCGGCGACCATCGAGGCCAAGGCGGCTGAATGTCACGAGGTCGTGAAAACCGGCCGCACGCACCTCATGGACGCCATGCCGGTGCGCATGAGCCAGGAGCTGGGCGGCTGGGCGACCCAGGTCCGCGCGGGTATGGCGCGCGTCCAGGCGACGCTGCCGCGGCTCACCCGCCTGGCGCAGGGCGGCACCGCGGTCGGCACGGGGATCAATGCCCATCCGGAGTTCGGCGCGCGGTTCGCCGAGCAGCTGGCCGGACGCACCGGGATCGCGTTCAGCGCGAGCGCCGACTACTTCGAGAGCCTCAGCTGCCAGGACACCGCCGTCGAGCTTTCGGGGCAGCTGAAGACGGTGGCCGTCAGCATGATGAAGATCTCCAACGACCTGCGCTGGATGAACAGCGGGCCGCTCGCCGGCCTTGGCGAGATTGCGCTGCCGGCGCTGCAGCCTGGGTCCAGCATCATGCCGGGGAAGGTCAACCCGGTGATCCCGGAGGCGGCCGCCATGGTGGCCGCGCAGGTGATCGGCAACGACGCGACCATCACCATCGCGGGCCAGTCCGGCAGTTTCCAGCTCAACGTGATGCTGCCGGTGATTGCCGACCGGCTGCTGGAGAGTATCCGCCTGCTGGCCGCGGCCGCGCATGCGCTGGCGGGCAGCGCAATTCGGGGGTTCGTCGTCAACGAGGCCCACATGCGCAAGGCGCTGGATCGCAACCCGATCCTGGTCACCGCGCTGAACCCGGTCATCGGCTACGAGCTCGGCGCCGCCACCGCCAAGAAGGCCTATGCCGAGGGTCGCCCGATCCGCGAGGTGGCGCTCGAGATGACCGAGCTGTCCGAGGAGGAGCTGGCGCGACTGCTCGACCCGGCGTCCCTCACGGAGGGCGGCATCCGCAAGTGAAGGCCCTGATCTCCCGGCGCTTCGCGGGCACGCGGCCGGCCCCGCCCGGAATCTACCGTGTGCCGGGACTGCCAGGCGACCTGCCGGCGGCGCTCGAGCGGCTGCGGCCGCGGCGGCTCGTGCCTGCGGCCGTGCTGTTGCCGATCATCGAGCGGCCGGGCGGCTTCACCGTGCTGTTCACCGTGCGGGCGCCGGGGCTGCGCCACCACGCGGGCCAGGTGAGTTTCCCGGGCGGGCGCCTCGATCCCTCGGATCCGGGCCCCAGGGAGGCGGCGCTGCGCGAGTCCGCGGAGGAGATCGGGCTGGCCGCGAGCCTGGTCGAGGTGGCGGGCTACCTGCCGAACTACCTCACCATCACCGGCTTTTCGGTGACGCCGGTGGTGGGTTTCGTGCGCCCGGAGTTCCAGCCCGCGCCGGATGCCAAGGAAGTCAGCGAGGCTTTCGAGGTGCCGCTGGAGATCCTGCTGCAGCCGGAAAACATGCAGCTGCGTTACAAGCGCCTCATGGGTGTGCGCCTGCCGTATTTCGAGATGCCCTGGGGACCGCACCGGATCTGGGGCGCGACCGCGGCGATGCTGGTGAACTTCCGCGACATCCTGCGGGAAGAGCAGCCGTGACGGAGATGGAGGCGCTGCTCGAGGTCATGGCGCGCCTGCGCCATCCTGAGCGCGGCTGTCCCTGGGACGTGGCGCAGACCTTCGAAACGATCGCGCCGTACACGCTCGAGGAGGCCTTCGAGGTGGCCGACGCGATCGAGCGCGGCGACCTCGGGGCCTTGCGCGAGGAACTTGGCGACCTGTTGTTCCAGGTGGTGTTTCATGCGCGCCTGGCCGAGGAGCAGGGCGCGTTCGATTTCGCGACGGTGGCCCGCGGTCTCACCGAGAAGATGCGCCGCAGGCATCCGCACGTCTTCGGCACGGCGGATATCGCCGACGCCGACGCCCAGACGGTCGCCTGGGAGACGCACAAGGCGCAGGAGCGGGCCGCGCGCAACGAGGGGGTGCTCGATGGGGTGCCCATCGGCCTGCCCGCCCTGGCGCGGGCGCAGAAGCTCGGGCGCCGCGCGGCGCGCGTCGGCTTCGACTGGCCGGAATCCGCCGCGGTGCTCGACAAGCTCGCCGAGGAAACCCGGGAACTGGAGGATGCGATCGCGGCGCGCGAGCAGGCCCCGGAGGCGGTCGAAGAGGAGCTGGGCGACCTGCTGTTCACGATGGCGAACCTGGCCAGGCACCTCGGCGTGGATGCGGAGGGCGCGTTGCGCCGCGCGAGCCTCAAGTTCGAGGGCCGCTTCCGCGCGCTGGAGGCGCGCCTTGCGGCTGCGGGGCGCACGCCGGAGCAGGCCGGGCCGGCAGAGCTCGAGCGGCTCTGGAACGAGGTCAAGGAGTCAGGCGCTGGGCGCTGAACCGCGCGGTCCGTCGATCGCGCCGCTGCTCGTGTTCCCCCCGGAGCTGCCTGTCTCGGCAGAACGCGCGCGGATTGCTGCCGCGATCGAGGCTCACCAGGTGGTCGTGGTCTGCGGCGCCACCGGCTCGGGCAAGACCACCCAGCTGCCAAAGATCTGCCTCGCCCTGGGCCGCGGCCAGCAGGCCATGATCGGCCACACGCAGCCGCGCAGGATCGCGGCCCGCGCGGTCGCCGCGCGCATCGCCGTGGAGCTCGGTCCGGCGGGCGAGCCGCTGGTCGGCTGGAAGGTGCGCTTCACCGATCGCACGGGGCCGGAGTGCCGCGTGAAGCTGATGACGGACGGCATCCTCCTCGCCGAGATTCGCGGCGACCCGATGCTGCGGCGCTACGACACCCTGATCATCGACGAGGCGCACGAGCGCAGCCTGAACATCGATTTCCTGCTCGGCTATCTCAAGCGGTTGCTACCGCGACGGCCGGACCTCAAGGTCATCATCACGTCCGCCACCATCGAGCCGCGACGCTTCGCCGAGCACTTCGGCGACGCGCCGGTCATCGAGGTCGGGGGCGCCACCTACCCGGTCGAGGTGCGCTACCGGCCGTGCGGGGATCCGGAGGAGAGCACGCTCGCGGACGGCGTGCTGGCGGCGGTGGACGAGCTGACCGCCGCGGACCTGCCTCGCGACGGCGACATCCTCGTGTTCCTGCCCGGAGAGCGGGAGATTCGCGAGGCGGCCGAGGCGCTGCGCAAGCATCATCCGCCCGGCGTCGAGGTGCTGCCGCTGTACGGCCGGCTCTCGAGCGCCGAGCAGGACCGGGTCTTCAGCCGCGAGGGCCGGCGGCGCATCGTCCTGGCGACCAATGTCGCGGAGACCTCGCTGACGGTGCCGGGCATCCGTTACGTGGTCGACTCCGGGCTCGCCCGAATCAGCCGCTACAGCTATCGCTCGAAGATCCAGCGCCTGCAGGTCGAGCCCATCTCCCAGGCCAGCGCCTGGCAGCGTCGCGGCCGTTGCGGTCGCGAGGCCGAGGGCATCTGCATCCGCCTCTACGACGAGGCTGAGCACGACGCCCGGCCCGAGTACACGGACCCGGAGATCCGCCGCACCAACCTTGCCAGCGTGATCCTGCAGATGGAGACGCTCGGTCTCGGGTCCATCAGCGAGTTTCCGTTCCTCGACCCGCCCGACCCCAGGTTCATCAACGACGGCTACAGGCTGTTGCGCGAGCTCGGCGCGGTGGACGAGCAGCGCGGCATCACCGACCTGGGGCGCAGGCTGGCACGGCTGCCGGTGGACCCGCGCCTCGCGCGCATGCTGCTCGCGGCCGGACCGCTCGGCTGCCTGCGGGAGATCCTCGTGATCACCGCCGGCCTGTCCATCCGTGACCCGCGCGAGCGCCCGGCGGAGGCGGCGGGAACCGCCGACGAACGCCATGCGGCGTACCGTGATCCGCGTTCGGACTTCCTGTCGCTGCTCAAGCTCTGGGACAGCTGGCAGGAGCGCCGGAAGCACGATTCGGGCAGCGCGCAGCGACGCTGGTGCAAGGAGAATTTCCTGTCCTTCCTGCGCCTGAGGGAGTGGCAGGACGTGCACCGCCAGCTCGTCGGCATCGTGCACGAGTTGCGCATGCGGCCGAACGAGGCCCCCGGCGACTATGCCGCGGTCCACCGCGCGATCCTCGCGGGGATGCTGTCCCACATCGGCCAGCTCGACGAGCGGGGCGAGTACCGCGGACCTCGCAATCTCCGCTTCAAGCTGTTTCCGGACTCCACGCTCGCCGGCCGCTCCCCGCGCTGGGTCGTGGCCGCCGCGCTGGTGGAAACCGGCCGCGTCTGGGGACGCATCGCGGCGGCGGTGGAGCCCGGATGGATCGAGTCTGCCGGCGCGCACCTGGTCAGGCGCAGCTGGTCCGATCCCCACTGGCAGGCCGAGCGGGGCTTCGTGGCGGCCCGCGAGCAGGTCAGCCTCTACGGGCTGATCCTCGCAGCCAACCGCCGCGTCGACTACGCGCGGGTCGATCCGCAGGGTGCGCGCCAGCTCTTCCTGCGCGATGCGCTCGCGGCCGGAAACATCCGCAGCCGCGGGCGCTTTCTCGCGGCGAATCGCCGCCTGGTCGGGGACGTGCAGGCACTCGAGGCCAGGCTGCGGCGACGCGAGCTGCTGGCGGGCGACCAGGCCATCGCCGACTTCTACGACACGCGGGTCCCGCCGGAGATCTGCTCGACTTCCGCATTCGAGCGTTGGCGCCGGAAGGCCGAGAAAGCACATCCCGAACTGCTGCTGATGCGACTCGAGGACCTGCTGACAGGCGCCGCGCTGCCCGATCCCGCCGACTATCCGGACACCCTGGCGCTCGGCGGCAACCTGCTGCCGCTGCGCTATCGCTTCGAGCCCGCGTCGGACGACGACGGCGTCACCGTGGAGGTGCCGCGGCACCTGCTGCCGCTGCTCGACGAGGACCGGCTCGAGTGGCTGGTGCCGGGCTGGCTGGAGGAGAAAATCATCGCGATGCTGCGCGCCCTGCCCAAGGCCGCGCGGCGCCGGATCGTGCCAGTGCCGGACCACGCGCGGGCGTGCCTCGCCTTGCTCAAACCCGGCCAGGGTCGCCTGCGGGCGGCGCTGGCCGAGACCCTGCGCCGGACCGCGGGGATCGAGGTGGCGCCGGAGACCTGGGCGGAGCTCGAGCTGGAGCCCTGGCTGCGCTTCCGGATCGAGGTCCTGGGGGACGACGGCAAGCCCCTGGCCGCGGGTCGCGACCTGGCCAGCCTCAAGCGGACGTTCTCGCCGGGCGAGGGGCCGGTGGCGGGCAAAGCCCCGGCAGCGTGGTCGGGCGAGGGCTTCCGTGACTGGCGCTTCGGCGCGATCCCGGAGCGGGTCGAGCTGCACCAGGGCCGGCTGAGCCAGACCCTGTTTCCGGCGCTCCAGGACGATGGCGCGGCCGTCTCCTGCCGGCTGTTTCCGACCCCCGCCGCTGCGGCTCGGGCGGGGCGCCTCGGGTTGCTGCGCCTGTTCATGCTTGCCCTGCCGCAGCAGCATCGCGGCTTGCTGCAGGGGGCGCGGGCCGATCGCGCGCTGGTGCTGCGCGGCCGTGAGCTGGCCGCCGGCAAGGACCTCGCAGCAGACGTCGTCATGGCGGCATTCGCGGCCATGTTCCTGCCGGCCGGCCGCGAGCCACCGCGCGACGAGGACACGTTCCGGGCCCGGCTTGACGAATGCCGCGCGCACATCGTGCCGGAGGCCGAGCGCTTCATCGAACTCGTGGGGCAGGTGCTGGAGTTGCGCGAGCAATGCATTGGGTGCCTCGCGCGGGGACTGACCGGGCCGGGCGCGCGCGAGGCCGCAAGCGACATCGAGGCGCAGCTCGCGGAGCTCGTCTACCCGGGCTTCCTGCCGCACACCCCGCCCGAGCGCCTCGCATCGATGCCGCGCTACCTGCGCGCCATCCTGCTGCGCATCGAGAAGCTGGCCGTGGGCAAGGGCGAGGCCCGGCAGGTGCTTGACCTTGCGCCGCACAGGCAGCGGCTCCGCGAAGGCCAGCCGATCCAATGGTCGAGCGCCGCAGCCGCTGAGGCCTTCCAGTTCTATCGCTGGATGGTGGAGGAATATCGCGTGCAGCTGTTCGCACAACAGCTGGGCGTCAGCGAGAAGGTCTCGCACGCCCGGCTCGAGGCGCAGTGGCAACGAGTCCGCGAGCTGCAGGCTGGACTCGGGTCGCCGAATTGACGGCCTTGTGTCGCGGCAACCAGAATCGGCGCATGACTTCGTACTGGCGCCACTGATGCGAATCGGCCTCGTCGTCGACGCCTCCTGCGATCTGCCTGACTCACAGCTCGAGGCACACGGGATCCGTATCCTGCCGTCGATCTTGCACTTCGACAGCAAGAGCTGGGTGGACGAGCGGGACCCCGCGAAGACGCTGATGTTCTATCGGCGCTTTATCTCGGATCGTGCCGTGGCCGCGCGCTCGGGCTCGTGCAGCGTGCAGGAGATTCGCGAGATTTTTCTGCAGGAACTCGTGGTCGACTTCGAGCGCGTGCTCGTCATCAGCGCCTGCGCCGAGTTCAGCGACGTGTTCCAGCGCGCGACGGAGGCGTCCTACTCGATCCTGCAGGGCTATCGCGAGCGCCGCAAGGCGGGCGAGCGCTCGGGCAGCTTCGCCTTGCGCGTGCTCGACAGCCGCACGATCTGCGCGGGCGAGGCCGTGATGGTCTGTCGCGCGCTCCAGTTGCTCGCCGCGGGGCAACTGGGCTTCGAAAAGATGCGCCGGGCCTTGCGGGATGATGCCCCGCGAATCACCTGCCTGCTGGCGCCGGGGGACCCGTGGTACCTGCGGCGACGGGGCCTGGATGGCAATGGCGCCGGGTTGGGCCGGGGCGATTACGCGCTGGCCCGGGGCCTGGACCTTCAACCGGTACTCGAGCTGTCAGCCGGTCGCAGCAGGACGATCGCGCGGGCGCGCGGCTTCGACATGGCCTGCGCGGCGGCGCTGCAGCACGCCGGCGAAGCGATCGTGCGGGGCCTCGGCACGCCCGCGCTGGTCCTGAGCTTCGGCGGGGACCCGCGGGTGATCCGCGAGATGGACGCTTACCAGGCGCTCGAGGCGCTCGCCGCCTCCGCGCAGATCGACATGCACTTCTCGGTCATGAGCGCCACGATGGGCGCCAGGATCGGTCCCGGCGCCCTGTCCTTGGCCTGGCTGAACGCGTGCTGAGGCGCGTGCGGGCCGGACTACTCCGCGGGCGGCTTGGGGGCGTCCGCCGACTTCTTCTGCTCGATGATGCGCTCCAGCAGGGGCGCGATAAGGTCGAGCGGCAAGGGGAACACGATCGTGTTGGTCTTCTCGTTCGCGATCTGGCTCAGCGTCTGTAGATAGCGGAGCTGCATCGCCTGGGGCTGCGTGGAAAGCTGCGCGGCGGCCTCGACCAGCCGCGCGGAGGCCTGCATTTCGCCCTCGGCGTGAATGACCTTGGAGCGCCGCGCGCGCTCGGCCTCGGCCTGCTGCGCGATCGCGCGAACCATCGTCTCGTTGAGATCGATGTGCTTGATCTCGACGTTGGTGACCTTGATACCCCAGTTGTCCGTGTGCTCGTCCAGGATCTTCTGGATATCGGTGTTGAGCTTGTCACGCTCGGACAGCATCTCGTCGAGCTCGTGCTTGCCGAGCACCGAGCGCAGGGTCGTCTGCGCGAGCTGGCTCGTAGCCTCAAAGACGTTCTCGACCTGGATGATGGCGCGCTCCGGATCCACGATGCGGAAATAAACGAC
>Ga0209498_1000157_pt1 | contig 39780 bp, 36 predicted proteins | sample WalLakDeSediment_FD_184131 | JGI IMG/M metagenome (GOLD analysis project Ga0209498, IMG submission 184131) | Lake sediment microbial communities from Walker lake, Nevada to study Microbial Dark Matter (Phase II) - Walker Lake 11/02/13 Deep... | ecosystem: Environmental > Aquatic > Freshwater >... | reverse complement strand
AGTGCAATGTAGTCGTCTAAGAGTGAGGCTGTCCCTATGTGGTCCGCTCTCATCAGGGCCTCGAGGGTATTCTGCAGGATCTTCAACTCGGCGTCGATCTGCGGCCCCAGTTTGCAGATGTCGCCGCAGCAGGAACCCCACTCGGACCTTGCCAGATGAGCTTCTTTCATCGCTATCATGCTCTCTAGATCGGCAATACACTGCGCCTTCTGCTCCGGGTCGGCAATCCTCTGCCTGAGTGACATAACGCTGTTCATAGTCTCCCTGTCGATCATCAGCATTTCTTGCCTCTCGCGCTCAAAGCTGCAATCCTGATGTCGGCATCATCGCTGGTCTTGAGCCGAAGTCTGAGGGGCTCGCACACCGGTCTTGCAGTGTACAGCGTCGATGCAGCAACTCCTCGTCAGGTGTCTGTAGCCTGGTGCTTGGTGTTCGACGGTTCAGTGTCTGAAGTGACGCACGCCGGTAAGCAGCATGGCCACATCATGCTTGTTGGCCAACTCGATTACCTCGTTGTCCCTTACCGAGCCGCCGGGCTGAATGATAGCGGTAACCCCCCCCTTGATGGCCAGTTCCGGACCGTCCGCAAAGGGAAAGAAGGCGTCTGAGGCCAGCACACTACCTTTGGCTCGATCACCAGCCTTCTTCAAAGCGAGCTCTACGCTCACTACCCGGCTCGGCTGTCCGGCACCCATGCCCAGCAAAGCGTTGTCTCTGGCGATAACTATCGCGTTGGACTTGATGCCCTTGACCGCTCTCCAGGCAAACAGGAGGTCCGACAGCTCGGCAGCCGTGGGCTGGCGAGCTGTCACCACGCGCGGCTTGAGCTCGGACTCGGTCAGTGTGTCAGGAGTCTGTGACAGGAATCCGCCCCTGACCTGGCGAAAATCGAGGAGCCGGTCAGAGGGTGAAGAACGATCATAAGAAGCGACCTTGATCAGGCGCAGATTCTCCTTTCGTGTCAGCAGTGTCAGCGCCTCATCGGCGTAGCCGGGAGCAGCAATGGCATCGTAATGGGTCTTGTCTATCTCTCGAGCTGCAGGCAGATCAAGAGCGCGATTGCTGGCCACTATGCCCCCGAAGGCGGCGACGGGATCTCCTGCCAACGCCCGTCGATAGGCCTCGGTCAGGTCACCATGTGAGGCCAGTCCGCAGGGATTGTTGTGTTTTATAACGGCAATAGTGGGGGAGCTGAAATCGGCCAGCAAAGTGAGCGCAGCGTCCAGGTCGAGGAGATTGTTGAAGGATATCTCCGGCCCGCCCAGCTGTTCCAGGCCTGCCAGTCCGTCCTGCCCCTGTTTGACTCCGGTGGATCGGAGTTCCGCGTAGAAGGCAGCCTGCTGATGGGGATTCTCTCCGTAACGGAGCGTCCGCGCTTTCTTGAGGGCGATTGTCATATCTTCAGGGAACGCCTCGTCCCCCAGGTATTGAGCTATGGCTGTATCATAAAGGGCGACGTGCTGGAATGCCTTCTGGGCCAGCAGTCTTCTGTAATCCGAGTCTACCTTGCCCTCGCGCAGCTTCTGGAGGACCACGCTGTAATCATCGGGATCGACCACCACCAGGACTGAGGGGAAGTTCTTGGCCGCCGAGCGAAGCATTGTGGGTCCGCCGATGTCGATGTTCTCCAGAGCCTGGTCCAGAGAGGCTCCCGGCTTGCTCACGGTCTCCACGAAGGGATAGAGGTTCACCACCACCATGTCGATCGGTCCGATGTGGTTCTGTGTTAGCTCCGATATATGCTGTGGCACATCGCGTCGGGCAAGTATGCCGCCATGCACCGCAGGGTGTAGCGTCTTCACCCGGCCACCGAGGATCTCAGGGAAGCCCGTAAGCTCCGAGATGCTCTGTACCGCGACTCCGGCGGTCTCCAGGGACTTCTTGGTTCCGCCCGTACTGAAGACCTCGACACGCAGTTCTTTCAGTCCTCGAGCAAAGTCTACGACACCCGATTTGTCCGATACACTGACTATGGCGCGCATAGAGCCTCCTTCAGTCCAGTATCACTCGTTCCTTGCCGTCTGTCTCGATAATCTCGCCGATGGCTATGGCCTGGGGAAGAACACTCGCGACCTGGGCTACTTGCTGCGGCGAACAGACGATCGTCATGCCTATCCCCATGTTGAACACCTGGTACATCTCCTCCTCATTTACGTTGCCGGTCTTCTGAATCAGCTCAAAGATGGGAGGGACAGACCAGGAACGCTTGTCTAGCCGGGCTGAGAGGCCATGAGGCAGGATGCGTGATATGTTGCCCATGAATCCCCCTCCGGTAATATGCGCTATTCCCTTGACCAGTCTTGAGACCGGCTGTAATTGAGCGTAGTAGCAGCGGTGGGGCTCAAGCAGTTCTTCGCCCAGGGTTCTGGATAGGTCAGGATAGAACTCCTGCAAACACGAGGGCTTTGCGTCTATGCCAAAGGCTCGTCTCACCAGTGAGTAGCCATTCGTGTGTAAGCCGGATGATGGCAGCCCCAGGATCACGTCATCGGGAGCAATGGAGCTACCGTCGATGACGCTCCTTCTCTCCACCACTCCAACAATGAAACCTACCAGATCGTAGTCGGTCTGAGAGTATAGGCCTGGCATCGCTGCCGTCTCACCTCCGACCAGCGAACAGCCGACCTCGCGGCAGGCCTGCACCATACCCGCGATGACGGCCTGAACCTGCTTGGGCTCGAGTTTGCCCATAGCAATGTAGTCGAGGAAGAAAAGGGGCTCCGCCCCGCAGCACAGGATATCGTTCACACAGTGGTTGACGATGTCGATGCCAACTGTGTCGTGCTTGTCCAGAAGAGATGCTATTCTGAGTTTGGTGCCTACTCCATCGACGCTGGCGACCAGCACCGGCTCATCATATTGCTTGAGCTGGAACATGCTACCGAAGAATCCGGAGCCGAGGACTCCAGGGCCGAAAGTGGTTCTGGCTTGCTGCCCGATGGTCCTCTTGACCTGATCAGCCAGGTTGATATCTACACCGGCCAGTGCATAGGCCGTCTTATCAGTGCTGTTCTCGGCGGCCCTCGTTCTGCTAGAGCCGGACTTCACTGAGTTCCTCCTGAGGCGATGCCTCCAGAGCCAACTTGTCCATCTCTATCTGCACAGGAATGGGATACGCTCCCGTAAAGCAGGCAAGGCAGAAGAGATCCCTGGGCAGGTCCACCGCTCGGATCAGACCGTCCAGGCTGAGGTATCCCAGCGAGTCAGCGCCTAGAAATTCCCTGATCTGCGGGATGGTCTTCCTGGCGGCGATGAGCTGCCATCTGGCTGCCATATCGACGCCAAAGAAACAGGGGTAGCGGATGGGAGGAGCACAGATGCGGAGATGGATCTCGGTGGCACCGGCCTTCCTGAGCAGGTTAACCACATGAGGAGTGGTTGTGCCACGCACAATGCTATCGTCGACGACGATCAGTCTCTTGCCTGAGATTATGCGCGACAGCGGGTTAAACTTTAGCTGGACGCCAAGCTCGCGTATCCTCTGGTCAGGTTGAATAAAGGTGCGTCCTACATAGCGGTTCTTGAGCAGGCCTTCGCAATAGGGAATGCCTGAGGCATGCGAATAGCCAATGCCGGCGGCAGTGGCTGAGTCCGGTATGCCCATAACAAAGTCAGCATCCACAGGGTATTCCTCCGCCAGGATCTTACCCATGGCTTCTCTCGTGGGGTAGAGCAGTTTGTCCTCGATTATGCTGTCGGGACGGGCGAAGTATATGTACTCAAAGATGCACAGCGCCCTCTTGTCGGCGCCGTTCTTGAGGCTCTTCATCCCCTGGTTGTCTATCACCATGATCTCCCCGGCTTCGATCTCCCGTATGAACCGGGCGCCTATGTGGTCCAAAGCACAGCTTTCCGAGGCGATGATCCACCCGCCGTCAAGGGCTCCCAGACAGAGAGGGCGGACACCAAAGGGGTCACGCACTGCAATCAACTTGTCGCTGGTCAAGATCACCAGCGAATAGGCTCCCTGCAGTCTGCGCATGGCATGGTCGGTCTTCTCCTGCCAGTTCTGGCCGGGAGAGGCCAGAATCAGATTGGCGATGACTTCGGAATCGCTGCTGGTACGGAAATGATAGCCGCGTTCCTGTAGTTCATCGCGGAGTGGCCTCGAGTTGGTGATATTGCCGTTGTGTGCCAGGGCAATGGTCAACCCCTCCGACTCCGCTATGATTGGCTGCGCATTCACCGGCCTGCTTGAGCCCGTAGTGGAGTAGCGGTTGTGGCCGATAGCGATGTGCCCTTTCAGCGAAGAGAGGTCGGTTTCCGCGAACGCCTGGGAAACCAGCCCCATTCTGGCATGGACCTTTATCTCATCGCCGTCGGCCACCGCGATGCCGGCGCTCTCCTGACCACGGTGTTGGAGGGCAAAGAGGGCGAAGAACGTGGTCTGAGCTACGTTAATGCCCGGCGCATAGACCCCGAAAACGCCGCAACTCTCATGCATGAAAGGCTGCCTCTACCGGGCAATTATAGGGTACGTGAGTCCGTCGGTCAATTTCTATACAAGATTTCCCCGCCGTGATATGATATACGGCATTACTAAATTAGGGAGCCTATAACTGTGGACAAAGAGAGAAAAGGTGAGATCATAAGCCAGTTCAGACTGAAGGAGAATGACTGTGGTTCGGTCGAAGTGCAGGTGGCTGTGCTTACCGAGAGGATAAGCCAGCTGACCGAGCATCTTAAAGCGTATCCTCAGGATCGTCACTCCCGGCACGCGCTGCATGGCGTGATAGGCAAGAGAAGGCGTTTTCTTCGCTACCTGAACGGAACCGCGCCGGAGCGGTACCGTTCTCTGGTCACCAGACTGGGGTTGAGAGACTAGTATGTCTGGTGTTTTCGAGTGTCTGGTAGCCGACAGGCCTTTGCGCCTCCAGGTCGGCAGATTCGCCCAACAGGCCAACGGAGCCGTTTATGTGCAGTATGGCAGCACGGTTGTTCTGGTTACCGCTTGCTCTAGCGCTGAGCCCCGGGAGGGCATTGACTTCGTGCCTCTCACAGTGGACTACGAGGAGAGGCTCTACGCCGCCGGCAAGATACCCGGTAGTTTCCCAAGGAGGGAGGGGCGTCCCACGGAGGAGGCAGTTATTACCTGCAGACTCATCGATCGATCGCTGCGCCCACTCTTCGACAAGGCATTCAAGTACGAGACTCAGGTTATCGCCATGGTGCTGTCTGTTGACCAGGAGAACGACCCCGACGTATGTGCCCTTATCGGAGCTTCAGCGGCCCTGACGTTGTCGGATATTCCCTTCGCCGGCCCCATATCCGCCGTGCATGTTGGATATATCAACAATACCCTGGTTGTCAACCCTACCCTGCTCCAGACCGAGGATAGCTTGCTTGATCTCATTGTTGCCAGCAACAAGGATAGCGTTGTCATGGTGGAAGCTAATGGTAAGGAGGTCTCCGAGGCGATAGTTGTAGAGGCGATCAAGCTGGGCCACCAGGCGAATCAGGAAGTCATAAGGCTTCAGGAGGAGATGCGGCGAGTTCATGGCAAGGCCAAGCGGGAGGTGGAGCACAAGGAACCTGCCGCCGAACTGTCATCTGAAATCGCCTCCATACTCGATGAAAGACTGGGCAGGGTGCTGGACGAACCGCTGAAACAGCAGAGAGAGCAGGGTCTGGCATCTCTCAAGGCGGACATATTGGCCAGACTGGCTGATGCGTTTGCCGAGGCCGAGATCAAGTCTGCTTATGAAAGCCAACTCAGGCTTGCCGTGAGGGACAGGATATTGCGAACCAGGCAGCATCTTGACGGGCGCCGACCTGATGAGCTCCGCCCTATCAGTTGTGAAGTTGGCATTCTTCCGCGTACCCATGGCTCGGGGCTGTTCGTTCGCGGTGAAACGCAGGTGTTGACCATTACCACCCTGGGATCGACCAAGCGTGAGCAGTTGCTGGATGGCCTGGGCCTCGAGGAGACGAAACGGTTCATGCATCACTATAACTTCCTTCCCTTTTCCACCGGGGAGGTCAAACGCATAGGAACAACGGGAAGGCGCGAGATCGGGCACGGCGCTCTGGTTGAGCGAGCGATTTCGCCGGTGCTGCCTTCGGAGGATGACTTTCCCTACACCATCCGACTGGTCTCTGAAGTGCTTAGCTCTTACGGGAGCACCTCCATGGCCAGCGCTTGCGCCTCCACAATGTCTTTGATGGATGCCGGTGTGCCGGTCAAGGCACCGGTGGCCGGGATAGCCATGGGTCTGGTTATGGGAAGCGACGGGCAGCCTGTTGTTCTCACCGACATTGTGGGCATGGAGGATGCCTACGGGGACATGGACTTCAAGGTTGCCGGCACAGACAAGGGACTCACAGCTTTGCAGCTTGATATTAAGCTGCAGTCGATAGACTATGAGATCCTGGCCAGGGCTCTGGGGCAGGCGCGCGATGCCAGGCTCGAAATACTCAACAAGATGGGCTCAGCCATCAGTGTAAGTCGCTCTGATCTCAGTCCCTATGCACCCAGGATGTACGAGATGACGATCGATCCGAGCAAGATTGGCAGCGTGATCGGTCCCGGTGGCAGAGTCATAAGGTCCATCACCGATGAGACGAAAACGACCATAGACGTACGAAACGACGGCACAGTTCTCGTCGGCTCGGCAAGCGCGGAAGCAGCTCAGAAGGCGATGAAGATAATTGAGGATCTAACCAAAGATGTGGAGCAAGGACAGGTGTACACCGGAAAGGTGACCAGGCTGTTCAACTTCGGTGCTATGGTGGAGATCTTGCCAGGCAAGGAAGGCCTTGTGCACATCAGCGAGCTTGCTGATTACCATGTGCCCCAGGTTGAGGATGTCGTCAAGGCAGGTGACGAGGTAACGGTGAAGGTGATCGGCATCGACAACTCCGGAAGAATCAACCTGTCCCGTAAGGCGGTGTTGGAAGGGCTGTCTCGTCTGCCCGGTGCCCAGGTCAGGGACTCCTCCGCTCCCGGGCACGGCCGAAACAGGCCTGATCGCCCGTACGGCAGGGGTGAGCAACGCGATAACCGGGACAACCGCAGCAGATAGCCCGCTTCACCGGCGGGAGGTGTCAGATGGAACCCATAAGAGTAGTCATCAACGGCGCTTTGGGCAAAATGGGGCAACAGATCACTGGAGCCGTGGCCCGTGAGCCCGGGCTGAGGGCAGTCGGTGCCGTCGAAAAGGAGGCAACTCAGCAGTATGTTGCCTTGCCTGAGACTCTTGAACTGATACCTTTCTCCTCGGACCTGGCCGCACTTCTGAGGAGTTGTAACGCTGATGTGATGGTGGACTTCACTAATGCCGAGGCCTCCATGGCAGCCGCTCGCATTGCTACCGGACAGGGAGTCAACATTGTTGTCGGTACCACAGGCCTGTCTCAGGCAAATCTGGCTGAGATCGAGCAGTTGTGTGAGACCAGCAAGGTGGGAGCAGTAGTGGCGCCCGACTTCTCTCTGGGAGCGGCTCTCCTTATGCATCTATCCCGATCCGTCGCCCGTTTCTTTGAGCGGGCAGAGATCATAGAAATGCACCACGATCAGAAAGCCGACGCGCCTTCAGGAACCGCAATTGCTACGGCCAGAGCGATGTCACAGGTGCGCGGCAAACCCTTCATCTATGCTGAAGCTACGAGTGAAGTACTGAGCAACACTAGAGGAGGACAGATCGACGGCATAGCCATACATAGCTTGAGGTTACCCGGATTTGTGGCCGGGCAGGAAGTGCTGTTCAGCGGGGCGGGTGAGATCCTGAGCTTGCGCCACAGCGCAATCGGGCGTGAGGCATACCTGCCTGGCGTTGTTCTGGCTATCAAGAAAGTGACCAGGCGCAAAGGGCTAACCTATGGGTTGGACTCGCTGCTGACGCTGTAGGCTTGCCTTGAGCCAGATCGAAGGGAAAAGGCATGGAAGGATTCAGCATAGCTATTGTCGGCGGAGCCGGCATTGTGGGCCAGGAGTTCATCAAGGTTCTCGAGCAGCGCCACTTCCCCGTTGCTTCGATGCAGCTACTAGCGGCCGAGCATTCCGCTGGCGTCAAGCTATTCTTTGCCCATCAAGAGGTTGAGGTCAGGGAAGCCAAGCCAAGGGCCTTTCGCGACATCGATATTGTGTTCCTCTTTGCCGGCGCGGATATCAGTTCCCGTATGGCTCCGATGGCTACTGAGGCTGGGGCCCTGATGATTGACAGCAGTCCTGCTTTCAGGATGGATTCTTCCGTGCCTCTGGTAGTTCCCGAGGTCAATCCCGCGGATATCGAGTGGCACAGGGGCATCATCGCGAGTCCCAGCTGTTCCACAGTGCAGATGACGGTGGCGCTCTTCCCCTTGCACAGGATCAACCCCATCAGGCGGATTGTGGTCAGCAGCTATCATGCCGTGTCAAGTGCCGGCGCTGCTGCCGTCAAGGAACTGACCAACCAGTCCCGGTTAGTTCTGGAAGGACGGCGGATCTGTCCTCACGTCTTCTCTCACCAGATAGCCTTTAATCTGCTGCCAGAGATCGATGTCTTCCTGGATAACGGATATACCAAGGAAGAGCAGAGGATGGTAGAGGAAACAAAGAGGATACTGCATGCTGAGGATACGGCCATCTCCGCTACTTGTGTACGAGTCCCTGTTTATTTCGGGCACGGCCAGGCAATCAATGTGGAGCTCAGTTCTCCGATCAGCCCCGAAGAAGCCAGAGGGATCCTGTCCCAGGCTCCCGGTGTCAGGGTACTTGATGATCCCAGCGTCAGCTTCTACCCTCAACCCTGGGCAGCCAGTGGATCAGATAGTGTGTTTGTGGGCCGCATCAGGAAGGATGTCTCGCATCCCAACGGGCTGGTTATGTGGGTAGTGGCTGACAATCTGCGCAAGGGATCGGTGCTCAACGCGCTGCAGATTGCTGAGGAGGCCATAGCGAGGGGTTGGATAAACTCGAAGAGGAGTTTGAAGCCAGGTCGGGCGAACCAGCCGGGCTAGGAAGAGACCAGCCTTGCGTTGGCAACGGCATCACTACACCGGTGGCTGCCAACGGTAACACACCAGCTTGTTCTATCTTCAGGGGGCAAGCGCTGGCTGTTACCGGCCGGGAGTCTCGGCTGGTATCACTTGCTCCCGACCCGGCCCTACCGAGACGAGGCTGATTGGACAGGACAAAAGCTCCTCAAGTCGGGACATATACTTGCGGGCCGCCTTCGGGAGCTTGGCCAGGCTCCGAATCTCAGTGATCGATTCTTGCCAGCCCTCCATCTCCTCGTATACTGGCTGGCATTTCTCCAGCGTGGCCACATTGCCCGGGAAGGAAGTCACGACATCCTCGTTGAGCTTGTAGGCGGTGCATATCTTGATTGCGGGGAATCCATCATAGATGTCGAGGTGAGTCAATGCGATGTCGCTGAGGCCGTTTATCTGAACGCTGAAACGACCGGCCACGGCATCAAACCAGCCGCATCTGCGGGGCCTGCTTGTGGTAGTACCGTATTCGTGAGCCTTTGTTCGTATCAGGTCACCGACCTCGTCGTTCAGTTCCGTGGGCATCGGTCCGGCACCGACTCTGGTGTCATAGGCCTTGAATACCCCCACCACGCGTTCGATGTCGCGGGGGCCCAGCCCTGCTCCAACACAGGCAGCTCCGGCCAGAGGGGAAGACGAAGTCACATAGGGATAGGTGCCGAAGTCTGGGTCAAGCAAAGCTCCCTGAGCGCCTTCCAGCAGGACGAACTCACCCCTTGCCACCGCCTCGAGGATCATTGAGCTGGTCTCGCGGATGAACGGAGCTAGCTGCTCACCGAAGTGCAGGTACTGGTCATAGATCTCCTCCAAAGATAGTGGTGGGACTTCATACACTTTGGTCAGTATTGTGTTCTTCAGCTCAAGTGCGGCACTCAACCGGGCTCGAAACACATCCTTATCCAGAAGGTCTCCCGTCCTTATTCCCACCCGGGCTATCTTGTCGGCGAAAGCAGGGCCGATCCCTCTTCGTGTTGTGCCCAGCGCTCCTTTACTGCGCCTCTCCTCTTCTAGCCCATCGAGAAGAGTATGGTAGGGCATGATCAGGTGTGCACGGTCGCTGATGAACAGGCGGCTAGTTGATATGCCGTGGCTATTTAGTTCGGCTATCTCTTGAAGCAGCACCGGTGGGTTTATTGCCACGCCATTGCCGATAACGCATGTCACCTGGGCGTTGAAGATGCCGGAAGGGACAAGATGGAGCCGGAACTCGCCGTAAGGGTTGATTACAGTATGGCCGGCGTTGTCTCCCCCGGAGAAACGAGCTACCATCGTAGCTCTTTCGGCTATGTGATCTATTATCTTTCCCTTGCCTTCGTCACCCCATTGCCCACCCACAATAGCTACGACAGCCACTTAGTTACCCTCGATCCTTCCTTGCTTCCGCAGGTGAAGCAATCTCTGAGCCACGGTGATAGACACAAATACCGCAAGGACGCACAAAGCAATGAAGACCTGATCTATCAGCAAGCCCAAGGCCAATACTATAACCCGTTCTGCTCTGGTAAACAAGCCGACCTGACATTGCCAGCCCAGTCCTTCCGCCCTGGCCCTTATATAGCTGACCAGAAACGAACCGGTGAGAACAAACAGAATCAGCAAGGGTGTCAGGCCGGCGCCACTCTGCGATACATACCAGATCAGCAGGCCGGAGAGCACTGCTGCCTCAGCAAGGCGGTCAACTACCGAATCCAGAACGGCGCCGAACTTTGTTGCTTTCCCCGTCATACGGGCCAGGGCTCCGTCCAGCAGGTCGAACAGACCGGAAATCAGAACCAGCGCCCCGCCGAGAAGGAGATGGCCCATGGCGATGACACAGCCTGCAGCTACGCTCAGTGCGAGGTTGATGAAGGTAAGAGCATTGGGCGTGATCCCGCTCTTACTGATAAGTGCGACTACGGGATCGGTAATGTGGAGGGCGAGTTTTCGTCTCGTGTCTGTCAGGTTCATCGAGCTGGTCGTGTCAGCCTATTATGCCTTTGCCTTGAAGGAAGGCGACCGCTCCTCGTAGTTGTGCCTCGTCATTCCATTCTCCAATCTCGCAGACCCTTACTATTCCTGCAGGCAGATTCCTGCCAAGCATCTCCCAGTTCATGTCTCCCTTTCCCGGGGCGTGGTGATCGCAGATGCCTCTGACATCGTGCAGATGAACTCCTATCATCCTGCGGTTGAAACGTGAGAGCCACTCTGCATGCGAACCAAGTCCGAGCCGTTCCTGCACTTCGGCATGTCCCACATCATGCCAGTAGCCCGCTACGCTTGCCGGCGTTGAGTCGAGCAACTCGGAGGCTTCGTCCACACTGGGTATCTCGTGAAAGTGAAACCTGGTTTCAATGCCCAGCATTATGCCTCTGGGACGGGCATAGTCAACAAGAGCTTGCAGGCTCTTGCTGGCTGCCTCGAGGTAAGGTGGTGCCTGGGACCTGCGCCGGTAGAACAGATCTTCCCTGATGTGGATTCGTTCATCGCTCTGGTCCGGTCTCCTGGTGCATAGCCTGCGCAGCTCCTCCTCCGGGTTTGGGTCGATGGGCACTTCACCCATATGAAGAACGACAGCCTTAGCTCGCACGTCCGACGCAAGGTCTATGGTCTGTCTGGCAAAACCCAGGGCCTCCGCTCGCTCGCTCTCGTCCAGCGAGCTCAGCGACAGCCTGCTCTTAGGGGTTCCTCTCGGTGACAGCCCCGCCGGGCAGGGCGAATGCACGCTTGATATAGGCATCGCAGTCTGGATGAGTTGGTCGAGCATGCGTGCAGAAATCCAATGGTTAGCTTCTATCTGAGTAAATCCCAGTTCCTCGGCCTTGGTGGCGAACTCGGCCATGTGGTCGAATCTGTCTTTGGCCCACATAGTGGAGAGGGCAACTACAGACAATGGGCTACCTTCGTCAAGCGCACTGGACTCCAGCCACTAGCTTTGCATGCCGGTCTGTCGGCGGAGAGGTGTTGCCGTAAGCCATATTCCCCCCCTAGATGCATTCTATGCCTCGATCTCAACGGCCTGTAGCTCGGGCAGACAGACGGGGCACTCCTGTCCCTGTCCTGAGATGAATGCCTCGGTCTTGAGGCGAGCCTCATCGTCGGAATACTGAATGGGCGGGGACTTCATGAAATACGCTGACGGTCCTACTATGGTGCCGCTCAAGCCTCGATCGAGGGCCAGCTTGCAGCATCTAACCGCATCGATAACCACGCCGGCCGAGTTAGGACTGTCCCATACCTCCATCTTCAGGTCTATGATCAGGGGAACATCGCCGAAGGTGCGCCCCTCCATCCTCAGGTAGCAGAACTTACGGTCTTCCAGCCAGGGCACATAGTCGCTAGGACCGACATGGATGTTGTCGGGGTCGAGCACATAGTCCAGCTGTGAAGTAACAGCATCGGTCTTGGAGATCTTCTTGGATTCCAGACGTTCCCGTTCGAGCATGTTATAGAAATCTGTGTTGCCGCCGAAGTTCAGCTGGTAAGTTCGCTCCAACCTTACGCCGCGGTCGCGGAAGAGTCTGGTCAGCATCCGATGGGTGATGGTAGCGCCGACCTGGGACTTAATATCATCTCCGATAAGGGGAAGCTTGCGCTCGGCAAACCGGTTCTGCCAATAAGGCTCGCGACCGATAAACACGGGGATGCAGTTGATGAAGCCGCAGCCGGCAGTCAGCACCTGTTCCACATACCACTTTGTTGCCTCCTCGCTTCCTACAGGCAGATAGCTGATCACCACATCAGTCTGGGTACTCTTGAGGATTTCCACGATGTTGGCGGTCGGCCCCGGTGCCTTGGTGATAATCTGAGACAGATATTTACCCAGTCCATCGTGAGTCATGCCCCGCTCAACTCGAACACCTGTCTTGGGCACGTCGCAGAATTTGAATGTGTTGTTGGGCTTGGCGAAGACCGCCTCAGCCAGGTCCTTGCCCACTTTGTTCTTGGCAATATCAAAGGCAGCCACGAACTTGATATCAGCTATATGATAGCCTCCCAGGTTGACATGCATCAGGCCCGGTACAGACTCGCCTTCCTTGGTGTTCCTGTAGTAGTGAACCCCTTGCACCAGCGAAGAGGCGCAGTTGCCAACACCTATGATAGCTACGTTTATGGTTCCCATTGTTACCTCCATTCTATGAATGTGTGAATCTCACTGTAACGGTTAGGGGCTGCTGATAGTGCACGCCTCCGGTTCGCGTGTGCGGCGGGTTCATCGAGATGCTGGCCTTCAGCGTACGGAGCGGCTATGCTCAGGAGGCCTCTGCCCCTCTCTGTTAGACATTGGAAGCAGTGTGCTTGCATTAAGAACCCCCGGGCCTTAAGGGCAGAACACCGGGGGCATCCTCTCATATCGCGATTTATACATATTTGCTGGCGTTAATGTCAATACCTTCAGGGCACTCGCAGCACGAACCGAACATGGCTACTCACCTGTGGTCAAGTCCCCCATCAGTTTGAGAAGCCTCGCTCCGCGCTCAATGGAATCGTCATAATGAAAGCTCAGTTCTGGTGTATGTTTCAATCCGAGGTGCGATGCGAGCTCCTTGCGTAAGAATCCTGACGCCCTGTTGAAACCCGCCAGCATGTCCTCTCTGTTCGTCTCGCTGCCCAAGGTGCTGACGAATACCTTGGCATACTTGAGATCAGGCGAGAGGGAGACCCCCGTTACTGATATAAGGTTGCTCAGTCCGGGGTCATTGACCTGACGTTCAAGCAGGGCGCTGATCTCCCGCTGGATAAGCCTGCCTGTTCTTTCGCTATGCCTGCTCATCTCAGCCTCTGGTGGAGAGAGTATCGCTAGTTGGTTCTTTCCCTTCGGTAGAAGTCGATGATGTCGCCAACTTCAAAATCGACAGTATCTTCGACGCCGACGCCGGCCTCCAGGCCTGCGGCGACTTCGGCCGCGTCGTCCTTGAATCGCTTCAGGCTGGATACTCGCGAGTCAGCGATAACCTTACTCTGGCGCAATACCTTAACCTGGGAATCCCTCCGAGCGTGCCCTTCCATGACATATACGCCGGCCACCTTGCCCAGCTTGCTGCTGGAGAATACGGCCCGTACCTCAGCACGTCCGCTCAGTACATCACCATAAGTCGGCTCAAGCATACCCTTCAGTGTCTTCTCCACATCTTCTACGAGCTTGTATATCACATCGTAATGCTGGATACCCACCGCCTCAACACTGGCTAGATGAGTTGCTCCGGGTGAGGTGGGCGTGTTAAAGCCTATGATGATGCCATTGGAGGCCGAAGCCAGAAGCACATCGCTTTCGGTGATGCCTCCGCTGGCAGTATGGATGACCCTGGCCTTTGCCTGGTCTGTGCTCAGTCTCTCTAAGGAGGTCTTTATGGGTTCAATGCTGCCGTCGACATCCGTCTTCAGAACTATGTTGAGTTCCTTAAGCTGTCCGTCGCTTATCTGGCTGGAGAGGGCACTTAAACTCAAGGTGGCACGTGGCCTAGGTCGCTGTTGCTTTTCCGCCAGGCTTCGCGCCTGATGCTCATCAGGAAGCACGGCGAACAGGTCTCCCGACTTGGGCACAGCATTCAGGCCCAGGACTCCCACGGGAGTCGATGGTCCGGCCTTGCTGACTCGCTTTCCCTTGTCATCAAACATGGCTTTTGTCTTGCCCCAGGCGGCGCCAGCAACCAGGGCATCGCCCAGTCTTAGGGTTCCCTTCTGCACGAGGAGAGTGGCCAATGGACCTCTGGTCTTGTCCAGCTTGGCCTCAATGACAACCCCCTCCGCCGCACACTCAGGATCGGCTTTCAGTTCCAGTATGTCAGCAACCAGGAAGAGGTTTTCCAGTAGATCTGGTATTCCTTCTCCTTGTTTGGCTGATATGGGCACGCAGACGGTGTCACCTCCCCACTCCTCGACCACCAGACCCAACTCGGTGAGCTCCCGTTTTACGCGTTCGGGATTAGTGTCCGGCTTGTCGATCTTGTTGATCGCCACTACGATGGGTACCTTGGCGGCCTTGGCGTGGTTAACAGCTTCTACAGTCTGGGGCATGACGCCATCGTCGGCGGCAACAACCAGAATCACGATATCGGTTGCCTGTGCCCCTCTGGCCCTCATGACGGTGAAGGCCTCATGTCCGGGCGTGTCCAGGAATGTGATCCTGCGCCCGTCCACCAGGGCCTGGTAGGCGCCAATGTGCTGCGTGATGGCTCCTGCCTCCTGAGCGATGACGTTGGTCTTCCTTATGGCGTCCAGAAGGCTGGTCTTGCCGTGGTCTACATGGCCCATCACCGTAACCACGGGAGGGCGACTCGCCAGTTTCCCCTTTGCTCCTGCCCTGCGGGAAGGCGAAGCCATATGCTCTTGTGCGGCCCTGACACTATAGCCGAGTTCGGTCGCTGCTGTGCTCGCGGTGTCAAAGTCGAGGGGCTGGTTTATGTTGACCATGACCCCCTTACGCATGAGGTGCTTGATTATCTTTACCGGCTCCAGCTTCAATACGTCGGCCAGCTGCTTCACAGTTATGGAGGGAGGAAGCTCAAGCTGGGGCGGCTCTTCCTTGGCTGCCGATTTCTTCTTATCCAAATCTAGCTTTCCTCCGATAGGGCAGAACTATACTGAAGCAGTGCCTGGCGGTTATCAGCACTGAGCTTAGTTCTGAGCGCATACTCCAAGCGGTCCTTCTTGAGCATCTGTTCCCAACAGGCTTTGCTGGGGCACAGGTAGGCGCCCCTGCCCGGCTGCTTTCCGGACAAATCTATCTGGGGGGTCCCGTTCTGAGCACATACCACGCGGATTAGGGATTTCTTATCCCCGATCTGTCGACAGGCTATGCATGTACGCTGAGGTAGATGCCTATTCTTCGATCTCATCATCGCCAAGGTGCTCGTCCCGCTCCTTATACTTTACCACCTTCCCCTTTCTTTTGCCTTTCGCCGCGCCCCTGTCCCTATCTTTGTCAGGTGTTCTTGCTCTCAGCGCAGCCAGGAGAATATCCTCAGCAAAGCGGATCTGTTCCTCTTCCGACTTGCGGGCCGGGGCTTCTGATATCGTCGGCAGCTCAATCGACTCCTCCGGGACGACCTCCTCAATTGGCGCCGCCTCGGCCGGCTCCATCTCCGTTATCTCGGGGGCAGTGGCCTCCAATATGTCCGTAAGCTCACGTTTTGCTGCCCTTTCCGCCTCGATTGCGGAAACGCTCTTGATGTCGATTCGCCAGCCCGTGAGTTTGGCTGCTAGCCGGGCGTTCTGTCCTTCTTTGCCTATGGCCAGAGAGAGCTGTTTGTCGGGGACAACCACCGTAGCCGTGTTGTTCTCTTCGCTGATCCTGATGCTTGCCACCTGGGCCGGGCTGAGGGCGTTAGAGATGAATACCGAGGGATCATCATGCCACTGGATTACATCTATCTTCTCGCCCTTCAGTTCGTTGATGATGCTCTGCAGCCTTATGCCCCTGGGGCCAAGACAACAACCCACCGGGTCAATACTCTCTTGAGCCGTGGCCACTGCTACTTTGGTTCGGTGCCCGGCCTCGCGGGCGATGGCCTTCAGTGCCACAATTCGGGTGTGGACTTCAGGGATCTCCAGTTCAAACAGCTTGCGTATCAGGTTGGGGTGCGAGCGTGACACTATTATCTGCGGCTCTCTTCCGCCATGGGCCATCTCAAGAAGATAGAGCTTGAGCCGCTGTCCGCGGTAGTAATGCTCACCGGGCACCTGTTCGTTGGCAGGCAGTATGGCCTCGGTTCTATTCAGCCTGATATAGATCCGCCTGGGCTCCATGTACTGCACCGTTCCGGTGACGAGTTCTCCCGCCCTGTCGGTCAGTTCCTCATAGATAATACGGTGCTCTGCCTCTCGCAGTCGCTGCAAGACGACCTGCTTGGCGGCCTGCACAGCGATACGGCCGATATTCCTGGGCGTGCATTCAATGCTGGCCATCTCGCCGACCTGCGCGGTAGCTCGCAGTTTCCGGGCCTCGTCAAGCGAGATCTCCTTATCTGGATCAGCAACGGAATCAACTATGACCTTCTGGATATAGAAGTTGATCTCGCCGGCAAGGCCGTCTACCTTCACCACCACATCCTGCTCCAGAGACGACGTCTCTCTCCTGTATGCCGAGACCAGCGCTGATTCCAGTGCCGCCAGTACCACCTCCTTAGGCAGGTTCCGCTCGGCCGAGAGCTGGGCAATTGCAGCCCTCAATTCTGTTTTCATCTCTCTATTCCTGTCTGATCTCCTGTATGTAACAAATAAGGTGGGTAACCCCCACCTTATTACAGGTCCCTTTACCTGGCAATTTAGCATACCGAGGTGAAAAATGCAAAGCCTCTGCTGGATGGCTTATAATGGAGGACTGACCGATACGGGAGGAAGCATGCTAGCTTTGGAAGACGTGAAGGTTCTGGACCTGTCCAGGCTGGTTCCCGGCGCGTTTTGCACTATGCTGCTGGGCGACCTGGGGGCTGAGGTACTCAAAATCGAGGCCCCCTTGGGCTCTGGCTTCATTGGTTCACCGAACTCCCCTCGAGAGGATGGTGCCCGAAAGCAGGCGGCCTACTATGCGCCAGACCGCAATAAGAAGAGCATCGTGCTCAATCTCAAGTCAGAGGCAGGGCAGGAAGTGTTCTATCGTCTTTGTCAACACGCCGACGTTATTGTGGAAGGCTTTCGGCCCGGAGTTGCTCAACGCCTGGGCATAGATTATGAGACCATCAGCAGGCTCAATGCCAGGATCATCTACTGCTCGCTCAGCGGATACGGGCAGGATGGGCCTTACAAGGGCCTTCCCGGGCATGATATCAACTACATATCTATGGCCGGTGTCCTAGGGTTGATCGGGTCTGAGAAAGGGCCTCCAGTGGTTCCCCTGAATCTGGTGGCCGACTTTGCCGGGGCAGCGTTATACGGGGCTCTGGGTATCTTGGCAGCACTGGTGGCCAGAAACAACACAGGCAAGGGGCAATACGTCGATGTAGCTTATGTGGATGGCGCGGTATCACTCATGACCTGGTTTGCCTGTGGCTATTTCTTCGATGGCTCGGTGTTGAAGAGGGGACAATCATGGTTGCACGGTGCCTATCCATACTACGCAGTCTATGAAACGAAGGATGGCAAGTACATCAGTATTGGCTGCCTCGAGCCGCACTTCTGGGCGAACCTGTGCCGGTTGTTGGATAAGGACGAGTTCATTCCATATCACTTCGCCTTTGATCACACCTTCCACCAGCCGGAGGATGAGAAATGGGATGAGATACGTACCTTTCTGAAGCAAGTCTTCCTGACCAGGACAAGGGACGAATGGTTTAAGCTCCTGATCGAAAACGATGTTCCTGCCGGTAAGGTCTATGAGCCGCATGAGGTCTTTAGCGACCCACAGGTGCAACATCGCCAGATGGTTATCGAGGTGGAGCATCCGGTTTTGGGCAAGATCAAACAGGTGGGCATAGCTCCCAGGTTATGCGGAACGCCAGGCAAGGTCAGGAGCTTAGCGCCGCTTCCCGGAGAGCATACCGATGAGACGCTGAAGAAACTTGGCTACCGGCGGGATGAGATTGCCAGTTTGCGGCAGTCAGGCGTAGTCTACTAAAGGAGAGGACAATGGAAGAAGAATGCATCTTCTGTCGAATCGTGGCTGGTGAGTTATCTGCCGATCTGGTCTACCAGGACAAGGACTGTCTGGCCTTCAGGGACATCGCGCCTCAAGCCCCCACGCACTTGCTGGTCATACCTAAGGCTCATATCCCGTCTCTGGCCGAGATTGGCGAGGACCAGCAGGAACTCGCCGGTCGCTTGATGATCATAGCTAAAAGCCTGGCGGAAGAGGAAGGCCTGGCGGCCAAGGGTTATCGCCTGGTCATGAACTGCGGCTCTGAGGGAGGGCAAGTGGTGCCGCACCTTCATCTGCATCTTATTGGGGGCAAGAGGTTGGGGGGCAAGCTCGGTTGAGGCTCACAGCGACATAAGCCTGGCCGTCAATCCATCCAAGGCTTCATCCGGGGTCGACGCTCCGGCAGTGATCCCAATATGTCGCTTGCCCGTGAGCCAGGATTCGTCGAACTCCTCGAGCCTCTCTATAAGATGGGTTTCCACCAGAGGAGAGCATGTGTCTACCAGGTGCCTGACATTGGCACTATGGCTTCCGCCTAGCACAATCATCAGTTGTACCTTGCGGGCCAGTCTCACAGCCGCCTCTTGTTGTCGCTGGGTAACTTGACATAAGGTGTTGACGAAGCGTATCTCCTCGGCCACGGGCCCCAGCGTACGAATAAGCTGCCCCGAGAACGCGAAGAAGGCAGAGGGGGTCTGGGTTGTCTGAGATATAATGCCCAGGCGCGAGTGTGAATCCTCAGAACTCGCCAGTTCGTCCACGTCAAGGGCGGCTCTGCCTCTGTTCCCCGTCCAGCCCAGCAATCCTTTAACCTCGGAGTGCGCTGCCTCTCCGAACACGATGACCTTGAAACCGGCCTCAGCCAGTTCCCTGGCCCTCTTCTGGGCTCTGCGCACTATCGGACAGGTGGTGTCTATGATGGCGATGCGGCGGGCCCTGATCTCAGACAGCACCGCCGGGCTGGTTCCATGAGTGGTTATGGCCAGGACCTTGCCCTCGGCCTGGTCGAGACCGTCAATGGGCTGTACTCCCAGATCAAGCAGTTCCTCAACCAGCAGGCGATTGTGCGCCAGGGGTCCCAGTGTCTCTACGCGCCCGTGCTTGCTGGCTGCCTCCTTCAACAGCTTGATGGCCCGTCGGACGCCGAAGCATAGGCCCAGCTCTTCAGCTTTCTCGATCCTAAGGCTTGTCATAGTCGCCCCTGTATTCCCGCGGCAGCAGAGCGGCGATCTCTTCCATTAGCTGGTCGGATAGCGATTGCATCTGCGATCTGCTCAGCCTGCCGTTAACTGGAGGCAGCCTGAACGGCTTGCCGATCCTGATGACTATGCCAGGACGTTTCCATAGCCAGCTTATGCCCTTGATCTTGTCTGTGCCGATGATGCCGACGGGAAGAATCGCGGTATCCGTCCTTGACGCTATGACGGCCGGACCCGGTTTGCTCCTTCTGAGCTTGCCGTCGCGGTTTCTGTGGCCCTCGGGAAACACTCCCAGCACTTCTCCTGCCTCCAGTCTAGCTCTGGCGCTGTCGAGTATCTTCTGTTTCTCGCTGATCCCTCCTCTGCGACGGATGGGAAAAGCTCCAGCCCAGCGAATCCAGAACCCCAGGAGGTGGGAGCGAAACAGTTCCTCCTTGGCCATGAAACTGATCCATCGCGGGCAACCAAACTGAAGGAGGACCGGGTCAAGGACATGAACGTGGTTAGCCACCAGGACCAGTCTTCCGGTCTGAGGCACGTTTTCTGTGCCTACTGTCTTCCAACGAAAAAGGATATTGAGCAGGGGTCTGCCTGTCGTTAAGATGAACTTCTGAGAAAAGGTCATGGCTTCAGCGCCAGGGCGTATATCCTGTCCACGATTTGCTCTAAGGTGAAGCCCTCTGTATCTACGGTCACAGCATCCTCGGCTGGCTTAAGAGGGGAGACAGTTCTGCGCATGTCCATCTCATCTCGCCTCTTCAGGTCAGCGAGAACGGTCTCCAGGCGGGCGTTGTCCCCCCGCTGGGACAGCTCCCTGTAACGCCGTCCTGCTCGTTCCTCCGGCGAGGCCGTGAGAAAGATCTTCAACTCCGCCCAGGGCAGGACCACCGTGCCGATATCCCTGCCGGCCATCACTAAGTCACCGCGCTGCGCCAGTCGGCGCTGTTCCAGGATCAGTGCCTGGCGTACGCCTGCTACCTTGGACGCTACGGGAACCCACTCTTCCACTTCAGGGAGGAACAGCTTGGAGGAGACATCTTCATCGTCGACGAAAGGTGTGAGCAGGCATCCCGATTGGGTCGGTACGAAGTCAAATCTGGTGGTATTCGCCAGGTGACAGAGTTGCTCTTCGTCATCTGGGCTGATGCCGGCCTTAAGAACCCTCCACGTGAATGCCCGGTACATTGTGCCTGTATCGAAGAAGACGTAGCACAGTCTTGTTGCTAGTAACGAGCCCACACTGCTTTTGCCGACTGCCACCGGCCCATCGAGAGCAATTAGCTGTGGTTTCAAATTCTCCCCATGATATCACGCCAAGCCGGGCTGTCAAGCTAGGACAACTATTATGCACGAAAGGAAGTCGGTACCACAAGCTTCGGCCCTCGGTGCCTGGACTGCTTGCAGCGGTCATCGATTCCAGGCGGGTCGTCGAGACGCGGGGGAACGTTAGACATGGGACGCTGCTGTGCTGGTGGACTTCCCGGGTAGACCATTTCTGGTGTTCCCTCCGTGAGAGCGACGATTTGCCTTGGTGGAGGATTCAGTTTAGAATAACTCGCCGCGTTGATAATGCGATTCGTGAGGAGGGATCTATATGGGCACAGTTTCCGAGCGACTGAGGGAGCTGGCGACCAGAGAGACTAGTGAACGGGCCTTGGGCGGCGCAGAGCGGGTGGAGAAGCAGCATAAGGCGGGGAAGCTAACTGCACGTGAAAGGCTCGCGCTGTTTTTTGACCCTGGCAGCTTTCACGAGCTTGACCTGTTTGTCCAGCATAGAGCTACGCTCTTTGGCATGAACAAGGTTGCCGTCCCCGCAGAAGGGGTCGTCACCGGATATGGCATGGTGGATGGGCGACCTGTGTGTGCCTATTCTCAGGACTTCACCTCTATGGGCGGGACGCTGGGAGAGATGCATGCCAAAAAGATATGCAAGGTGATGGACCTGGCACTGAAGTGTGGCGTTCCCATCGTAGGATTCAACGACTCCGGCGGGGCGCGCATTCAGGAGGGTGTGGATGCCCTTTCAGGCTACGGGCAGATATTCTTCCGCAACTCTGCATCCTCAGGCGTCATCCCACAGTTGTCGGCCATCATGGGGCCTACTGCGGGTGGCGCAGTCTACTCTCCGGCCATGACTGACTGGGTGTTCATGACCAAGCGCACCAGCTACATGCATATTACGGGTCCGGCCGTTGTGAGGCAGATCACCGGCGAGGAGATCACCTCAGAAGAGCTGGGCGGTGCCATGCCCCATGCCACCAAGAGTGGTGTGTGCCATTTCGCCTGTGATAGTGATGCTGAGGCCATTGAGTTGATACGGAGGCTTCTGCGCTATCTCCCTGCAAACAACATGGAAGATCCTCCTCTGGACAATCCTGTTGATGATCCGGCGCGCGTTGATCCGACTCTTGACGCCATCATACCTGACCAGCCCAGTAAGGCCTATGACATGAGGGATGTTATCAAATCCATCGTCGACAACGGCGAGATGCTCGAGCCTCACTATCATTATGCTCAGAACGCTATCATCTGCTTTGCCAGGCTGAACGGCAGAGCGGTGGGTGTTATCGCCAATCAACCGATGCATCTGGCGGGCTGTCTCGATGTCAACGCCTCGGATAAGATTACCCGGTTCATCAGGTTCTGTGACGCCTTCAATATTCCAATGCTTACGATTGCCGATGTCCCTGGCTACCTGCCGGGCAAGGACCAGGAGTGGCTGGGGATCATAAGGCATGGGGCCAAGCTCCTGTGGGCTTACTCAGAGGCCACGGTTCCTAAGATCACTCTGGTGATCCGTAAGGACTACGGCGGTTCATATCTGGCCATGTGCAGCAAGGATCTGGGCGCGGACTTTGTTTTTGCCTGGCCCACGGCTGAGATCGCTGTGATGGGTGCTGAAGGGGCCACGCCAGTCATATTCCGCAAGGAGATAGAGGCTGCCGCCGATCCCAAAGCCAAGGCACAGGAGAAGGTTCAGGAATATCGCGATCTACTCTACAATCCCTACATTGCTGCCTCGCGGGGGTATGTTGACGAGATCATAATGCCCCGTGAGAGCCGGCCCAGGATAATCGACGCCCTGGAGCTGCTTTCCACCAAACGCGAGACGAGGCCACCGAAGAAGCACGGGAATATTCCTGTCTAGAGAGGTATAGCAGAGGGAGCAGTTGAGAAGCGAAGCAGGGATCATAGTCGCCATCACGGCCGCGGTAACTGCCTATATAGAAGAAGAAAAGCCCCTGCAGCCGCTGATGGCGCGGCGCAGGTTGACGGGAGCCTCGAACTCGTGGAGTGGTTCGGGACGCGAGGAGATCATGCGGATGCGAACGCTGTGGCAGCGCCGGATCGCCTCCGGGCGATGATCCCGGGTGGTTATCGGGGGCTTAGCCCATTTGAGGGGGAGGGGGCAATCGTAGGCCTGTGTGCTTGGGCGCGTCGGCAACGTCGACGATGGACGGCTCGTGACTAAGTAAAGGAGGTAATCTGTGAACGAAGTAGGCGAAGGCCGGATCGTGGCCAGGGACCTAACCGCTGACAAGGTTAAGACCCGTCCTAAGGCTAAGAACCCCGTCAAGATCTGTGACACCACGTTTCGTGACGGCCATCAATGTACACTGGCAACAAGGATGCTGACGGAGGACATGGAGTGGATGGCGCCCGAGATGAACAAGTGTGGCTTCCATGCCATGGAGGTCTGGGGAGGTGCCACATTTGACGTGCCCCATCGGTTCCTGGGTGAAGACCCCTGGGAGCGGCCTCGCAAATTGAAGAGCCTGATGCCCGATACCCCCCTGCAGATGCTTCTTCGAGGGCAGAATCTGGTGGCTTATCGAAACCACCCCGATGATCTGGTTGATGCCTTCGTCGAGCAGGCAGTCGAGGTAGGCATCGACATCTTTCGCGTGTTTGATGCCGTCAACGACGAGCGGAATCACGAACGCGCCGTAAAGGCCATAAAGAAGGCCGGCAGGCACTACCAGGCGGCCATATGCTACTCGCTTACTCAGCCGAGGATGGGTGGGCCCGTCTACAATCTGGAATACTATGTGAAGAAGGCTCTCAGCTTTCAGGATATGGGGGCTGACTCGGTCTGTATCAAGGACCAGGCCGGGCTGATCTCCCCTTATGATGCCTACGAACTGATCAAAGCCCTTAAGGAGAATCTGCGGGTTCCTGTCGAATTACATACACACTATACCAGCGGGCAGGCTTCAATGTCCGTGCTTAAGGCGATCGAGGCGGGAGTTGATATAGTTGATACCGCCTTGTCTCCTTTCGCGTTGCGCTCATCCCAACCGCCCATCGAGCCCCTGGTGGTTGCCCTCTACGGAACAGGCAGAGACACCGGACTTGATATCGAACAACTGTTCAAGTGTGGGCAGATGATCGAACAGGTCGCCCCGAAATATCGGGACTTTCTTGACACCTCGGCCATGTCGGTCATCGACACCGGAGTGCTGGTCCATCAGATTCCCGGCGGCATGACCACGAACCTGGTCTCTCAGCTAAGGCAGGCAAGCGCCCTGGACAGATTGGATGAGGTGCGAGCGGAGACAGCCAGAACCAGAGCTGAACTCGGCCATCCGCCCCTGGTCACGCCCACTAGCCAGATTGTGGGCGTTCAGGCAGTGCAGAACGTTCTCGCGGGGCGGTATCAGATGATCACTCAGGAGACCAAGGACTATTGCTACGGGCTATACGGTCGGCCGCCGGCGCCCATCGATAAGAACATCCAGAAGCTGGTGCTCAAGGGTTACGGGAGAGGAGAGACGCCCATAGATAGCCGGGCTGCCGATATGCTGGAGCCGGAGTTGGAGAAAGCCCGTAGCGAGTCCCGGGAGTTTGCCAGGGACATTCGCGATGTTCTTACCTATGCCCTGTTCCCGACCACCGGCTCTCGCTTTCTGAAGCATAAGCACGGCATAGACCAGACGATTCCTGATGACTGGAAGCCTCCCCGTGCTCCCAAGACACTGGAGGAGGTGAAGAAAGAGGATGCACTCATTGCTAAAGCTAAAGCGGGCAAGCTGGTGGAGAAGCCAGAGAAGGTCATGCCTGCACAGGGGCCTGGAGTGAGGACTTTCAATGTCTTCGTAGACGGTGAACACTACGAGGTGGGTGTGGAGGCTATTGGGGGGATGCCCGGCGTCACCGTATCCCCCCGCGCAGACGTCACTGCATCTTCGCCTGTAGTATATCCGGCCCCTGAGGCATCCCGGAAGGTGGAGGAGAAGAGGTCGCCGGAGAAGCAGCCGCCATCTGTTGCAGTTGCTGAAGGTGCCGAGGTGCTTGCACCCATGCCCGGGATGATAATCCGCTATCTGGTGAATGTGGGGGATACAGTGGAAGCCGGAAACCCTCTGCTGATCCTGGAGGCTATGAAGATGCAGAACAGCGTTCCGGCGCCTGTGGGCGGAGTGGTCAAGGCGGTCAGCTTCAAGCCCGGTGATACGGTCAACAAGGACGATATCCTGTCTGTCATCGGCTGAAGCGGACCCAGATTTGGTAGTCTGTATCGCTGTGAGCGGAGATCTGGGACCGATGTCGACCTGGCGACGGAGTTACCGTCGGCCGGCCGGTCGCGCATACGGGCGTTGGCGCCGGGAGCGACAGGGTTGTGAAAGGAGGCAGATATGGACATAGACGTGACGAGGCTCAAGGGGATCGTAGGCGAACGAAACGTAAGAGACAACGCCGCTGACCTGTATGTTTATGGCTCTGACGCCTCTGTACACCAGTCCTCTGCCTCCGTCGTGGTCAGACCTGAAACGGTGGAGGAAGTGCAGGGGGTGCTGCGCTATGCCAATGCAGCGCTCGTGCCCGTAACTGCGCGCGGGGCCGGATCCGGCGCATGCGGGCACTCCGTGCCCATCGAGGGCGGCATCGTCATGGATTTCCGGCGTATGAACCGCATCACTGACATCAGACCACGGGATGTGCTCTGCAAGGTCGAGCCGGGAGTGGTGTGTGATGATCTCAACAAGGCGCTTCAGCCCTATGGCCTCTGGTTTCCCTCTGCTCCGGAGTCGGGCAGGATCGCCACCATCGGCGGGACTATTGCTAACAGCGGGTCCGGCGTACGGGCGGTAAAATACGGAACGATTCGGGACTATGTCCTGGGCATGAAGGTCGTGCTGGCAAACGGCGACCTGGCCACTTTGGGAGCTGATACGCCCGCCCAGTCTTCCGGTTATCAGCTTGACAGGCTGATGGTGGGGTCTGAGGGTACGCTTGCCATAATCGTGGAAGCCACACTCTTTCTCAGACATCTGCCCAGGTTCCGGGCCATGGGAGTGGCTAAGTTCAACACGCTGGAAGATGCGGGCGAGACGATCTCAGACATAACTGCATCCGAGGTAACGCCCTCATTGCTTGAGCTTATCGATGATGTGGCCATCACCGCTCTCAATAAGACACTGAACATGAACCTTCCCCAGGTGGAGGCAATCGTAGTATATGAGTGCGACGGACGATTGAAAGAGGTGGTGGACTCTGAGATGGAGGTCATCAAGGATGTATGCGAGCAGCATCATGCCTTCGGCATTGAGATGAGCAGTGATGCCAAGGAGATGGAACGCATCTATAGCGGCAGGAAGAAGCTCTTCGCTGCGCTTTCCAGGTATAGGGAAGGATTCGCCTGCACATCACTGGCCGACGACATGGCTGTACCCAGTTCCAGGATTGCCGAATGTGCCCGCAAGATTCACGAGATCGGAGATAAGAACCATGTGGTGATGACCGCCTACGGCCATTGCGGCGAGGGTGTGCTGCACACCAAGATACTGATGGACGCCACCAGGAAGGAGCAATGGGAGGACGCCAGGCGGGCAGTTGACCAGGTGTATGATTATGTCCGCAGCGTGGGAGGCACCACCTCCGGCGAACACGGCATTGGGATCTCCAAGGCACCCTCATGGAAGATGGAGAAGGCGGATTCGCTGCAGATGATGCGAGCCATAAAGACGGCCCTTGACCCGAACAGTATCCTTAACCCCGGCAAGATGATGAATGCACCGGACGATTGGGTTGCGGCAACAAGGCTGAGATACCCTGTGAAGCCATGAAGAAGGCACCGAGTGGAACCTCCAAGAAAGGGTCGGTGCCTGCTCTTGCCGGCGGAGCTGCCGCTGTTTCGCGCGATATCGAGTTCAGCAGGCTGAGTAAGTGGGTTGACGAGCTCAACATATGCATACGGTGTGGCTACTGCGCTGAGCACTGCCCCCTGTACAGACTGTCCGGCTGGGAGATCGACACGCCCAGAGGCAGGCTGTTGCTCAGCTACGGGCTGATCACCGGTGAAATCGAGCCCACTCCCTACGTCGCAGAGAAGCTCTTTGAGTGTTTCTACTGCCAGAACTGCAGTAAGAGTTGCTCGGCAAAGGTTTCGCCCACAGAGATACTCACCGATGCCAGGGCAGATCTACTTGAGGCAGGCTTTGATGTACAGGGCACCACGGTCAGGAACGACGGCAGGTTGTGCAGGGCGTGTGGACGCTGCATCGATCTGTGCAAAGCCGAGGCGCTTTCCCTTGATGCTCAGAATATGAAGGTCCTGGTCGACAGCGTCAAGTGTAAGGCCTGTGGTGTATGTGTGGCGGAGTGCCCGGTCGGAGCGATGTCCCAGCGAGAAGGCTTTGGAGTATCACGGCAGGAGCTCTCTGCGGCAGTGACGAACGCTCTCAGGTCAATGAACGGGCAGCCCAAGGTCTTGGTCTTCTGCTGCAACTGGTCCATGACTCCTGGCCTCCAGCTATCTCGCATGGAGCCACCGGGCACGCAGGATGACTCCGGCATTGTCGTAACCGTCTGCGTAGGCCGGATCGACCCCGGGTTGATTCTGAATGCGTTCTGTGAAGGCGCCTGGGGGGTGATGATCGCCTGCTGCCCGCTCGATGAGTGTGAACAGGATGGAAACTACAGAGCCAAGGAGAGATGTGTGTCGGTTGCGTGTCTGCTGGGCCTGCTTGGTGTCGAATCGCGCAGGCTCAAGCTGGAGCACTTCGGTACTGGGGAGGCTCAGAAACTCAAGAACACAATGAAGACCTTCGCCGCTGAAATGGAGTCCTTGGGGCCGGTATGAGAATATCAGTCGCTTACGGTGGAGACAAGGTAGAGGTTGCTATCGCTGAGGGCAAGGTTGCCGGAATAGTCGAGCCAAACGCAGTCTCAGTGGGCGACGAAGCGCAGACCATCCACAGGGGAATCGAACAACCCGTCAACTCCAGGAGTTTCGACGAGTTCGTTGACGATGCCGACGATCTGCTGTTCATCGTCAACGACCATACCCGACCCACGCCTACAGCCAGAATTCTGTCTGCGATCTATCCCAAGGTCGCAGACAAGAAGATCGGGTTCCTGATTGCCACCGGCATTCACCGCGCTCCCGGGGTCGGCGAACTGAGTTTCATTTTCGGAGAGCACCTCGATTCGCTGAGGGATGTGATCCACGTCCACGATGCTCGCAAGCATGAAGACATGACCTATCTGGGGGTTTCGTCTACAGGTACGGAGATGTATGTCAACAGATTGAGCCTGGAGGCACATAAGCTGGTCACCATTGGCTCAGTGGAGCCTCACTATTTCGCCGGTTATACCGGAGGAAGGAAATCCTTCTTGCCCGGGATCGCCTCCTATAAGACGATAGAACAGAACCATCGACATGCCCTGAATCCCTGTGCGCAGGCACTGGTCCTCGAGGGCAATCCAGTTCATGAAGACATGGTTGATGCCCTCGGGACGATAGCAGAGAAGGAGGTGTTCTCCATCCAGACCGTTCTCGATGGACAGAAGAGGGTCTACTACTGCACCTCAGGGCATATCAATGATTCATTTCTGGCGGCCATTGATAAGGCTCATGAAGTCTACTGCGTCGATATCAAGGAGAAGGCGGACATAGTCGTAGCTATCGCCAGCTATCCCTCAGACGTGGACTTGTATCAGTCCCAGAAGGCCCTTGACAACGGCAAGCTGGCGCTTAAGGAGGGGGGCATTCTTGTCCTTGTCTCTGAGTGTCGCTCCGGCATAGGAGAAGAAACATATTTCGATCTTCTGGCCAGCAGCGAAACTCCCCAGGAAGCTCTACGGAGAATCGGTGAGGGCTACAGGCTGGGCTACCATAAGGCTGCCAAGATGGCAGAGATCGCCACCTGGGCCGAAGTATGGGGTGTGACCGGACTGGACGACTTGGATTCGAAGCGGGCGTTCATGAGGCCCTTTCATAGTGTACAGGAGGCCCTGGACAGAGCGATTGAGAAAAAGGGGGAGGGGGCAAGGGTTCTGTTTCTGATGGATGCTAGCCTTACGGTTCCGAACCTACTGCGGGCAAGTTGCTCTCAGAGTCGTTGCCAGCCGACAGGAAGGACAATAGATAAACAGGCGGAGAGATGAGAGAGATTCAAGCTGAAGAAGTGACCAACGCTGTAGCCGGTCTGTTCGAGTACTCCTGCCATTATCTAGCTGATGACGTAGTGAATGCTCTTAAGCAGGCAAAGGCGAAAGAAGAATCCCCTGTTTGTTGCGAGGTGCTGGACAGGATCCTGGAAAATGCTGACGTGGCCGGGAAGGAACAGATTCCACTCTGTCAGGACACGGGTGCTGCTGTAGTCATGCTGCAGCTAGGCCAGGAGGTACATATAACCGGCGGTGATCTCTGTGAGGCCGTCAACGAAGGTGTACGTCAGGGGTACGAGAAGGGCTATCTGCGCAAGTCCATAGTCCGCCAGCCATTCTCTGCCAGGGTCAATACTCGGGACAATACTCCGGCCATGATCCACACGGAGATAGTTCCAGGAGACAGGCTGAAGATCACTGTCCTGCCAAAAGGAGGCGGCTCGGAGAACTGCTCGCGTCTGACGGTGCTCACCCCGGCTAAGGGACGCAAGGGAGTCGTGGACTTTGTGACCAACCTTGTTGACGAGGTTGGCAGCAATCCCTGCCCTCCTGTTATCATCGGCGTCGGCATAGGCGGGACGACGGATAAGGCAATGCTTATGGCCAAAGAGGCGCTGTTGCGCAAGGTCGGCGAGCCCAGCCCTGACCTTGAGGTTGCCCAGCTTGAAAACGAGATCCTGGAGAGAGTGAACAACCTGGGCATCGGTGCTATGGGTTACGGTGGCACAGTCACTGCCCTGGCGGTGCACGTGGAGACCTTTCCCTGTCACATCGCCAGCATGCCCGTGGCAGTCAACATGCAGTGCTGGTGTGCGCGCCGCGGAGAAGCACTCCTGTAACCAGACTGAAAGGATGACTGGAATATGTCTGTAACGATTTCGCCCAAGAGAGTGCGCGGCGACTTTGTCCGGCATGTCAGGGATATCAGCGGAGAGAACATTAACCTCTGCTATCAATGTGGTTTGTGCTCCGGGAACTGCCCTTCAGTCTGCAAGATGGATGTGTCGCCGCGTCGGATCATTGAACTGGCTAGGCTGGGGCTGCAGGAGGAGATAGCCGAGTCGCAGACTGTTTGGGTCTGTGCTTCTTGTCTTGCCTGTGCCGTCAACTGTCCTCGGGGTTTTGACCTTTCTCGCGTTATGGAGGCAATAAGACTGCTTACGCTGAGAAAGAACCTGGATCGTGTACGGCCTGAGGACGTATCCCAGCAGGAACGCTGCGACCTCCCTCAAATAGCCATGGTCAGCGGCTTCAGGAAGTTCACTGGCTGATGAGCATAAGATGAGCTTGGCATACTATCCCGGATGTACTCTGAAGACCAAGGCCAGGAACTTGGAGGAGCCTGCTGTCGCCTCCTTGCAGGCACTGGGCCTGGAGCTTGAGGAGATGTCCAGGTGGAACTGCTGCGGCGCAGCTTATTCACTGGCTGATGATGATCTGATCCATCAGGTGGCTCCCGTACGCAATCTTGTGCGTGTACAGGAGTTGGGTAAGAACCGATTGGTCACTCTATGTGCCGTATGTCTAAATACGCTGAAGAGAGCCAATCTCGTGATGCGAGATGATGGGGAGAAGAGAAACGCCGTTAACAGCTTCATGAATGAGGAACCCGACTATGGCGGTGAGGTTGAGGTAGTCCATCTGCTCGAGGTATTACGAGATGACATAGGCTGGCAAACTCTGGCTGAGAGGATCAAACGCCCTCTGCGGGATATGAGATTGGCCCCCTACTATGGCTGCACACTGCTTCGGCCCAGGGACGTAGCAATAGATAGTGAGCAGAGCCCAACAATCCTTCGGAAGTTTATCGAAGCCCTTGGTGCCATTCCTGTCGATTTTCCCGAGTTTGCGCGGTGCTGTGGCTCCTACCAGGTGATGAGCGATCCGGACGGGATCTCCGAATACGCACGCGTGATCCTGAGCTCGGCATCGAGTCACGGTGCAGAAGCCCTGGTCCTAACCTGCCCGTTATGCGACTATGATCTGGGCAGGGGGCAGAGTGAACTACTGAAGAGCGATAAGGACTTTCGATCGATGCCCTTGTTCTACTTCACTCAACTGATGGCTCTGGCCCTGGGGCTCGGTCCTGAGATCTGCCATTTCGAGTTGAATCATGGGGACCCTGAATCGCTGTTAAGGGAGAAGAAGCTTTTGTCTTGAGGTGGGATCTTCCCGCCAACTGGGGGTGACAATGAGCGTCAAAGAAGAAAAGCAGAGTCAGCCACAAACAGGAGCCGAGGAGCCTGAAGGCAACTCGCCCGGGCTGATTCCTGTATATGTCATGGGCAAGCGTTACGAAGTTCCCGAGGGGTTGACCATCATGAAAGCTATGGAATACGCTGGTTATAGGTTCATCCGTGGCTGTGGGTGTCGCGGCGGAACCTGCGGAGCCTGTGGTACGGTTTATCGCAAGCCCGGCGACTACAAGATACAGGTGGCGCTGGCATGTCAGAAGACGGTGGAACCCGACATGTACATAGCCCAGATGCCCTTCTTCCCTGTCAACCGGGCGGCGTATGAGTTCAACGAGTTGACCTCCGCCCCGGAAGACGTATTCAAGCTGTATCCAGAGTTGTTCCGCTGCGTGGCCTGCAATGCCTGCAGCAAGGCCTGTCCCCAGGGCGTGGAGGTCATGGATGCGATCGCAGCTTTGAAACGGGGCGATATCTCCGAGGCCGCCCGGCTTAGCTTTGAGTGTATCCAGTGCGGTCTGTGCACCAGCCGCTGCTTTGGGGAGTTGGCTCAGTATCACATGTTCCAGCTGGCCAGAAGGATGTACGGTGCCAGAATTGTGCCCAGAGCAGAGCACCTGACCGACATGGTAAAAGTGGTGAACGAGGGCAAGTACGAGGACATCCTGGAGCAGCTGAAGGGTATGAAGGAAGAGAAGCTCAAGAAGCTCTACCAGGAGCGCGAGGCGGAGCCGGTGTCGGCGGGGGAAGATTGGACCCCGAAAGACAAGACGTACCTGTAGGATCTGCCGTGAGTCATCAAGAGGGTAAAGGCCTGCTTTTGGAGGACATTGTCAGGGAGACCAAGACCTTCTATTGTCTGGAGTGCGGCAAATGCTCAAGCGTGTGCCCGATTTCCAGGCGCAATCCGGACTTCTTGCCCTGGACAATGGTGGAGGATGCCCTTCTGGGACGCGAAGACGACCTGATACATAATCGGGAGCTCTTTACCTGCCTGACCTGCTATGCCTGTCAACTCAAGTGTCCCAGTGATGTTGACTATCCGCTGTTTGTTCAGAAGGTGCGGATGCTGGCTGCGAATGCTGGCCAACACGGGAATCAGGCACACTGCGGCACGATACAATGCCTGACCAGATTCATGGCCAACCCGGCTATCAGACAGCAGCGACTGGGATGGTTGACCCAGGAATACCACCTATCTACCCGCAGTGACGTGCTCTTCTTTGTTGGCTGTGCCCCCTATCTGCAACACGTGTTCGCCTTTGATGCCAGGCCTCTGGATATCGCAAAGGCCAGCCTGAGGATACTGAATGCATCCGGTGTCAGTCCGATCGTCCTTCCTGACGAGAAGTGCTGTGGTCATGATGCGCTGTGGACGGGTGATATAGAACTGTTTGAGAAGCTGGCGGAGCACAATGCCGCCCGGATAAAGGAGTCGGGAGCCAGGAAGCTTGTTTTCTCCTGCCCTGAGTGCTACCGAACATTCAAGGAGGACTATCCCCGTTTCGCGGCGATAGATTGTGAGCTTCAGCACATAAGCGAGTTTGTGTTGGAGCAAGTGGGACAGGGGAAGATCGAGTTCAAGGAGATCAACAAGCGAGTAACGTATCATGATTCCTGCAGACTGGGTAGACATCTGGGTATCTATGAGCAGCCCAGAAAGGTGCTTGGCTCAATCCCGGGTCTGGAGCTAGTTGAGATGGAGAGAAATAGGGAGCGAGCCCTGTGTTGCGGCACCAGTGCCTTCACGAACTGTGACTCATACTCAATGCAGTTACAATCCGAGAGGCTGCAGGAGGCGAAGGCCACCGGTGCCGAGCTGCTGATAACTACTTGTCCCAAGTGTCAGATTCACTTCCGGTGCACTATGGAGAACAAAGAACATAGAAACGGGCCTGACATCGACATTGAGGTGATGGACATCGCAAATCTGGTAGCCAGTGCCCTGGAAGGTGCTAGCGGTGAGTAAGTCGGTCCTGGTGATTGGCGGCGGTATAGCTGGCCTGCAGGCCTCCATTGATCTTGCTAACATGGGGTTCCAGGTCTACCTAGTGGAGCGGTCGCCCAGCATCGGCGGGCGAATGGCCCAACTGGACAAGACCTTTCCCACCAACGACTGCGCCATGTGCATCCTGGCGCCCAAGATGATAGAAGCCAGCCGGCACCCGAGTATCAAGCTACTAACCTACTCCGAGGTGGAAGCCCTGGAGGGGGACAGCCCGAGATTCAGGGTCAGGGTCAGGAAAAAGGCGAGATATGTACATGAGGGCAAGTGTACGGGATGTGGTCTGTGCTCGGATAACTGTCCGGTGAGGTATGTGCCTCAAGTCAAGGGGAGAGACAATGGGTCAGGATCAGATTGACCATATCTTGGATCGTTACGTCGGGCAAGATGGAGCGCTCATCCAGCTACTCCTAGATTTGCAGCAGGAGTTGAATTGGGTACCCAAGGAAGCTGTACAGCGGATCACCGAAAGACTGCAGATTCCATTGAGTCAAGTGTATCGCGTAGCCAGCTTCTACAACAGCATCAGCCTGGAACTGAGAGGCCGGCACACGATCAGTGTCTGCCTTGGCACTGCCTGCCAGGTCCGGAATGGCCCGAGGGTCATGGATAGGATAACGGAGGTCCTGGGCATAAACCCGGGAGAGACAACGGCGGATATGAGGTTCACCCTGGAAAGGGTCAACTGCCTTGGCTGCTGCGCGCTGGGGCCCGTGATGGTAGTGGATGGTCAATATCATGGCCGGGTGCTGCCGGCTAAGGCCGAGGAAATACTGCAGGGCTATGACTAGCGAGGATCTATGTCAGGAGTGAAGTCGCGTGCCGATTTAGAGAAACTGAGGCGGGCCATTCTGTCTGGAAGAGATTTCGCCAAGCCCTGTATTTCAGTGTGTGCCGGCACCGGTTGCCTGGCCCTGGGCTGTAAGAAGGTGATCGCAGCTTTGAGAGACGAAGTTCAGAAGCAGGGGCTGGAGGGGAGGGTGGAAGTCAAAGAGACCGGCTGCCCCGGCTTCTGCGAGAAGGGCACCGTGGTAGTCGTCTATCCGCAAGGCATCTGCTACCTGAAGGTCACACCCGATGATGCCGCTGAAGTGGTCTCGCAGACGGTCAATGCCGGCAAGGCCATTGATCACCTTCTCTATACGGATCCCGTATCAGGTCAGAAAGCGATCCATGAGCACGAGATCCCCTTTTATCAGAAGCAGATGCGGTTCCTGCTTGGCAACAACAGCAGAATCGACCCCAAGAACATCGACGACTATATTGCGCTGGGTGGCTATGATGCTTTGGCCAAGGCGCTCTTCCAGATGAGCCCCGAGGGGGTGATAGAGGAGGTGAGGAGATCGGGCCTGAGAGGCAGGGGTGGCGGAGGATTCCCCGCCGCGCGGAAGTGGCAGACGGTGCGCGACGCTAAGGATGGACCCAAGTATGTGGTGGTCAACTGCGATGAGGGTGACCCCGGGGCGTTTATGGACAGGGCGTTGATGGAAGGCAATCCTCACTCTGTCCTGGAGGGCCTGGCGATCGCTGCCTATGCCCTTGGCGCTCATGAAGGCTTCATCTATGTCCGGGCTGAATATCCGCTGGCTGTGGAGAACGCTGCCGTCGCCATCCAGCAGGCGGAGAACTATGGACTGTTGGGGGACAACATCCTGGGTTCAGGGTTTGGCTTCAGGGTCAAGATACAGCGAGGGGCAGGCGCTTTTGTCTCCGGCGAGTCCAGTGCACTTATGACAGCAATAGAGGGCAGGGTGGGAGAACCCAGACCTAAGTATGTTCATACCTCGGAGAGGGGAGTCTGGGGCAGGCCCACTTGCCTCAACAATGTGGAGACGCTGGCCAACGTGCCTATCATCATCAATAGGGGAGCGGACTGGTATGCCGAGATCGGCACCGAGGGAAGCAAAGGCACCAAGATCTTCTCTCTGGTAGGCAAGGTAAACAACACAGGGCTTGTTGAAGTGCCTATGGGCATCAGCCTGCGAGACATCGTATTTGGGATTGGAGGTGGTATTCCGGGAGGCAAGGAGTTCAAGGCGGTTCAAACAGGCGGGCCATCCGGAGGCTGCATACCGGAGCGGCTTCTGGATTCGGGTGTGGACTTCGATGAGCTTGGCAGTCTGGGCTCTATGATGGGATCAGGGGGCATGATTGTCATGGATGAGGACACGTGCATGGTAGACACCGCCAGGTACTTTCTCGACTTTCTGGCTGATGAATCGTGCGGGAAGTGCACGCCCTGTCGGGAGGGCATCAGACAGATGCTTAGCATTCTGAACGGCATCTGTGAGGGCAGGGGAAAGGATGGCGATATCGAGCTTCTGCAGGAGTTGTCTGTGGCAATCAGGGAGACCTCTTTATGTGCCCTGGGGGCAACGGCGCCTAATCCGGTGTTGACCACTATACAGTACTTCAGAGACGAGTATGAGGCACACATACGCGATCGCAGATGCCCTGCGCATGTCTGCAGGGAGCTGATATCGTACTACATCGACCCGGCCAGGTGTCAAGCCTGCCTGATCTGCTTGAAGAACTGCCCGGCGGAGGCCATAAGCGGCGGCAAGGATAGAATCCACGTCATAGATCAGTCCAGGTGCACCAGGTGCGGGAACTGCCTTGACCTTTGTCCCACTCGCTTTGCTGCAGTGCGGAAGATGTCAGGTCAGCCTGTGCCACCGTCACTTCCGGAGGAGGACCGGCTTCTGGTAAGGAGCGAAGAGTAAGGTACTGAGATGAACGAAGTAGTGCTGGAGATCGACGGCAAAGAGGTCCGCGCCGTGGAGGGGATGACAATACTGGAGGCAGCTCGAAGTGCTGCCATTGACATACCCTCACTCTGCTATCATCGAGCTCTTACTCCCTACGGCGGGTGTCGGCTTTGCACAGTCGAGATCTGTAACGAGGGAAGGTCGCGGATGGTCACCTCCTGCGTCTATCCCGTCGCGGAAGGATTGGTGGTTAAAACCAGGAGTGATGCAGTCGTGAGAGACCGTAAGATGCTCATCGAGCTTATGCTTGCTCAGGCTCCCGGAGCCAGGGTGATTCAGGATCTGGCCGCCGAGTATGGTGTAAGTGAAACAAGGTTTGAAGTGGAGGACCCCGAGAACCTGTGCATTCTTTGCGGTCTGTGCGCCCGGGTCTGCGAAGAAAGGGTGGGGGCTAGCGCCATCAACTTCGTCGGCCGGGGGGTCAAGCGCAGAGTGGAAACTCCTTTCCAGCTAACCTCAGACGTGGACTTCGATGTTTGCCTGGCCTGTGGCTCTTGTGCTTCGGTTTGCCCCACGGGGGCGATAAAGCTGGAGGACATCACTGCTAAGAAGCCAGTCCCGCTCTCTTCCGAGTTTGAAATGGGTTTGGGTACGAGGGCTCCCGTGTACATTCCGTTTCCGCAGGCGGTTCCCAAGGTTGCCGCGCTTGACCGGAACAGATGTCTACACTTCGCCACCGGGCAGTGCGCGATCTGCCAGGAATTCTGCGAGCCGGGGGCGATCGATTTCAGCCAGGAGGATGAGATCGTCGAGCTTGAAGTGGGAGCCGTTATCGTAGCCAGTGGCTTCGATCTATTCGACGTATCTGGTCTAACCGAATACGGCTACGGCAAGATAGAGAATGTGATCACCGCGATGGAGTTTGAGAGGCTCACTGCTGCCTCGGGGCCCACTATGGGCGAACTGAGGCGCCCTTCCGATGGCAGGGTACCCGGCAACGTAGCTTTCATCCAGTGTGTGGGCTCTCGAGACATCAACAACAAGGCCTACTGCTCTGCCGTATGCTGCATGCATGCCACTAAGGAGGCGATCCTTGCCTCCGAGCATCATCCCGGCACGAAATCCACCATCTTCTACATGGATATGCGTGCGGTAGGTAAGAGATATCAGGAGTATGTTGAGAGAGCCAAGACGGAATACGATGTGACTTACATCAGGGGCCGCCCGGGGGAGGTAGCGATGGATCGTGAGACCGGGAACCCGATAGTCTGGTATACAGACACGGCTACGGGCGAGACTAAGATGTGCGAGACCGAGCTGGTGGTTCTCTGCCAGGCACTGAGCCCCTCCAATGGCGTAGCCGAACTGGCAGATCTGCTGGACATACGCCTCGATGCAGATGGCTTTGTGAGTACTCCAGAGAAGCCATTCCGGCCGGTGGACACCACCAGGCACGGGATCTTTGCCTGCGGTTGTGCACATGGTCCGAGGGACATTCCGGACTCCGTGATTCAGGCCTCGGCGGCGGCGGCCAGGGCTGCTGAGGTGTTGACTGACTCGTGAGGCTGTGCCGCGCTATGGAGTGGCACGGATCCCGGGCTTAGGGACAATGGACATCTACAGGAGGTGAGATGAGCTATCTAGGATATCCGGACTTCTTTGAGCCTTACATCAAGAAGGTTGAGGAGACCAGGGCCGCCCGGGTTGAGAAACGGAGGAAAGGGGAGGAGTTCCCCTTCATGTCACTCGATGAAAGGCAGGAGATCCTCAAACACCACCCCGATTACAGGGAAGAGGGCAGACGGGAGATACGGGTTGGTGTGAGCAAGGGTTATCGAGTGGCTCACGAGTTTGTCGACCTGCTGGAAGCCAGGAGCAGGATCGATCCCGAGAAGGTCAATCTCTCCAGGGTTGATTATGAAGCCGATGTTCTCATTATCGGGGGCGGAGGAGCCGCCACCATCGCCGCCCTGATTGCCGAGGCGAACGGTGCTCAGGTTCTCATGGCCACCAAGCTTCGGCATGGCGATGCCAATACCATGATGGCCGAGGGGGGGATTCAGGCCGCCACCAAATCAGAGAAGGACTCTCCCTACTATCACTACCTCGATGTGGTGGGGGGTGGGCACTTCAAGAATGACCCTGACATAGTCGCGGCGTTCGTCAGGCAGGCTCCCGAAGCACTCCAGTGGCTTGAAAGCCTGGGAGTGATGTTCTCGAAGCTGCCGGACGGCAGGCTGGATGCCATGCATGGCGGCGGAACTTGCCGTAAGAGGATGCATTACTGCGCGGACTTGAGCGGGATGGAGATCATGCGGAACATGCGCGATGAGGCCCGCAACCGGCCTAACATCAGGGTTCTGGAGTTTTCGCCCGCTGTGGAGCTTATTCTGAACGAACACGGCCAGTGTGCTGGAGCATTGCTCTACAACATGGAGACCGAGGAGTATCTTGTTGCCAGAGCAAGGGCGGTGATCCTGGCTACGGGCGGTTCCGGAAGGCTACATGTGCAAGGCTTCATCACCACAAATCACTATGGTGCCACCGCCGACGGTATTGTGCTGGGATACAGGGCGGGTGTGCCCCTGGCCTTCATGCATACCGTCCAGTATCATCCTACGGGCGTGGTTTTCCCGGAGCAGATAGAGGGGTGGCTGATTACCGAGAGGTTTCGTGCGGAGGGGGCCGACGTTCTCAATGTCAACGGCCAGAAGTTCGTCAACGAGCGTGAACCAAGGGACGTGGAGTCGGCCCGGTTCATCAAGGAGTGTCAGGAGGGAAAGGGCGTTCCTACTCCCACCGGAAGAGTGGGAATCTGGCTTGATTCTCCCATGCTTGACATCTTGCACGGCGAAGGAAGGGTGCGCACAGCTTTTGTGGGGAAGTGGAAGGTATATGACCGACTGGGCATTGACATATCCAGGGCGCCCATGCTGGTCTACCCCACGCTCCATTATCAGAACGGCGGGCTTCAGGACAATGCCGAATGTGAGACTGTCGTGCCCGGGCTTTACGTGGCAGGCGAGGTGACCGGAGGGTTGCACGGAGAGAACAGGCTCATGGGTAACTCGCTGATGGACATCGTCGTCTTTGGCCGTATCGCCGGAAGGAATGCCGCCGTGTTCGTCAAAGAGCAAGCCAAAGACGGACAGCTAACGCTGGACCACGTAAGAGGATATCACAGGGAACTGGAGAAGGCAGGAATCACGACCGATAGAGTGTCTCCGATCCTGCTTCCTGATTACACAAGGCCCGAGGTGAAGGAGAAGCAACTCACGCCGAGCCTCCGGCGGGCTTCAGCTTGACCGGCCGCCGAACCCGGCAGAATTGCTCAATCAATGAGATGGCTTCATGGATAGCCGCGATTAGGGGGTCTGAGCATGTGTAAGACTGCGCTACAAACAACGAAAGCCCGGAAAGGGCGAAGGTAGGTGAGACCTATGTCTACCAAGATTGCACTTCCTTTGAGTGACGAAGTCGTAAGAGGTCTCAAGGCGGGTGATAATCTGCTGCTCTCCGGTGTCATCTACGTAGCCCGCGATGCTGCCCATAAGAGGATGGTCGAGGCCCTGGACCAGGGCAAGCCTCTGCCGTTCGAGATCAAGGGAGCGACAATATACTACATGGGACCCAGTCCGGCCAGGCCAGGCAGAGTGATCGGGTCGGCTGGGCCTACCACCAGCGGGCGGATGGACTCCTACGCCCCTCGCTTGATGGCCGAGGGGCTCAAGGCGATGATCGGCAAGGGCCTGCGCTCGAG
>Ga0209498_1000156_pt1 | contig 39856 bp, 44 predicted proteins | sample WalLakDeSediment_FD_184131 | JGI IMG/M metagenome (GOLD analysis project Ga0209498, IMG submission 184131) | Lake sediment microbial communities from Walker lake, Nevada to study Microbial Dark Matter (Phase II) - Walker Lake 11/02/13 Deep... | ecosystem: Environmental > Aquatic > Freshwater >... | reverse complement strand
CGAGCATTTCACGCTGGAGCTGACAGGCAACAAACAGCAACTCGACAGTTTCGTCGAGAAACTGCCGGAGGGCGTGCACCTGCTCGCCGTGGTTCGCAGCGGACCGTTGGCGATGTCGCGCGGCGCGCAGCAGCTCGTCGCGCCGCATCCGGAGGACTGAGCGCCGCCTGGTCGCCATGTGTCGCTAGTCGTGTGCGACACCACCCGGGCCATGCACATGGCCATGATCGAGTTCATGCGCTGAAGCCTGGCGCACCTCGATGATCTCGAGATCGAAGCGCAGCGTCTTGCCCGCCATCGGGTGGTTCAGGTCGACATCGACCACGCTCATGCCGATCTTCTGGATGGTGATCGGGCGGGGGCCGTGCTCGGTCTGCATCATCACGGTCTGGCCGACGCGCAGCGGCATACCCTTGAAACGCTTCTTGGGCACGCGCTGGGTGAGTTCCGGCCGGCGCGGGCCGTAACCCTCCTCCGGCGAGACCTCCACCTCGAAGCGCTCGCCGGCCTCGCGCCCGGACAGGGCTTGCTCGAGACCGACGATCAGGCCGCCGCGGCCGAACAGCACGGCCAGCGGCTCGCCGGCGCGCGAGGACTCGACGTCACGGCCTGCCTCGGACACGGTGTAATGGAAGCGGACGACGCGGTTCTCTTCGATCTTCATGGGAGGTGGCCTGGTGTGTCGGTCAGGGGAAGCGCGACAGGATAGCCGGCCCGGCCGATGGCGTCACGGTGGGGCGCGAGCAGCTGGCTTCCGGCGACCTGGTCTTCTTTTCGCCAGCGCGGGCGCCGCCGCCGCCCAGACTTCCCCGGGGGCTTGAGCGAGGCGTCTAGCTGCTTGCGCTGCCCAGGTAGTGCCGGACGACGGGCTCGCTGCCTGCCTCCAGGCAGGCCTTGATCCGTGTCTGCATCTCCCTGGTTTCGACGGTCACGCGCTCGTGCTGGCGCAAGTGCGCCAGCCACGACTCGTCATTGAACGCCTCGATGTAGCAGTGCGCTCGGTCGGCGTCCTCGAACACGCTCCAGGCAAAGGCGCCATCGCGCCGCCGCTGTTTTCCCAGCTGCCGGATCAGTGCCTGGAACTCTGACACACTGTCCACCCGCACCTGGTATTCGATGGTGACGAGCACCGGACCGCGATCTTGACGATCGACCGCCGGCGGCGATGGCCAGTGCATGGACGGCGCGAGGTCCAGGGTCTCGGCACCCCCGATCTTCCAGCGCCAGGTCAGCACAGCGGCGAGTGCGGTACCGACTGCCGCGGCCGTCAGCGAGAAGTCGATGCTGTAAAGCTCCGCCAACTTGCCCCAGCAGAGGCTTCCCACAGCCATGGAGCCCATGAAGACGGCCATGAAAACCGCGAGCCCCCGCGACCTCACCCAGTTGGGCAAGGCCATTTGCGCTGCCACCTGGAGCGAAGACAGCACGGTGATCCAGGCCGTGCCGCTGACGGCCATCACCGCTGCGAGCTGCCACAGCCCGCTCAGGGTGGCCAATGCCCACAGGCACAGGGCGTAGAGCCCGGTCGCCCCGAGCACCAGCACATCGCGCGACAGCTTCTCGCGCAGTCGCGGCAGCACGAGCGCGCCGAGCGTGGCGCCAACGCCGACCGAAGCGACCAGGACCCCGAAGGCTTGCGGACCGCCACCGGGAATCTGCCTCGCCACCAGCGGCAACAGCGCCCAGGAGGCGCTGGCGAACAGAAAAAAACCCAGGCCGCGCACGGCGGCCGCCTGCAGTTCCGCCGAGTGGCGGGCGAAGCGCAGGCCCGCCCGCATCGCGCCCACCACTCTTTCGGCCGGCAGCTCGCTGATCTGCGGCGTGCGTTTCCACCAGAGCAGCACCATGATCACCCCCACGAACGACAGGGCGTTCAGCGCGAACACCGCGCCACTGCCCGCCATGGAGACGATGACCCCGGCAATCGCCGGCCCGATCGCGCGAGCGACGTTGATGCCCATGCTGTTCAGCGCGATGGCCGAAGGCAACGCGGATCGAGGGACCAGTTCCGGCACGATGGCGGCCCAAGCCGGCAGCATCAGCGCGGTGCCCAGGCCCATGGCAAAGGTCAGCCCCACCAGCAGCCACGGGGTCACCACGCCTGTGATCGCAACCACCGTCAGGCTTGCCGCTACCACGGCCATGTACACCTGGGTGACGATCAGGTACCGCCGCCGGTCGATGATGTCGGCGAGCGCGCCGGCGGGCAGCGCCAGCAGGAAAACCGGCAGGGTGGTCGCGGTCTGCACCAGCGCCACCATCACCGGTGAGGGCGACAGCGAGGTCATCAGCCAGCCGGCCCCGATATCGTGCATCCAGGTGCCGATGTTGGAGGCCAGGGTGGCGATCCACAGGGCCCGGAACACCGGGATGCGAAACGGGGCCCAGGCAGAGTTGCCGGTGCCGGCGGTGGTCGTGGTGCTCATGCGCGGCGACTCACCCGGGCAAGGGGATGAATTCCTCTTCGTCGCCTGGCACCTTGGGAAAACGCTGGGCCTGCCAGTCCGCCTTGGCCTGCTCGATGCGCGCTTTGCGACTGGACACGAAATTCCACTCGATGAAACGCGGTGTCATGCGCTCGCCTCCGATGATGCCGATGCGTGACTCGCTGACGGCCTCCAGCACGACGCCCGGTTCGGGGGAAAACACCGCCATGGCATGCTCGGGAATCACGTCATCCCGCGCCCTGAGGCTGCCGCTGGCTACATACACGGCCCGCTCCTCGGCCTCAGGCAGCAGCAGGGTCTGCCCGGGCTGCAGCCGCGCTTCCACGTAAAGGGTCTCAGCGAACGTCTTCACCGGCGAGGTCACGCCATAGGCGCTGCCCATCATCACGCGAACCGGAACGCCCCCCACCGTGACTTCGGGAATCCGGGTGCCGGGATAATGATAGAAAGCCGGTTCGATCTCCTCGTCGGCCTCCGGCAGCGCCAGCCACAGCTGCAGGCCATGGAGCTTGTGGGCGACGGCGGTGACCTCGGGACGCTCGCGCTCGGAATGCACGATGCCCCGGCCCGCAACCATCAGGTTGATATCACCCGGACGGATGGGCTGCAGGCTACCGAGCGAATCCCGGTGCAGGATCTTGCCCTCGAACAGGTAGGTGACGGTCGCAAGGTTCACGTGCGGATGGGGGCGGACATTGATGCCCTGCCCGGCGGCAAATTCGGCCGGTCCCATGTGATCGAAGAAGATCCACGGCCCGACCATCCGGCGCCGCGCACTCGGCAGCACGCGGCGCACGAAGAACCCGCCGAGGTCCGTGTCGCGCGGCTGGATGATCAGCTCGATGGCGCCGCAACCCTGCGAAAAATCGCATTCCCGTTCTATGCGCAGCGTTTCGTTACTCATGCCACTCTCCCACTCCCGTTCATTGCAAGGCGGTCACCGCGCCGGCGCCGCCGGCCATCCGGCCTCAACGGGCGGGCACCGGCGCCAGGCTTTCGCCGTGCGACACCCGCTCGGGCGCCTTGTGCACCATCGTGTAGGCGTAGTCGACTCCCATGCCGTAGGCGCCGGAGTGTTCCATCACCAAACCGATGACGGCGTCGTAAGTGTCGCGGCGCGCCCAGTCACGCTGCCACTCCAGGAGCACCTGCTGCCAGGTCATCGGCACGACGCCCGCCTGGATCATCCGCTGCATCGCGTAGTCGTGGGCCTCCTTGGTCGTGCCGCCGGAGGCGTCCGCCACCATGTAGATTTCGTAGCCGCCTTCCTGCATCGCCGAGAAGGCGAAGGTGTTGTTGCACACCTCGGTCCACAGCCCCGACACGACGACTTTCCTGCGACCGTTCTTCGCGAGCGCGTCGCGCACCTTCTGGTCGTCCCAGGAGTTCATCGAGGTGCGCTCCAGCAATGGCAACTCCGGAAAGACCGCCAGCAACTCCGGGTAGGTGTGGCCGGAGAAACTCTCGGTTTCAACAGTGGTGATCGTGGTGGGGATGTTGAAGATCTTCGCCGCCTTGGCCAGCGCCACGGTGTTGTTCTTCAGGGCCTGCCGGTCGATGCTCTGCACGCCGAAGGCCATCTGTGGCTGGTGGTCGATGAAGATCAGCTGGCAGTTATCGGGGTTGAGGAGTTCAAGTTTCGGGTCGCTCATGGACAGCTCCTTTGGTGGCTAGAAGGCAAAACAGCCACAGCCCAGCGGGCCCCAGAAGGGATCTCGAGGCACATGGCGGTGCGCGTGGGAATGCGGGCGAGTGTGCTGCGCGCAGGCCTGTGGCGCCGGCCCCGCCGGGGAATGCGCAGCGAGGCCGTGGCGTTGATAGTGCCCGCCAAAGGCATTGACGGGCGACCAGTCGGGGCTGGCCGGTGGCAACGGCGGCGCCAGCGACCCGAAATCCCCGTCGCCGTGCACGATATGGCCGCCGACCAGCGTCAGCACCGAAGCCAGTCCCTTGATGTCTTCGGCATCGATGCTGAAGTAATCGCTCGACAGCACCGCGAGGTCGGCGTACTGGCCCACGGCGATGGCGCCCTTCCGCTCCTGCTCACCGGAGAACCAGGCGCTGCCCTGTGTCCAGAGCCGCAGGGCCTGGGTCCGATCGAGCCGGCGCGCTTCGGGGTAAAGGGACAAGCCGCCCAGGGTATTGCCGGTCACCAGCCAGTACAGGGACACCCAGGGGTTATAGCTGGCCACCCGGGTCGCATCGGTACCGGCGCCCACCGGCACGCCGGCGGCGAGCATGTCCGTCACGGGCGGCGTCAACTCGGCCTCGGTCGCACCATAGCGCTCGACGAAGTATTCCCCCTGGAAGGCCATCCGGTGCTGTATGGCGATGCCGCCGCCCAGCGCCTTGATCCGGTCGATGTTGGCCGGACGGATGGTCTCGGCGTGATCGATGATGAAGCGCAGGCCGTCGAAGGGAATCTCCCGGTCGACTCTCTCGAAGATTTCGAGAAAGCGCGCGATGGACTCATCGTAAGTCGCATGAATCCTGAACGGCCAGCGCTTCTCTACCAGGAGCCGGGTAATCTTCTCCAGCTCCGCATCCATGTCCGTGCCCAGGATCGGGCGCGGCTGGAGGAAGTTCTCGAAATCCGCCGCCGACCACACCAGGTTCTCGCCGGCGCCGTTCATGCGCAGCATGGCGTCGCCCTCGCCGGGCTTCACCATCTGAGTCCAACGTGCGTAATCGTCGTATTCGCTTCCCTTGACCTGGGCAAACAGGTTGTAGGCGATGCGCAGCGTCATCTCGCCGCGCTTGTGTAACTCCTGGATCACCGCGTAGTCGTCGGGATAGTTCTGCCCGCCTCCGCCGGCGTCGATGACGCTGGTAATCCCCAGCCGGTTGAGTTCACGCTGGAACTGCCGCGAGGAATTGAGCTGGTCCTCTAAGGAAAGCACGGGGCCCCTGGCCAGGGTGGAATACAGGATCAGAGCGCTGGGCTCGGCGATCAGCATGCCGGAGGGCTGGCCCTGTCGATCACGGTAGATCACGCCGCCGGGCGGATTGGGGGAGTGCCTGTCGATCCCCGCAGCGCGCAGGGCCGCACGGTTCAGGAGCGCGCGATCATAGAGGTGCAGGATGAAGACCGGCGTGTCCGGCGCAACGGCATTGATTTCGTCGAGGGTCGGCATCCGGCGTTCGGCGAACTGGAACTCGCTCCAGCCGCCCACCACGCGCACCCACTGCGGCGGCGGCGTGCGATCAGCCTGCGCCTTCAGCATCCGCAGCGCCTCGGCCAGCGAGGGCACGCCTTCCCAGCGCAACTCCAGGTTGTAGTGCAGGCCACCCCGTATCACGTGGGTGTGGGAATCGTTCAGGCCGGGAATCACGGTGTGCTGCTTCAGGTCGATGACGCGGGTATCGGCGTCCCGCAGGGCCATTACGTGATCCTCGCTGCCGACCGCCTCGAACACGCCATCCTTGATGGCGACCGCGCCGACCCGGGGACCGAGCGGATCCAGCGTATGAAACTTCCCGTTCATCAGGATGATGCGCTGCATGGCCCCCCCGTCTGTCGTGCTATCGACCTGCCATCTCGAAGAGCAGGACTTCCGCTCGCTCGATGGCTTTCAGTTCAATCGTTGCCTCATCCTGGACGGCCACGCCGTCACCGGCGGACAGTTTCGCAGCATCGAGCTGCACTTGACCGCGCGCCACCTGGATCCACGTTTTTCTCTCGGCCGACAGCTTGCGACAGAGCGACTGGCCCGCTTCGATGATTGCGGCGTAGAGATGGACATCCTGGTGAATTGTGACCGCCCCGTCCCTGCCGTCTGGCGCACCGATGAGGCGCCACTGTCCCAGCTTTTCGTCCTCAGAGAAATACTTCTCTTCGTAGCTCGGCGCGAGGCCGAGCTGCCCGGGCTGGATCCAGATCTGCAGGAAATGCACCGGCGCCTGCTCGGAGGCGTTGAACTCGCTGTGCAGGATGCCGGTGCCGGCCGACATCCGTTGCACATCACCCGGTCGGATCACCGATCCGGTCCCCGTGCTGTCCTTGTGCGCCAGGGCGCCGTCGAGCACGTAGGAAATGATCTCCATATCCCTGTGCCCATGGGTCTCGAAGCCCTTGCCCGGCTGCACCCTGTCCTCATTGATGACTCGCAACGGGCCGAAACCCATGTGCCGTGGGTCGTAGTAATGGCCAAAAGAGAAGCTGTGCCGGCTATCCAGCCAGCCGAAGTTCGCGACCCCCCGGTCATTGGCAGAGCGAATCTGCAGCATGGGCATACCTGTCTGTAATTTACCGTTGGAGATTTGCATGCCGCTCAGTATTTCAGTGTTAATATCGGAATACAATCAGGCATAACATAGACACTTCGTCGACAAAATAGAGACAATCATTTGGACAAGTTCCTGGCCATGCGGGCGTTCACCAGGGTGGTGGAGAAAGGGGGCTTTGCCGCCGCAGCGCGCGAGATGGGGCTGTCCCGCTCAGTCGTCAACAAGTACGTGATCGCGCTGGAGAAGGAGCTGGATGCGCAACTGCTGCGGCGCAGTACCCGGCAGGTCAATCCGACCGAGGTGGGGCTGGTCTTCTATGACCGCACGATCGCCATACTCGACGACCTGGAGGAGGCGACTGCGGCGGTGACCCGGCTCCAGGAGCGGCCGGTCGGCATGCTCAGGGTGAATGCCCCGATGACCTTCGGGTCTCTGCGGCTCTCGACGGTCGTCGCCAGGTTCATGGCGCGTTACCCCGACGTCCACATCGAGCTGGTGTTGAACGACCGATTCATAGACCCGATCGAGGAAGGGTTCGACGTCACCGTCCGAATCGCCGAACCTGCCGAATCCACCAGCCTCATCACGACTGAGATCGCTCCCGTGCATCGCTTGCTCTGCGCTTCGCCCGCCTATCTGGCTTCGCACGGGATGCCGCGGGAACCGAAAGACCTGCGCGAGCATCGCTGCCTGCACTATGGCTACCAGGCTTCAGGCGAGCACTGGAAACTGGCCGGACCCGGGGGTGAGATTTCCACCCGGGTGAATTGTGTGATGTGGTCCAACAACGGGGACTCACTGAAGCAAGTGGCGCTGCGCGACCAGGGCATCGTGCTCCTGCCCGATTTCATCGTGGAAGAAGAAATCAGGACTGGGGCACTAACTACCGTGCTGAACAACTACCACCCGACCGATCTCGCGCTTTGCGCCTTGTACCCGAGGTCCCGCCATCAATCGACCAAGACGCGCCTGTTCGTCGAGACGCTCGTCGAGAGCTTTGGACAGGGCTTCGTCGGAAGGATGGCCAGAAGTACTACGCAAGCAGCCCGGAGTTTACCCGCCAGAACCACGCGTTGAGCGCCGCAACGAAGCTCGCCCAAGGCGCGCTGCAGCCGATGTCGGGAATCAGTCAGCGAGTCCCAAGGCGGTCGGTGAATCAAAAGGTTAGGCACGAAAAATGAGACGGCCGGTCCGGCTAGTCTCAGTTGGCGTGGCGCTTGCCTACATTTGGCTCAGTTAACCTGGCGCCAGCCTAACTCGGTGCGAATCCCTGGGCCAGAGGGCTGAAATCGAGAGTCTGTCATGGGTCATGGGAGTACGTTGAAGAAGGCCAATTTTTTCTAAAATCAAATGGTCCGACAATCGGCAGGCAGGTCAAGTGCCGCATCAAGCGAATGAAGACCCACTGGGGCATCTGCAGTATCGAGGCCCGCCGCATCTGGCTGAACCTTGAGCTCATCAAGAAGCCGGCGGAGTGCCTGGGGTACATCCTGGTGCACGAGATGGTCCACCTGCTGGAGCGACAGCATACGGATCGCGTCAAGGCGCTAATGGACCGTTTCATGCCGAAGTGGCGCCAGCACCGCGATGAACTCAATGCAGGGCCATTGGGCCACGAGCAATGGGAATATTGATCGATCGAGCCACGGTTACTCGGCCATACGGACTCTATTCTCCCCGACGACCGGTTTCCGTACGGACTTTAGTTACCGCGTACGGACTTCATTCTTCCCGATCACGAGTCCGGCAAGCCGCCCCGCACTACTCCACCGTCACCGACTTCGCCAGGTTCCTCGGCTGATCCACGTCCGTCCCCTTCAGCACCGCCACGTGATAGGCCAGCAGCTGCAGCGGCACCGTGAAGGCGATCGGGGCCTGGAAGTCCTCGATATGCGCCGGCATCTCCAGCACGGTGACGCCGGGGCCGTTCTCGATGCCGGCATCGGGATCCGCGAACACGATCAGCTCCCCGCCGCGGGCCCGGACCTCCTGCATGTTCGCCTTGAGCTTCTCGACCAGCTCGTTGTTCGGCGCCACGACGATCACCGGCATTTCGGCATCGACCAGCGCCAGCGGGCCATGCTTGAGCTCGCCGGCCGGATAGGCCTCGGCATGGATGTAGGAAATTTCCTTCAGCTTGAGCGCGCCCTCCAGCGCCACGGGGAACTGGATCCCGCGGCCGAGGAACAGCGCGTGCTGCTTGTCGACAAAGCGCTCGGCGAGCAGCTCGATCGACCCATCCATCTCCAGGATCTTCTCCAGCAGGGCCGGGATCGCAGCCAGCTGCCGCACCAGGTCGCCCTCCGCAGCGGGGTCCAGGCCGTGGCGCCGCGCGAGCACCACGCCCAGCAGCGACAGCGCCGCCAGCTGGGTGGTGAACGCCTTCGTCGAGGCCACGCCGATCTCGGGACCCGCGCGCGTCATCAGCACCAGGTCCGACTCGCGCACCAGGGCGCTTTCCGGCACGTTGCAGATGCCGAGCGTGCCCAGGTAGCCCATCTTCTTCGCCGCGCGCAGCGCCTCGAGCGTGTCGAGGGTCTCGCCGGACTGCGAAATGGTCACGAACAGCGTGCCCGCGGGCACCACCGGCTTGCGATAGCGGTACTCGCTGGCGATCTCGACCATGCACGGGATGCCCGCGAGCCTCTCGATGAAATAGCGGGCCACGAGGCCGGCGTGGTAGCTCGTGCCGCAGGCGACGATCTGCACCGCGCGGGTCGCGTCGAACACCTCCGGCGCGCCCGGGCCGAAGGCCCGCTCGAGCACCTTGCCGGCGCCGATCCGCTCGCTGAGCGTCTCGGCCACCGCGCGCGGCTGCTCGTGAATCTCCTTCTGCATGAAATGGCGATACTGGCCCCGCTCCATCGCGTCGGCCGACAGCGCGCTTTCTTTCTCTTCGCGCTTGGCGGGCGCGCCCGAGGCGTCCCAGACCTTGACCGACTCGCGGGTCACCAGCGCCAGGTCGCCTTCCTCCAGGAAGATGAACCGCCGCGTCACCGGCAGCAGCGCGGCGACGTCCGAGGCGACGAAGTTCTCGCCGATACCGAGCCCGATCACCACCGGGCAGCCCGCGCGCGCGACGACGATCCGGTCGGGATCCTCGGAGCTGACGACCGCGAGCGCATAGGCGCCCTCGAGGTCGGCGACGGTGCGCCGCACGGCCTCTAGGAGGCCGGCCTTCTCGTCCAGGTAACGGCGGATGCGATGCGCGATGACCTCGGTGTCGGTTTCGGACTCGAATACATACCCCAGCGCCTGCAGCTCGCGGCGCAGCGACTCGTGGTTCTCGATGATGCCGTTATGGACCAGCGCGACGCCGGGGCCGGAGACCTGCGGGTGGGCGTTGCGCTCGCTCGGCACGCCATGCGTCGCCCAGCGGGTGTGCGCGATGCCGCAACCGCCGGCCAGCGGCGCCTGGTCGAGCGAATCCTGCAGTCGTTGCACCTTGCCCTCGGTGCGGCGGCGCTCGATCGTGCCGCCCGGCACCTCGACCGCGATGCCCGCTGAGTCGTAGCCGCGATACTCGAGGCGCCTGAGCCCCTCCATCAGGATGGGCACCACGTCCCGCTGGGCGATGCCGCCTACGATTCCGCACATCTCGGCAGTCCTCTCGGCTGGCCGCGCCGGCGCCGGAGGCCGCGCGGCCGATGGTTATTTCGGCTTCTTCACCGGGCGCTTCCAGCCGCGCACGGTCACTTGCTTGCCACGCGCGACGGTCAGTTCGCCGCCCGGCGCATCTTTCGAGATCGTCGAGCCCGCGCCGATCGTCGCGCCCGCGCCGACCTCGACCGGCGCCACCAGCGCCGTGTTCGAGCCGATGAAGGCGTCGTCGCCGATTACGGTCCGGTGCTTGTTGGCGCCGTCGTAATTGCACGTGATCGTGCCCGCGCCGACGTTGACGCGCGTCCCAATCTCGGCGTCGCCGATGTAGCTGAGGTGATTCACCTTGCTGCCGACGCCGATGCGGCTCTTCTTCAGCTCGACGAAATTGCCGATCTTGACGCCCTCGGCCAGCTCGGCGCCCGGACGCAGGCGCGCGAACGGCCCAAGCTCGCAGCCCGGGCCTATGTCCGCGCTCTCGATGGTGGAGTTCGCGTGCACCACGCAGCCCGCGCCCAGGCGGCTGTTGCGAATGAGCACGTTCGGCCCGATCGAGACATCGTCGCCAAGCACCACGACGCCCTCGAACACGGCGTTCACGTCGATGATCACGTCCCGCCCGCAGTCCAGCCGTCCCCGCACGTCGACGCGCGCCGGGTCGACGAGCGTCACGCCCCCGGCCATCAGCTCGGTGGTAATGCGCGCCCTGAGCGCGGTCTCGAGGCTGGCCAGTTGCGCCCGGTCGTTGATTCCCAGCACCTCGGCCACGGTCGGCGCCAGCATCGCATCGACGGCGACCCCGTCGGCCACGGCCGACGCCACGACGTCGGTCAGGTAGTACTCGCCCTGCGCGTTGGCGTTCGACAGTCCCGCCAGCCAGGCGCGCAGGCGGCCGGCAGGCGCCGCCACGATGCCCGTGTTGACCTCCGTGACCGACAATTCCGAGGAAGAGGCGTCCTTCTGCTCGACGATCCGCACGACCCGGCCGCCGGCGTCGCGAATGATCCTGCCATAGCCGGTCGGGTCCTCGAGGCGGACGCCGAGCAACGCGAACCGACCCGCGCGCGCCGCGTCGACGAGCGGCCGCAAGGTGGCGGCCTCGATCAGGGGGACGTCGCCGTAGAGCACCAGCACCGTGGCGTCGTCGGGAATCCCTGGCATCGCCTGGGCCACCGCGTGCCCGGTGCCGTGCTGTTCCGCCTGGAGCACCCAGCGCACGTCGGCATCCGGGAAGGCCGCCGGCACCGCGTCGCCGCCGTGGCCGTAGACCACGTGGGTCGCATGGGCGCCGAGCCCGAGCGCGCGGCCCAGCACGTGGGCGAGCAGCGGCCGGCCGGCGAGCGGCTGGAGCACCTTGGGGTGGGCCGACTTCATCCGGGTCCCCTGACCCGCGGCGAGAATCACAACATGCAAGGCCATGGCTCTACAGGACCCGGTGGCTGGCGGACGCCGGATGATAACCGGTTTGCGAGACCTCTCGCAGCAACGTGCCTTGCAGTGCTGCGCCGGCGGCCTCGTTCGCTCCGGCAAGAGTTATCCACACCTCTTGGCGCGGGTTCCATGACCTGTGGATATCCTGGCGGTCCCGGGCCGCGCCGGCCGGCCATGCGCGGCGCGCACTGCGCTAAACCCGCTGCGCGGGCGCACCGGTCAGCACCTCGGCGAACACCTCGCGGTCGACGTTCGCGCCGGACAGCACGACCCCGATTCTGCGCCCCCTGAGCCGGGCAGCCTCCTGCGCGGCCGCGGCGACCGCGGCGGCGCCGGCGCCCTCGGCGACGTTATGCGTGCATTCGTAGATCAGCGCCATGGCCGCCGCGACCTCCGCGTCCGTCACGCGGACGATCCGGTCGACGCCGGCCAGGATCAGCGCCAGCGCGGCCGGCTCGACGACGCGGCATGCCATGCCGTCGGCGAGCCGGGTGCTGACCGGCGACTCGACGGGCACGCCTGCGGCGAAGGACTCGGCATAGGCGGTGGCATGGGCGGACACGACCCCCACGACCTCGGTGCGCAGGCCGAGCGCGTCGCGGGCCGCCAGCATCCCGCAGATTCCCGAGCCGAGCCCGATCGGCACGTACACCGCCGCCAGCTCCGGCGCGGCCGCCAGGAACTCGAGCGCATAGGTGGCAACGCCTGTCACCAGCAGCGGGTGGAACGACGGCACCATCTCCAGCCCATGCTCGCCGGCATGCGCCTGGGCGTGCTCGCGCGCGGCCTGGAAGTCGTGGCCGTGCTCGATCAGCTCAGCCCCGAGCGCCCGCATCGCGGCATTCTTCTCGCGGCTGTTGCCATGGGGCACGACGATGGTCGCCGGGATGCCGTAGCGCCGCGCAGCGAAGGCAACCGATTGGCCGTGGTTGCCGCGCGTGGCGCAGATCACGCCCTGCGGCTTGCGCCCTGAACGCGCAAGCTCTTCAAAATAAACCAATCCGCCGCGCACCTTGAAGGCGCCGACGGGTGTGTGGTTCTCGTGCTTGAGCCATGCTTCCGCGCCGAGGCGCGCGCTGAGCAGCGGCCAGCACTGCTGCGGCGTGGGCGCCATGGCGTCGTGCACGATCTTCGCGGCGGCCGCGATCTGCGCCCAGGAGGGCCGCAGGGAAGGCTTACTCACCGGACACCTCCCGGGTGCCCGTCGGTGAGCGGCGAACCCACCAGTAAAGCAGCGCGCCGGCCAGCAGGAACACCGCCGTCACCAGCACTGCGTCCGGCTGCACCTGGATCAGCAGCAGCCCCGACACCAGGAATGCGCCGGCCGCGGTCACCCACCCGCCCGGCACGAGGAACCGGTCCGGGGCCTCGCGAAAGTGGCGCCGCAGCCGCGGCATGGCGCCGATGCAGGCCATGTAGATCAACACGCGCACCAGCGCGCTCATCGCCGCGAGCCAGATGAAAGATCCGTACACCCCGAGGACGAACACCAGCAACGAGAAGAAGATGATCGATCGCGCCGGCGTGCGGGCCACGGGATGGACCTCGCCGAACCACGCGGGCAGGCTGCCGTCACGCGCGAGCGCATAAGTGAGGCGCGGGGCGGTGACCATGGTACCGGCGAGATTGCCACCCACCGAGACCACCACCGCCGCGGTCAGCAGCAGGGCCCCGAACGGGCCGAACAGCGCCGCGCCGACATCCACGAGGGCGCGCTCGGACTGCGCCAGGTCCGGCAGCACGGCGAGCGCCACGGCCTGTACCAGCACGTAGAGCGCCGTGACCATGCCCATGGCGAGAATGAGCGCGCGGGGCATGTCGCGCGCGGGGTTGTGCGCTTCGCCCGCCGGCACGACCGCGGACTCCCAGCCGACGAAGGCGTAGATCACCAGCAAGGCCGCGGTGCCGAAGCTGGCGTAATCCGGCAGGGGCGTGGCGCTGAACGGGAAGGCCGCCGGCTGCAGCCACGCCAGCCCGACGGCCGCCACGGCCAGCAGCGGCAAGAACTTCAACACCGTCAGCACGCCAAGGGAGCGCATGCCGTGGCGCGTCCCGGCGATGTTGGGCGCGGCGAGCAGCGCCACCACGAGCGCCAGCAGGAAAATCCTCGCCACGCCATCCTCGGCCGGGCGCCAGAAAAAGGCGATGGAAGCGACCAGCAGGTTCATGTTGGCCGCGAACGCGGTGGCCCGGGCGATGTAGAAAGCCCAGCCGGCCTGGAAGCCCGCAAGCGGGCCGAAGGCGGTGCGCAGGTACAAAACGGGACCGCCGGTGCCGCGGAAATAGCTCGCGAGCTCGGCAAAACACAGCACCACTGCCATCAGCAGGACGCCGCAGCCGAGAAACACCAGCGGGCTGTAGATGCCGGTCAGGGCTGCCGCGCCGGCCGGGACGCCGAAGATGCCCGCGCCGATCATGCCGTTGACGGCCAGCAGCCAGATGCCGGCCACCGACATCTGGCGGATCAGCGGCTCTTCAGTCTGCACCGGCGAAACCAGGCGCCGATGCGCCGCGCCTCAACCCCCGGCCCGCCTAGCGCCCGGACACGATGACGCCCAGCGCATCGGGCTCGCGGCCCGTCGCCCAGCGATCCACGACCTGCCACGTGCCGGTGTCGATGACCGCGACCTCGTTGGCGCCGCTGACGGCCACGAAGGCGCGCCTGCCGTCCGGGTGGACGACGATGCCGATCGGCAGGGCCGAATCCCCGAGCAGGGTCTGCTGGTACTCGGCATCGGGATCAGCGATCTGGACGGTGGCGACCAGGGTGCGCTCCGCCACGCTGAACACCGCGAGCGTCGCGGCACGGGCATTCGTGACCAGCGCATGCCGGCCATCCGGCGTCACGGCGACCCGGATCGGGAACCCCACGGAGTCGAGCGTGGCGACGATCTCCAGGCTGTCCGCGGCCACGATGCTGACGGTGTCGTCGGCGCGATTGGTCACCCAGACCTCGCGCCCCTCGTTTGCAACGCCCACGCCCTCGGCGCCGGCGCCGGTCTGGAGCGTGCCGACCACGCGGCCGGCCTCGAGATCGACCTTCTCAAGCGTGCCGGCAGAGATATTGGTGACCCAGGCGACGCGCCCGTCGGGCGATGCCGCCACCATGTGCGCGACCCCGCCGCCGACGGCGATCCGCTGCAGCACCTCGCCATTTGCGATGTCCACGACCAGCAAGCGATCGCTGCCCTCGGTCGTGACCGCGATGCGCCCGTCCGGCAGGAAAGCCATGCCATGCGGCCGGGTATCCTCGCCGAGATCGATGACCCGGGCGATTTCGCCCGCCGGCCAGTCGATCACTGTCAGGCTGTTGCCTGCCTCGCTGCGCTCGCCGTAGTTGCTCACCACCGCGAAGCGCCGGTCCGGCGAAACCTCGACCTCGTGCGGGCCGATGCCCGTCTCGAAGGAGGCGCGCTGCTCGCCGCTGGCGAGATCGAGCGCCCAGAGCGTGTGGGCGCTCTTGTTGCCTACCAGCAGCACGTCGCCTTGCGCCGCGGCGCCTGCCAGCAGGCACAACGCGCCGATCAAGATGATGGAAAGTCTCATGTCGTTCACCCGTTCCCGCCCACGAATAACCAGGACTGGATTCTAGCGCCCCTGCAACCCACGGGACGATCCGCGCTGCCTTGGGCGCGCGGGCGACGCCGGGCAACCGCTCAGGTGCCGGAGGAGCTCGCGTCCGCGCTTTCCGGCTGCGGCTCCGGAGCTGCATCGTCGCCGGCGCCAGCCTTGCGCAGTCGCTTCTCTTCTTTCTTCTTTTTCTTTGCCAGGTCTCTCTGGCGCTTGGCGAATGCGTAATTGGGCTTGGCCATTGGACAGCTGTCTCCGCTCTGCTCGTGGGTCAGGCGAACAGGGTAAGGCATTTTGCCTCCGGCTGCTCTCCGGCGCCGGGCGACGACGGCTCAGCTAGCCGGTTCAGTCTTCCAGCGGCATCGCGTCGACGGGCTGCTCAAAGGCGATGAACAGCACGCACGGATCGCCCGTTGCGCAGGAACCCTCGTGTGGCAGCTGCGCCGGGCCGTAGGCATAGGTGCCCGGACGGAGCACCACCGTGTCCTGGCCGTCGTAGGTGACATGCAGCTCGCCGGATACGAGGACCATGCGCTCCGCGGAGGTGTGCGTGTGCCGCGGAAGTGACGCGCCACCCGGCACCTTGAAGAAGATGTCGGCGTTTTCCTTGCCGGGGTCGCCCTGCAGCACCGCGATGGCGCAGCCTTCCGGGAGGAACTCCGGACAGGGCCCCCACTCGAGCTGCGGGTCATCGTGCGTCAGGGCCAGGGCCTTCGCATGGCCATGTTCGGCCGCCATCGCCGCGGACCCGATCAGCAGCGGCAGCACGGCAAAGGCCAGTGCAACTGCGCGCGTAGTAGTGATGATGAAATTCATGAAGCACCTCTCCTGCCTGGTGAATGACCGGGTGACGAGCTGCCATCTTGTGAGTGGCTCTACCGCGCCGCCACCATCGTAGAGTGTCAACGTGATGCGGGAGCCTGCTTATGCGCGGCCTTGCGCTGGGGCGCCGGCAACCAGGGATGACGAGTCGTCCCGGATGTCGCGCGAACATAACAAGCATCGTATTGCAGCATCAAGCGCATTGCCGACGGCGAATATTGCGGGCACCGCGGGATTCGGCTACGTTGAGCGCCATCCTGGATACCCCATCATCCGCCATCGCCAGGAGCCCGGCTACAACGCGGCAATTGACCCGGCCGCTCGAACGAAACACGCGGTACCGCGTCCACTCAGGCAGCAGTTGTTTTGATGGCTGACCATGTGTCTTGAGGCCAGATCGAACGGGACCATGCGAGAATGCGAATCGGACTGATCACCGCGCGTGGCGGCTCCAAGGGATTGCCACGCAAGAACACCCTGCCGCTCCTGGGCGAACCGCTCATCGCGTGGACCATCAAGGCAGCGCTTGGCGCCAAGAGCATCGATGCAGTTTTCGTATCGACCGAGGACGCCGAAATCGCCGCAATCAGCCAGCAATACGGCGCTCTCGTCATTCCAAGGCCGGCCGAGCTTAGCCAGGACGACACCGGCAGTGAGCCCGTGATCGCGCATGCTCTCGAGTACTTGGCGGCGCGGGGCACAATTGTCGAAGAAGTGTTCTTGTTACAACCCACATCACCGTTGCGCGGCGCAAACCATATTGATGAGGCATTCGAAGTGTTCAGACGCGAAACAGCGGCTTGTGTCATCAGTGTCTACGAACCGCGGCATAGCCCCGCAAAAGCTTACAAGGTGAACGCCGATCGCACCATCAGCGGGCTTGTCAGTGACAGCGCGCCCTATGCCCGACGGCAGGACCTGCCGCGAGCGGTGCAACCCAATGGCGCGATCTACCTTTTCAGAGCGGCGAGCTTCATGGAGCACCGGCAGATTCCCAGAGCAGCGGTCCTGCCGTTCCTGATGACGCCCACGGAATCCGTCGACATCGACACGCCTGAGGATTTTGCTTTGGCGGCGCAGCTCCTGGAGACCAGTCATGGATAAGCGGCCCGAATTTTCCATCGCCGGCAGAACGATCGGGTATGACCACGATCCGCTGGTTATTGCCGAGATCGGCATCAATCACGAAGGTTCCCTGCAGACCGCCAGGGAGATGGTGGATGCAGCCATCGCCGCCGGGGCCGAGGTGATCAAGCACCAGACGCACGTGGTCGAAGATGAGATGAGTGCCGATGCAAAAAGCGTGGTGCCCGGCAATGCCACGGTCTCGATCTATGAAATCATGGCACGTTGTGCACTGAATGAAGCTGACGAGACTGCGCTCAAAAACTACGTTGAATCAAACGGCGCGATTTTCATCAGCACGCCATTTTCCCGCGCGGCGGCTCAACGCCTGGAACGCATGAAAGTATCGGCCTACAAGATCGGCTCGGGGGAATGCAACAATTATCCCTTGATCGACCTGGTAGCCAGCTACGGCAAGCCGATCATTCTCAGCACGGGCATGAACGATATTGCCGATATCGAGATCGCCGTAAGTATTTTCAGGAAGCACGGGGTGCCTTTCTGCCTCCTGCACTGTACTAACGTATATCCGACCCCGGACGCCTTGGTGCGGCTGGGCGGGATCACCCAGCTGCAAGCAGCGTTCCCCGACGCCGTAGTGGGTCTCTCCGATCATACGATCGATAATCTCGCCTGCCTTGGAGCGGTTGCGGTGGGCGCATCCGTATTGGAACGCCATTTCACTGACCACAAGGACCGCAAGGGACCGGACATCGCCTGCTCGATGGACATCGCGGAGTGCCGCGAACTTATCCGCGAGTCCAGAAGAATGAAGGCCATGCGCGGCGGCAGCAAAGGCCGGGTAAAGGAGGAACAGGTAACGATAGATTTCGCTTATGCCAGCGTCGTCACCATTCTCCCCATAAGGCGCGGCGAACACTTCAGCGAAAAGAACCTGTGGGTGAAACGTCCCGGCACCGGCGACTTCCTCGCGAAGGATTACGACCGCTTGCTGGGCAAGACAGCCGCTGTCGATCTCGCTGCTGACGTGCAGTTGAAGTCCGGTCACGTTGCCGATGAGTAAGCGAATCCTCTTCGTAACCGGAACCCGTGCGGACTTTGGAAAACTCAAGAGCCTCATTCAACGCGTCGCCGACATGGAAGACGCCGAGGCATGCATCTTTGTCACTGGCATGCACATGTTGTCGAAATATGGCATGACATCGGTGGAAGTCGATCGGCTTGGCGTCAAGTCCACCTACAAATATATAAACCAGAATGCCAGCGATCGAATGGACATTATCCTCGCGAAGACGATCGCCGGGCTGTCTGACTATGTGGCAGAAAGCAGGCCCGATCTGATCATTGTGCATGGCGATCGCGTCGAAGCCATGGCCGGCGCGATCGTCGGCAGCCTGAATAACATTCTCGTGGGCCATATCGAGGGCGGCGAGGTATCGGGCACGATCGACGAGATCATTCGTCACGCGATTTCAAAAATGGCCCATGCTCATTTTGTCTGCAATGAATTCGCCCGGCAGCGCCTGATGCAACTCGGCGAGCAGGAGTCTTCCATTTTCATCATCGGCTCGCCTGACCTGGACATGATGAACTCGAAGACGCTGCCGAGCCTGGAACGCGCAAAACAGAAATACGACATCGACTTCGAGAACTATTCGCTCTTCATGTATCACCCGGTCACCACGGCTCTGGAAGAACTGGCGCACAACATTCGCCAGGCGCTGCAGGCCGCCGTGGATAGCGGCGATAACTTTGTCGTCGTGTACCCAAACAATGACCACGGCACCGAAATCATACTCGCGGAAATCCAGAAGCTCAGGGGGCATCCGAACTTCCGGATTTTTCCGAGCATTCGGTTCGAGTATTTCCTGACGCTGCTGAAGCATTGCCAATACGTGCTCGGAAACTCCAGCGCCGGAGTGCGCGAGGCGCCGTACTATGGCGTGCCGTCGATCAACCTGGGTACCCGACAGCTCAACCGGGCCAAGGCTGAGTCGATTTTCCATGCAGATGAAAGCGTCGCGGACATCAGGGACGCCATCGCCAAGTGCAAGCAGGGGCGTTTCGCGCCATCCAATGAATTCGGCAACGGCAACAGCGCAGAATTGTTTGCCGAGCAACTGAAGTCTGTCCGTTTCTGGCAAATCAGCAAGCAGAAAGTATTCGTTGACTCCCGGTAAGGCAGACGATGAAAACCTATTATTATTTCATCTCCTCGCCGCTCCATTTCCTGTATTCGGTGAACATGGCGATCCGGTACGCGGGTGTACGCAACGTTGCCGTCATCACATCGTTCTTGGAGAGCAATGCCCAGTTGCTTGCAAGGGTGATCCGGCGGGACGGGAAGGTTTTCTCGGATGTTGTCACGTTCGAGAACCAACCGGGAAAATCAAAGGCCAGGCAACGAAGGCAGCGCATGAAGGTGCTGCGCGCCTACATCAACAAGCACCCGGCGGAGAAGATTTTTACGGGGACCGACCGTCACGTGGAATTCCAGTATGCGATGCATTGTGCACGCCGCCAGAACCCGTCGGTCGAGGGGATTTACCTCGACGAGGGCACTCACACCTATCTCGGCAATAAGCGGATGCACCAGTTCCAGCACAAATATGGGGATGCGCTGCTGAAGAAGCTGGCATACGGATTCTGGTGGAAGAATCCCGTCATCATCGGCACGTCGGGCTGGATCGAAAAGGTCTACGCAACATTTCCGGCGCTGGTCCATCCTCTCTACAAGGAAAAGACCGTATTGCCGGTCGATGGCCGCTACTTCGATGACCCGGCTTTTGATCGCATTGCCGGGATGCTAATGGACGAGGTGCACATCGACCGGACGACGCTCTCAAGCGTGGATTTTGTCGTGCTGCTGACCCATGATTCTCATTACGAAGATGCCGAGGGGCATATTGCGAAACTGATGCAGGTGCTCAGTGCGCACTGCGCGCCTGGTCGCATTGCCATCAAGGCTCATCCGCGCTCGCGGTTGCTGGAGACTTTGAAGGCGCGCTATCCGCAGTCCGTACACCTGGACAACAGGATCGGGTTCGAGCTGCTGCTGCCGCTATTTGAAGAGCACTGCGTCTTCGTTGGCGACGTGACGTCCGCACTATTCACCATCAAATGGTTCAAACCGCATCGGCGGGTTATCGCAATCCAGGTGGAACAACCAGGAATCACGCATTTTGCCGTGCCACTGCAGCAGCTATTTGATAGCGTTAATATTCACCAGCTGACTTATCAACAGCTCGATGCGGAACTGGCCGGGATGGACGCCTCGGCAAAGGCCTGTTGACCAGGCTGGGGTCTCGCCATCCGGACTCAACCGCGCGGGCGCCAGCGCGTGTGTGCCCATAGCCGCTTCAGCCTGCTCACCAGTGGATGCCTGCGGACGCCGCGTGTGCGGCCTATGTCGCCCCAATCATCGACGCGCAATCCGTAGCCGCGGAATCGCGCCACGAGCTCATCCACCGATCCGGTGTCGAGGTCGAACTCGACCAGTTGGTCCGGACGGGTGGCCATGAACTCCCTGACCTCAGCCAAGTGAGTATCCCATTCCTGGCGCCATGTATCTGCAAGTACGTCCGTCGACGTGATGCCGCGCTGGCGCATGACGCGTCGCGCGAATTCGCCGTGGCCATGATTGAGACGTGACCTGATCCAATCTTCGCGCTTGCGCACGTTCAACAGCAGTATCGTGTCCGGATAGTCGCGCAAGATCTCACGGAAACACCGGATGGGCTCGAAGCTCTCGGATTCTGTCTGATAGATCAGGTCGGCGTAGAAGGTGTGATCCTCCATCCCGGCAAACACCTTCCGTCCCGCGCTCAAGTTCTCGCGGATCAGCAGCGCCGCGTTTCGGCTGCGGCGAAACGGACGCCTGAGCTTGTATTTTACGACTCGATGGCCGGCTCCCTGGAAAAGCCGCTCCAGGCTGCGCGTGCCGCATTTGTGGAAACCAATCTGCACCACTCTCGGCAAAGTGGCAGGACGGTCAGATTCTCGTTTCATCACCTCAGTCTCCACGAAAGCGTCCCTGGACCCGGCGGATCGCAGCGCGGATCCGGTTCGCCAGGGGATTGCCCTGGTAGCGCCCCTTGCTGGCGTGCCGGATGCGGTACACACCCGGCACGTCGACCGGCACGCCCTGGCTGCGCAGCAACCAGCGGAAGGCCCGGTCCTCGTGGGCCTTCGCCCACTTGCGCGACGGCTTCTGGTAGAAGCGCAGGCTCTCGCAATAGCCGCAGGCGCGCGCGACATCGCCGTGCGTGATCTGCAGCGGCCCCGTCGCGCGCCCCCGCTGCCATGGACTGAAGCGCGCGACGTCGATATCGACCACGCCCGGGCCGTTCATCGCGGCAAGGAGCATTTCATCGGACGGCTCCAGCAACACGGAGCGGTGCTCCTCGCGCGGGAACACCAGCACGTCGCGCCGTCCTTGCAACGCGTCGGCCAGGCCATTGAGACAACCAGCATGGAATACCACGTCGCAATCCGTGAACCAGATCCAGTCACAGCGCGTGTTGCGCGCAGCAAGGTTGCGGCCGATCGAGCGGCGGAACAGCCGGCCCTTGTCCAGCACCTGCCAGTTCCACGTGACGCCCGGGATCTGCATTGCGCCGAAGTACGCCAGCAGCGCGGCCGTGTCCTCGTCTTCCGCCGCGTAGAACACTGTCATGGTCACGTCGAGCCGGGCGGGCGGGTACAGGACCAGCGAGCTCAGCTGGTACGCAAGCAGGTGCGAGTAGCGCCAGCAGTGGCTGACGATCTCGAGGCTGAGCCGACCGGTGCGCGCAGCGCGCGCTTCCTCCGGCGGGAGAGACGCCAGGAACCAGCGCGCCGGCACCAGGCCGCTCGCCGCCAGGCGCAGGAACCACAGCTCGACCGCATCCCTGAAGGTCGGCGGTGGAATATCAGCCTCGTTCACTCTGGACCTCGTGTGTCGCGGGTCGTGCCGCGCCATGCTGCGTGTCTCTGTTCACCGGGGTCAAGCTCATGCCATAGCGCACTCACGGGGCCGGATGCTCCGCGCGGCTGCACCATGAATCGCTGGATCAGGTCGCCCAGCCTTTCCTTGCCGGCGCGCGCGATGATCGGCCGATGGCAGTGGCGTCCGGGGCTGAACGCCTGTGGAGCGAACAGCGCCTCGCGCGTGAGGTCCTCGGCCCGCAACAACAGGCGCGGCTCGCGCTGTGCATCGACGATCACCGTCCAGCTCGAGGAAATTCAGCGCGCCCTGGCCCTCGACATAGGCGATCTCACTCGCCGCGGAGTCCATGTGCAACTGGATCACCTTGCGCAGGTCACGCTCCGGGAAGTAGCGAATCCCCTCGGCGCCGAGCCACCTGTCCAGCACCAGGGCAGTGAGTCGGGCCACGGGGTAAAGCGCGACCTGGTATACACGCAGCACCGGGGCGAGCATCGCGACCATGCGCAGGGAATGCCGCGAGAAATAGGACTGCGGAATGATTTCCGCAAACACCGTGATGACGACGGTGGAGAACACGAACGCCGCGACGCCCGACAGGACGGACCCCGACAACAGGGCCAGCAGCACGTTGACGCCCACGTTGCCCCAGAGGATGGTCGCGAGGGCGAAATTGGCATCCTCGCGGATGCGCAGGATGCGGCGCGCACGCGAATCACCCTTCTTTGCCTCGACCTGCAACTCAAGCTTGCTGATAGAAAACAAGCCAAGATTCAGGCCGGAGAGCAGCGCCGATTGCGACAGGCACAGCAGGATGCCCAGCCATGTCATCAGCGTCACGACGTCACCCGTCTTTCTGCACTTCGCATGTTCATTCCTTCAACCCTTCGCAAGCTCAGGCAAACTGTCCCGCGGCGTGGCCGGACGCCCAGGCCCACTGGAAATTGTGCCCGCCGAGATGGCCGGTTACATCGACCACCTCCCCTATAAAATACAGCCCCGGATGTTCGCGGCACTCCATGGTCTTGGACGACAGCGCATCCGTGTCCACGCCGCCCAGCGTCACTTCCGCGGTCCGGTAGCCCTCGGTCCCGGCTGGCCAGACCGTCCAAGGCTTGCAGGCCGACTCCACGCGCCGGAGGTCGTCGTCGCCGAGCTGCTCCAGCGGCTTGTTTTCGAGCCAGAGCTCGCACCAGCGTTGCGCGACGCGGCGCGTCAGTAGCTCCGCAAGGAAGTTTTTCAGTTCGAGCTTCGGCCGCTGGCGGCGAACTTCGCGGATGTGCGCCGCGATGTCGAGGCCCGGGAAAAGGTCGATATACAGGGGCTGGCCGGGTTCCCAGTACGACGATGCCTGCAGGATGGCGGGCCCGCTGAGGCCGCGATGCGTGAACAGGATGTTCTCCCGGAATGCGGCGTCGCCCGCGGCGGTGATTGTGTCGAGCGCGATCCCGGCGAGGCCCTCGAGCTGCTGCAGCTTGCGCGGCTCGAACGTGACGGGCACGAGCGCCGCGCGGGTCGGCAGCACCGGGATGCCGAGCGAGCGAGCGAGATCGAAGCCGAACCCGGTCGCGCCCAGCGAGGGGATGGAATAGCCGCCGGTCGCGATGACCAGCGATTGGCACTCGATCTCGCCCTGGGGCGTGCGCAGCAGGTGGGGCAGACTGAGGCGCACGATGCTCGCGGGCGAGTGCGTGCGCACGGTCGCACCCACGGCCTCGCATTCCGCCAGCAGCAGTCGCACGATGTCTTTGGACGAGTGATCGCAGAACAGCTGGCCGAGCTTCTTCTCGTGGTACGGGATGCCGTGTTTCTCCACCAGCGCCACGAAGTCCGCCGGCGTATAGCGGCTCAGCGCCGACTTTGCGAAGTGCGGATTGGCGGAAATGAAGTTGGCCGGAGCGCAGTGCAGGTTGGTGAAGTTACAGCGCCCGCCGCCAGACATGAGGATCTTCTTGCCGACCTTGTTGGCGTGGTCCAGCACCAGCACGCTGCGGCCCCGAGCCCCCGCCATGATCGCGCACATCAGCCCGGCGGCGCCGGCGCCGATCACGACCACGTCGCAGGACTGGGTCGCCATGCCCCGTGCCGAAACTCAGCCGCTCGAGCGCAGGATGTAGAACGAATAGCCGTACACGTCGCCATACCGACGCAGCATCGACATCTCGAGTTCCGTTTCGGCAATCACGTCCCGCATGGCCTGGTCCGCGTGCTCGGCGACGATCGCCATGCGCCGCTGCAGCGGGCCATAGTAATTGGCCCACCAGGCCTCCGTGGGCAGGCGTTGCACGCCCAGCACCTCCAGGCCGGCGCCAATGGCGCGCGCCGTCTTCTCCGCCTCGCTGCCGATCTCCGGGCAGGCCTGGGTCCAGTACGCCCGGACCGGCGCCGGTGCATCCTCAGTGAACCAGCTCAGCTCCGAAATGACCGCGATCCCGCCCGGCGCGAGCAAGGGTGTCCAGGTGCGCAGCGCACGCTCGAAGCCGAGCTCATAGGCAGCCCCCTCCGACCAGAGCAGGTCGATCGAGCCGGCGGGCCAGTCCAGCGCGCCGATGTCGGCCTCGATCGCGGTGACGAGGTGCGCGAGACCCAGCGCACGCGCACGCTCCTCCAGCTCGTCCAGAAACTCGCGCGACAAGTCAACGGCGCGCACCGGCGCCTCAAACCATGCCGCCAGCAACAGCGCGCCGGCGCCCGCGCCGCAGCCGAGGTCAGCGATGCGCGGCTGGTCGGGAAGTGCCGGCAGGCTCGCCAGGATGCGCCTTGAGAATTCGTCATCCCCCGGCCCCATCCGGTCCAGGCCGCGATGCAACTTGATGAGCGCAGCGATGTGCGCATCCTGTTCAGTCATGGCGGTTACCCAGATCGAGGCACATCAAGATGGGGAGGCGGGATAGAGCGCCGCAAGGTCCTGGAAACGAACAGGCGGTCCATCATGCGCGTCAGCGGACTCAGCGATGGAACTCCCCGGCCCGCTCGGGCTGGTAGATCACTTCCTCGATGCGCACGCGCATCGTCCCGCCTCCCGGGCGGGGCCATTCGATCTCGCTGCCCTCCGACAGGCCCAGCAGGGCGCTGCCGACCGGCGCGAGGATCGAGATGGTGCTGCCGGTTCCGTCGACGTCCTTCGGATAAACCAGCGTCAGGCGAAACTCGTGATTCGATCCCGTGACGCTGAAGCGCACCGTCGAGTTCATCGTCACGACAGACGGCGGCACGTTTCTGGGATCGACGACGTCCGCCCGATCCAGCTCCGCTTCCAGCTCCGCCTTGCCGGGAAAGGCGTCCTTGGGCAAGGAACTCAGCAATGCCTCCAGGCGTTCGGCATCCAAGGTCGATATGATCAGTTCGGGCTTTGTGGACACGGCAGGACTCTCCCAAGGGCGAAGACTGAAAACAATGTTCATTCCTGGTCACGAACAGACTGAAGCAGTCGTTCATGCTTCGCAAGGGCCGCTTGCAGGCGATCGTGTGGCAATGCATGTACGGTGTGGTCGTTGATCCCGGACATCGTTTGCGCCGCCACGAGGGCGTTGACGATGGCTTCCTCGACTGCCTCGACTGCCGCGAGGAAGACCGGGCCAAGCGCATCGTTCGGCAGCATCGCCACGTTAACGCCCCAGGCCCAGGGTGGCTCGCTGGGCGAGTCGCCGCAGTTGGTGCGGCAGCAGAGGCGCATCTGTTGCGATCACGACGATGATGGAGCCACGCTCCTCGCCCTGCGGTGCGCTGCCGGGGAGCAGATCCGGAATTTCCTCGCCCACCGGCACGCCGGCGATTCGCCTCGTCCGGCGGATACCGTAATTGGACTGGACCAGGGCACCCACCATGAAGCCTCCATGCCCGCCGTCAAGCCGTCGCGACGCCGTGCCTATGCCGCTCTTGAAGCCATGCGTGATCATGCCGGTGCCGCCGCCAACGTTGCCCTCCGCGACCGCTGCGGTCCCGGCAGCATCCAGCGCGGCGAACGCATGCTCGCGCGTGACGTGAAAACCGTTGATTTCGTTCAGGTCGCCGTCATACGTCTCGGCAACGACCGGCACCGCCCAGAACACGTCGGGCTCGTCCGGCTGTTGCGCTCGCGGTAACCCTGGCGCTCGTAGCGCCTGCCTGCGATCACGTCGAACGATGATGAGCCGCTATGCGCCTCTCGACCTGGACTTGCGGGTCATGTCCGTCACCTTGTAAACGGCGCCCCACCGATCGTAAGGGGTCCACTCGCCAGCCTGGTCGCCGCGAACAGTGTTCTCGGATGCCGTCACGCTCCTGTGCAGTGACCTGACCGCGTGGAGACCGTGTCCCGAGCGACCAGTGCCACCATCGCCTCCGCGTCTCACGCGTTGGCAGCGTCAACGAAGCCTTGCACGACGCCCTCCGGCATCGCATCTTGAGACGAAGCCGGTCCTTCTTGAGCTCGAGCGCCGCTGGTGACTGCAAGTAAGGCCGCTGCAATGGACGCGATTCGCATGAATCTCCTTGCTGCCTCGTTCAGCGTCGCCCCAGCGTACGGCTTTAGCCGCGTCCGCGTGCGGGCGTCGGCTGCAAGCCGGAGTTAGAACGGACCAGTTACGCAGCATGCGGAGTGACCTCCTTGTCAAGCCGCTCGTCGAGTTCTTCCTTTGCGCGTAGCAGATCGTAGCGCGTCTGCAGATTCAGCCAGAACTGCGCTTCCATACCGAAGTACCTGCCAAGTCGCAGTGCGGTGTCCGCTGTGATTGATCGCTTGCCGTGTACAATCTCGCCAATCCGTCGCTGCGGCACACTAATTTCCTTTGCCAGGCGATACTGAGAGATTCCCATAGGCTGAAGAAATTCCTCGAGCAGTATCTCGCCCGGCGTTACTGGCGCGAAGTCTCGCTTAGCCATAATTCACCTCATCAGTGGCAATCAACGATCTCAACCTCCAGAGCATCACCGTCTTTCCAGACGAAGCAGATTCGCCGCTGATCGTTGATTCGAATGCTGTGCTGTCCAGATCTATCGCCCTTTAACCTCTCAAGCCTGTTCGATGGCGGAACCCGCAGCGTATCCAGGTTGCCGGCCGCCGCGAGGACTTCGAGCTTTCTCGCAGCCAAGCGCTGAACATCCCTAGGCAGCCACCGAGAGAACCGGCCACCAAAGATTCGCGCTGTTTCTCGACACTTGAAGGACTTGATCACGAGCGCGAATACTCGCGCGGCGCGTTAGTAACGTCAACCGGTAGTAGCGCGGTTCCGGAAGTTCTAACGCCCTGGACAACCTGCGAAGGCGGCTGGCGCGGGCCGGGCGCGTGCGCGGGCCGTGACAGGCGGCATCGTCAGGCTCATCCCGTAGTTAGGTATCTCAGGCAGCGAGGCGCGCAACCTTCAAATCTTTTCGGCGCTTCTCAGCGTGCCACAAATCGAATTGCGTCTGCTGATTCAACCAGCTCTCTGCGCTGGTTCCGAAGGCCATCGACAGACGCACTGCCATCTCCGGGCTGATCCCCGCACGGCCATTCAAAATCGCCGACAAGGTCTTACGACTCACACCAAGAGCGGCCGCAGCGTCCGTGACCGTCAGCTCCAGAGGCTCAAGACAGAGGGACCGGATAATTTCGCCAGGATGTGGGGGATTGTGCATCTTCATATAACGGCCCTAATGGTAGTCCTCGTAATCCACTTCATCGGCATCCGTCCCTACGAAGCCAAAGGTCACCCGCCAATCGCCACTGACTTCCACAGCCCAGCGACCTTTCAGATCTCCCTTCAGCGGATGCAGTTTCAAACCAGACAGCGCCATGTCGCCGGGGCCGGTAGCCGCATTGAGAGTAGCCAGTATCAGCTTCAAGCGGACTGCATGCGCCGGTCGAATTCCCGACCGAGAACCCGTGGCAAAGAATTTCGCCAATCCTTTGTAACGGCATCTCAGTATCATGGAATAAAGCGTAACCTATAACGTTACGCTAGACAAGATACATAACGACCAAGCTCAGCCGCGAGCCGGCTGCCGCGTCGAGTTAGATTTTCCTTCTATCACGTCTCGTCAAGCTACCGGGTTTAAGCCGTTGTTCCGATCTCATTACATGGAGTATCAAGACGCGTTCACCATCGTACCGATAGAACACTCGGCACGGCGGCTCGACGATCTGGCGGTATCGCGACCCCTTCAGCTCCGATGGCCGGCTGCCGCTTTTCGGGTGGGCTTCGAGCTGCTCCACATGGCGAAAGACTCGCTCAACCAATCGCGCTGCCGCCGCCGGATCTTCGACGGCGATGTAATCAGCAATGGCATCCAAATCACTGAGCGCAGGCTCAGTCCAGACTATCTCAGCCATCGCCCCATTCGGGCCTTGGCATCGGCGTGGCTGACGATCCTTCCCTCCGCCACCGCCATCTCGCCTCGAGCGATTCCCTCAAGCACAGCCATCCGTCGTTGCAGGAGCTCAAAGCTTTCCACGTCAAGCAGATAGGCGCTGGGCAGGCCGTGCTGCGTGATCAAGATAGGCTCCCTGTCCCGCTCCAACTCAGCAAGGATCTCGGTGGCCTGCCGTTTAAGAGTAGTGACTAATTCAGTGCGCATGAAGTGATACTAAAGTGGCACTCGTCAGCGCGCAAGTCCCGCCCGCGAATCTAACGACCAGAATCAGCCGCGCAGTTCACTGCGGCGGCTGCGTTCATTTGTTAGAAGCCGACTGCTCAAGACGTTCGGCCAACCAAACCTTGATGATCGACTGGCGCGTCACGCCCAAGCGACTGGCCTCCTTGTCGAGGGACTCAATCATCCAAGTCGGGAAGTCGACATTCACTCTCTTTTGGACCTGCAAGGGCCGGCGCGCCTTAGATAGATCCAGGGCGTTGGTAATGTTCTTGCCGCTGTCGAAGTCGGCATCAAATTTCTTAGCTTTCATAGATCGCCACCTCTTCGGAGCGAGCACGGCGCACAGAGATAATTCGGATGTTCTCGCTGCGGTACGTGACGACGGCGGACCAATGCTTCCTGTCGATACGCCCAATCACCAGAAACCGCGGTTCATCAACCGTTACAGCCGGGATCTCGATCAAGTCCGGGTCGTTCCAGATCGCCTGCGCTTGGACGAAGTTGATCCCGTGCTTTTCGTGGTTCGCACGACTTTTAGCCTCGTCAAACTCAAACGCCAGTATGGTATAAAAACTATACCATTACTGCTCCGGTCGCAACTGCCAGGTAGGGGCTGCCTTGGCGGCTTCTAACGTAGAGCTAACCGGCGCCGGCGAAGCCGGCGTCAGTGTTGAACGCATTGTTCGGTCGCGATACGGCGAGGGTCACGCGGCGACGTCACGCAAGATTTCGGGATGACGTTCGGCAATCTTGAGGAGCGTCTGGGCCGCTCCAGACGGCTTGCGACGCCCTTGCTCCCATTGCTCAAGCGTACGTTTTGACACGCCAAGCACCGTTGCGAACTCCGCCTGAGACAAACCACTATTCAAGCGCGCCTTAACTATGTGCGAAGCCGGCTCAACAGCGGTCCGCTTACCTCCCCCTGCCTTGATCTCGCGAACTCCATCAAGGACCTCCTGCCATACGTCGCGTTCGGCTTCCAACTTCGCCAACGCCGCTCCAGTAAGTTTCTTAGCCATCTCGGAAAGCCTCTACCAATTTGCGAAGTACGTGACCAGGAATGTTTGATTCTCTCCCTTTGGAGTAAATGGTCAACATCCAGAATTCCATAGGCTCGTACTACACGTAATAGATCACCCTCAGTCCACCGCGCTTGCCCATACCAAGACGCGCCCATCGAAGTTTCCGCACTCCGCCGGACCCAGGCACCAGCTGGCCTGCTTCGGGCTTCAGCAACAGAAACTGCTGAAGCTCACCGTACTCGTCATCGTCCAGATATGCGGGACACACCCGGGCAAATATGGACGATTCGATGAACGTAGCCATCAGGTTGGACTATACGCCAATGGCGTACTCAAGGCAACCAGCGCGTCGGTGCTTAGTCAGCGACCGAACGTCCAAGTTCAGCGGAACCGCGCAGCGGTTTCCGCTGAAACGCGAAGTTAGGGCTGGGTTGTATGGGCCGGAGTGGCATGCAACTCGACGCCAAGTGCTCTCACAAGCTTAAGCACGGTGTCATACCGCGGCTTGGCGCCAGGCGCGAGCGCCTTGTACAGGCTTTCACGGCCCAATCCCACGTCCTTGGCGAGTTTGGTCATTCCACGCGCCTTGGCGACGTCTGCAATCGCTTGGAGAAGCACGTCTGGGTTCTCGTCTTCCAGGGCGGCATTGATGTACTCGGCGATCACGGCATCGTCGTCGAGGTAGTCGGCAGCGTCAAAGCGAGCAAGGTTCTTCATGGTCAATCCTCCAGCCGCTTGAGAAGGGCTTTCGCAAGCTTGATGTCTTTGGCTTGCGTCGATTTGTCTCCACCGCAAATTAGGATGTAGACGATCTCGCCTCTACGGGCGAAGTACACGCGATAGCCGGGTCCAATGTGAACTCGCATCTCCGAGACGCCATCACCGACGGGCTCGCAGTCTCCAAAGTTGCCAGCTTCGGCGGATCGGATACGCGCTGCGACGCGCGCTTTGCCCTTGGGATCTCGTAGCGCCTTCAGCCATGCATCAAACTCGGCTGTTCGTAGGAAGGCGTTCATGGCACGACTGTATCCGTTCGGATACAGTCTGTCAATCGGTGTGGATTCCGCCGAACGAGGCCTAACGACCGCGCTCAGCCGCGAGCCGGCCTGGCGCGCGGATTGCGCTGGCAGGCCGCGTGACAGGCCGGCTCGTCGGCTGCAGCGCTGAGTTAGGTTGGTCTCGAGTCCGCAGTTGACTCATCCAGCCTTAAGCTCCTCTCGCAGTACGCGACGCAAAGTAGCCTCGTCCACAGGTCCCGATATCGCTGCCTCGCGAAGCGTCCGGTTGATAAGGGTCTGATATCCGATACCTTCCGCCTCTGCCTTGGCGCGGAAAGTCACCAGAAGATCATTGTCGAGCATGATCGTGATCCTGGTCTTGCCCTTGGCCTCGGACTGTAGCTTCGCAAGATGAGGCACATCTTTGGCTCGCTTGGCTTTCGAGAAATCGTATTCTTTACGCATAGAACTTGGCCTCCTTTCGCGTGGCCTTGCGTGCCGAGATCAGGCGAATGCGATCCTCTCGGCGTAAGGTGTAAACCACCGTCAGCAGGCGCGCTTTGGCGCTCATGCCGATCACTATCCATCGGGACTCGCCTTCAGACGATGCATCTTCCTGCGCCAGGCCTTGCGGATCGAGGAGAGTCGTCGAAGCCTCCTCGAAGCTAACCCCGTGTTTCCTGAAGTTTACAGCCGCCTTGACTGGATCCCACTCGATTTCCATATGCATTGAGTATGCATATCATTAACAGCGCGTGCAAGAGGCCGGCCATAGCAGTGCCCTTACCAGACCGACCTAACTCAAAGTGGGTGTGCTAATTGACGTGAAGAATAGCGGCGAAAACGCCGGATAGTCCCGGTGTGCACGGCCTGACTCCCCTGCTTTCCTTGGGCTTGGAAACCCCCATACCACAGAAATTTGGGCTGGTGTTATGCCGCAGCCGCGCCTGCTGGATGTCGTTCGCGATCGGATCCGGGTCAGGCATTACAGTTACCGGACCGAGACGGTTTACCTGGGCTGGATCCGGCGTTTCGTGCGCTTCCACAAGGGCCTCCATCCCCGTGAGCTAGGCGGCCCGGAGGTTGAGCAGTTCCTGAGTCATCTGGCGCTGGACCGGCACGTGTCAGCCTCGACGCAGAACCAGGCCCTGTCGGCGATCCTGTTTCTCTACAAGGAGGCCCTTGAAATCCAGCTGCCCTGGCTGGACAACGTGGTGCGGGCGAAGCGGCCGGCCCGTGTGCCGGTGGTGATGTCGCGCGACGAGGTGCGACGGGTGCTGGCGCAGCTCGATGGACCGTACTGGCTGGCAGCGAGCCTGCTGTATGGCGCCGGGCTCCCGGTGTCGGAGTGTGTGCGGTTGCGGGTGAAGGACCTGGACTTCGACTATCGCCAGGTCACGGTGCGGGACGGGAAGGGCGCGAAAGACCGATGCACGATCCTGCCGGATTCGACCATGGAGGCGCTGCGCCGGCAGCTGGAGCGCGTCCGCCTGTTGTTCGAGTCCGACCGCGCGGCCAGCCGGCCGGGAGTTTCGCTGCCGCCGGCGCTGGAGAGGAAATATCCATCGGCGCCGTTCGAGTGGCCTTGGCAGTTTGTGTTTCCCGCGCGGGGCCTGTGCAAGAGCCCGTATACGGGAAAGATCGTTCGATATCACATCTTGCCGGACTCGCTGCAGCGTGCCGTGAAGCGGGCGGTGCACATGGCGGGGATCGCGAAGCCGGCTTCCTGCCACACTTTCCGCCATTCTTTCGCGAAGCACTTGCTGGAGGACGGCTATGACATCCGCACGGTGCAGGAGCTTCTGGGGCACGCCGACGTGTCGTCGACGATGATCTACACGCACGTCATCAAGCGCGGCGGCCGCGGCGTGAAGAGCCCGATGGATTGAGCGCGCAGTCGCGGCGCGCCTCAATCCTCGACCGCATAAATCCGCCATGCGTCTGGCACGCCTTTCAATTCAGCCTCGCCGCGGTCGGCGAACGCGAATCCGGATCCGCCGGCGAGGTCCCGCACGGTGGAGGACACGACAATTTCACCGGGCGCGGCCTCCGCCATGATCCGCGCTGCGATATGCACTGCCATGCCGACGACGCGGCCGCCCTCGAGTTCGCACTCTCCCGTGTGGATACCCGTGCGGATCTCGATGCCGAGCGAGGCCGTCGCCGCCCGCGCTGCCCTTGCGGCCTCGATCGCGTAGGCCGGAGATTCGAAACGCACGAAGAAGCCGTCACCGGCATTATCGACCTCGGTGCCGTTGAAGCGGGAGATTTCGCGCCGCATTTTCAGCCGATGCTCCTCGAGCAGGGCGCGCCAGGCGGAGTCGCCGAGGCGCTGGGCGTGGCCGGTGGAGTCGACGATATCGCTGAACAGCAGGGTGGCGAGCACGCGCCGCGACGGCTTGCGTTGCCTGGCCTGGCGCTTGCTGGCGTCGATCCGGGTAATGGACGCCGCGGCACGCGCCACGACCTGGCCGTCGGCATTGCGCACGGTCACATCGGCCATGTACAGCGGGGGGGCGGGTTCGCTGATGATCACTTCGGCGCGCAGCCTGCGCCCGTCGGCCGGCACGAAGCGCAGGAAGTGCGTGGAGCTGCCGAGAAACGTCACGGTGCTGCCGGGCTTGTGCAGGCTGACGATGCCGGAAAATACCGCCAGGTCGGCGAGCGCGGCGATCGCCTGCGGGGAGACATTGGGCCCGAAGGCGCAGAACCACTCGCTCGCGGGAATGGAGATGACCGCGCGGTGCTCCTCCGCCTCATCGAGCTGGACGCCGTAGAGCGAGGCGATCGGCATGGTGATCCGGCCGTCCCTGAACATGCTCATCATGGACCGGCCGTCTTCGCGCTCCATCAGGTCGGCGATCGGGCTGATGGGGTAGCTGCGCAGGTACGGGTCGGGTGTGTCGTAGACCGGTTCCTCGATCGGCTGCATGACCTCCGGCGCCGGCGGCGGCGGCGGGTTCATGCGCATCACTGCGGAATGCAGGGAGCCCTGGGCGATGTGCCGGCCCTCGGAGTCCTCGACCTGCACGACGGCGAACACGAACAGGTTGCTGCTGTTCACCACTCGCGCGCGGCACAGCAGATTGCCCCGGCCGGGCCAGGCGGGCCGGAAGGGGTCGAAGTTGAAGCGCAGCGGGACGATGTCGAAACCGGCGGGCAGCGCGGTGTGGCAGGCGCCTTCCAGCGCGGTGATCATCGGCGCGCAGATTTCGAGCTGGCCGTTACCCGCGATGCTGGCGTCGCTGGCCGGCATGGCCAGCGTCACGGTGCCCGCGGCGACATGGGTGGTGCGACAGCCGAATAACCTGCCCATCGGGGTGGAGGGCAGCACGCCCCGGCTGTAGGCCCGACAGCGCTCGATGCCCGACAGCGAGCCGACCCAGTGGGGTGGGGTCCTGCCGCGTACAGGCTCGTCTGGAATCATGCTGGCGTCTCTATCCTGGCGCTTCGGCTACAGGATAGTACGCCCGATCACTGCCCGGCAGACTTCTTGATCTTCTGCAGCAGCGCGACCTGGGCGGAGATCTGCGCCAGCTCCGCCTGCGCGGTGGCAATGTCCACGGCGCTCTCGCGATTCTCGAGCAGGTCCTGCGCGCGCTGGCGCGCCTGCTCCACTGCAGCCTCGTCAAGGTCGTGCGCGCGCAGCGCGGCATCGGCGAGCACGGTAATCGCCTTGGGCTGGATCTCGATCATCCCCCCGGAGACGTAGAAGAACAGTTCTTCGCCCTCCGGGGTCTGCACGCGCACGCCGCCCGGCTTCAGGCCGGTCAGCAGCGGTGCGTGGTTGGGCGCAATGCCGATCTCGCCAAGCTGCGCCGGCGCATAGACCATCGCGGCGGGGCCGGAGAAGATTTCGCCCTCGGCGCTGACGATGTCGACGTGAATCGTGCTCATCTGTTTTGCCTACTGCAGCTTCTTGGCCTTCTCGACGGCCTCGTCGATGGTGCCGACCATGTAGAAGGCCTGCTCCGGGATCGAGTCGTACTCGCCATCCACGATGCCGCGGAAGCCCTTGATGGTGTCCTTGAGCGACACGTATTTGCCGGGGGAGCCGGTGAACGCCTCGGCGACGAAGAACGGCTGCGACAGGAAGCGCTGCACCTTGCGGGCGCGGGTCACGACCTGCTTGTCGTCTTCCGACAGCTCGTCCATGCCGAGAATCGCGATGATGTCCTGCAGCTCCTTGTAGCGCTGCAGAGTCGCCTGCACGGCACGCGCGCAGTGATGGTGTCCTTGAGCGATACGTACTTGCCGGGCGAGCCGGTGAACGCCTCGGCGACGAAGAACGGCTGCGACAGGAAGCGCTGCACCTTGCGGGCGCGGGTCACGACCTGCTTGTCGTCTTCCGACAACTCGTCCATGCCGAGAATCGCGATGATGTCCTGCAGCTCCTTGTAGCGCTGCAGGGTCGCCTGCACGGCACGCGCGCAGTCGTAGTGCTCCTGGCCGATGACGTTCGGGTCGAGCAGACGCGAGGTCGAATCAAGCGGGTCCACCGCCGGGTAGATGCCGAGCTCCGCGATCTGGCGCGACAGCACCAGCGTGGCGTCCAGGTGGGCGAAGGTCGTGGCCGGCGACGGGTCGGTGAGGTCGTCGGCCGGAACGTACACGGCCTGGAACGAGGTGATCGAACCGGTCTTGGTGGAGGTGATGCGCTCCTGCAGCATGCCCATTTCCGCGGCCAGCGTCGGCTGGTAGCCCACGGCGGACGGCATGCGGCCGAGCAGCGCGGACACCTCGGTGCCGGCCAGCGTGTAGCGGTAAATGTTGTCGATGAACATCAGCACGTCGCGGCCTTCGTCGCGGAAATTCTCCGCGATGGTCAGGCCGGTCAGCGCGACGCGCAGGCGGTTGCCCGGCGGCTCGTTCATCTGGCCGTATACCAGCGCCACCTTGTCGAGGACGTTGGAGTCCTTCATCTCGTGGTAGAAGTCGTTGCCCTCGCGGGTGCGCTCGCCGACGCCGGCGAATACCGAGTAGCCGGCGTGCTCGATGGCGATGTTGCGGATCAGCTCCATCAGCGTCACGGTCTTGCCCACACCGGCGCCGCCGAACAGGCCAATCTTGCCGCCTTTGGCGATCGGCATGATCAGGTCGATGACCTTGATGCCGGTTTCCAGCACTTCGACCGCAGGCGCCTGGTCCTCGTAGGACGGCGGCTGACGATGAATCGGCATGAAGACGTCCGCAGCAACCGGACCGGCCTCGTCAATCGGCTCGCCGAGCACATCCATGATGCGGCCGAGCGTCGCCTTGCCGACCGGGACCTTGATCGGCTCGCCAGTGCCCTTGACGCTGATGCCGCGCGTGAGACCTTCGCTGGCTCCCATCGCGATGCAGCGGACCACCCCGTCGCCCAGCTGCTGCTGGACCTCGAGGGTCAGGCCGGTTTCGTCGACCTTCAGCGCTTCGTAGACCTTCGGCAGGTTGTCACGCGGGAACTTCACGTCCACCACGGCGCCGATGATCTGAACGATGTTGCCAGTGCTCATGGATCAGTTTCCTCTGTCTCGATTCTGCTGGGGCGCCGTCACACGGCCGCCGCGCCGCCGACGATTTCGGCGAGTTCCTGGGTAATCGCCGCCTGGCGCGCCTTGTTGTAGGCAAGCTGCAGGCCGTCGATCAGTTTGCCGGCGTTATCGGTAGCGCTCTTCATCGCGACCATGCGGGCCGCCATCTCGCACGCCACGTTCTCGACCGCGCCGCGGTAGACCTGCGACTCTATGTAGCGCGCGAGCACGCCCTCGATCAGCTCCGTCGAGCTGGGCTCGTAAATGTAATCCCAATGCTTCTGCAGCTGGTCGGCATCCTCGGCCTGCGCCGGCAGCAGCGTAATGACCTCGGGCTTCTGGCTCATCGTGTTGACGAATACGTTGTGCACCAGGAACACGCGGTCCAGTGTGCCCTCGCTGTAGCCGTTCAGCATCACCTGGATCGCACCGACCAGGTCACCGACGCGCGGCACGTCACCGAGGTCCTGCAGGCTGGCGACGATGGTGACGTCCAGCCGGCGAAAGAACTGCGCCGCCTTGCGGCCGATGAGGCAAAGCTCGACCTCGACGCCCTTGTCACGCCATTCGCGCAGCTCCCGCAGGACCTTGCGGAACATGTTGGCATTGAGGCCGCCGCACAATCCGCGGTCGGTGGACACGACGATGTAGCCGACGCGCCGGGCCTCGCGCTCCAGCATGAACGGATGCCGATAGTCGGGCCGCGCGTGCATCAGGTGACCAATCACCTTGCGGATGTGCTCGGCGTAGGGGCGCGAGGCCGCCATCCGGTCCTGGGCCTTCCGCATCTTCGCAGCGGCAACCATCTCCATGGCCTTGGTGATCTTGGCCGTGTTGCGGATGCTCTTGATCTGCGTGCGAATTTCTTTGGCGTTGGCCATGCCGGGCTCCGTCCTACCAGGTGCCGGTCGATACGAAGTCGCCGACGCCCTTCTTCAGCTCCGCGGTGATCTCGTCGTTCAGATCGCCGGTCTCGTTGATCCTCTTCATCAGCTCGGAATGCGCCGAATCCATGTGCGCATGCAATGCCTTCTCGAAGGCGCCGACCTTGCTGATCTCGACCTTGTCGATGAATCCTTCGTTGACGGCGAACAGCGAGACGGCCATCTGCGCCACGGACATCGGCGAGTACTGCAGCTGCTTGAGCAGCTCGGTGACGCGCTGGCCACGGTCGAGCTGCCTGCGGGTTGCCTCGTCGAGGTCGGAGGCGAACTGCGCGAAGGCGGCCAGTTCGCGGTATTGCGCCAGCGCCAGGCGGATACCACCGCCGAGCTTCTTGATGATCTTGGTCTGCGCGGCGCCGCCGACGCGCGACACCGACAGGCCGGCGTTGATGGCGGGCCGGATGCCGGCGTTGAACAGGTCGGACTCGAGGTAGATCTGGCCGTCGGTGATCGAGATCACGTTGGTCGGCACGAACGCGGACACGTCGCCCGCCTGGGTCTCGATGATCGGCAGCGCGGTCAGCGAGCCGGTCTTGCCCTTCACCTTGCCGCCGGTGGCCTGCTCGACGAACTCGACGTTGACCCGCGCGGCGCGCTCCAGCAGCCGCGAATGCAGGTAGAACACGTCGCCCGGATAGGCTTCGCGACCCGGCGGGCGGCGCAGCAGCAACGAGACCTGGCGGTACGCCCAGGCCTGCTTGGTCAAGTCGTCATAAATGATGAGTGCGTCTTCGCCCTTGTCGCGGAAATACTCGCCCATGGCGCAACCGGAGTACGGCGCGATGTACTGCAGCGCGGCGGATTCGGCGGCCGGCGAGGCGACCACGATCGTGTGATCCATGGCGCCGAACTCTTCGAGCTTGCGGACCACTTCGGCGATCGATGACTGCTTCTGGCCAATGGCGACGTAGATGCACTTCACGCCCGTGCCGCGCTGGTTGATGATGGCGTCGATCGCCACGGCGGTCTTGCCGGTCTGGCGGTCGCCGATGATCAGCTCGCGCTGGCCGCGGCCGACCGGGACCATGGCGTCGATGGCCTTCAGGCCGGTCTGCACCGGCTGGTCGACGGACTTGCGCCAGATCACGCCCGGCGCGACTTTCTCGATCGGCGAGCTGAACTCCGTCTTGATCGGGCCCTTGCCGTCGATCGGCTGGCCGAGCGGATTGACGACCCGGCCCAGCATCGCCTCGCCGACCGGCACCTCGAGAATGCGACCCGTGGTCTTCACGGTGTCGCCCTCGGAAATGTGCAGGTAGTCGCCCAGCACCACCGCGCCGACCGAGTCCTGCTCGAGGTTCAGCGCGAGGCCGAAGGTGTTGCCCGGGAACTCCAGCATTTCGCCGTAGGCGGCGTTGGCCAACCCGTGGATGCGCACGATGCCGTCCGTCACCGAGACCACCGTGCCGATATTGCTGGCGACGTTGGTGGACTCGAACTTGAGGATCTTCTCTTTGATCAGGTCGCTGATTTCAGATGCCTTGATGGACATTTTCCAGAATCCTTTAGTGCGTGACGGCGCCGGCGAGCCTTTCCAGGCGGCCGACCAGTGAACCATCGATGACCAGGTCGCCGGCGCGGATGATCGCGCCGCCGAGCAATTTGGGGTCGGTTTCGCAGTGCAGGCGCACGTCGCGGCCGAGGCGTTTCCTGAGCGAGGCAGCAAAGCTGTCGCGTTGCGCGGCGTCGAGCTCCACCGCCGACGTCAGCTGCACGTCCACGACGTTTTCGGCCTCGGCCCGCAAGAGCTCGTACTCCGCGGCGATCTCCGGCAGCCAGCCGATACGGCCGTTCTCCGCGAGCAGCCTGAGGAAGTTAGCGCCGTTGGCGCCGGCCGCATCGCCACCCAGCTCGATGAACAGCCCGGCCAGCGCGTCACGCGTCACGGCGGGGTTGCCGATCAGCGCCTGCACGCGCTTGTCCGAGGCCGCCACGCTGCCTCGTTCGAGAAACTCCGACCAGCCCGAAAAGTCGTTATCTTCCCTGGCGATCTCGAACACCGCTCTTGCGTAGGGCCGGGCGACCGTCGTTTTCTCTGCCATGATTCAGGCTCTCCGCACGCGGGGCTAAAGCGTCGCCGCCAGCCGGTCGAGCAGCTCGCGGTGCGAACCGGCGTCGATCTCCCGCTCGAGAAGCTGGCGCGCGCCGGACAACGCGATCGCCGCGACGTCGCCCCGCAGCGCTTCACGCGCCCGGTTGATCTCGAGCTCGAGCTCCGCCCGGCTCTGGGCCATCAGGCGCTCGCCCGCGGCCACGGCGTCATCCTTCGCCGCTTCGACCAGCTCCGCGCCGCGGCGCTCGGCCTGCTCGATGATCTGCGCCGCCTGCTGGCGTGCCTCGCGCAGCCGCTGCGCGACCTGGGCGTCGGCGGTCTCGAGCGCCTTCTGTCCGCGCTCGGCGGCCGCGAGGCCATCGGCGATGCGCGAGCGCCGCTCGTCGAGCGCCTTCACGATTGGCGGCCAGACGAACTTCATGGTGAACAGGATGAAGACCAGGAAGGTCCCCATCTGTCCAAACAGTGTCATGTTAATGCCCACGATTCCGACTCCCGATCAGCGAGTGAGGTGCTGCGGGGAACGCACAGCGTCCCCTTAGCTGAGCGCGGCGAGCAGCGGGTTCGCGAACATCAGCAACGCGGAGAACGCGACACCGATAATCGGGATGGCGTCCAGCAGGCCGGCGACGATGAACATGCGGATCTGCAGCATGTTGGCCAT
>Ga0209498_1000155_pt1 | contig 40002 bp, 31 predicted proteins | sample WalLakDeSediment_FD_184131 | JGI IMG/M metagenome (GOLD analysis project Ga0209498, IMG submission 184131) | Lake sediment microbial communities from Walker lake, Nevada to study Microbial Dark Matter (Phase II) - Walker Lake 11/02/13 Deep... | ecosystem: Environmental > Aquatic > Freshwater >... | reverse complement strand
TCAAGGTCGGTAAGAGGTTTGGTAAGCAGCATTTCGATGGTGCCCGACTTGATCTCGTCGGCAAAGAAGCGCATGGTAATGGCCGGGATCAGAAAAAGGAATACAAAGGGGCCCATGACAAAAAGGCCATCGAGGTTGGCATAGCCCGCCTGCAAAATATTGTAATCAGTAGGGAAAACCCACAGAATAAGACTGACCACCAGGAGAAAGACCGCAATGACAATATAGCCGATCAGGCTGTTGAAGAAATTGTTGATCTCTTTCTTAAAAAGTGTAAGCATATGGATTTATTGGTCAGTATGGAAATCGATGGAAACCGTATCGTTGAGGCGCAAGCCCAGCAGCCCCGATGCTTTGCCCCGATTCATGGCAATTTCGAGAAAGCCTGTAGAGCCAAAGAGGGCCAGCTTTTCACCCTCCACCACGTCGGCATACGATCGCGAAAGGCGGCCGATGCCATCCTCGAAAGAGCGGAAATTAATGGAGAAAGACCTGCCCTTGGCAGCATTTCTGAAAGTGGGTTGGTCGATGTTCACAAACACGTTTTCGTATTCGTCAATAAAGATAACCTTGCCGATGATCTGGTCGGGGTGCACCACTGGCCTGAACAAAATGCGTTCATTGAGTCTGGGATGCTCTGGGCCCAGATCGCTCAGCGCCTTACCTGCGGCAATCATTGAGGCAGCCCGGGCAAACACATCGCGCGTAGAAAAGGTAAAATAGTCGCTGTCTTGTAAAATATCAATTTCCACCACCTCTTGGGGGCTCTGATCAAAAAGAAGCGAGAAAATACCATTGTCGGCCCCGATAAAGTAATGGCCCTGATGTTTCACGGCAATATGCGGGGATTCGAGCCCTCCTTCGGTATTGATGCCCACCAGGTGGATACTGCCCTCAGGGAAGTGCGGATAAGCATTGCGCAGCACAAAACTGGCATGCATTATATTAAAACACGGAATCTGGTGAGTAATATCTACAATGTTCACCCCCGGTATCAGCTTTAGCAGCGTACCTTTTACTGCTCCGGCATAGTGGCTTCCAAGGCCCCAGTCGCTCGTAAGGGTGACAATAGTCATTAATGGTTATTTTTTGTTGAAAAAAATCGCGTTTTAAAAAGAGGCAAAATTAATCCCTCTGCCGGAAAATTGCCAAATTTATTGTTATTTTGCAGCATCAAAAATACAGAAATAATATCAGCCTGCTATTTTTTAAACCGGGCTTTTTCGAAAATTATTTTCTAAGAAAAAGAGATAGGACGCCTGATATGGGTGAAAAAACACTAAAACTGGAAGGCATACATCCTCCCGACATTTTCGGGCTTCGTGAAGAGAAGCTGCAATTACTCCGCAATATTTTCCCGAAACTCAAGCTGATAGCACGCGGCGAAGACCTTAAGATCATTGGCGACGATCATGAGATCGGCTATTTCGAGGACAAATTCAGCCTTATGGTCAACCATTACGATCGCTACAGCAAGCTCACCGAAGAGAATATCCTGGAAGTAATGGCCCATGACGACGGGCTTATCAGGGAAACCCCGGGCGAAAAAGGCGAAGGCGAGTTGATCCTTTACGGAAAAAACGGCATGCTTATAAAGGCCCGCACGCCCAACCAGAAACGTATGGTTGAAAGCTTTAAAAGGCACGACATGCTTTTTGCCATTGGCCCGGCCGGTACCGGAAAAACATACACTGCCGTGGCACTTGCTGTTCGCGCACTCAAAAACAAGGAGGTGAGACGCATTATTCTTGCCCGCCCGGCCGTAGAGGCAGGCGAAAATCTGGGCTTCTTGCCGGGCGACCTTAAGGACAAGCTCGACCCCTACTTGCGACCTCTTTACGACGCTTTGAACGATATGATTCCACCGGCAAAGCTGGCCGCCTACCTCGAAGACGGCACCATCGAAATTGCCCCACTGGCTTTTATGCGCGGACGCACCCTCGACAATGCCTTTGCCATTCTTGATGAAGCCCAGAATGCCACCGACAGCCAGCTTAAAATGTTCCTCACCCGCATGGGAAAATCAGCCAAATTCATTATCACCGGCGACATTACCCAGATCGACCTGCCCCGCAACCAGGTGTCGGGCCTTATTACCGCCACCAAAGTACTGAACAAGGTGCAGGGCATCGATTTTATTTTCCTTAACGAGAAGGACGTGGTGCGCCACCCGCTGGTAACCAAAATTATTGATGCCTATGAGCGGACTGCTCCAGGCACAAAAAATGAAAAGGAAAAAAACAACGAATCAACCCAAACCCCTTTAAGTAAATGAAAGCAGTAACCCAGACCAGTTTTAACTTTCCCAAACAGACCAGCTTTTACAAAGGAAAAGTGCGCGATGTTTACACCATCGATAACAGACTTATGCTGATGGTGGTGAGCGACCGCATTTCGGCCTTCGATGTGGTGTTGCCACAGGGCATTCCTTATAAAGGCCAGGTACTCAACCAAATCGCAGCCAAGTTTCTTGATGCCACTGCCGATATTGTGCCCAACTGGAAAATTGCCACTCCCGACCCAATGGTAACGGCAGGCATTTTCTGCGAGCCCTTCAAGGTAGAGATGGTCATTCGCGGATACCTGTCGGGACACGCCTGGCGCGAATACAAAAAAGGCAAGCGCAGCATTTGCGGGGTGCCCATGCCTGATGGGATGAAAGAAAACGACCGTTTCCCAAAACCCATCATCACCCCCACTACCAAGGCGCTGGTGGGCCACGACGAGGATATTTCGCGCGAAGAGATCATTTCGAGCGGACTGGTCAGCCCCGGGGATTACGGCAAACTGGAAGAATACACCCAGGCTCTGTTTGAGCGTGGCACCGAAATGGCATCCAGTATGGGCCTTATTTTGGTAGACACCAAATACGAGTTTGGCAAAGCCGACGGACGCATTTACCTGATCGACGAGATTCATACGCCCGACTCATCGAGGTATTTTTACCAGGAAGGCTATCAGGAAAGGCAAGACGCCAATCAGCCACAGAAACAGCTATCGAAGGAGTTTGTGCGTGAATGGCTCATGGAACAAGGCTTCAGCGGTCAGGATGGGCAGCAGGCGCCACAGATGAATGAAGAAATAGTTACCCGGGTTTCTGATCGTTACATCGAACTGTTTGAAAAAATCGCAGGCGAGAAATTTATCAGGACACCAGCCGAAAACGTGCTGAAGCGCATTGAAGATAATTGTATGGCTTTTCTGAAAAACCAGCAATAATCCTTGCCAAATTTTTTTTATAAACGGGAGGAAACACCCCAGAACGGTGGTTTTTTCCCGTTTCTTATAACCCTTTGCAGAAAGCTTCGTACAAGCAAAGGAATGCCAAACAGGAAATATGCTGACACCGTGGTTTTCTTCCGGGTAAAAAGCCCTGCTGAAAACAGGTGTTTTATGCCATTTCTTAGCAAACAAAACGGATTTGCACTGCTATTGCTCCTTTTATATTTGCAATATTATTGTGGTTCAGCCATTTGACCGATGATAAGAAAAATGAAACACCTATACTCGCTGCTGCCCCTTGTTTTGACTTTGCTCTTTTCGCAGGCATTACTGGCAAACCAGCCATCTCCTTGCCAGATATCGGTTACCGGTGGCCAGACCAGCATATGCCTGGGTCAGCCAATGGTGCTTATCGGGCAGACAAACCTTGATCAAGAAGAGATTGCCCGCCAGCTCTGGGAAACCAATGGCCGGCTGCTTTCTGACAATGATAATAGCTTTGCAAGGCTCGACACCAGCACTCCCGGAAGCTTTGAAGTGACCTTCAGTGTGTGGAATGAACAGGGACAGGAAAGCACCTGTGCCATCATTATTAATGTGTCAGGACAGCCGGAATTTGAAATTGTGGAAAACTTTGGGGTTTTTCAGCGGATTTTGTTCAAAAAACCCATGCCTCGTCTCCGCATTTTATCGGCGGAAAATCATACCTTTCAATGGTTTTTTAACGACAATGAGATTGACGCAGCCAGAGGGGCAGTTTTCAAGCCCACAGCAGCCGGAAAATACAACGTAAAGGTCACCAGCCAACAAGGTTGTTCGACCTTTACAAAAGATATTATTATTGACTGAAGTCTTTTACGAAATATAATCGCGAAGCAATGAAAAGCCTTATTCGCCTCGGCCGCAAAGCCATTCTTCCCCGGAAGGGATTAATTGCATTTTTATACCTCCTGCTCGGTGCCGGTGCCTTGGTGGCACAGCCCATTACGGTTGTGATCCAAACGCCCGATGGAGCCCGGGAGGTTTGCCAGGGAACCACTTCATTTATTCTTACCGCATACGCCGAAGGCGGTAACCTCGATTTTGTGGATTACCAGTGGACTGCTGACCCCGGCATGCTAGTTCCGCAAGGCGACTACGCCATTTTCAACAACTCGTTTGCCGCTATCCCAGACATTTATAATGTAAGCGTTACTGTTTTTGACAGCGATGGCAATAGTGGCACCGGAAATATTACCATTACACTTAAAGCCACGCCTACTGTTAGCATAACTGCTGACGGGCCCACCACATTTTGCTTCGGCGAAAGTGTAAATTTGATTGCTAATCCAATTAATGGCTTTGAATATAAGTGGAGGCGAAACACTATTGATATTCCAGAAGCTAACGATCCCATTTACACAGCTTTCGAAAGTGGCAGTTACCGGGTTCGGATAACCGCTACGAATGAATGCTTTAGCCTTTCCAATACTATAAATGTAACCGTTCACGAACTTCCGGAAGCAACAGCTACCAACGATAGTCCGGTGTGTGAAGGCGAAGATGTGCAGCTGACCGGCGGACCTGACGGTATGGTTTCCTATCAGTGGAGCAGCCCTTCAAATCCGGGTTTCTCCTCTAATTTGCAAAATCCGTTAATCCCCGGAATTACGCCTGCACAGGCCGGGCAATATATACTAACCGTTACCGACGGCAATGGCTGCGAAAACACTGCAACTACCAACGTTGTTGTTAATCCCAATCCGGTGGCACCGGTTTCGGCGAGCGCCAGTGAAACCCATATCTGCGCCGGATCGGAGGGTTTCCTTACACTCACGGCCACCGGCGGCAGCGGACAAACCCTGCAATGGTATATCGGAAGCTGCGGAGGAACGCCCATTGGACAGGGCAACAACCTGGTGATACCCTTTCCGGAAACCACCACCACATATTTTGTATTGTGGGAAGCAGGCGACTGCGGACAGTCGGACTGTGTCTCGGTGACTGTGACCGTGACCGATCCTCCGGAAATCAGCATTTCTAGTACGCCCATTTCGTGCGATGGCGAAAACGACGCCACTGCAACAGTAAATATCACTGGCGGCACCCCGCCTTACTCCATCCTCTGGAGCAACGGAGCCACCACACCTACCATCGAAAATCTTGGACCCGGCACATATACGGTTACGGTAACCGACGATGCCGGATGTATTGTCAGCGATGAAGTTACCATTATCGAACCTGAGCCCATTGTTTTGAACTTTACTGAGGTGATAAACCCAGTTTGCAACGGTGAAGACAACGGGCAAGCCACTGTGGTGGTAAGCGGAGGCACGCCTCCTTTCAGCTATCTTTGGAGCAACGGACAAACTACGGCCACGGCCACTGGCCTTGCTGCAGGCACATACCAGGTAACCGTTATCGACGATGCCGACTGTGTGGAAACGGCCAGCGTGACCCTTACTGATCCACCCCAGATTCTGATCGAAATTGTTTCTATTACCCATGTTGAATGTCATGGAGATAACACCGGTGCAGTAATCGTGGCTGCTTCAAATGGCACTGAGCCTTACACTTATGAGTGGGACAACGGCCTGACCGGGCCCAGCCTTGTCAACCTTCCTGCCGGAACCTACGTAGTAACCGTTACCGATGCCAACGGTTGCCAAGCCTCTTTGAGCATTGAAATAAACGAGCCCGAGCCGATTGAAATAAGCGCCGGACCCGACCAAACCATTTGCGCCGGCGAAACAGCCACACTTACGGCCTCAGGTGCCGACACCTACCTTTGGAGCACCGGCGAGACCACCGCTACAATTGTGGTTTCACCAATTGTTACAACAACTTATTCTGTAACCGGGTATACCGATTGCGGACAGGGCAACGCCGAAGTTACAGTATTTGTATTGGAGGGCCCTGTTGTTGATCTCGGCGATGACGTGGAGGTTTGCCAGGGCGAAGAAGCAACCCTTGATGCAGGGACGTTTCCAAATGTTAGCTATCTATGGTCGACCGGTGCTACAACCCAGACCATTACCGTTACTGCCGCAGGAAACTACTGGGTAACAGTAACCAACCTTGACAATGGCTGCAGTTCTACTGACACTATTGCTGTGATTCTTAACCCCCTGCCTCCTGCCGAAACCGGTCCCAACCAAACCATTTGCCTGGGCCAGGAGATTATTCTTGGACCCACCAATCCGGTTCCATCGCCCACCAGCACTTACTTCTGGACCAGCGTTCCACCAGATCCAAGCCTTACCCAACCAACCATCTCCAACCCCACGGTCAGCCCCACGGTTACTACCGTTTATACCCTCGTGGAAACTTTTCTCGACACCGGTTGCCAGAACGAAAACTCCGTAACTATTACCGTTGTGGGCGAAGCACCTGATGCCGGCGAAGATCAGACCATTTGCCAGGGCGAATCTGTTACACTCGGACCTGAAACCACAAACCCCGGAAGCACCTACTACTGGACCAGCAGCAATCCCGACGAAGTATTCGACAATCAGGCCATCAACCCGGTGGTTACACCGCAAATAACAACAACCTACACCCTTTTTGAAGTGGTGGGGGAATGTACTTTCTCGGATTCGGTTACAATAACCGTAGATCCATCACCTGAGGCCGACGCCGGCTCCGATAAGGATATTTGCTTTGGCGAAAGCGTAATGATCGGTCCCGATGAGTTCACCCCCTCCCCGACCAGCAGCTATCTCTGGACGAGCGTTCCGAATGACCCGAGTATTTCTGATCCAACCATTTCCAATCCCATTGTAAGCCCGCAAGTAACCACGGTTTATACCCTGGTTGAAACTTTCCTGCAAACTGGCTGTTCAAACCAGAATAGTATTACCGTTACTGTATACGAACTTCCTGAAGTACTAATTGCTGATGATGCCCTTATTTGCGAAGGGGAAAGTATTAACATTGGCCACCCCGATGCCTCTCAGGAATACACTTACGCTTGGACTTCCAATCCTGCAGGCTTTGAAAGTTCAGAAAGCAACCCAGTGGTAAGTCCGGTTGTTTCCACCACCTATTTTGTTACCGTAACCAGCGTCCAGGGCTGCGAGGCAACCGGGCAAGTTACCATTACGGTAAATCCAGCCCCGGAAGCCCAGGTTTCTGACGATATCGTTTTCTGCAGCGAGTCGGAAATTGAAGCGGTCCATATTGGCGGACCGGCTGTTGAAGGTTATACCTATCAATGGACCTCCGAACCTGAAGGATTCCTCAATTCGACCGATGCCAACCCCCTGGTTGTTTTCGAAGGTACAACACCTATAACCTATTTCCTCACCGTTACCAACCAATTTGGCTGCACAGCCCAGTACTCGGTAACCATTTCGGTTTCTGACCTGATGCTGACCAGCGAGAACCCTGATATTTGCGATGATGAGGAAACCATTTTTCTGGCCGGTTATGTAAATGTTACCGGCGGCAGGACACCTTACAGCTTCCAATGGTTCGATGTGCAGGGAACCTTACTTGATGCAACGCCAAATTTTATCGCTGTTGCTCCATTTTTTGACAGTTATACTGTTGTTGTAACAGATGCCGATGGCTGCACACGCACGGCTACCCTGGAAGTAACCCTGCGGCCTGCCCCACTGGTCGACCTGCAGGTTAGTCCTCCCGGAACCGCATATTTTGGGCAGACCATTACTTTTACAGCAGTGCCTCCTGGATACGACAGTTATGACTTTTATGTGGATGGCAGCCTGGTTCAGTCAGGTACCTCTAATATTTTCCGCAGCAGCGAGCTAAAAAACGGACAGGTGGTTTATGTAGTGGCAACTCTCGATGGCTGCACCGGAGCTTCCGACCCTTATAACGTGCTGATCAGCGGGCTGCCCAACGCCTTTACCCCTGATGGCGACGGCGTGAACGATATTTTTGGCAAGGACCACGACCTGGTGATTTTCAACCGCTGGGGACAACTGGTGTATGAAGGCAGAGAGGGCTGGGACGGCAAGCATAATGGAAGAGATGTGAGCCCGGGCACCTATTACTACATTTTGGAAATTCTGGATCATAACAACCAAAAAACAACCCTAAAAGGTTCGGTAACAGTAATAAGGCACCGGAACTAGCCCGGTAACCCTGACTGCCCGGCATGCGTAAAATAAAAAACGGCAAAGGAGCAAATTACCTATCGCTTCAGGAAAAAACGAAACATCCAAAAGAGTTATGAAAAAGATCCTTATTTACAGCCTGCTTCTTATTCTGGCTATGCCATTGTCGGCACAAAGAGTGCTTAAATTGCTGGAAGCCGGTGATGAGCATTTCCGCAAGGCCGAATACACCTTGGCACAGGAAGCTTATGAAACCATTCTGAGAAGGGATCGCACTGCCAATATCAGGCGCGAGGTTTCTTTCAGGCTGGGCCAAACCCACCAGCAGATGCTCAACTATGCAGAGGCACGCAAATGGTATACCCTGGCCATGAATGTGGGTTACACCAACCCCGAGATTTTCATGCACCTGAGCGAGATGAGCCTGGGCCTTGAGGATTTTGACCTGGCCATTGACTACGCCACCCGCTACCTTGAAAAGCGCCCCGACGATCGTTTTGGCCGCAAGCTATTCGAGTCGGCCCGTTTCAGCAAAGAAAACTATTACAAAGAAACCCTGTTTGAAGTGACCAACGAGCGGGCACTGAATACCACCGGGCAGGAATGGGGCATTGCCTTCTTTCCCGATGACCGCATTCTGTATGCATCAACCTTCGATGAATCCGGCCGCCTCGACACACGCACCGGCACTGGCTATTCGAGCATTTACGAGTCGAACCTCGACCGAAGCTCCGGCGAATGGTCCAGCCCACAACCCATTAAAGGCAAAATCAACACCAACTTCTACGAAGGCTTCCTTTCGTATGATGCTGAAAACCAAACCGGCTATTTCATGAACTGCGGCGGACAAGGAGGGACCCGCGAAACCTGCGATATTTATACCGCAAAATACAACACCGAACTAAATTCCTGGAGTGAGCCCGTCATCTTTCCATTAAACAGCGACAGCTACAACATTGGCTATCCTTCCATTAGTCAAGACGGCTACACCCTGTATTTTGGCTCTGATATGCCAGGCGGATTTGGCGGATACGATTTGTACAAAATAACCAAAGACCCCGTAACCAACAGGTGGGGGGCGCCCGAAAACCTCGGTCCCACCATCAACACCAGCCTAAACGACTCCTACCCTTTTATTGCAGGAAACATTCTTTATTTCTCCTCATTCGGACATCCCGGCTTTGGGGGCTTCGATATTTTCTATTCGGAAGTTAAGGAAGAAGGTGGCTTTTCAAAGCCTATCAATATGGGCTCGCCAATAAATAGCAGCGCCGACGACTTTGGCTTTATTATCAACAAGGAGTATTCAAGTGGTTTTTTCACCTCCGATCGTCCTGGTGGTGTAGGTAACGACGATATATACTCTTTCCGTATTGTTTCGCGCACTTTCGACCTGAAAGGTATTATTGTGGACGGTGAAACCGGTGCCCCCCTGCCGGGCATTGAAGTAATCCTTTATGGCGACGACGATCAGATTCTGAAAGTTAATGCCGACAGTCAGGGCCGTTATACCATACCCAACCTCAATTCGGAGATTAATTACATTGTGGAAGTTGTGGAAGATGGTTATACGCCCTTCTCTGAATCGCTTTCGGTAAAGGACAAGCTTATTGCCAGCCGCTTCCTTTCGGTACCCGAGTTTGAAAAGAACGTCACTATGAGTGCCGCCCCGGCCATGATGGCCCGGCGCGACGAAATGGGCCCCGATGGATCTTTCCCTGTTCGACCGGCCATTACAGGTATTACCGAAGGCCTGCCCACCATACATTTTGACTTCGCACGATTCGACCTCCCCACTTTTGCACGTCTGCAACTCGACAGTGTGCTGAGTTTCCTCGACACCCGCCCGGGCGCCGGCCTGGTAATTCACGCACATACCGACGAGGTGAGTGGTTACCTTTTCAACTTCTACCTTTCGCAGAAAAGGGCCCACAGCATTATCGACTACCTGGTGAGCCGCGGAATAACCGAAGACCGCCTCTACCCCTTCGGCCATGGCAAAATGGAACTTAAGATTGTAAACGCTCAGACACCCGAAGAGCACCGGCAAAACCGCCGGGCCACTTTTGAGGTAATCACCCTGCCCGACTTCAATGCGTTCCTTGCCGATGCCCCGCGACACAGCTTCAGGTACCTCAACTCGCTGCACAAAGAGGCGCATTACGCGCGAGGAGTAGAGTTTATGGTACAGTTTGCAGCCACCCGTAACCCGGTGCATCCACAATACTACCGCCGCATTATGGAAGCATTTCCACAACTCGACATTATGTACTACTACGATATTGACCGTTTCCACCGCTATTCGGTAGGAACCTTTGATAACCTGAACCGTGCCATGGAAGTGCACCGCCGCCTGCGCGAACTTGGCTTTGATGCCTTTGTGGTGGCTTTCCGCGACGGCGAAAGAATTAGTTTAAGTGAAGCAAACCAACTGTTGCAGAATCAGTAAGAAAGCAAAAGACCGGATGCTTTTAAAACTTTGAACACATGAAAAAGACCATAGTTTTTGTCCTGGCACTTTCCCTTACGGGCATGGTCACGTTTGCACAAAACGACCCAAGTTTCAGCCAGTACATGTTCAACGAGAAAATTTTCAACCCTGCCTCACTCAGGCTTACCAACACCTTCGACTTTTCGCTGGTGGCCAGGCAACAATGGGTGGGTTTTGACAATGCCCCCTCCTCGCAGGTGTTTAATGCCAGCACCTATCTGCAGGACATTTACGGTGGTGTGGGTCTGAACATAATTAACGATAAGCTGGGGTATGAGAATTTTCTTACCGTCAGGGCCAACTATGCCTTTCCTGTGCAGGTCGGGGTGGTTTCGCACGTCATTTTCGGGCTGGGTGCCGGCCTGGTAAACCGTACCATCGATGGTACAGGCCTTACCTACGAAGACCCCAACGACATCAACGGGCTGTTTACCAAAGAAACCTATACCAGACCCGATTTCTCTTTTGGTATGGAATATACCGATCCCAACCTGCGCATGGGTTTTGCCATTACACACCTGCATCGCTCCGCCATGAATGCCGGCATCGATTATGCACCACGCCATTATTATATGTATGGAAAATACCGCTTCGACAATGTTTTTGAAAAAGTGGACCTTGAACCCTACCTGCTTATAAAAAGCAACCGACGCAGCACCCAGTTCGACATAAACATGATGGCCTATTACGACAAGCAACTTTGGGCAGGCTTTTCGTATCGCCTGGGCGATGCCCTCTCGGCCATGCTTGGTTATGCCATTACGCCGGTAATTAAGGTAGGATATGCCTACGATTACAGTATTGGCGTAAACCGTCGCTACAGCGGAGGCTCGCACGAAATTATGATCCTGGCCACTTTAGGAGGCTTCAACAAGGAGCGGATTTCGCCTAACACTCCGAGGATCTTCAACTAAATCACATATCACAATACTTTTAAAAACCATAAAAATGCCGGGAAGTCCGGCATTTTTTTTTAGCCTTTTCTGGGTATCCCGCCCATTTTTTTCTATTTTTACCTGTGAACCAACACCATCAGGATATGAAACAGGAAGGAAAAAAAAGCGAAAAAAAGCCGGCTGCCAGAGTCGAAAGAACCGTTTTACAAACCCGTATCATCGACGATGTTTTTACCGATGCCGTTGAAAGCGTGAAGCCGCGATTTGAGGTCGACATTGATGCATACGTCAATCGTCTTTGGGAAGCCAACCCCGACATTTACCAGTTGCTGAAAAAAGCTCCATCGCTCGATGATGCCCGTGACCAACTTTATACCTACCTGGAAAAGGCCGAAAGAAAAATATTTGAGGTAAACAACGACCTGCATATCCTGGAAAAGTCAACCGTAAGGGAGGCTATCAGGGTATTTAAAAGCATTATTGGGCCAGTGAACGAATACCGTACCGGTGTATCGGCCCTGAATTTCCTTCTTAAGCTTGCCAAAGGAGAGGCAGAAGAGGTGAGACACGAGATTTCGCCGGGCTTTCTGATGGAATTCATCAACCTTTTCCGTGGCGTCGATGGCCGTTCAAACATATATTTCGAATCAAAACAGGCCAAAAAAGGCATTCCCGACTTTTTGCAGATGGAGGGCCGCCAGGCCTCTGAGGCCCGCACCGAGATACTCAATGAGCTTTCTTCCAACATGAAGAAATACCTCCGCAAATACCCCAGCGGCATGGAGGAAGAAGTTATTACCTGGCGCAAGGCCAACCAGAAACGTATTATGAAGTATTTCGGTGCCACCGAAAAAGACTGGAACGATTACCAGTGGCACCTGAAACATGTAATTAAGGATGCCCAGCCCCTGTTCGACCTCATTGAACTTACCGAAGAGCAGCGCCAAGCCGTTTCCCTGGCTTCAAAAAACAAGGTGCCTTTTGGCATAACCCCCTATTACCTGAGCCTGATGGACAACAAGCTGAATATTGGCTACGACCACGCCATCCGCGCACAGGTTATTCCACCCCTCGATTATGTAGAGAGAATGGTTGAGAACCGCGAAAACCGAGGGCTGCAGTTCGATTTTATGGGTGAGCACGACACCTCGCCAGTCGACCTGGTAACACGGCGCTACCCGGGCATTGCCATCCTGAAGCCCTACAACACCTGCGCACAAATCTGCGTTTATTGCCAGCGAAACTGGGAAATTGACCAGGTACTAGACCCCAAGGCCTTGGCCAAAAGAGAGCATATTAACAGTGCACTAGAGTGGATGGACGAAAATCCGGCCGTAGGCGATGTGCTTATTACCGGTGGTGACCCACTGGTGATGCGCGACGACGTCCTTAAGGGAATTCTGGAAGAAGTGACGGCCAAAAAGCACGTGTACCGCATTCGTATTGGCTCGCGCACGCCCGTGGTGCTGCCCCAGCGTCTAACCCAGAAAACCATCGACATGCTGGCCTCCTTTCAGGAGTTTGGTAAACGCCAGATCAGCATTATCACCCATTTCGAACACTCCTACGAAATTACACCTGAAGCCATGAAGGCCATTGAACGCATTCGCAAAGCCGGCATGATGGTTTACAACCAGGAGGTGTTTACCGTAGAAAACTCCCGCCGCTTCGAGTCGGTAAAACTGCGCCTCGACCTCAAGAGCATTGGAATTGACCCGTATTATACCTTCAATATGAAGGGAAAGGAAGAAACCCGCAAATATATGGTGCCCATTGCCCGCATTTTGCAGGAAAGAAAGGAAGAAGCCCGGCTGCTGCCAGGCCTCGACCGCACCGATGAGCCAGTTTTCAACGTGCCCAAGCTGGGCAAAAACCAGCTAATGGCATGGCAAGACCACCGCCTGGTAATGATCTTGCCCAACGGCGCAAGGGTTTACGAGTTCCATCCCTGGGAAAAGAACATTCAGCCCATTCCGCCATACAATTATGTGGACGTGCCCATTTACGACTACCTGGAAGAACTGGCTGCACGGGGTGAAAACATCAGGGATTACCGAAACATCTGGTTCTATTATTAAAATTAAAACAGGCGATTAACACCTTAAAAATAAATAGTCCGGCAGCCTCGTGCCGGACTGTTTATTTTTGTTATGTTTGCCTTTAAAATTTCACAAACTGCTATCAGCGTAAAATTTCATAACATGAGTGTATTGATCGGGATCAGGCATGAGGATAAGTATTTGATGGAACGCAGGGTAGCCATTACTCCCCGCTATGTGGATAAACTTATTAAAAACCATAAGCTTGATTTTGTGGTACAAAGCTCGCCCAAACGTATCTTTTCCGATGAGGAGTTTAGCAAAGCGGGAGCCAGCGTGGAGAGCGACCTTGAAAAATGCAATGTTATTTTTGGGGTTAAGGAAATCCCTGAAAGTTTCTTTGAGCCCGAAAAAACATATGTTTTTTTCAGCCATGTGATAAAGGGCCAATCTTACAATATGCCCATGTTGAGAAAAATGATGGAGCTGGGTTGCAACCTTATTGATTACGAGCGCATTGTCGATGACCAGAACAAACGTCTGATTTTCTTTGGCAAGTTTGCCGGTCTGGCCGGAATGATCAACTCACTCTGGAGTGTCGGACAAAGGCTAAAGGAACATGGCTACGACGAGAATCCCTTTCTGAAAATTAAGCAGGCCCATCATTACCATTCGCTGGAAGAAGCCAAACAAGAAATTTCCGAGGTTGGCCAGCAAATTGCTGAAAAGGGACTGCCCAAAGATTTGCTGCCCTTCACCATTGGGTTTACCGGCTATGGTAACGTTTCGATTGGCGCCCAGGAAATCGCCAACCTTTTGCCTTCAAAGGAAATTTCGCCTGAGAAGTTGCTGGAGCTTAAAAACCGCGGCAATATTCCCTCCAATGTTATTTATAAAGTCGTTTTTAAGGAAAAACACCTTTCAAAACGCATTGATGGCAGTGAATTCGACCTCCAGGATTACTACCAGCATCCCGAAAAATACAAAAACGATTTTGAGCGGTATATTTACCACCTTACCATTCTGATGAACTGCATGTACTGGGATGCACGCTACCCCCGCATTGTCACCAAAGATTATATGGAGCAGGCCTTTAAGGACGGGCGCCCGAAAATGCTGGTAATTGGCGATGTTACCTGCGACCCGGACGGCTCCATTGAGTTTACGCATAAAGGAACCGAAATTGAAGACCCGGTTTTTGTTTATAATCCTTTTACCAGGAAGCCAACCATGGGCTTTAAGGGAGAAGGCATACTGGTGATGGCTGTAGACATCCTTCCCAGCGAGTTGCCCAGAGACTCGTCGGAAGCATTTGCCGATGCGCTGTTCAACTTCATTAAACCCATTGCCCACGCCGATTATGGCCAGCCTTTTGAAGACCTGGTCTTGCCCAGGGCCATAAAAAAAGCCCTGATACTGCATAAGGGCCAGCTTACACCAGAATACAAATACATTGAAAAATATTTGAAATAATCACACATCTTCCAAACCATTAAATTACCTTTTTGTATGAAGAAAGTTTTGATTCTTGGCGCCGGAATGGTAGTAAAACCTATCGTAACCTACCTGCTCGACAAGGGCTATTTCGTAACCGTTGCAACACGCACCCGCTCAAAAGCCGAAGACATGATACATGGTCATCCCAACGGGGCTGCCGTGGCCTGGACGGTTGATAACACCGAGGCTCTTGATAAGATGATCGCCACGCACGATCTCACCGTTAGCCTCCTTCCATGGATTCACCACATAATGGTGGCCAAGCATTGCATTAAGCACAAAAAGAATATGGTAACCACCTCCTATGTGAAGCCCGAAATGAAGGCCCTGGATCAGGAAGCCAAAGACGCGGGCATCATTATTCTCAACGAGCTCGGTCTCGACCCGGGTATCGACCACATGGGAGCCATGCGCATTATCGATCATGTGCACAACCATGGCGGAAAGGTGGAAGAATTTTACAGCATTTGCGGTGCTTTACCGGCACCTGAAGCAGCCACCAACCCCTTTAAGTACAAATTTTCATGGAGCCCCAAAGGCGTAGTAATGGCAGGCAACAACGATGGCAATTACCTGCGCCACGGAAATGTGAAGTATATTTCAACGCAGGACCTTTTCAAGAATCCGCTTGCAGTTGACTTCCCCGGGGTTGGCAAACTGGAGATTTACCCCAACCGCGACAGCATGCCTTATGTCGAACTCTACGGCATTCCTGAAACCAAAACCATGATGCGCGGCACTTTCCGCTATCCGGGCTGGTGCGAAAGCCTCGATGCCATGAAGGCCCTTAAACTCATCAGCAGCGACAATTACGATTTTACCGGAAAAACGTACGCTGAAATGGTGGCCATGCTCATTGGCGAAGCCGATGCCAGCAGCATTAGGGAAAAAGCTGCCGGATTCCTTAGCCTGCCAATGGATGCCTATGCACTTGACGCACTGGAGTGGCTGGGCGTGTTTGACAAAACAAACATGAACCGCCAGAACGACACGCCATTTGAAATTATTTCAGACCTGATGATTGCCAAAATGGAACTGGGCCGCGAAGAACGCGACATGGTTGCCATGCAGCATGTTTTCCTGGCGTCGTATCCCGATGGTAAGCGCGAGGTGATCAAATCGTCGATGCTCGACTTTGGCACCCTGGCTACCGACACTGCTGTGGCCCGCACCGTGGCACTGCCTGCTGCAGTGGGTGTTGAAATGATCCTTAACAACGAGATTGAAGTTAAAGGAGTTCATATCCCGGTTATCCCGGCCATCTACAACCCCATTCTCGATGCCCTCGAAAAAATGAACATCCGCATGGTAGAAGAATTTGGCCTGCCCGAATCCGACATTATTCAGTAAAATCAGCTTATTTTTTAAAACGCCCCATAAATTTGGGGCGTTTTTTTTCATTAACAGCTAAATCGTTTTAGCAAATAGTTATTTTTGCATTACCACAATCGAATGAACTGGATAAACGGATCTCTGGATTAAACAGCAATAAGAAATTTACAAAAAACTACCACTATGTCGAAAAACAAAAGTTTTCCTATTTTTCTGGCCTTTTTGTGCATGGGCTTTGGCGATGCCGTGGGCCCATTTGTTGGCTTGGCCAAGGAGCAGTTCAACCTTTCAAATTTTGAAGCGCAGTTCATTGCCTTCATGGGTTTTGTTATGTTTGGCCTTCTGTCAGTACCCATGGGCATTTACCAAGACCGCAAGGGCAAAAAAGTTGTTTTGATGCTGGGTCTTGGCCTGGCCCTGGCCGGTCTGGTCATTCCCTTGTTTGGCTTGTCGAGTTATGGCTTGTTCTTGCTCACCATTTTGATGCTGGGTGCCGGTGCTGCCATATTGCAGGTGGCTGGCAACCCCATTATGCGCGACGTTTCGGCTCCCGGAAAATATTCTAGAAACCTAACCATCGGGCAGTTTATTAAAGCCATTGGCTCGCTCACAGGGTCGCTCATTCCCTTTGCCGCAGCCAAATGGTTCGGCCTCGACTGGAAAATTCTGTTTCCCATATACAGCGCAGCCCTATTGCTCACCCTTGTAGTCATAGGCCTAACCAGAATTGAGGAAAAGAAAGATGCAGGTGCCACCCCGGCCAGCTTTGGCTCGTCGCTCTCGTTGATGCGAAATCCCTTTATCGCCATGATGGTTTTTGGCATTTTCGTATATGTTGGTGCTGAAGTTTCAATTAGTTCAGGTACACCCATTTTGCTGAGTACCAAATTTGGCATAGACCTGCAAACCTGGGGGCTTCTGGGCAACGCCTTTTTCTTTATCTCCATTCTTACAGGAAGGTTCCTCGGATCGGTGATCCTGAATTACCTTCAGCCCAAAAGGTTTTTACTTATAACGGCTTTCCTGTCGGGCTTTGGCCTGCTGCTCATGCTTTCGCCGGTGCAAACGTTGGTAATACTGGGCATTTTCTTCACCGGACTTGGTTTCGGAAATATCTTTCCCCTGATTTTCTCCATTACGGTTGACTCCATGCCCGAGCGCAGCAATGAAATTTCGGGGCTAATGGTTACCGCTATTGTGGGTGGAGCGATCATCCCGCCCATTATGGGATTTGTGGCCGACATGACCTCCGTAACCATTGGATTACTCGTCCCGCTGGCCGCCATGCTTTATATTCTTTATACTGCCATCTTTGTTTCCCGAAAAATAAACATCAACTAATGGACTTTTCGAACGATAGACGCATCGTATTAACCCTCGATGGTGGTGGAACGAATTTTGTTTTCTCCGCCATCCAGGGCAACCGCGAAATTGCACAACCCATTACCTATCCATCAAACGGGCACGATCTGCAGCGCTGCCTCGAAACCATTGTAAAAGGCTTTCGCGAGATAAGTCAGCAGCTCGAAACCAAACCCGAAGCCATCAGTTTTGCCTTTCCCGGTCCCACCGATTATCCCAATGGGATTATCGGAGATCTTGAAAATCTTCCTGGTTTTCGAGGAGGCGTTGCCCTGGGCCCTATGCTGGAAGAGATTTTTCAGGTGCCTGTTTTTATTAACAACGATGGCGACCTGTTCGCTTACGGCGAGGCTATTTCGGGGTTTTTGCCCATGGTAAACCAGATGCTGCACAAAGCCGGAAGTACCCGGCAATACAAAAACCTGATCGGGATAACCTTGGGTACAGGCTTTGGTGCCGGGCTGGTGCGCAACAATGAGCTAATCATTGGCGATAACGGAGCGGCTGGTGAAATCTGGGTTGTTCGCAGCAAGCTCCACCCACACTCCTTTTCCGAAGAATGTGTGAGCATCAGGGCTGTGAAACGTGTTTATGGCGAGCACTGCCCCGACTGCACCGCCCAGGACCTCACCCCAAAAGACATTTTCGAAATTGCCAGCGGGCAACGTACTGGCCATCAGGAAGCCGCCCGCGAAGCATTCAGGCAAATGGGCGAATCGATAGGCGAAGCCCTGGCCAGCGCCCTGACACTTTTTGATGGGCTGGTAGTTATTGGCGGCGGGCTGGCCAATGCCTGGCCTTTGTTCTTGCCCGAAACCACCAGGGAACTCAACGGCACCATCGAAAAGCTCGACGGTCGACACGTTGGAAGAATGGAAATCAGCGCTTTTAACCTGGAAGACGAAGCCGAAACGCAGCAGTTTATTGCAGGTAAGGTGAGCCGCATAAAAGTTCCGTTTTCAGAAAAAACCGTTTTTTACGACGCCCTGAAAAGAACCGGCATAGGGATTAGCAGGCTGGGCACCAGCAAAGCGGTGGCCATTGGAGCCTACGCATTTGCCTTAAACGAAATTGATAAAAATCTCGAAAAGTTAATATAACCTCCGTTTTTTCGAAAAGAGAAAACCCACGACAATCAGGATGCTACGCTAAGAAACCTTATTTGTTTCCGGCCAAACTTAAGAATCATGTAGGTTAGGAGGCTCATTGCAAAAGCCACCGACCAGAAGTCTAACTCGAAAGTCAGCAGTTTATTCCTTATGGAGTTCTGAATTAAATCGAACAGGAACAACAGGGTAAAGACAGCTAGCAGACCGGTTTTTTCCTTTTTAATGACCTTGCGCCAATTAAACCCCAATGAGGACTTTTGCCATTGGTGCAAACGCGGAATGAAGGCTGGGGTGCGGCTTGCCCAATCGAGATAAGTGGGGCCAAACTTGCCGCGCAAAAACTGCTCTTCAGCAAACATGATCCTTTCGTAATAAACCCAGTAAAGAAAAATGAAACTGGTAATAAACCAGAAGTTCATGGTAAGCACAGCCATGCCAAGCCACAAAAAGAAGTTGCCCAGGTATAGCGGATGCCTTACCACCGAATAGATACCAGTAGTATTTAGTTCGTCGGCAAGTTGCCCGGTGGTGTTGCGCCCTGATGTGTTTTTGGGTGTATGCCCCACGGTATAAACACGAATGCCAAAGCCCAGGAAACAGAAAAAGAGGCACACAAGCTGATCAAAGCGATCGAAGGGCAATTCGGGCTGCCCCAGCGATACCCTCAGCCATTGTGAATGCGCGAAAAGCAGCAGCCCAACTACCAGAACAATTAAGGGAAGGGTTCCGCGATAACGAAACAAAAAATTTCCCTGCCTTTCCATTTCTTCTATTAAAGCCATTGGAGTAGTTATATTAAAACTTCATACCCACAAAGGTAAAAAGAGAACCTTTTAAAATTACATGAAATCCAATAATATAAAAAAATTATCTCGCGCTATTTCATTATAAGCCAGAGCCTTGGCCAGCAACAAATACAATGATGAACAATTAACTTTGCATAGTGTTACAATTATGATACATATGTTTCGCACATGAATTGAATTTTCTTCCCTCCTGCGGGAAAATGTTAAATAAAAATCAATTATTTTTTATGGAAAATCTTGGAATTGACAGCAACAGTTTAGGTGGACTAATGAATTTTGTTTCAGAGCTAGTAGTGACTTACGGGCTGCGTCTTCTTGGGGCAATTATTGCTCTTATCATTGGTTTTTGGCTGATAAAAAAGTTAAGCAGGGCACTGAAAAATATTTTTGAGAAACGTGAAGTGGAGCCGTCCCTGTCGTCATTTCTACTATCGTTGATTGTCATTATACTAAAGGTACTGGTGGTAATCAGTATTTTAGGAATGATCGGCATTCAGATGACTTCCTTTATTGCCATTCTAGGTGCTGCCGGTCTGGCCATTGGATTGGCCTTGTCGGGCACCCTGCAGAATTTTGCAGGCGGAGTCATTCTGTTGTTGCTAAAACCCTTTAAGGTGGGTGATTTTATTGAAGCCCAGGGATTTTTGGGCACCGTATCAGAGATCCAGATTTTCAATACCATATTAAAAACTCCCGACAACAAACTCATCATTATTCCCAATGGTCCCCTTGCCACCAATTCACTGACCAACTTCTCGGCCATGCCTACACGTCGGGTCGACTGGACTTTTGGCATTGCCTATGGCGATAGTTTCCCAAAAGCCAAATCGGTTTTAGAGCAGTTGCTTAAAAACGACAGCAGGGTGCTGAGTGATCCTGCACCATTTATCGTGCTTTCTTCGCTCAGCGACAGCAGTGTCGACATTACCGTTCGTGCATGGGTCAATTCGGGCGATTACTGGCCGGTATTTTTCGAAATGCAGGAGAAAGTATATGACACTTTTGCAAAGGAAGGCATCAACATTCCTTTCCCGCAAATGGATGTGCACCTGCACCAGCAGAAATAATTTTTTTCATAAATAAAACACAACCCCCTTCCAATGCCTGTTTCCAGGAAAGGAAGGGGGTTGTGTTTTATGGTAATGCAAATTATTAAATGATCATACCTTCCATCGATTTCTTGAGTTCACGTGCATGGCCAAGGAATTCATCTACGCTCATCTCGTGCAGGTAAATGAGTCCGTGCGTAGCCCTGATCTTGGGATGCGGGTTCAGGTAAAAGTAATTTTTCCCCAACAGCAACTGAATATCTTTGAGTTGTTCTACCCAAATCTTTTGCGCCAGGTCGCTGAATTTTCCGTTGAGCTCATAGCTGGGGAATGAGGCATCGACCTGGCTTACGTAGCAGTGCGTAAAGGCATCATTCATGGCGGCCATGGCATTGAGCGAAACGGGGAATATCACATTGGCTTCGGCCGGGTGAAACCTGTACCACACGTTGCGGTAGCCCCATATGCGCAGCTTGCTCAGGTCGGCTTCCTTCTTCCAAAGGCGCAAAGCCTCAGCGGTAGCTTGCAGCACCTTGTAGTGGGTGTCGGGACCGCTGCCTTCGGGGTCGAAGGTAAGGCTGAGCACGGTGGGTTTCAGCTCGCGCAGCATATCCAGGATAGGGAGAACGTCGCGCTCCTGTTCGGGTTGTTCAGTGAAAATATCGCCCTGGTAAAATCCAAGCCGCAGGTGGCGCACATTCTTTACCTGCAAGCCGTAATGAGCCCATACCAGTTCTTCTTCAAACTCACGAATCATTCCTTTAATCTGCTGAATTTTAGGTGGATTCTTCTCCCCATCGTAACTTTTTCTTAAAACGGTTAGCACTTCATTGATCACGTCCCTGAGTTGATCGGTGCTTTTAACATTGTAAACCTGCACCAAGGCACGCACCAGACGGTGGCAAACACCCCGCCGCCGCTCATGATGCTCACCGGCAGCCACCTTGTTCAGATAATGGTACACATCCTTGTCGCTCTTCAGTTTATATCCCACCTCATAAAAATCGGGATAGTTCACCATTTGTATTTGCCCCTCGTCGAGAAATCTTTTGGTCTCCAACAGCAGGTCTGTGACAAATCCATTGGTCACCGCGGTAAATCCAGAAGTAAGCACCGCAAAATGAAACTCATTGGAATGCACCCTGATATGATTGGCAATATAGGGAAGAATGCCCAGCATAATATCGTCGTGGTGAGGGCCGGTATGCAGAAACACCTCGTTTTCTTCCTTCCGCATACCCTTCTCCATTTTCTCAATTACGCTGCGGATAACCGAGTCAACTACTTTTTCGCTGTTGCCCGCACCGGGAATGAACCGGGCATGGCTGTCGTTCTTCAGATCGTCGGGGATTAGATGGTGTCCGTACTTTTCGAGTTTTTTACAGAGCTCTATCACAGACCTTTCGGTTTTGTCGTGGGTCCATTCGCCGGTTTTATAAAAACGGTCCACGGAATCTTCCAGGCGGATGCCAGCCCCTTTTGTAATATAAAAACGGCCGTTTTTAAGCTTTTGCAAAACGGTGGCCGGGTAAATGTTAATCATCTCGCTTTCGAGCGACTGCTTTACCATTTGTGCCTTGGCTTCACCGGCAGCAATAATAATTGCTGTTGCTTCCGTGTTGTATATAATGGTTTCAAGACCAATGGTAATGACCAGCCGATTGGCCGACACTTCAATGCCGCCCAGGTCGGATGCCGCCACCGCCTGTGTTTCGAAATTGGTAGCCGTAAGCCTGGTAGTAGAAAAAATATCGGAGCCGCGGGTATTGAACGCAATGTGCCCATCAGGACCTATTCCGCCCAAAAAGAACCCAATACCGCCTTTTTCGCGAATGCGGGCTTCGTAGTTGCTGCACCAGTCGTCGATCAGGAAAATGGAATCCTGCTGCACCTTCTCGGCCGAGGAGCGGCATTCGCGGTAACGCAGCGAAAGGTCAATTTTGTAATCGGGAAAAACTTCGGAAAAGTGACGACCGCCAGCCAGATTAATTTCATCGCAATTGATCAAAAGGGCTTTTTGGGGGTTGAGGCCAAAACCCTTTATGTAATAATTCATTACGTAATGATAAAAGCTGTTGGCCTGCTGCGACGGTATTGGATAAAATTCGTCGATCTGTACAAACTGAAGTCCACTCAAATCTGGACGTTTTGATAATTTAAGCCCATACTGTTCCCTTATGGCTGCGCCCTCCTTTTTGTCCCAGTTCTGCAAAAGATACTCTGTCCAGCGGATAAAAAATTCCGGCGTTTTTCCTGTGGGAAGGCTTATCAGCCCATCAGGATTATCGCTAACCCACTCGAGAAAGCGCAGGGCAGTAATCAGGCCCAATTTGGGAAAATTGTCAACTACCACATATGGTATCTTTGACGTGGTTTCAATAATACCCGATTGCTCAATAAATGCCTTCTCCACGTTAGTGAAGCCGGGCTGCTCCAACAGGCTCAGCCCATTATTTTTTCTTTTCTGCATGGAAGATTTTTTTTCAGTTATTTAAATCCATTGCAATCGCTATAAAAAGCCCAGCTTGCTCATACTGATTTTTTTGCTGAATTACCTTGCCGATTGCCAATACAAATATAACGAAAGAGCACTTATTAAATCGTTTTAGGAAGAAAGGATTTGTTTTTTTGCGGCTTAGAATTTATGAATTCCATTTTTTAGAAAACAAAAGGCCACGTTTCATTGGCAAATACATTTTTTGGAAAAAAAACGCGGGCCGTTTTTTTGTAAATTTGCCTCAAATCAGAAATTATGGCATTATCAGGATATGGAAAATGGCTGCTTGGCGGTTTGGGGTGGGCATTGGGTGGCCCTATTGGGGGCATCTTAGGTTTTGTGATTGGGTCGGCATTCGATGGAATGGATTCGGGCGCCTATGAATACAAAGGCACCACACCGGGCGACTTTCGCGTTAGCCTGCTGATTTTGGCTGCAGCTGTTATGAAAGCCGATGGCAGGCAAATGAAATCAGAACTTGATTTTGTCAGGGCTTTTTTTCTGCAGAATTTCGGCGAAGAAACCACCAAACAATACATGGTGGTATTTCGTAATGTACTCAAGCAGGAAATCCCACTGGAGTCCGTTTGCCTTCAGATCAGAAACAATATGGACCTTCATAGCCGACTTCAGCTCATTCATTTCCTTTTTGGAATTTCAGCCGCAGATAGACAGTTTCACCCGCTTGAAGTTGATGCTATTGAAAGAATTTCTCAGTACCTGGGAATAAACCAATACGATTTCATTTCCATAAAAAATATGTTTGTGAAAGACACAAACAGTGCCTATCGTATACTGGAAGTGGAGCCCGAGGCTTCGGAAGAAGAAATCAAAAAAGCTTTCAGGGCCATGGCCCTGAAATACCACCCCGACAGGGTAAGCCACCTGGGCGAAGAGTTCCGCAAAGCCGCTGAGGAAAAATTTCAGCAGGTAAACGAAGCCTACAATACAATAAAAAAGCAAAGGGGTTTTAACTAGAAGCCCGACATCTTTCTGCTTCAATCAGGCAAAAAACAAAAACAGTGAGCAAGGTTTTTATTCATTAAAAACTTCGGCTCCGCTCACAATTTCCACAATTTCACGGGTAATTTGGGCTTGGCGAACTTTGTTGTAGGTGAGCGTAAGATTTTTGAGCAATTCAGTTGCATTGTCGGTGGCTTTCTGCATGGCGGTCATGCGCGCACCGTTCTCTGAGGCTGAGGCATCGAGTAGGATGCGGAAGGTGTTGAACTGAATAAACTTCGGAATCATTGTTTCGGCCACTTCATTACGCGAGGGCTCGAGAATTACCTCCGGCTCTTCAAAATTAAATTTAGTGGGCGACTCGGGCAGCTTTTCTATGGTCAATACCTCGGGTACCGGCAAGAACTGCTCTACAAGCAGTTCCTGAATAACCGCATTTTTAAAGCGATTGTAAACCACATCGATGCGGTCGAAGGTTTTTTCGGAGAAAAGGTTCATGAAATGGTTGGCAAGGACTGAGCTATCGGCATAATTTACCCCGTCTATCACATCATGGTTGGCCTCAAAAATATGAAACTCTCTCCTTTTGAAAAAATCTTCTGCTCTGCGACCAATCAAAAAGAGTTGCACTTCATAGCCCTTAAGTTCCAGGTTACGAATGTGATCGAGGGTTCTTTTTATAACCATTGCATTGTAGGTGCCGCAAAGGCCCTTGTTGGAAGCTATCGCCACCAGCAGCACTTTCTTGCCTTCCCCGGCAAGGGTAAAAAGACTTTTTTCTTCTGGCTTCAGTTCCTTGTTCAGGTTCTCGATCATCTGCATAAGGCTGGCTGCATATTGCCTCAGCCCCATGATGCCACGCTGGGCCCTGAGCAATTTGGAGGAAGCCACCATTTTCATGGCGCTGGTAATTTGCCGCGTCGATTTTATTGAGGCAATACGGGTTCTGACTTCCTTTAAGCTGGCCATATTAACAAAGTTTTAGGATGCCACAGGCAGGCTTTTCTTCACATGATCAACGGCCTGCAGCATAACCTGCTCCATTTCTTCCGGCAGTTCGTGGCGACGTTCGGCCGTAAACTTTACGGTAAGCAAGCCTTCGAGAGTATCGCGGTGATTCTTGCGCAAATATTCAAGAAATTCAGTCTCAAACAAGTGTATCAGATCAACAGGCACATCCATTAGCAGGCCTTTTACCCCGCAGTAAATGATGGCGATCTGCTCTTCCACAAGCAAAGGAGAAAACTGTCCCTGTTTTAGTATCTCCACGTTACGGGCACCCTTTTCGATAATGCCACGGGTATTGGCATCAAGGTCTGAGCCAAACTTAGAGAAGGCCTCCAGCTCGCGGTACTGCGCCTGGTCGATTTTGAGGTTTCCGGCAATTTTTTTCATGGCAGTAATCTGGGCGTTACCCCCTACCCTGCTCACCGAGATCCCCACGTTGATGGCTGGCCGCACACCGGCATTAAACAGGTTCGACTCCAGAAATATCTGCCCGTCGGTAATAGAAATTACGTTGGTAGGGATATAGGCCGAAACGTCGCCTGCCTGTGTTTCGATAATGGGCAGTGCAGTAAGTGAGCCACCGCCTTTTACCATATGACGAATGGGCTCGGGAATGTCGTTCATTTGGCGGGCAATCTCGTCGGAAGAAATGATTCTGGCGGCCCTTTCGAGCAGCCTGGAGTGCAGGTAGAATACATCGCCAGGATAAGCTTCTCGCCCGGGCGGTCGGCGCAGCAGCAGCGACACTTCCCGGTACGACACAGCCTGCTTCGACAAGTCGTCGAAAACAACCAGCGCAGAGCGGCCCGTATCGCGGAAAAACTCGCCCACGGCGGCACCGGCAAAAGGTGCAAAGAACTGCATGGCTGCAGGGTCGCTGGCAGTAGCCGAAATAACAACCGTATAGTCCATGGCCCCATAGCGGTGCAGCGAGTTGACGATATTGGCCACGGTGGAACCTTTCTGGCCCACCGCCACATAAATGCAATAAACCGGTTCACCTTTTTCAAACCACTGCCGCTGGTTGATGATAGTATCGATGGCAATGGCAGTTTTTCCGGTCTGCCGGTCGCCAATGATCAGCTCGCGCTGCCCGCGGCCGATAGGGATCATTGCGTCGATGGCTTTGATACCCGACTGCAGGGGCTGGTTTACCGGCTGCCTAAAAATTACGCCAGGGGCTTTGCGCTCCAGGGGCATCTCATAGAGGGGGCCCTGAATGGGGCCGGTGCCATCGATAGGCTGACCCAAAGTGTTGATAACGCGCCCTATAAGGCCTTCGCCAGCCTGAATGGAAACCATATGGCCGGTGCGCTTCACCACATCTCCCTCCTTCACGCTGCCTGCTTCGCCAAGCAACACAATACCCACATTGTCTTCTTCCAGGTTAAGCACAACGCCGTTGAGCCCGTCATCGTTCAGGGTGACCAGCTCGCCAGCCTGCACATTGGTAAGACCATAAATACGGGCAATGCCGTCGCCAATCTGCAATATGGTGCCGGTTTCCTCCAAATCATTATCGGCACGGAAGCCCGACATTTCCTGTCGAAGAATGGCAGATATCTCTGCAGGTTTTATTTCAGGCATAGTATAGTTCCTTTTCGCATTTTACTTATTATACATTCAAATGTTTCTTCAGGTCAGACAGCTTTCGCCTGATGCTGGCATCATAGCGACGATCGCCAAGGTCGAGAATAAACCCGCCAATAATTTCAGGATTGACTTTTTCCTGAAACTCAATGGTTTTATTGGTAAATTGACGGGCCACTGCAAGTACTTTTTCGCGCATAGGTTCATCGATTTGAAAAGCCGTGGTAACCCTTACCGGCTCAATGTTGAGATACTCCTTGTACACATTGATAAATTGACGTGAAATGCCATCGAGCAGCGAGGCGCGGCGCTTACGGGCAATAATCAGCATGTATTTCATAATGAGCGGATGTACCTTTTCGCCGAAGAGGTGCTTCAGGATATTTTGCTTTTTGCCTTCGCGGATAATAGGGCTTTTCAGCACTACTTTTAACTCCTTTTCGTAGGAAAAAGCCTGACTTATCAGCTTCATATCATGATAAGCCTCCTCAAGGATGTTGTTCTCTATGGCCAGAGAAAGCAGCGCCTTGGCGTACCTTTTCGAAACCCTGAGGTTTTTGCTTAGCATAATTGTTTGTAAATCAATTTGTTAATTCATTATGACTTTGTCTAGCAAGTGGTTTACCAGATCGGCGCTGATTTTTTTGTCCTTCAGCTCCCCTTCCAGTACCTTTTCGGCCATGTCGATAGAAAGAAGTGCGATCTGCCCACGGATTTCATTGATCACCGATTTGCGCTGTGCTTCCACGGCTCGTTTGGCATCCTCCATCATTTGGGTGACATCGGCACTGGCTTTTTGCCGGGCCAAACGGATAATGTCGTCGGCTTCGTTGCGGGCTTGGGCCAGCAGCTCCAGTCTGAGCTTTTCGGCATCCTTGAGCTTGCTCTCCTTCGCCTTTTCAAGAGCAGCCAGCTCACGTTGAATATGCTGGGCATCGCGTAGCGACTTACTGATGTACATTTCCCTTTCGCGAATGGTATTCAGTATGGGCCGCCAGGCATACTTGCGAAGCACCAGCAACACAATGCCAAAGGCAAGGGTCATCCAAAATATAAGGCCAAGGCCCGGAGATACAAGTTCCATATCAGTACCTTTGAAATAAAAAACCAACCAACGCAGGCATCCCCGACAGGGACTGCCAGATCAGGACATGCACCGCAAAAGCTGAAAAAGGATCAATTACAGTGCTTATACAAACAGCACCAGCAGACAAACCACAATGGCAAAAAACGTTACCCCTTCAATAAGTGCAGCCGAAACAATCATTGAAGACCTGATATCATTACCGGCTTCAGGCTGACGGGCTATTGATTCCAAGGCCGTTGTACCAATTTTTGCAATACCCCATGAGGCGGCAAAAACGGCAAGGGCCGCAGCAAAGCCGGCGCCCATTTTCATCCACTGACCAGCAACTTCTACACTGGCTTCCAACAATACAAACAATGGTGACATACTTTTCTGTTTTAAGTGTAAAATAAATATTGGGTTAAAATCTCATTCATTTATTCTTTAATGATGGTGTTCCTCGGGCACTGCCATGCCAAAAAACAAGGCGCTGAATAGGGTAAATACATAAGCCTGGAGGAATGCCACCAGCAATTCGATAAAGTTCATAAACACCAGAAATACCAGCGAAAGGGGCGAAATAACAAAGCCCATCACTGAGGCTACATTGCCCAGCACAAAAATAAGGCTCACGAAACCCAGAATGATCATATGCCCGGCGGTAATATTGGCAAACAACCTCACCATGAGTACAAAGGGTTTGATAAACACTCCCACAAGTTCAATAATGGGCATGAGTGGAAGAGGTAGCTTGAGCCACACCGGCACACCCGGGGTGTTAAAAATATGCTGCCAGTAGCCTTTGTTAGAAAAGAGCTGGGTGGTAAAGAAAGTAAACAAGGCGAGTACAAGGGTTACACTAATATTTCCGGTAACGTTGGCCCCACCGGGGAAGAAAGGCACCAGCCCCAGCAGATTATTGAAAAAGATAAAGAAAAACAATGTTAGCAAGTAGGGCAGAAAGCGCTGATAGTGCTTCTCTCCAATGGCCGACAGGGCAATCTCGTCGCGAACGAAAAGAATGATGGGTTCCAGGAACGATTGCAGACCCTTTGGCACCACATGACTGCCCCCTCGCTGATAGCGACGGCCCACGCTGATAAAGATCACGCAAATAAGCAGGGCGCTTATAAATACCGAGAAAACATTTTTGGTAATGGAAAGATCCAGCAGGAAAGAGGCGTTGGGATCGGGTGTAAGGTGCTCGTCGAGCACCCTGGTAATGCGACCCTTCTTCGGGCCATCACTGGCAATTCCAAAACCCTTGTAAGAACTGTGCCCGTGATGAAAACGGGAACTGAGAAAAAAATAAAACCTGCCTTCGTACATCAGAATTACCGGCAAAGGGATTGACACAGGGGTGCTGCCTATATCCATTATGTGCCAGTCGTAGCTGTCGAGGATGTGTCCAATGATCACATCGCCGGCATTGAACTTTCCGTCCTCATCGTGTTTTCCGCTTGCAGCCGAGGCACCAAGCGCCGACAGCATGAGCCAGCAAGAAAAAACCAAAACAACGGCTTTCTTGAGATAACTGGAATTTAACGACTCCCTGCACCGCAGCAACATGATAGGATGGTTGTTTAAAGCGTGCAATTTATAAAGAAAAACCTTTCAAAAACAGGTGCTGGCAAGGATTTTTATAATAATTACCCTCAGTTTTTACGCGGGTGTAAATCACGGTGCAAATAACTGATTTCAAACACTGTAAACAAAAAGTAAAAAACAAAAAAGCTAATAATAAAACGGACGGCATCAGCCGGGAACACCAATGAATAGGCGATAAGCACAGCCAGGTAGAGCAAAAAACGAAACATGCTTATAGCCAGAAAGGTTTGCGCAAATTTACGGTCGTCTCTTCTGGAAACGTACTGAAGTATGAACTTGGAGAAGAAAAGGATTACAAAATAAAACAGCGGAATAAATAAGAGTACTGAACTTACCATATAGGCCGGAGCCAGCCATTTAAAAATGGCCGAAACGATTACAGCCAGCAAAGTAACCACACCCAGAAAAAGAACAAAACGTTTGAGCCCCCCCATTTCATAATGTTTTTTGAAAGAAGAAATCTTGCTGTCTTCAGGCCGTTTTTGCTAAAGATCGAGTTTTACTTCTTTCTTGGGCTCCGGCTTTCCGGCCAGTCCCGGCTGAGGCTTTTCCATGGTGCACGACCCGGTAAATATTGCACCCGGCTCAATAGCCAGCTTATTGGTAAAGATTTCGCCAAAAAGCTTGGCACTGGCTTTCAGGGTAAGAAGTTCGGCCACTTCAACCCGGGCTTTGATATTTCCCGAGAAATCGGCATTCTGACATATGATATCGCCTTCAACCGATCCGGTGTTTCCCACCACAACCTTGCCCTTCGATTCAACGGTGCCAATTATGGTGCCATCGATGCGGATATCGCCGTTCGAAAAAATTTCACCTTTTATTGTGGTGCCTGTGCCTACCAAGTTAATGGAGGTGTGATCGGGTTCAGCTTGCTTGGCCATTTTATCGGTATTTTTCTTGTTACTAAACATTTCTGATTTTTATGAACGCAAAATTATACAAAATAAGGTCGTTTCCAAACCTTAATTGATTTATCTGGTATAGAGTGCCCTGAAGAATCGCAGGTATTCATCCACATTTTTGTCCTGGTAAAATACCGGATAGTTGTCTACCGAAATAATAAAGGAGGTAATAAATTCAGGCCTGAAAATACTCAGACCGGGCGCTGAAATTATCTGTCTGAAATACTCCATTCCTGCGTCCTTATTGGCAAAATTGGTAACCGTAATGATTTGCCTGCGATCGTCGAGAAAAATATTGCTCATGGTGAGCCGTCTGTCGGGATACTGCTCAGTATTAAACTCTGTAATGAAGTTTCGCAGTTCCCTTGCTTCCACTTGTCTGACATCAATAATAAAGGCAAAGAAATGCACCGCACCAGAGTTATAGGTATAGATGGAAGAAATTTCCTGGGCCGTTACCCGCTCTGTTTCCTGTTGTTCTTCTTCGGGCAGAAGCAAAGCATGCGTACCGAGCGAGGCCAGCAAGTCGGATGCAGGGCGGTGCACCGCAGTTCCTTCGAAGTTGCGCACCACATACTCCAGTGCCTGTCTGAACTCATTGGATTTGCCTATGCGCCCGTATGCAAGGGCTTTCAAATAGCTAAACTGCCCGCGCAGGCCCATATCGATATCGAGGGTATCTGCCCTTTCCCCATTGGCGATAACCCCGTTGTAGTTGCCTGCAACGAAGGCCGAATACGACTGCTCGTAAAGCTGGTTGGCCAGGCTCTGCCGCTGCCGCACGGTTTGCAGGTAGTTGGGGTCGCCCAGGATACGGGCAAAGTCGCTGTCGGGAAATTCGGCAATGAGCCTGTTCTTATACAATTCGGCCCGCGACATGTCGCTTACGCTGCGGTTAAGGTTATAAAGAAAGTAATAGGCCCTGAGTTTATTTTCGTTTTCGGGGTAGCGTGTCACCAGTGACTCAAAGCTCGAAATAGCATTCACCGGATCATTAAAGCGGTCTTTGAAAATCACGCCCATATTGAACAATGCCTGAGCGATGCGATTGTTCGATTCGACCATTTGTTCGGGTGTGGTTGGAATGTTGCGAAGGTAGTTCGAACGGTCTAATGCTGAACCTTCCTCCCCTTCTTCGCCTTCCTCCATCCCCTCTTCACCCCCATCGAAGCCAAAGGCCATGGTTTGCTTGTTGCTAATGCGCCATAGGTCTTCCAGTGGCCTCTCGCCAAAGCGGCTGAGAAATTCGGTGCGTCCAAAGCTCATGGCCGTGGGGTTATAGAAATACCAGCTTGCATCCTGCACATCGCCAGGTCGCCGTTGCTGCTGCATAGCCTGCATGGTGCGCATACGGTCGCGCTCGGCCTCGCGTTCGCGCTGCTCCTGCTCGCGCAGTTCGGCAATAATATTGTCGATTATGGCATTGCGCTCGGCAGGTGTCATGGCCGCAAGCCGTTGCAGCGAGTCTTCGCGCTCTACAATGCGGATGTTTCGAGCCAGGTCAGAAAGCATAACCTTACGCGTGCCAATCTTTTCAATGCCGTCGAATGTGGAAGGCAGGAAGGTAACAGTGCTATCATAGTAAATACTGGCTTTCAGATAGTCTGGGCGCTCAAAGAAAATCTCGCCCAGCCTCAGAAAAGAAAGTCCTTTCTGCATATTATTTCCTGAGCTAACCTCTGTCGACTTAATATAATTGTCTACGGCATCCTCTTCCTTATTTTCGCGCATGGCGAGCTGAGCCAGGGCGTAATAAATGCGGTCCTGGTAAGCCTGGTTCTTTGCATCGCGCAACATGCTGTTAAGTTCAGAACGTATAAAGTTGCTATCGCCCGATGCCGGGTCGTAGGCCATGGCCATGCTGATACGAGCCTGGAAGGCCATATCGAAGGTAGGATTCATTTTCAGCACCCGGGCGTAGGTACGCTGGGCATTGCCGTAATCGCCCGAATACTGGTAATGCTGCCCCAGGATGTAGGTGAGGCGCGTGCGCTCGCGGTTGTTTTTGGTGGCAGCAATGCCCTTTTGCAGTTGCGGGATAGCAGCGGCATACTGCTCCTGACGCGCATAATGATCGGCATAGGCCAGGTAAAACAAACGCTTGCCCTCAGCGCTGAGAAGGCCTTGCTCAAGGTCGCGCTGCACATTGTCGAGCATTTGCCGGGCCTGATCAAAACGTTCGGTCTGATTATAAGCCTTGGCAATCCAAACTTTTGAATCGTAGGCGATGTCTGTGTCGTATTGCCTGATAATGTATTCGAAGGTTAAGTTGGCCAGGTTGTAGTCGCGCTTAAAGAAGTGCGAGCGGGCTATCAGGTAATAGGAATCATCGATCCAGCGGTTATGCTCTTCTCCGCGAATAAACATGGAATGGCGCCTGATGACAAGACTGGCTTTCTGATAGGCTACATCCATGAAGTTACTAATTCCGCCAGCCTGGGCTTCGTTGCCATAGCGAAAAATGCTGAGCACATTGTCGAAGTTGTCTTGATGCTGGTCAGAAAGGCGCCTGAGACCATCACGATAGCTTTCGCGGGCATTGAAATAGCCGTTGTACTTGGCGCTAATGGAATGGTAGTTCCGGTTAAGCCATGTGTTTTTCTGGGTAGAGCACCCAAAAAGCAAAAAAACAAAAAGGAGGGCCCCAAAAACCCTTCCCGTTGCAGAAATTAGAACCTTATTTTTCAAATCCAGCCGCCCTGTTTTATTATCATTAATTATAACTTCCAATCTGCAAATTTATTTTATTTCGGGCACTCTTTCAGGCTTAACAATTTTTAACAGGCAAAAAAGGGCTGCAACAATGACATAAAGGGCTAAAACCCGTTGAAATTACGAAATTTGCATAATACAATGCCTTCGGGCATTTTTATTATTTTTGCACACTCAATTTGATTTAACCCCCCAGCGCACACATGCCGCAAAGAACCGAAAAGAAAAAAAGTTTTTTCAACAAGCTTCACGACAAGTACAGGCTGGTTTTGATGAACGATGACACCTTTGAGGAAAAGTTGTCGTTTCGGCTAACCCGTTTCAATGTTTTTATCTTTTTCGGAGCGCTCAGCATTTTTCTGGTGGTGGCTACCACCTACCTTATTGCCTTTACCCCGCTCAGGGAATACATCCCGGGTTACGGCGATTTCAACACCCGCAAGGTGCTGCGTGAGTTGACACTCAGGGCCGATTCGCTCGAGACCAACTTGCGCCAGAAAGACCTTTACATTATGAATATTCGCAATATTGTGGAAGGTCGGGAAATACTGGACTATATACCCGACAGCTTGGCCAGCCTTACCAGCTATGAGATAGATGAACTGCCACGCTCGCGCGAAGACTCTATTTTGCGGGCAGAGATGGAGAGCATTGGAGGGTATGCTGTTTCAATGGTGAGCACAGATATTTATGCCGGCAACAATATCAACCAGTTTTTCTTTTTCCCTCCCATTAAGGGCATTATCACCAATCATTTCGATCCTGTGCACGGGCATTATGGAGTAGACTTGGTGGCCGACCCCAACGAAGCCATTAAATCAACCCTGGACGGAACGGTAATTTTTGCCGGCTGGACGCTTGAAACAGGCTATACCATTAGCATCCAGCACACCAGCAACCTCATTTCTGTTTACAAGCACAACAGTGTAATGCTAAAGCAGGCTGGCGAGTTGGTAAAAGCCGGCGAAGTAATTGCCATTATCGGCAACTCGGGTATACTCTCCAGCGGGCCACACCTGCATTTCGAGCTTTGGTTCAACGGCAACCCGGTCAATCCGGTAGACTATATCATTTTCTGATGGAAACTCTGCGAAAAAAAGGCCTTGCCATTCTGGGTTCTACCGGCTCCATTGGTTGCCAGGCATTGGATGTGGTAAGGGCACATCCCGGCGAGTTTGAGGTAGAGGTGCTCTCTGCACAAAACAATGCCCCCCTGCTCATCAGGCAGGCCATTGAGTTTCAGCCCAACGCGGTGGTCATTGGAAATGAAAGCCTTTATCAAAAAGTGAGGGAAGCCCTCGATCCCCACCCCATAAAAGTTTTTGCCGGCAAGAATGCACTGAAGGAAATATCCGAATTCGAAGGAATAGATATGGTGCTTACTGCCATGGTGGGTGTGGCCGGTCTGGAACCCACCATTGCTGCCATAAACGCAGGCAAACAGATTGCCCTTGCCAACAAGGAGACCCTGGTGGTAGCCGGCAGCCTCATTACCCGCCTGGCCCGCGAAAAAGGCGTAAACATTTACCCTGTCGACTCTGAGCATTCTGCCATTTTTCAGTGCCTGGCGGGCGAGTTTCAAAACCCCATTGAAAAAATTTACCTGACGGCAAGCGGTGGCCCCTTTCGGGGAAAAAAGCGCGACTTTCTGGAGACAGTTAAAAAAGAAGAAGCCCTGAAACATCCCAACTGGGATATGGGCTGCAAGATTACCATCGACTCGGCCACCATGATGAATAAAGGCCTGGAAGTGATCGAAGCCAAATGGCTGTTCGGGCTCAAACCACAGCAGATCAAGGTAATTGTGCACCCGCAGTCGATCATACACTCACTGGTACAGTTTACCGACGGCAGCATAAAAGCCCAGATGGGCCTGCCCGACATGAAGCTACCCATACTTTATGCCCTTTCCTATCCTCACCGGCTGAAGACTGAATTTCCGCGTTTCGATTTCATGGATTTTCCGCAGCTCACCTTCGAGGCTCCCGATACCGATAGTTTTCCAAACCTGAACCTTGCTTACCAGGCCATGGAAAAAGGCGGAAACATGCCCTGTATTCTTAACGCCGCCAATGAAGTGGCTGTGGCCGCTTTCTTAAAGGACAAGGTGGGCTTCCTGCAGATGTCGGATGTCATCGCCGGCTGCATGCAAAAAATTGATTACCTGAATGAACCAAACCTTCAGGATTTCCTTAATACTGATGCCGAAACCCGAAAACTGGCCGGTGCACTCATCAACGATTTGAAATACTAATTTCTGTGTATTACAGCAAGTATAGCATAACACTAATTCAAGCTAATTAATGGACGTTTTAATAAAAGCCCTTCAGTTCTTTCTGAGCCTCTCCGTACTGATCATTATTCACGAAATGGGGCATTATTTTGCAGCCCGCGCCTTTAAGGTGCGCGTGGAGAAGTTCTACCTTTTCTTCGACCCCTGGTTCTCGCTTTTCAAAATTAAAAGGGGCGAAACCGAATATGGCATGGGCTGGCTTCCCCTGGGCGGGTATGTAAAAATTTCCGGCATGATCGACGAGTCGATGGACCGCGAGGCCATGAAGCAGCCCCCAAAAGATTATGAATTCCGCTCCAAGCCGGCATGGCAGCGCCTCATTATTATGCTTGGCGGAGTTACCTTCAACATATTGCTGGCCATGCTCATTTATGTGGTCATGCTGTTTTCATACGGTGAAGAGTACCTGCCAGCCGAAAACGTAAAATACGGCATTGTAGCTGACTCACTGGCCCTTGACCTGGGCATGCAAACCGGCGACAAAATTGTGATGCTCAACGGGCTCAGACCAGTCGATTTCATGGACGTTCCCAAGGAATTTATCATGGGTAATGTGAAAACAGTGACTGTGGATCGCCATGGCGAGCTTATCACCCTTGATGTGCCCGATAGCTTCTTCGGTAAGCTTATCAGCACCCGGGGCGGACGTTTTTTCACGCTGAGATACCCCTTTATTGTGGAGGGTTTCCTTCCCAACGCGGCAGCTGAAGAGGCCGGTGTAAAACCCGGCGACCACGTGGCTGGCATTGGCGGAGTGGAGACCTGGTCATTCGAAGAGTTCAGAAGCGAGATCGGGAAATACCGCAACCAGAAAACTGCCGTGATCGTTTACCGCGATGGCGAAAGGCTGGAATTACCCATTAGCATTCCCGAATCAGGAGCTATTGGTGCCTACGTTACACCCATCGGCCAGCTTTTTGATTTCGAAACCCGCAACTATTCCTTTTTTGCGGCCATTCCGGCTGGCATCAGCAAAGCCTATACCACCACCGTCGATTATGTGAAGCAGCTGGGACTGCTGTTCAGGCCAGAAGTGAAGGCCACCGAAAGTCTGGGAGGCTTTATCAGCATAGGAAATATTTTTGCGCCCACCTGGGACTGGCTGCACTTCTGGACCATTACTGCCTTCCTTTCGGTGATACTGGCCGTAATGAACGTGCTGCCCATTCCGGCGCTCGACGGCGGACATGTTATGTTCCTGCTCTACGAGGTGGTGACCCGCCGCAAACCCAATGAAAAATTTATGGAATATGCCCAAATGGTGGGTATGATTCTGCTGCTGGGGCTTATCCTTTTCGTTAACTTTAACGATGTAATGCGATTGTTCAGATAAGAAATCTTTTTACCTGAAAAATAACGAGCTATGATTCTGTTTAAGGGCTGTGAAATATTTGCGCCTTCACCCATGGGCAGCAAGGACGTGCTGATTGCCGGAAAATGCATTGTGGCTATTGCCGACCGCATCGACTTGCCCGAAGGACTGGTGTTCAAAGAAATTGATGTCAAAGGCCTTCGGATGATTCCCGGCCTGATCGATGGCCACGTGCACATTGCCGGGGCAGGCGGCGAAGGCGGACCGGCTTCGCGCACCCCTCAGATGCAGCTCAGCCATATGCTCGAAGCGGGTGTAACCACCGTGATCGGCTGCCAGGGCACAGACGGCATCACCCGCAGCTTGCAGGCAGTGCTCATGAAAGCCAAAGCCCTGCGCCAGGAAGGGGTAAGCGCATGGATTTACACCGGCTCTTACCAGGTGCCCACTCCCACCCTGTTGGGAGACGTGGCCAAAGACATTGCACTGATCGACGAGATAATTGGCATCGGCGAAATCGCCATTTCCGACCACCGCTCCTCATGCCCAACCACCGACGAACTGAAGCGCCTGACCTCTCAGGCACGCCTGGGGGGTATGCTTGGCGGAAAAGCAGGCATCGTAAACATACATATGGGCGATGCCAAAAACCCCTTTAAGCCCCTCTATGAAGTTGTCAATACCAGTGAACTGAAACTTACCCAGTTTCTGCCCACACACTGCAACCGCAACGAATATATTTTTGAGGATGCCAAAACCTATGGTAAGAAAGGATATGTTGACCTGACCGCCAGTTCCTATCCTTATTTTCCGCAGTACGAAATAAAACCATCGAAGGCCATTGCCGAACTGGTAAAAGCCGATGTGCCCATTGAACACATCACCCTGAGCAGCGATGGATTTGGTTCGCTGCCACAGTTCGATGAAAACGGAAACCTGCTGCAGCTGGAAATGGGCTATCCCCGCTCCATATTCGACGAGATGCGCGATGCGGTGCTAAAGGAAAACCTGCCACTGGAAGAAGCGCTGAAGGTGGTTACCAGCAATGTGGCCGATATCCTTTGGCTGAAGAACAAAGGCCGTATTGCCGTTGGCAAGGATGCTGATGTGGTACTGATCGACAAGGATTTCGGCATTCAATACATGACAGCAATGGGGCAGTTGATGGTTAGCGAAGGCCAAATGCTGAAAAAAGGCAGTTACGAAAAGTAAGCTGCAAAAGGTGAGATATGCGCAGAAAATTTCAGGTACATATTTTGGGCTCTTCGGCCGCCACGCCCACTTCGCTGCGGCATACCACTGCGCAGGTACTGGCCTACAACAACAAGTACTTCTTGCTCGACTGCGGCGAAGGCACCCAGATGCAGTTGCGGCGCCTGAAGTTGCCCATGATGAAGATCGACCATATTTTTATCAGCCACCTGCATGGCGACCATTACCTTGGCCTGCCCGGACTGCTTTTTTCGCTGCACCTGCTGGGTCGCAAAAAAGACCTTAACGTGTATGCCCCACTCGGCATGCAGCAAATCATCGAAGTGCAGTTTACCCTCTCGCAGCTAGTTCCTATGTACAAGGTAATTTTTCACGAACTGACTGCCGGCAGGCAACACATTTACGAAGACCGCTATCTTAATGTTGAAACCATGGAAATGGAGCACCGTATTCCTGCCTATGGCTTCCTGATTAAGGAAAAGGAAATGAACCGCAATTTGCGTAAGGAAAGCATCCTGAAGTATAAGATCCCGCGCGAGCAGATGGCTGCCATAAAAGATGGAGCCGACCTGGTGAGGCCCGGCGGAAAAGCCATTCCGAACCACGAAATCACCGAGGCCCCACCGCGACCGCGATCTTATGCGTTCTGCTCCGACACAGCCTATACCGAAAAGTTTTTACAGCAGATTAAAGGTGCCGACTTGCTCTATCACGAGGCCACCTTCCTGCACGACAAGGCCGCCATCGCCGCCGAAAAGACCCACTCAACGACCATAGAAGCCGCCATGCTGGCCCAAAAAGCGGGTGTGAAGCAACTGCTGCTGGGGCACTACTCTGCACGCTATAACGACCTGGAGATGTTTACCGAAGAAGCAAGGCAGGTGTTTACTAGCACCCAGCTCGCCGAAGAAGGAAAAGTGTTTCAGGTGGGCGAAGAATAAGCTATAGCTAAACTCCCAGCTCTTCCAGCCGCGATTTTATCTTGCGCTGAATCCAGGAATCATTTATTTCGCTGAGAAGCTGCTTCAGCACCGCTGCATCGTCAATATTGGCCAAAGCCTTTTGCCGCACCTCAAAATCATGATCGGCAGTTATGATCTGCTGCAGCACGCTGACATCAGAAATACGGGTAACGGCCTGTCCGCGGACAAAATAATCGGGGTCTTCGAAGGCAATGGTTCGGATCACCCCCGGATCGTCGATTTGCTGCACTGCCAGGGCCCGAACATAATAGTCGCTGTCGTGGCGGGCAATCTGCACAAGAACATCCTGGTCGTTGATTTTTTTCAGGGCATCGGATCGCACATAAAAGTCGCTGTTATTGCGGGCAATCTGGGCCAGCAATTTCTGGTCGGTGATAGCCTGCACGGCAGCCGACTTAATGTCGCGGTCGGTAAGGGCTTCCACCAAGGCCGCCAGCACGTCATTGTCTGTGATCTTATGCAGGGCATCCTTGCATATGTAATAATCGTCCTGGCTTTTCATGATGATCCCCGAAAGGGTTTTTCCATCAGTAATGCCTTTCACCGCTGCCAAACGAACGTAGTAATCCTTGTCATGACAGGCAATCTTTACCAGCACCTCTTGATTTGTGATCCGCTCTACGGCAGTTTGCCGCACAAAATAATCCGGGTCGTCCTGGGCCACGCGGATAAGCACCTCCTGATCATCGATAAGTTTTACCGCTTCCACCCTTTCGGCGTATTCAGAAGCATGCAAAGCCTTTTCAATAATCTGCTCGCGCGAGAGTGAACCAGCATTTCCGAAAAGTTGACCGGATTGATTCATGGCGTGGCATTTTTTATAACACAAGACCGCTTTGAACGCTAATTTAAGGATTTTTTTAACTCGTCGCTTCTGAATTATTATGGCTTTTCGCTATTCTGCTCGTATTCGGCAATTTTCTCTCTAATGACCAGGGCGCTATTTTTCAACAGCTTTCTTTCTTCTTCATTAAGCCTTACGGGAAGCAC
>Ga0209498_1000154_pt1 | contig 40073 bp, 42 predicted proteins | sample WalLakDeSediment_FD_184131 | JGI IMG/M metagenome (GOLD analysis project Ga0209498, IMG submission 184131) | Lake sediment microbial communities from Walker lake, Nevada to study Microbial Dark Matter (Phase II) - Walker Lake 11/02/13 Deep... | ecosystem: Environmental > Aquatic > Freshwater >... | reverse complement strand
AAAACCTGGATAGCGGGCGATGGCGCAACAGGCTGACAAGGGTGCTCGCAGCGGCGCGGAGCGCGCCGCCGTCCTCCTCATGAGCCTCGGCGAGGAGAGTGCCGCCGAGGTCCTGAGGCACATGGGACCGAAGGAGGTGCAGCGCCTGGGTACCGCGATGGCGAACCTGAGCAATATCTCCAAGACCGAGGTCAGCGAGGTGCTGGAGGAGTTCACCCAGGCCGTCGAGGAGCAGACCGCCCTCGGCGTGGGCGCGGACGACTACATCCGCAATGTGCTGACGTCGGCGCTCGGCGAGGAGAAGGCGGGCGGATTGATCAACCGCATCCTGCTCGGCAGGAACTCGAAGGGCCTCGAGGCGCTGAAATGGATGGAGCCGCGGGCCGTCGCCGAGGTGATCCGTCTGGAGCATCCCCAGATCATCGCCATCGTGCTCTCCTACCTGGATCCCGATCACGCCGCCGAGGTCCTGGGCTTCCTGCCGGAACGCAGCCAGCCGGACATTCTGATGCGGGTGGCGAGTCTCGACGGCATACAGCCTTCCGCGCTGCAGGAACTGGACGACATCCTGGAACAGCAGTTCGCCGGCAACAACATGCAGGCCTCGGCCGTCGGCGGTATCAAGAATGCGGCGAACATCCTGAATTTCATGGATCCGTCGAAGGAGGCCGCGATCATCGACCTCATCCGCGACGCCGACGAGGATCTTTCGCAGAAGATCGAGGACCTCATGTTCGTTTTCGACAACCTGCAGGAGGTGGACGACCGGGGCATCCAGTCACTGTTGCGGGAGATTTCCACCGAATCGCTGGTGCTGGCGCTGAAGGGGGCGGAGGACGCGCTCAAGGAGAAGATCTTCAAGAACATGTCCAAGCGTGCGGCGGAAATGCTGCGCGAAGACCTGGAGGCCAAGGGTCCGGTGCGTCTCAGCGAGGTCGAGGCCGCGCAGAAGGAGATCCTCACCATCGCCCGACGCATGGCCGAGCACGGGGAGATCGCATTGGGCGGCAAGGGAGGCGAGGAGTATGTCTGACGGTGCCGGGCAGGGCGCGGGTCAGTTCGGAATTCCGGCGTCGCTGCCGCCGTTCCCTTCGCTGGCTGCACGGTCCGCGTCGTGCCGCGGGCATCGGGCGCCGTCATGACGCAGCGGGTGATCCCCGAGGATTCCGGCGAGCTGGTGCAGCGCTGGCATGCACCCGACGTGGGTGCGACGGCCCGTCCCCGAGCACCTGCGGTGCCGGCAGCGCAGGCCGTCCGTCCGGGGGAGGTGGTCGAGCAGGCGCCGCCGCCCCTCACCCTCGAACAGATCGAGGAGATCCAGCGGCAGGCGCGCGAAGAGGGCCTGCGCCAGGGAGAGGCGGAGGGCCGGCGCCAGGGTGCGGCGGCGGTGAAAGCCGAGGCGGGGAATCTGCGCCGCGTGCTGGAATCGCTGACGCCGTTTGCCGCAGGGCTGGACCAGCAGCTGGAGCAGGAGCTGGTGACGCTGGCGACGGTGGTGGCGCGCCAGCTGGTGCGCCGGGAACTGCGCGCCGACCCGGGCCAGGTGGTCGCCGCGGTCCGCGAGGCGCTCGCGGTGCTGCCCAGCGTGGATCGCCGGGTGCGGCTGTACCTGCATCCGGAGGATGCCCGTATCGTGCGGGAGGCGCTCCACCTCTCCGAGCTGGAACAGCCCTGGAAGGTGATCGAGGATCCGTCGCTGTCGCGCGGGGGCGCCCGCCTGGAAACGGATACCTCCCGGGTGGACGCGACCGTCGAGAGCCGCCTCAATGCCGTGATCGCCGCGATGTGGGGCGACGAGCGGCGTGAGGATGGCTCCGGAACGGGGATGCCGGAGGCGACGCGGTGACGCTGCCCGCCGCCCTCGATCCGGAACTGCGCCGGGAAGACCTGCGCAACGCCCTGGCGCGTTATGGCCGGCGGGCCGAGCGTGCCCGGACGCTGATCGCCGAGGGGCGGCTGGTGCGCATGGTCGGATTGACGCTGGAGGCGGAGGGAGTGCAGGTGCCGGTGGGCGGCCGCTGCCGGGTCGTCGGTGCGGGCGGTGTCGATGTCGACGCCGAGGTGGTCGGTTTTTCCGGGGAACGGGTCTACCTGATGCCGGTGGGTGAACTGCGCGGTCTGACGCCGAATTCCCGGGTGATCCCCATCCAGCACAGCCGTGACGCCCTGGTCGGCGAAGGACTCCTCGGCCGGGTGCTGGACGGTACCGGGCGACCGCTGGACGGGCGGGGCCCTCTGGACTGCGAGGACCGCGTCTCGCTGGATGGTCGCCCCATCAACCCGCTTGCACGCCACCCCATCCGTGAGCCGCTGGACGTGGGGGTGCGGGCGATCAACGGGCTGCTGACCGTCGGCCGCGGCCAGCGGATGGGGCTGTTTGCAGGTAGCGGGGTGGGCAAGAGTGTGCTGCTCGGCATGATGACCCGGTACACGGCGGCCGACATCACCGTGGTCGGCCTCATCGGCGAGCGGGGCCGGGAGGTGAACGAGTTCGTCCAGAACATCCTCGGGCCCGAGGGGATGGCGCGTGCCGTGGTGGTCGCGGTGCCCGCCGATCACCCGCCGCTGATGCGCCTGCACGGGGCGATGCTCGCCACCTCGATCGCCGAATATTTCCGGGACCAGGGGCTGAACGTGCTGCTGTTGATGGACTCGCTGACGCGGTTCGCCCAGGCCCAGCGCGAGATCTCGCTGGCGATCGGTGAACCCCCCGCGACCAAGGGTTACACGCCCTCGGTATTCGCGCGCCTGCCGCAACTGGTGGAGCGTGCGGGCAACGGGGACCAGGGCGAGGGTTCGATCACCGCCTTCTACACCGTGCTGACCGAGGGCGACGATCACAACGATCCCATCGCCGACGCGGCACGCGCCATCCTCGACGGACACGTCGTGCTGTCCCGCCGCATTGCCGAGGGGGGGCGTTATCCGGCGGTGGACATCGAGGCGTCGGTGAGCCGCCTGATGAACGAAATCGCCGATCCGGGACAGATCCGGGCCGCGCGGTTGTTCAAGCAGGTCTACGCGACGTATCAGCACAACCGGGACCTGATCAGCGTGGGTGCCTATCAGCGCGGCGCCGACCCGCGCGTCGACGCGGCGATCGAGTATTTCCCGCGCCTGGAGGGGTATCTGCAGCAGGATATGCGCGAGCCGGTGGATTTCCGGTCCAGCCTGAAGGAACTGGACGCATTGACCGGGCAGCAGGAGGAACCGGCGGTCCGTCCCCCCAAGGAAACCCCGCTTGCCAAGACGACACCAGCGTACAAGGCGATGAACTGATCCATGACACGTTCCAAACGCATGCAGCCCGTGGCCCAGGTGGCCGACTCCCGGCAGAGGGATGCCGCGCGCCAGATGGGGGAGCGGCAGCGGATGCTCGATGAGCAGATCCGGCGATTGCAGGAACTGAATGCCTATCGCGACGAATATGCCCGCCGTTTCGAGGATGGCGCCGACGGCATGATGGGTCTCCATGTCCGCGAGTACCGTCTGTTCCTGGCCCGCCTCAACCAGGCGGCGGAGGAACAGGCGCGCAACGTCGAACGCGCCCGGCAGGCGCTGGAGCGCAGCCAGGGCGACTGGACCCGCTGTCGCATTCACAGTGACGCGGTGGGCAAGGTCATCGACCGACTGCAGGTCGAGGAGCGCGACGAGGACGTCCGCAGGGAACAGTCCGACAATGACGAGTTCGGCCAGCGGCCCCGGCGCCGGGAGTCCTGATGCAGGTCGGAAAGCTGGCATGGATCTTGTTTGATCTTCATGGGCCATCGGCCCCGAGGTCCGGGAAACCGGAACGTGGTCCACCCGAGGTCGTGGTGGGTTATCAAGGGAGAGCCGCTGTTTCTCCCAGTCAAGGGATATCGCCATGCAAGCCGCTGCATCTACCCTGAACCTCCCGCCCCAGCTGCTCAGCGCGTTGAATGAACTGGGTTCACTGTCCGAAGGCGCGCCCGATGCCGATGGGTTCTGGCAGCGTCTGGCCGAGCAGCTGGAACGACTGGAGGAGTTGGCACCGGAACTGCCCCCGGGTGTCGCCGTCGAGGATCTGGCGGCCTGGCTGGCGGCTGGTCCGGGCGGGCATGCCTTGCCGGAGGGCGGCAATCCACTGCCAGTCCTGCCGGCGTCGGGGGAGGGTTCGCCGATTGTCTCCGTTGCCGGCCTCCCGGGTCTGGACGGCCTGAGCGGTTCGCCACTGCGCGAGCACCTGCTCAATATGGCGCTGCAGGCTGCAAAGGAGGGCGATCGACCGGAAGGTTCTACCGGGGCGCCGCTGCGCGAGCACCTGCTCGCGATGGCAGTGCATGCGGCCATGGACGGCTCGGGAAAGGTGCCGGGCGGCGTTTCGCCCGGGCTGACCGAGGGAACCGAGCGCGGGCTTCTGGAGCTGGCGGCGCTGCAGGCGCGCAGCGCCAAGGGGTTGCAGCTGGGTCAAGCCCCCGTGGTCACGTCCGGAACGGCGGAGGCGGCATTGCCGCAGCTGCAGACGACGGGCGGTCTGGTGCTGCCGCGGCTGCTCAGTCTGGACATTCCGCTGCAGCAACCGGGTTGGGACCGTTCCCTGGGCGATCGGGTCCAGTGGATGGTCAACCAGAACGTCCAGTTGGCGGAGTTGAAGCTCAATCCGCCCGGCCTGGGACCCCTGGAGGTGCGGGTGCGGGTCGACGGCGACCGCACCCACATCAGTTTCCTGGCCTCACAGGCGAACGTGCGCGACGCGGTGGATGCCGCGCTGCCCCGGCTAAGAGAGATGTTCGCGGAGGGCGGCGTGACCCTGGGTGACGTGACCGTGGGTCATCGGGACGGCGGCGACGGCCGCGGCGGGCAGGGAACACTTGGCAAGGATGGTGCGGGTGCGACGGACGGGAAGCCCGACGATGCCCAGGCGGATCCTCTCCGTCCGAACGGCATGCGGGCCGGTCAGGGCCTGGTGGACTACTACGCCTGAATCCCCAACGCCGCCTAACGCCGGCAAATCTTCGCCCATCCGCAAACTGTAGGTCGGGTTAGCCCAAAGGGCGTAACCCGACGGGCCTCGCACCCCACCCATGGGCGCAAAATAGCGTCGTCCCCGGGGCGTCGTCGGGTTACGCTGCGCTAACCCGACCTACTGGGTTGTAAGAGGCCAGCCCCTGGCCTATGGGTTTTCCGGGCGCCGGCTTTCCGGCAGTGCCGGGCCGTAGGGCCGTCAAAAGCCCGCCGGTCATTCCCCGGAATTTATTCATCTATATGAATATAAATGGAAAAAATCCATTTTTTTCCATGGCATGGCAATTGCTGACTACCTTGCAGAACGGGGAGGGCAGGAAACGCCATGATGATCGAAGAGGAAGAACTGGATCTGGATTCGGGCAAGCACAGGGTCAAGGCCAAGGGCGGGCTGCGCAAGTGGCTGCTGATCGGTCTGGTCCTGCTGCTGGCCGGCGGCGGCGTTGTCGGAGGCGCGTTCTATTTCCTGCTGGAGGCTGACCCGTCCGAAGGCGGGCAAGCGGCCAAGCCGCCCCCGCTGATCTACCACGAACTGCAGCCCGAGTTGCTCGGGAACATCGAGGGGGCCGGGCGGGTTCGCTTCGTCCAGGTGGGCGTGGTGCTGGCCACGCGCGACCGCGCTGTCCTTGAGGTGGTGAACCAGCACATGCCGGTGATCCGTAACGATCTGCTCATGCTCCTGAGCAGCAAGACCTACGACGTCCTGATCACCACGGAAGGCAAGGAGCAGACGCGCCAGGAGATGCTCGAGGCGATCCGCGCGGTGGTCCGGGCGCACACCGGCGAACCCGGTATCGAGTCCATTTATTTCACCGCCTTCGTGATGCAGTAGGACTGCCATGACACAGACAGACCTGCTTTCCCAGGAAGAGATCGACGCCCTTCTGCACGGCGTGGACAGCGGCGACGTGGAGACCGAGCCGGATCTGCGGGCCCGGGACGGAATCGCGCGCGGTTTCGACTTTGCCAGCCAGGACCGGATCGTGCGCGGGCAAATGCCCACCCTGGAAATGATCAACGAGCGCTTTGCGCGGCTGCTGCGCATCAGCCTGTTCAACCTGATGCGCCGCTCCGCCGAGATCTCGGTCAGCGGCGTGAAGATGAGCAAGTTCTCCGAGTACATCCACTCGCTGTTCGTTCCGACCAGCCTGAACATGGTCAAAATCAAGCCCCTGCGCGGCACCTCGCTGTTCGTCGTCGACCCGAAACTGGTGTTCATCCTGGTGGACAACTTCTTCGGGGGGGATGGCCGGTATCACGCGAGGATCGAGGGCCGGGAGTTCACGCCCACCGAACAACGGGTGATCCGCATGACGCTGGACCAGGTCTTTACCGATCTGAAGAAGGCCTGGTCCCCGGTGATGGCGATCGACTTCGAGTACATCAACTCGGAGGTGAATCCCCAGTTCGCGAACATCGTGAGCCCTACCGAGGTGGTGGTGGTTTCGTCGTTTCACGTCGAGCTGGACGGAGGTGGCGGGGACTTTCACGTCACCATGCCCTACTCGATGATCGAGCCCATCCGAGAGTTTCTGGACGCGGGTCTTCAGAGTGACCGTTCCGAGGTGGACGAGCGCTGGGTCCGTGCGCTGCGCGAGGAGGTCAAGGTGGCCGAGGTCGAGGTGTCCTCGATGCTCACCGAGACGACGCTCACCCTGCGTGAAGTCATGAACCTCAAGCCTGGAGACGTCATCCCGGTGGACCTGCCGGAGCTCGTGCTCCTGCGCGCCGAGGGTATCCCGGTGGTGCGCGGGAAGTTCGGCGTCTCCGACGGGAAGAATGCAATCAAAGTGGCCGAGCGCATCAAGCGCGCGGACTGAGCACGGCGAGGATCGCAAGCCATGAGTGAAGACAGGAAACAGGATGCCGGCCGGGAGGCTCTGGCGGACGAATGGGCCGCCGCCCTGGAGGAGCAGCAAGCCGCCCCTGGTGCGGCGGGACAGGGCGCGTCAGACGGTTCGCAGTCGGGCGGGGCGAGGCCCGCGGGCTCGGGCCGCGACGACGGGGTCCAGAAGGCGAATTTCGAGTCGCTGGCTCAGGAGCCCAGCCGGGCGAAGGCGCAGGAAGACGTGGACCTGGACGTCGTGCTGGACATCCCGGTGACCGTCTCGATGGAGATCGGCCGGACCCGGATTCCCATCCGCAATCTGCTGCAGTTGAACCAGGGCTCGGTCGTGGAACTGGATCGGCTGGCGGGTGAGCCGCTGGACGTGTTTGCCAACGGCACGCTGATCGCGCACGGGGAGGTGGTGGTGGTGAACGAAAAGTTCGGCATCCGCCTGACCGACGTGATGAGTCCGACCGAACGCGTGAAGAAGCTCAAGTGATGGCGTCCACGCACAGCAGGCGTTCGGGTTCGCAGGGGCCTGGGCGGGAGCCCGGGCAACGGCGCGTGCGTCGGCTAACGGGTCCGCGGCTGCCGGCCTTGGGTTTCTGCCTCGTGTGGTTCACGGCGAGCCTGCCGGGGATGGCGCTGGCAGAGTCGGGCCCCACGGCCTGGCCGATCGCGGCCGGGGACGGGGTGAGCGCGGCCTACCTGCTGCAGTTGATAGCGGGCCTGCTGGTGGTGATTGCCGCGATCGTGGTGCTGGCGTTTGTCATGCGCCGGATGACCGGGATGCAAACCCGCCTGGGTGGCGATTTCCGCGTCATCGGCGGCATTTCCCTGGGCTCCAGGGAACGCATGCTGCTGGTGCAGGTGGGCGAAAAGCAGTTGCTGGTGGGCGTGGCCCCGGGGCGCGTGCAGACGCTGCACGTCCTGGACGAGCCGATTCGCACCGACCAGGGGCGCGGGGATGCCGCAGGGCAGGCGGAGAGTCCCTTCGCCCGCCGGCTGCGTTCCGTGCTGCAACGGACTTCCTGATCATGAGGAAGGCGAATCTCCTGCTTCCGCTTCTGCTGCTGGGTTCCGCCCTGCAGCCGGCATGGGGCCAGGCCGGGCTGGAGGTGCTGAACGTCACAACCGCTCCCGACGGGGCCCAGACCTATTCGGTGACGCTGCAGATCCTCCTGCTGATGACGCTGCTGAGCCTGCTGCCGGCCGCGTTGATCATGACGACCGCCTTTACCCGCATCATCATCGTGCTGGCGCTGCTGCGGCAGGGCCTGGGTACCACCCAGACGCCATCGAACCAGATCCTGATCGGCCTGGCGCTGTTCCTGACCCTGTTCGTGATGACGCCGGTGTTCGACCGCATTCACGTGGAGGCGGTCCAGCCCTACATGGAGGAGGAACTGTCCGCGGAACAGGCCGTGATCGAGGCCAGCGGGCCGCTGCGGGCGTTCATGATGGCCCAGACCCGCGAGACCGACCTGGCCATGTTTGCGCAGATCAGCGGCCGGGACGGTTTCGAGTCGCCCGACGACGTGCCCTTCACGCTGCTGATCGCCGCCTTCCTGACCAGCGAACTGAAGACCGCCTTTCAGATCGGCTTCCTGATCCTGATCCCGTTTCTGATCATCGATCTGGTCGTCGCCAGCGTGCTGATGTCGATGGGCATGGTGATGCTGTCGCCCCTGATCATCTCGATGCCGTTCAAGGTGATGCTGTTCGTTCTCGTCGATGGCTGGGCGCTGATCATGGGCACCCTTGCCTCCAGCTTTTTCACCTGACGGGCGCCGCCGTGATGGCATCGCGCTCCGCCGCACACAGGGAGGGAATCCCGTCATGACCCCCGAGATGGTGCTCGACGTCGGACGCCAGGCATTGCTGGTGGTGGTGTTCCTCAGCGCCCCGGTGCTGCTCACCGCCCTGGCGATTGGTCTGGCCATCGGCATGATCCAGGCGGCGACCCAGATCCAGGAGATGACCCTGTCGTTCATTCCCAAGCTGTTGGGCATGTTCGCCGCCCTGGCGATCGTCGGGCACTGGATGCTGGGGCTGATCGTGGAATACACGCTGCGGCTCTACGACAGCATCCCCGGTCTGATCGGGTGAGCCGGGTCGTCCTGCGTCACGGAACTGCGAACGGGGAAGAGGGAACCGGGGAATGCACTTCACCACCGCCGAAATCACCGCCTGGGTCGGAGCGCTCCTGTGGCCCTTCCTGCGCATCGGCGCCATGCTGGTGGCGGCCCCGCTGTTCGGTGCAGGGACGGTTACGGTGCGCATCCGCCTTGGTTTCGCGCTGGTTCTGGCGCTAATCGTGGCGCCGATGCTGCCGATGCCGCCCGCCGTGGAACCGCTGAGCCTCCCGGGCCTGACGATCGCAGTACAGCAGATCCTGATCGGCCTGATGATCGGATTCGTGCTGCAGATGGTGTTCAGCGCCGTGACCCAGGCCGGAGAGACCATCGCCCTGTCCATGGGCCTGGGTTTCGCCTCCATGGTGGATCCGCAGCAGGGGGCGCAGGTCCCGGTGGTCTCCAACTATTTCCTGATCGTTTCGACCCTGATCTTTCTCGCGCTGAACGGCCACGTGGCCCTGATCGAGCTGACGCTGATGAGTTTCCAGACGATGCCGATCTCGGTGGAAGGCATCACCCGGGTGGACCTCTGGAGCCTGGTGAGCTGGGGCAGCACGATGTTCACCTATGCCCTGATGGTCGCGCTGCCCGCGGTCGCAGCGATGCTGGTGGTGAACGTGTCCATGGGTGTCGTCACCCGCGCCGCGCCTCAGCTCAACATCTTTGCGGTCGGTTTTCCCATGATGATCCTGCTGGGCTTCATCCTGATTCTGCTCAGCCTGCCGGTGCTGTTGCCCCAATTCACTGAACTCCTGGCATTGGCCTTCGGGCTGATGGGCCAGTTCGTCGGACGATAGCGCCATGGCCGAAAACGACACTTCCCAGGAAAAGAGCGAACAACCCACTCCCAAAAAGCTGCGGGAGGCGAAGGAGAAGGGTCAGGTCGCCCGTTCCCGCGAGCTGAACACCACGCTGGTGCTGCTCGGCGGAGGCGCCGGCCTGCTGATCATGGGCGGCAGCATTCTTGGCCGTCTGCAGGACATCCTGCGGGCCAGTTTTGTTGTCGAGCGGGACATGATGTTCGAGCCGGGCGTATTGCATGAGATGCTGCTGCTGCGCATCTCCGAGGCGCTGATCATGCTGCTGCCGCTGTTCGCGGGGCTGCTGGTGGCCGCGGTGGCGGGGCCCCTGTCCATGGGCGGTGGCGGTTTTTCCGGCAAGGCCATGGCCCCGAAGCTGAGCAAGCTCAATCCGATCTCCGGGCTCAAGCGCATCTTTTCCTCGCAGGGGTTGATGGAGTTCGGCAAGACCCTGCTGAAGTTCGTGCTGATCACGTCCGTGGGCGGGGCACTGCTCTGGCAGATGTCGGATACCCTGCTGGGACTGGGTCACCAGCCGCTGGAGCGCGGCCTGATGCACGCGGGGTACATCATCGGCTGGACCTTCCTGATGCTGGCCGCGGTACTGATCCTGGTCGCACTCATCGATGTGCCGTTCCAGCTCTGGTCGCACCAGAAGCAGCTGCGGATGACCAAGCAGCAGGTGAAGGACGAGTTCAAGGAGACCGAAGGCAAGCCGGAGGTCAAGAGCAGGATCCGGCAAGCTCAGCATGACATTTCGCGGCGCCGGATGATGGCGGAGGTGCCGAAGGCCGACGTGGTGGTCACCAACCCGACCCACTACGCCGTCGCCCTGCGCTACGACCAGACGGGCATGCGGGCGCCGCGGGTGGTGGCCAAGGGCGCGGACCTGGTTGCCGCCGAGATCCGTGAGCGCGCCCGCGCGGCCGACGTTCCCCTGTTCGCTGCGCCGCCGCTGGCACGCGCCCTCTATTTCAGCACCCGTCTGGACCAGGAGATCCCGGCAGGCCTCTACGTCGCCGTCGCCCAGGTGCTGGCGTACGTCTACCAGCTGCGGACCGCCGGTCGCGAGAGTACGGCGCGCCGGCCGGAAGCCCCGACCGACCTGCCGGTGCCGGACGACCTGCTGCGGCGTACGCCGCCCCGGGAGGATTGATCCATGTCCGCCTTTTTCGATGCTCTGAAGAACGCCGGCAAAGCCGGCATGGTGACGCCCATCCTGCTGATGGCGATGCTGGTGATGCTGGTCATCCCGCTGCCGCCGCTGGCGCTGGACGTCCTGTTCACCTTCAATATCGCACTGTCGCTCGTGGTGATCCTGGTCGCCGTGTACACGCCCCGGCCGCTGGAGTTCGCGGTGTTCCCGACCGTGCTGCTGGTGGCGACCCTGTTGCGACTGGCCCTGAACGTGGCGTCGACACGGGTGATCCTGCTGAACGGCCACACCGGGACCGACGCGGCCGGCAACGTGATCCAGGCCTTCGGGGACTTCGTCGTCGGCGGCAACTATGCCGTGGGCCTGGTGGTTTTCCTGATCCTGGTGATCATCAACTTCGTGGTGGTAACCAAGGGTGCGGGACGCGTCTCCGAGGTGAGCGCCCGGTTCACGCTGGACGCCATGCCGGGCAAGCAGATGGCGATCGACGCCGACCTGAATGCCGGCCTGGTCTCCCAGGACGATGCCCGGCGCCGGCGCGAGGAGATCGCCCAGGAGGCGGACTTCTACGGTTCCATGGACGGCGCCAGCAAGTTCGTGCGCGGGGACGCGATCGCCGGCATCCTGATCCTGGTCATCAACATCATCGGCGGCCTGACCATCGGGACCATCCAGCACGCCATGTCGCTCGGCGACGCCGCCACCAACTACGTGCTGCTGACCATCGGCGACGGGCTGGTGGCGCAGATTCCGTCGCTGTTGCTGTCTTCGGCCACCGCCATCATCGTCACCCGGGTCTCGGCCTCCCAGGACATGGGGAAGCAGGTCTTTCAGCAGATGTTCGCAACCCCGCGCGCGCTCTACGTGGCCGCCGGCGTGGTGGGTTCGCTGGGTCTGGTGCCGGGCATGCCCAACCTGGTGTTTCTCTCCCTGGCCGCGCTGATGGCTTCCAGCGCCTATCTGAACGCACAGCGTCGTGCGGCCGCCGACGAGGAGGACCTGCTGGTCGAGCCGCTGCCCCACGGTGGCGGCGCGGCGTCGAGTCCCGACATGAAGGAGCTGTCCTGGGACGACGTGCCACCCGTGGACCTGGTGGGCCTGGAGGTCGGCTATCGCCTGATTCCGATGGTGGACCGCAGCCAGGGCGGGCAGCTGATGGGCCGTATCAAGGGCGTTCGCCGCAAGCTTTCCCAGGAACTGGGTTTCCTGATCCAACCGGTGCACATCCGCGACAACCTCGATCTGGGACCCAGCCAGTACCGGATCGCGCTGATGGGAGTGACCGTCGGCGAGGGCGAGGTCTACACCGACCAGGAGCTGGCGATCAATCCCGGCCGGGTGTTCGGGGAAGTCCAGGGCACGGCGACCAAGGATCCGACGTTCGGTCTGGATGCGGTCTGGATCGATCCCGCGCTTCGGGAACAGGCACAGGGGCTGGGCTACACCGTGGTCGACGCGGGCACGGTGGTCGCGACCCATCTCTCGCAGTTGCTGAAGGAGCACGCCCACGAGCTCCTGGGCCACGAGGAAGTGCAGCACATGCTGGACGTGCTCGGGCGGCATTCGCCGAAGCTGATGGAAAACCTGGTGCCCAAGATCCTCAACCTGGGGGTGGTGCTGAAGGTGATGCAGAACCTGCTGGCGGAGCAGGTCTCGATCCGCGATCTGCGCACCATCGCCGAAACCTTGGCGGAACATGGCAGCAAGAGTCAGGATCCCGGCGTTCTGACCGCCGCCGTGCGGGTCGCCCTGGCACGGTCGATCGTGCAGAACATCGTGGGAACCGCGCCGGAGCTGCCCCTGATCGCCCTGGACCCTTCTCTGGAACAGATCTTGCAGAAGTCCTCGCAAGGGGCCGGCGGCGGTGGCCTGGGTATCGAACCCGGACTCGCCGAGAGGCTCCAGAAGTCCATCGCCGAGGCCGCTCAGCGGCAGGAGATGGCTGGGGAGCCCACCGTCGTCGTGGTGTCGCCGGACATTCGGGCCTGGATGGCGCGTTGGCTGAGGTCCGCCGTGAGAGGGCTGCATGTGCTGGCCTACACGGAGATACCGGACAACAAGCGCATCCGCGTAGTGGCCACGGTGGGAAGAGAGGACGGGAAATAGGCACGGACATGGGGATACGCGGCGTGGCGCAAGTGTTGCAGGAGACGGAACGGTGCGGCCCGGCGCCGCGAACGGTTGCCGGCAGCCTCCGCCCGGTATTCCTTGGGTCAACGGTTACTGACGGGCTGACGCCATGAAAATCAGACGCTTTTTCGCTTCCGACATGCGCCAGGCGATCCGAATGGTGCGGGAGGAGCAGGGTCCGGACGCGGTCATTCTCTCGAGCCGCCGGGTGGAGGGGGGCATCGAGATCGTCTCCGCCATGGACTACGATCAGGAACTCGTGACCGGAATGGCCGGCGAGCAGGGGGCGGAGGCGCCCCGGGAAGCGGCAGCCGCGCCCGGTGCCGACGATGTGATGGCGCTGCTGGATGCGCCGGCGCCAAGGTCGCGGCCGGCCCGCGCGGCGGAACCCCCGGACTCCGCGCGCCCGCCTGCGGCAGCCCGCGCTCCGGGGATCGTCTGGTCCCAGGATCCGGCACTGGTGGCCATGCAGCGGGAGATCGAGAGTCTGCGCGGGATGTTGCAGGATCAGCTCGCGGGCCTGGCGTGGAACGATCTCTCGCTCAGGGAGCCGGAGCGGGCCCAGTTGATACGCGATCTGGAATACCTGGGACTCGATCCGGCCCTGGCGCGCGACATTGCCGGGAAGGTCCGCCACCTCAACAGCCGTGAACACGCCTGGCGCGAGGCGCTGCAGCATCTGGCGCGACGGATTCCGGTGGCGCCCGAGACCAGCCACGACCCGGAAGGGATCGTGACGCTGGTGGGGCCGAGCGGCGTCGGCAAGACCACGACCGTGGCCAAACTCGCGGCGCGACACGTGCAAGCCTACGGTCGTCATTCGCTGGCGCTGGTGACCACCGACGCCTACCGCATCGGGGCCTATCGCCAATTGCAGACTTTCGGGCAGATTCTCGGCGTCCCCGTGCATCTTGCGCAGACGGCCGGGGAACTGCATGACATCCTGTCGGGGCTGCAGGGCAAGCAGCGGATCTTCGTGGACACCGCCGGCATGAGCCAGAGGGATCTGAGCCTGGTCGAGGAGATTGCCGGCCTTGCGGCCATCCCCCATCAGCGACCGCTGCTGGTGGTGGCCGCCAATACGCAGCAAGCGGTCATGGAGGAGATCTTTCGCGCCTTCGGCCGCCTGTCCCTGGAGGGTGTCGTGTTGACCAAGGTGGACGAGGCCGTCAGTCTCGGGCCGGCGCTGTCGGCGCTGAGCGCGGGCGGGCTGCCGCTGATGTACGTCAGCGAGGGACAGCGCGTGCCGGAGGATTTATCATCCGCGCGGGCGGAGCGTCTGGTCAGCCGGGCCGTTTCGCTCGCGTCCGAAGACAGGGAAGAGCGGGATGGGAATGCCCACGGGCATGTCCTTCGCCAACCCCAACCCCAACCCAACCGGAGTGGGCACGCCCATGTTTCAGCATGACGATCAGGCAGCGGGGCTGCGCCGCATGAGCGCCCCCCGCCCGGTGCAGGTGATCGCCGTGGCCAGCGGCAAGGGGGGCGTGGGCAAGACCAATGTCTCCGTGAATCTTTCCGTCGCGCTTGCCCAGAGCGGACGCGAGGTCATGCTGATGGATGCCGACCTCGGACTCGCCAACGTCGACGTGCTGCTGGGCCTGCAGCCGCGGAAGAATCTGTCTCACGTGCTGAACGGCGAGATCGGCCTGGAGGAAACCCTGGTTCCGGGACCCGCCGGAATCACCATCGTGCCGGCGGCCTCCGGTGTCGCGCGCATGGCGGACCTGGGTCCGGCCGAGCATGTCGGCATCATCCGCGCCTTCAGTGAATTGCACCGGCCCGTCGATGTCCTGATCGTGGATACCGCGGCGGGACTGCACGACAGTGTCCTCAGCTTCTGTCGGGCGGTGCAGGAGGTGCTGGTGGTGGTCTGCGACGAGCCCGCCTCGATCACCGATGCCTACGCTCTGATCAAGGTTCTCAGCCGGGATCACGGGGTGTCCAGGGTGCGGGTGCTCGCAAACATGGTGCGTGGCCCGGAGGAGGGCAGGTCGCTGTTCGCCAAGCTCACTGCAGTGTGCGACCGTTTTCTCGACGTGACCCTGGATTATGCGGGTTCCGTGCCGCACGACGAATACCTCCGCAAGGCCGTGCAGCGCCAGAAGGCGGTCACCGAGGCCTACCCGTCGAGTCCGGCAGCCAGGGCATTCAAGGATTTGGCCCGCAATGCCGATAAATGGCCTGTACCCGCCGGGAGCAGCGGGCGGATCGAATTCTTCGTCGAACGGCTGGTGGGTTCCGGTCTCGGCGACCGGGGCCTGTCATCCTTTCCGGTCTAGCCATGTACTCGCCCGACCCAGTGGATCGCAATCAGCTGGTCCATCGGCATGTGCCGCTGGTCAAGCGCATTGCCTACCATCTGCTGGGACGGCTTCCCGCCGATGTGCAGGTGGACGACCTGATACAGGCGGGGGTGGTGGGTCTGCTCGAGGCAGCGCGGCAGTATGACGCGGGGCAGGGGGCCAGCTTCGAGACCTATGCCGGCATCCGCATTCGCGGGGCGATGCTGGACGAGGTGCGACGCTCCGACTGGACGCCGCGCTCGGTGCACCGCAACGCGCGGCGGGTCAGCGAGGCCATGCGGGCCGTGGAGCATCGGGAAGGGCGGGAGGCGCGGCCGCAGGAGGTGGCCGAGGAACTCGATGTGCGGCTGGAGGAATACCAGCGCATGGTGGCGGATGCGGTGTGCTGCCGGGTGCTGAGCTTCGAGGATATGTTCGAGCCGGAATCGGAGGGTGAGAACCGGTTGCCGGGCAGCGAACCGGACCCCCTGCAACGGCTTCAGGAGGGGGACTTCCGGGAAGCGCTCGCGAAGGAGGTCGATGGGCTGCCGGAAAGGGAGAAGCTGGTGATGTCGCTGTACTATGACGATGAGCTCAACCTGCGCGAAATCGGGGAGGTGCTCGGCGTCAGTGAGTCACGGGTCTGCCAGCTGCATGGCCAGGCACTGGTGCGCCTGAGGGCTCGCATGGGGAACTGGACGGGCCGTGATTCGGGAAGCTGACTGCCGTCAGCACCGACGTCCGGCGCCGTCGATGCGTTTCAAGGTCATTATCTCCGATCGAGCGATTAGGGTTTGATCGAATCTGAAGTCGTTGGAGGTCAGTGTGGAAAAGAACATGAAGATCCTGATCGTGGACGATTTTTCCACGATGCGCCGCATCATCAAGAATCTGCTTCGGGATCTCGGCTACAACAACACTGCGGAAGCGGACGATGGCAGCACCGCGTTGCCACAGCTCATGAACGGCAGTTTCGACTTCCTGATCACCGACTGGAACATGCCCAACATTTCAGGCATCGACCTGCTCAAGGCGGTCCGGGCCGACGCCAGACTCAAGGACATGCCCGTGCTGATGGTGACTGCGGAGGCGAAGCGCGATCAGATCGTGGAGGCCGCGCAGGCGGGCGTCAGCGGGTACATCATCAAGCCGTTTACGGCGGACACGCTGCGGGAAAAGATCGACAAGATCTTCGAACGCATCAACGCCGGGGGATGAGATCCATGGAAAGTCCCGAGATCGCGCAGAAGGAGTCGGAGATGCGAGCCAGGCAGCTGGAGAGGTCCAGGCAGCTGGCGGTCCACATCGAGGCTGGAGACGATGAGGCCGCCAACCGGCTGATCGAGGAAATGGGGCGGATGCACGAGAGCCTCCTGTTTGCGGAACTGGGTAAGCTGACCCGGGATCTGCACGAGGCGCTGAACGCCTTCCGGCTGGATTCCCGGCTTTCGGAGATCACCAAGAACGAGATTCCGGATGCCAAGGAACGCCTGAATTACGTCGTGGCCATGACGGAGCAGTCCGCCCACCGCACGCTCAATGCCGTGGAGGAGAGTCTGCCCATGGCCGAGTCCATCTCCAGTCAGGCCAGGGACCTGTCCAAGGCCTGGCAGCGCTTTCGCCATCGCGAGATGTCGACGCAGGAGTTTCGGGTGCTCGCCCAGGACGTGGAGGCGTTTCTGGAACGCACCGGCGGCGATGGCGAATCCATCCGGCGCAACCTCTCCGATGTGCTGATGGCCCAGGATTTTCAGGATCTGACCGGCCAGGTGATTCGCCGCGTGATTCACCTGGTCCAGGATGTGGAGGAGAACCTGGTGGGCCTGATACGGATTTCCGGGGAACGGCTCGCGGTCCCCGAGCCGAAGCGGAAGGAGTCCAAAGGTGGGGGCGACGGGAAGGGGTCCGGGCCCGCGGTACCGAATACCTCGGATGGCAGCAGCGAAGTGATCAGCGGCCAGGACGGCGTGGACGACCTGCTGTCGAGTCTCGGTTTCTGAATGGCAGGATGGCCAAGGAGTACGACATGATCCTGGATACCGACGACGAGATCCTTCAGGACTTCCTGGTCGAGGCAGGGGAGTTGCTCGAGGGGCTGAACGAGCAACTGGTGGAACTGGAGCAGAATCCCGACGACCGGGAATTGCTGAACGCCGTCTTCCGCGGATTTCATACCGTCAAGGGCGGTGCGGGCTTTCTCAATCTGCACAACCTGGTGACGGTGTGTCATCGCGCCGAGGATGTGTTCAACCTGCTGCGCCAGGGGCAGCGGCAGGTGGATGGCGTGCTGATGGATGCCGTCCTCCAGGTGCTCGACGTGGTCACCCGCATGTTCGATGAGATTCGTGCGGGCCAGGAACCGGCGCCCGCGGACCCGGCCCTGTTGACGGTGCTGGAGGGGCTCGCCAGGCCCGATGCCGGCGGTGGCGGCGGCGCCGCGCAGGACGCCCCGGTTGCGGGTTCAGCGGTGCAGGCGACGCCGGCTGCGGTCGAGGACGCCGCTGCCCCGAGCGTCGCTGCGCCGGCCCCGACACAGCTGCCGGGCGGCGATGCGGGGCAAGGCCCCGAAGCCGGTGGGGAGGAAATCACCGACGCCGAATTCGAGGCCCTGCTGGACGCCATCGAGGCGGAGCGGGCGGAACCTCCCACGCAGCCAAAGGCGGCGGAACTGATCGAGTTGACGCCTGCAGGCGGCCCGGCGGTGGCCCCGCAGCGGCCGATCGCTTCTGCCCCGGAAGCCGGCCATGGGAACTCTACGGCGAAGGCCGCGTCCGCTGCCAGGCCGGCGGCACTAATGGAAACCTCGGTCCGGGTGGATACCAAGCGCCTGGACGACATCATGAACCTCGTCGGGGAACTGGTCCTGGTGCGTAACCGGCTGGCCACCCTGCGTTCCAGCATGAACGACGAGGAGGCCGGCAAGGCGATCGGCAACCTGGATGCCGTGACATCGGACCTGCAGGCGGCTGTGATGAAGACACGGATGCAGCCCATCAAGAAGGTTTTCGGGCGGTTTCCCCGGTTAGTGCGGGATCTGGCACGCAGCATCGGCAAGGAAGTCGCACTGGAGTTGCGCGGCGAGGAGACCGACCTGGACAAGAACCTGGTGGAGGCGCTGGCCGATCCCCTGGTTCACCTGGTGCGGAACGCGGTCGATCACGGCATCGAGACCCCGGAGGAACGGGAGCGCGTGGGCAAGATCCGTGCGGGCCGGGTGGTGCTGGCCGCGGAGCAGGAGGGTGATCACATCCTGCTCACCATTTCCGACGACGGCAAGGGGATGGATCCCGATGTCCTGCGCCGCAAAGCGGTGGAGAAGGGGCTCATGGATCAGGATGCGGCAGCCCGAATGACGGATCAGAACGTTCTCAACCTGATCTTCATGGCGGGGTTTTCCACCAAGACCGAGATCTCCGATGTGTCCGGGCGCGGCGTCGGCATGGATGTGGTCAAGACCAAGATCAGCCAGTTGAACGGCACGGTGGATATCGATTCAGTCAAGGGGCAGGGGAGCACCCTGCGCATCAAGGTGCCGCTGACACTGGCCATCATGCCCACCCTGATGGTCGTGCTCGGCGGCCAGCGATTCGCACTGCCGCTGGCGAACGTGAGCGAGATCTTCGATCTGGACCTCTCGGAGACGCATCACTTGGATGACCAGGAGGTCGTGATGGTGCGCAACCAGACGCTGCCCCTGTATCACCTGAGCCAATGGCTGATGGGCAGCGAAGCCGTGTCGGCCGAGCGCGGGACCCAGCACGTGGTGGTTGTCCTCGTGAGCGGGCGGCGGGTCGGTTTCGTGGTCGATCGGCTGATCGGCCAGGAGGAGGTGGTCATCAAACCGCTGGGCGCGTATCTGCATGGCTTGCCCGGATTCGCCGGTGCCACCATCACCGGAGATGGCGGCATTGCCCTGATCCTCGATGTGCCCAGCCTTTTGCGGGCCTATGCCCGGCGACATTGAACCGTGCCAGCACTCGCCGCAGACGTGATTTACCACCGTTCCAGCCAAGGAGTTGAGTCATGACCGTGCGCGTGCTGGTGGTCGATGACTCCGGGTTCTTCCGGAGGCGGGTGGTGGCGATCCTGGATGCCGATCCGGGCATCGAGGTGGTCGGGCAGGCGGCCAATGGCCGGGAGGCGGTGGTCGAGGCACTGAAACTGAAGCCCGATGTGATCACCATGGATATCGAGATGCCGGTGATGGACGGCATCACGGCCGTGCGCCACATCATGGCCCGGCGGCCGGTTCCGGTGCTGATGTTCTCTTCGCTGACTCACGAGGGCGCCCAGGCGACCCTGGATGCCCTGGACGCCGGGGCGGCCGATTTCCTGCCCAAGCGCTTCGAGGATATCGCGGGCGATCGGGAGGAAGCCCTCCGGGTATTGCGGCGCAGGGTGCGGACCCTGGGTCTGCGCCACGCACGCGGGGGGGCGGTCGGGACGCCGGTTTCCGCAAGGACCCCACGCGGACCCGTTCCGTCCCGCGCCGCGACCGCTCCGGGGACCGCCCCGGCAACAGCGCCGGCCCACGGCGTCCGGATGCCCCGTGCGCCTGCCTTTCGGCTCCAGGACTTCCGGATCGTGCTGATCGGCACATCGACAGGTGGCCCCGTGGCCCTGCAAAAGGTGCTCACGGCCCTGCCCGTGAATTTCCCCCTGCCGCTTCTGCTGGTGCAGCACATGCCCGCCAGTTTCACTCCCGCTTTTGCCCAGCGCCTGGATGGGTTGTGCGCGATACGGGTCAAGGAGGCGGCCGATGGGGACGGCCTGGAGCCAGGGTTGGCGCTGCTTGCGCCGGGCGGCCGGCAGACGGTTCTGGAGTCCCGTGCCGGCAAGATTCGGGTCCACATCGTGGACGGCGATCCGGATCAGCATTACCGGCCCTGTGTCGACGTGAGTTTCCAGTCGGTGGCACCGGTTTTCGGGCGTCAGGTTCTGGCCATCATCATGACCGGCATGGGTGCGGACGGACGCGACGGCGTGCGCCTGCTCAAGGACAAGGGGGCCCAGGTCTGGACGCAGGACGAGGCGAGTTGCGTGGTCTTCGGCATGCCCGCCGCAGTGGCCGAAGCCGGCCTTTCGGACCGGGTGTTGCCGGTGGACGAGATCGGAACCCTTCTGGCCAGGGGGGTGGGCCATGCGTAGCGAAGAACGGCAAGAGCCCATGGGCGGACTCGGCATGGTCCTGCGGCCGGCTGCGGCGGAACTCCCCGGTGCGGATTCCGCATCGGATTGACGGGGCGCGATCATGGACATTCTCAGTCTGGTTGGCTTGACCCTTGCCCTGGTGGCCATTGTCGGGGGCAGCATCGCCAAGGGCAGTGGCGTGGACGCCCTGTGGAACGGTGCGGCCTTCGTCATCGTGGTGATCGGCACCCTGGCAGCCGCGCTGCTGCAAACCCGGCTCAAGGTCTTCCTGCACGCGATGCGTATCCTTCCCTGGCTGTTCTCGGCGCCCCGGATCGATACCGAGGAAACCATCGAGAAGCTGGTGAGCTGGAGCCAGATCGCGCGCAAGGAAGGTCTCCTGGGGCTCGAGACCCTGGCGGAGCAGGAAACGGATGCATTCGCCGGCAAGGGGCTGCAGCTGCTGGTGGACGGCACGGAGGCAGAGGCGATCCGCAACATCCTGGAAGTGGATCTGAGTGCCAAGGAGCAGTTCGATCTCCAGGGCGCCAAGGTGTTCGAAAGCATGGGTATCTACGCGCCGACGCTGGGCATCATCGGCGCGGTCATGGGTCTGATGGCGGTGATGCAGAACCTCGCCGAACCCGATAAGCTTGGTCCCGGGATCGCCGCGGCCTTCGTTGCGACCATTTACGGCATCGGGTCCGCCAACCTGTTCTTCCTGCCGGTCAGCAACAAGCTCAAGAATTCGATCCAGAGCCAGACGGCCTATCGGGAAATGATCGTCGACGGGATCACCTCCATCGCCGAGGGCGAGAACCCGCGCAACATCGAAACCAAGCTGCGCGGCTATTTGCTGTGAATTCAGTCGTCATGGGGTCAAGAGACCGTGACGCCTGCCGATAACCCTGGATACCATGGCACGACGCAGGCGGCATCAGGAGGAACACGTGAACCACGAGGGGTGGGCCATCCCCTATGGTGATCTGATTACCCTCCTGCTGGCCTTTTTTGTCGTGATGTACTCGATTTCCTCGGTCAACGAAGGCAAGTTCCGTGTCCTGTCCGACTCACTGAGCGCCGCCTTCCGAGGCATGCCGATGGCTCCGGAGCCGATCCAGATCGGTTCTCCCACGCTCGCGCCGCAAACGACGGCGCTGGGTGGCAGGGCCAGCAGCGGACTGCGGGACATGGGTATTCCCCCAATGGCGACCGGCCCCGTCTCCGATCATCGACTCGATCAACTCAGGGCGTTCCTCGAGGCTCCGTCGTACATGGCCGCTGGGGGCGAAGTCGAGGCTGAAGGGTTCCTGCGATCCGGAGAGCATTTTGCGCACGGGGAACAGGGCCGACTGGACGGATTCTTCGAGGCCGCCGAGAGCATGGCGCGTGTCGGTGACGAGATCCAGCGGGCGATGGCCCCGCTGATCGATGCGGATCTCATCAATGTGCGCCGGGACCGTTTCTGGATCGAGGTGGAAATCAACACCAGCCTTCTGTTCGCCAGCGGGAGCGCCGAGTTGTTCGCGGATGCGCGTCCGGTGCTCGAGGAGCTGGCCGGGATTCTGGGACCCTTTCCCGTGCGGATCCATGCCGAGGGATTCACCGATAACGTGCCGATCAATACCCCGGCCTTTCCCTCCAACTGGGAGCTCTCCGCGGGCCGGGCGGCCAGCGTGATCCGACTGTTCGCGGAAAACGGACTGGATCCCACCACGATGGCTGCCATCGGTTTCGGCGAGTACAGGCCCATCGCCGACAACGCGTTTGCCGAGGGGCGCATGAAAAACCGCCGTGTGACGCTGGTGATCCTTGCGCAAAAGCGGCCGCGCTCGGATCGGTCTCTGGAACCGGACAGCCTCCGCGAAGGTTTGGATCGCTCACCGGGGCCGACGGAAAGTGGCTGAGGAGCAGCCAGGCGGCTCTTCGTGCGCAGCCTTCGACGGGACGCGCGCCAGGACTCATTCGGATGCAGGGAAATGGTGGCAAGAATTGCCAGCGGGCAGGACCGGGCGCGGCGATCGGATACGGCTATGCCATACTTCTCGCCGGTGGATGCCGGATACGGGACCGGGATCGGTGTTGTTTCAGGGGGCGCGGCTGCAGGAGGCCAGCCCCTGGCCGATGGGTTTTTCCACAGAGTTGGGGGATCGTGAGCAATGAACCGAGAGACCAGGGCCGCGAGTCGTGGCCCAGCCGCCCAATATGTCACCTTCCGGCTTGCGGAAGAGACCTTTGCCATCAATGTGATGAAGGTTCAGGAGGTGCTGCGCGTCAGCGAGATCGCGCTGGTGCCCGGAGCACCGGGCTATGTGTTGGGCATCATCAACCTCCGTGGTAACGTGGTGACGGTGATCGATGCCCGCCTGCGCATGGGCATGGAGCCTCGGGAACCCGATGAGGCCTCGAGGGTCATCGTGATCGAGGGGGATCGACAGGTCGTGGGCGTCCTCGTGGACAGCGTTGCCGAGGTGATCGAACTGGCGGAGGCCGACATCGAACCCGCACCCGACGTGGGCGGCGATGAAGCCTCCCGATACATCCAGGGGGTGTCCAGCCGTGAAGGCAAGCTCACCATCGTCGTGGATCTCAACAGGCTGCTTTCGGACGAGGAATGGGCTGAGGTGGCGGCGGCCTGATGCGCGGGCGGAGCTGCTTCGGGATGACTCCGACTGCGGTGCCTGGAAGACATTCGTACTCTCCTGGCCGGGCTTCGGGGATTTGAACCATGGCCGGTGAACTGGATCCGGTGCGTCCGGTCCACCCGACCTGGCCGAGTCGTCCCGTGCCGGAAGAGGGCGACGAGCGCAAGCGATTCCCGATTCCTGCGCAGGAGCGCGATCGGGGAGGACGCGGCTCGGACCGGCCCGGCCGCGGCGAGCGCGAAGCGCCTGCCGGGGACCGTGAGCCGGACCCGGAGCAGCCGCCGGGAAACCCATCGGACGACGACCCCCCGGGGCACCACGTGGACGAATACGCATGAGCTCCTGGGCCGTTCTGCTTCCGATGTCCCTCGCAATCCTGGCTTCGCTGGGTGTCGCGCTGTGGTCGATGGTCGAGGTCAGACGCCTGCGCCGGCGCGTGCTGCTGCAGGAGGGCGCCCTGTTATCCCTGCGCGGCGCGTTGAGCGCGGTGTGTTCGGCGGAAGTGGCGACCGACCAGCGCCAGTTGGACGTGGACCGGCGACTGCGGCAGCTGTCCGCACAGCAGGAACAGCTGTTGCTGCGGGACCCTGAACTGGGCCCCTATCATCACGCGATGCGCCTGGCCGTGAAGGGTTCCAGCCCGGAAGAACTCATGGAGACCTGCGGCCTGACCCGGGGTGAGGCCGATCTGCTCCTGTCGCTGCATCGGTCGAGGGACACGACCGAAGGTTGATCTCAGGCGGTCTCGGATGCGTCAGGGCGGTCGCCCGGCTTGCGCCCGCTGAGGAAGTAGACGAAAGCGAGGACTTCCGCCACCGCTATGTAGAGATTTTCCGGGATCTCGTCGCCGACGGGGACCTGTGCCAGGGCGGCCGTCAGCAGCGGATCCTCGTGTACGGGGATACCGTGTTCCCGGGCGATCTCGAGGATGCGCTCGGCGGTCAGGCCGCTGCCGCTCGCGGTGATGCGCGGAGCCCGTTCGCCCCCATAATGCAGCGCCAGGGCCCGCTGCGGCGTTTTCTTCCGGTCCCGGCTCACGCGCGATCATCCAGAAGCGGGCGCATCGGACCGTGGTACCGGGTCTCCGGCGGTTGCCCGGGGCTGCAGCCGAGGTCCCGGACCCGCAGGCCGCGTTCCTGCAGGGCCTCCTGCAGCCTCGGCAGTTCCCTGTGCGCCAGACTGAGGGTGTCGTCCACCTCGGTCCAGAGGCGCACCCGTACCTGATCCCCGGTGACCGCAATGCGCGCCCGCAGGGCGCCCAGTTCCGGCAGGTCCAGGGCCAGTTCCGCCCGCCACGCCGGCTCCTCTTCCGGGCTGGGGTCTTCGTGTTCCCGCTCCATCAGCAGATGGACCAGGTCCACGCCGTCCTCGCCGCGCAGGGGCAACTCCAGCAGCCAGCGCAGATGGCCCGAATCGGCGCTCTCCACCGCGGTCCACTGGTGCAGGGCGAGGCGCGCCACAGCCTGGTTGGTGCGCGCGCGCAGGCCATCGAGCAGTGCCTGCTGGCCGAGCCCGAGGGGTTCCGCCGGCACGCGTGGCTGGGCTATCGGCGGTGCTCCGGGGCGCGGCGGCGAGGTCTCCCGGGACTGGCCCGCAGCCAGCGTGGCGGCGGGGCTGGCGAGGGAGCGCAACCGGGTCGCCAGCGAGAGCAGCGCCGATTTCAAGTTGGCGGGTGGCAGTGTGCCGCCGGTTGCCGACGTAGCCGCAACGGTCAGCGCGGCCTCGTGAAAAATGCCCGACTGCCGGACCGCTTCGCGCAGGCCCTCCGGCTGGCGGACCTGGGTGTTGGTGGGCAGCTGGAAAAACAGCTGGGTCAGGGCATCGCGGATCCCGGCCGGGAGCGTGGCCATGCTCGAGGGGTTGCGGTCCAGGGCCGACAGGGTGGCCAACAAGGGCGCCTGGCTCCCCTGCGCAGGGAGCAGGTTGGCCAGCCAGCGCGGCGCCGTCGCTCCGGTGCTGGCGCCCGTCGGCGGACTGCCGCCAGCGCCCGGGGGCACGGGGGCGGGTGGCGGGCTCTGGGAAAGAATGCGGACCGCCGGCTGCGCCCCGGCCTGAATCACCTGGAGGCTGAGCCGACTCCCTTCCGGCGGCGTTGCAGGCAGGCGCAGGCTGAGTTGCAGATTCCCGATGCGAACGCGGGTCTGCTCCACGCCAGGTTCGCTGCGCAGCACCAATGCCTCGAGACGCTGTCCGGGCTGCCATTCCGGAGCTCGAGGTGCGGGTCCGGGCAGGGTGACCGTGATGACGGGCGGAGGGATCTGCATGCGGCGGCCAACGTCGTCGGAAGGAATTTCGCCATGCTACTACTCGCAGACCCGGGAGTCTGTCGCATGGGGTGAATCCCCAGCCCGCAGCCCGGTCTATTATAGAAACAACGCCCGCTCTCAATGCCGGACCGGATGGCCCGCTACCGGATGTCCGAACGATGATCCAACGACCCGAGAGATCCTTGATCCTGTGGCTGCTGCTGGTGCTGTTGTGCCTGCCGATGGCGGGAACGATGGCTGCCGCAGAGCCGACGTTGACCGTCATCGAGCTGCAGCATCGACCTGCCTCCGAGGTCATGCCGTGGATCGAACCGCTGCTCAGGCCCGGCGAAGCATTGACCGGCACCGGTTTTCAGCTGTTCATGCGCTCCGGGCCGGCCACCCTCGCCGAGGTGCGCGAATTGCTGAACGCAGTCGACAAGGCGGCACGGAATCTTGTCGTCACCGTCCGTCGTGGCGGATCCGGAACGACGATCCGGCGCGAGACGGGGATCGAAGCGTCTGGCGATGAGCTCGATGTTCGGTGGATCCGCCGCCGCGGGACCGAGCGTGACCGGGGTGTTCAGAGTGTACGCATTCTCGAGGGCGGGCAGGCCTTCATCCGCGCTGGCGAATCGATTCCTCACGTGGCCCAGGTCGTTCTGCTCCTGCCACGGGCGGATCTGGTCGCTGCGGGGATCGATCGTGAGGACCTGGGACGGGGATTCCTGGTGCGCCCCTGGGTGGAACCGAATGACCGGGTCCGGCTGGAGATCCGGTATCTGGACGAGCGTGAGAGCCGCGGGGGTGGCGGCCGCATCGACCGGCAGCGGGTCGATACCGTGCTCTCGGGACCGATGGGCGAATGGATCTCCATTACGGACAGTGACGAACTTCACGAGCGTCTGGACCGGCGCGTTTTCGGCACCCGGTCCATCCGGGACCAGCAGGATGCCGGAATTCAGGTTCGTGTGGACCCGGTCGAATGAAGGGTGCGGACCTGCCCCGGTCGTCCAGGCCTGCCGGAGAGTTTGTCGGTCCGGCGGCCCGCGTCACTCAAATGCCCCCGTGGCGATGGCTCTGGCTGATCTGCGCCAGCGTTTTCGCCGGGGCTCTGTCCGCGCATGAGGTATCGCTGCTGGGCGTGTTCCCGGATCGTGTGCTGGTGGAGTGGGACGGCCAGCGGCAGGTGCTGGTGATGGGGCAGGACGCGTCCCGCGGCGTGCGGCTTCTCGCCACTGACACGGGTGCGCGCCGCGCATGGCTTGAAATCGATGGCGAACCGCGGCACCTGGGCCTGGTAATGCGCATCGAAAGCGACCCCGGAGTGCCGCAGGGGGCGCTCGCCGAGGCACGGATCTATCGCGACGCGGCGGGGAGGTGGACCGCCACCGGCAGCATCGATGGTCATGCGGTCAGCTTTCTGGTGGACCGGGAGGCCGATGCCATCGTCCTGAGCGCCGGCGAGGCGCGTCGTCTGGGCCTGGACTTCACCCGCGGCCAGCTGGTCCAGGCACAGACCGTATCCGGACGATCGTTCGGATACCGGGTGGCGCTGGACCGGGTCAGAGTGGGCGGCATCGAACACCGGGGCGTCGATGCCATCGTGCTGCAGGGAGAGGGATCAAGGATCACGGTCTTGGGCAGGAGCTTTCTGGACCGGGTGGCGATCCACGAGGAAGGCAACGTCCTGCTTTTGCGACAGCGTCGCGGTGACCCCACGATTCGCCTTGATTAGCGTGAAAGTCACAGCCCAGTTCTGTAGGTCGGGTTAGCGTAGCGTAACCCGACGTGCAGGGGTGCCGGGGAAGACGCTGCTTTGCGGCCATGGGTGGGTGCGAGGCCCGTCGGGTTACGCCCTTTGGGCTAACCCGACCTACAGTTTGCTCCCCACAGCGGCGGCAATCCGCCGCACTCCATAGGCGGCGAAGGTTTGCCGGCGTTCGGTCGCCGAGAGGGCTCGCCTCCCACAGGGTGCGGCTATGCGCGGGAGAGCGCTGCGCACGAGCGGATTCCCTGCGGAGCTTCCGGTGATCATCAGGCTATTCCATGATCTCGTGGATCGACCCGAAAGTGCGGATCCAGGGCTGGTTTCTACGCATTTGCGCTGGCAGTTCGGCGACCGCCCTGCCGGCGCGGTTCCTGTCCCCGTAGTCGCCGGCGACCAGCGTATACCAGCTCCGGCCGTCGCGCTGGCTGGAGAACCAGGCACGCTCGACGTCGGCCGGAAGCCCCCTCGCGGAACGCCTGAGGGCCTGCAGATCACGGCCCGCGGCAATCTGTATCGTGAATCGGTCAGGCGCCCGGCTTCGTATCCAGGTCGCGTCCTGCATCTGGGCAGGGGCGCTGGCGGCGGGGGGTGGGGGTGGCGCCGCTGGCCGTGCCTCCCGCGGGCGGGTTTCGGACTCTGCGCTGGGGGACGGTACGGCGGTGACAGGGGCCGATGGGTCGGATTCCCGTTCGGCCTCGGCCGGTGCAACAGGTTCCGGCCCGGGCCGGGCAGAAGCTGCAGGTTCCGGTTGCGCTGGGTCGGAACCAGCGCCCTGCGGCTCGTGTACCGAGAGAACCACGGTCTCCGGTTCGGACACGGTCGGCTCCTGCAGCGAACGGGTCTCGGGCGCCGTCTCGGCGAAGCTCGTCTCGGGGTCGGCGGCGTCGAGGACGGGTGCGGGCTCAGGGGCCATCGCCGCGGGCTGTGGTTCGGACAGCGATGGAGGCTGCGGGACGGGCAATGATGCCGGACCGGGAACCTCGGGCGCACCGGGGAGAAGGCGCAATGGCTCGGGATGGGCGAGCGGTGGTTCGGGTGTCGCTTCCGGCACGATGCGGGATTCGATCCCGGACAGCGGGTCAGCTCTCTCAGCGTCGGTCCCGCCGGCGGACAGGAAGATGTTCAGCAGGGCCAGCAGCACCAGGATGCCGATCAATCCTGTAAAGGCCGGAATCAGCCAGGGTTTGCTGGTCCATCCGGCGTCCCGCGCAGGTTCGACGGCGGCGGCTTCCGGCGACTCGTTGGGAACAGCGTTCCGGGTTCCCGAGCCCTCCAGCTGCTGGTTTGCCAGCGCGTTGATCGCGCGAGGCAGACCGCCGCTTTCCCGGTGAATCATGCGGGCGGCTTCGCCGGAGAGAAGACTCGGATTCCCTGCGCCGGCGGCCTGGAGCCGGTGGTGGAGATAGGCCTCGGTCTGTTCGGGCGTGAGCGGCCGGAGGAGGACGGCGGTCACGGGTTCCACTGTGCCGTCCTCCGCGTCCCGTTCCAGAATGGCCTGCAGCAGAGGTTCTCCAGCGAGCAGCAGACCGGGGGGGCGCTCGCATTCCCTACGCAGCTTCCGCCGCAGCTCCAGCAGTGACTCAAGCACGCCGGGTGCCAGCAGGTGGGCGTCATCGATTGCGAGGACCGGGTGTTGCGCGCCCTGGCACAGTGCGCGGAGCAGCTCCGGCAAGGGCGTGGCTTCTTCGGCATCGGCCGTTTGGGCCCAGTGGTAGCGGATGGTTCGTTCGATTGCCGTGAGCGTGGCGCCTGGCCGCGCCTTGAATGCGCAGAACAACAGAAGTCCGGACCCTTGCGCCATCAGCCGGGTCAGCTGAGTGCTCTTTCCGATGCCGGGTTCGCCCATGAGCAACACGGGCGCGTCACTGCCGCGCAGGTGCCGCAGCAGGGAGTTCGCTGGCATGTCGAGGGCCAGGTCGCTGTAAATGAAGGCATCGCCCGCCGCAGGCTGGAAGGGCTGATGCACCAGTCCGTGGCGACGCAGGCTGTCGCCTTGCAGTCCCGTCTCGTTTCGGGTGGTCCAGGGAGGTTGCGTCATCGGCGGGTCTCGTGGTGCGCCTTCATCGTGAGGGTCTGTCGATGCAGGCCGCTCCTGCCACACTAACTCTCATGGCCTCGGAGCGCACCACTCCGAATGATGAAAGCCGAAGCGCCTGTGGAGTGCGGCGGCTTGCCGCCGCTTTGCGGAGCTGGGTTATCCCTGGCGCCGGAAAGCGGGAGCAAGCTCCCGCACTCCAAAGGCTGCAGTGCAGGCCGTCATCCGCCTTCGCGGTTCGTGTCCTGGTACGGGCGATGCCGTGACTTTCACGTTATCGTATCCGGGATTTCGGTGGCTCCGCTGTTGTTCTGCACAACCTGTCAGCTGACCACGGTTCGGTCGCGCCCCTGACCCTTGGCTTCATAAAGCGCCTTGTCGGCGGCGCGGATCAGATCCATCGCGCTGGACGCCCGCCGAGCCCCATCCATGTGGCTGGCAAGCCCGATGGAAGAGGTGGTGTGGAAATGCCTGCCCTCCGGATCGACGTACTCTTCCCGTGCGATCGCCTCGCGCAGGCGATCGAACACTGCAGCGGCCTGGTCCAGGCCGGTGCCGGGCAATACGGCGATGAACTCGTCCCCGCCATAGCGCATCACGAAATCGCACTCGCGCAGATGTTGCAGGAGGATATCGGCCACGCGGGAAAGCACGGCGTCCCCGGCCAGATGACCATGGCTGTCGTTGACTCGCTTGAAGTGATCCAGGTCGATGAATCCGAGGGTCAAGGGCCATCCGTGTTCGGTGGAGAGCCGGAATTCGGTCTCGAGGACTTCATCGAAGCGGCGGCGGTTGTGGAGCCCGGTGAGGGCATCGAGGCTGGCAGTTTCCAACAGCTGCAGACGGGCGCGCTCCATCTCCACGACATTGCGTTGCTGCTGTTCCACCTGGTGAATCATCTGGAGGGTCCGTGCCGCCAGGATTTCACGGGCCTGGTCGAGCACGCCCGTGGCCTGGCGGGAAGAAATGATCTCGGTATCGTAGAGTTCCGCGACCTCGGGCAGCAGCCCGGCAACCTGATCGAGGAGTGACTGCAGAACGTCGGCGGGTACGCCCAACAGCCGGCCGGCGCTGTCGGCTACGCGGCGGGTCCCCTCCTCCCGGTTGTCTTCGCCCAGGAAGAGGTCCGCGATCTGGCCGGCCACGGCCACGCAGTTGACGAAGGTTCGGGCATCGGCCGGCACTTGCGCGGCTTCCGGGTCATGCGCGGCCGACGCGGTCAAGGCGAGCCGTTCCTGGAGGCCCCAATGGCGCATCAGCCAGGCGCCATTCTCGCCATGGTCGGTCCCCAGGACTTCACGTTCCTTGCGCAGGAGCGCGTCGTGATTTTCGGCCTGGTCGATCAGCGGCCGGTACATCTCGGGCAGCGCGGCATCGAGCGCAAGAACGCCGATGTCCTGCAGCATCCCAGCAAGAAAGAGTTCTTCGAGGTCCTGGATGCCGACGTGCTCGCCCAGCAGTCGGCTGGTCGACGCCGCGATCATTGCACGCCGCCAGACCATCCGGATGCCCCGATGCCGATGCCGACCGGCACCGAGCGTCTCGGACAGGGAGAAACTCAGCGCCAGGGTAAGAGTGGCGTTCAGGCCGATGACGACCATGGCCTGGCGCAGGTTATCGCTGCGTCGACGCTGGGTGTAGAGGACGGAATTGCTGGCGCGCAGAATGCGACTGGCCAGGGCGGGGTCGTTCATCAGCAGCCGGGACAGCGACGCGAAATCCACCTCGGGATCTCTTCCAATCTCGAGAATCTGCATCGCGATACGGGGCGGGCTCGGCAGATTCGGGCAGTAATGGAGGGCCTGGCGAACGTTCGGGTTCATGGCAGACTGTCTGTCCTCAGGCTCCTGCCTGATTTCGCTCGTGACGGGAGCCGGGTTGAACTTTTGGCAAAAGTCGCGCGGCAGCGCCAAGGCTGAAGCCCCCCAAGATAGCTGGTGCGCTTCAAGGGGTCAAACAACGCCATGGCAGCTGCGAGTTGGTGCTCGCGCACGGGTACAGCCGCTGCTCCGCAGAGCCCGGATGACTACTCTCCGATCAGGTGCAGGATCATCCGGCGCCGGTTCGGTGCGCTTCGGTGCTCGAACAGGAAGATCCCCTGCCAGGTGCCCAGGGCCGGCCGTGCCTCGTTCACCGGGAGACTCAGTTGCGTCTGGGTCAGGGCGCTGCGCACGTGCGCGGGCATGTCGTCCGGCCCTTCCGACCGGTGGCGGTACGTCGTCGTCTCCTCGGGAACAAGGCGCGTGAAGAAATCTGCCAGGTCTTCCCGGACATCGGGGTCGGCGTTTTCCTGGATCAGCAGGCTGGCGGAGGTGTGTTGGACGAAGATCGTCAGCAGGCCGGTCTCGATCCCGCTGTCGCGGACCCAGGCCGCAACCGCGGGGGTGCACTCGTACAGACCCTTGCCAGTCGTTTGCAGCGTCAGCGTATGGGTGGCCTGGCGCATCGCAATCCTCCGGGGTCGGGGTTGAATGATTCGGCGCCTCCTGGGTCAGAGGACATGAGTGGGTTGACGCGTCTGCACGGCTTCCGGAGCAGAACGTCGAGGCCCTTGGCAGTTGGCCGGGGCTGGAGCCTACCCCGAAGCCGGCTTCGCTGCCAGTGGGCGCGGTTTGCGGCGCGCGCAGGCTGTGGATATCCCTGATCCTGGGCTCTTGTTATGATGCTCGCTTGACCACTTTCTGACACGTGGCGGAGATACGATGCTGCAATCGATTCGTGACAAGGCAACCGGCTGGCTTGCCTACGTCATCATTGGCCTGATCGCCATTCCATTCGCCCTCTGGGGCCTGGGTGAGTATTTCGGTGGCGCAGGGCCGCTGGTGGCGGCCGAGGTCAACGGACAGGAGATCCCGGTTCGCGTCGTGCACCAGGAGACCCGGGCCCAGCGTGAGCAGCTCGCTCGCATGTTCGGCGGAGAAATTCCTGCGGACGTCTTCGATGAGCGCGCGATCCGCAATGCCGCCCTGGAGGCCCTGATCCAGCGTGAACTCCTGCGCCAGGCTGCCGAGGACGCGGGCTTTCGCGCCTCGGGTCGTGGCGTGATCCGTGAGATTCGTGGAATCCCGGCCTTCCTGGAGGACGGACGCTTCAGTCCCGACCGCTACCGCACGGTGCTGGAGGCCCAGCGCATATCCCCCGGGGATTTCGAACGCGACATGGCGCAGTCCATTGTGCTGGCGCAGATTCAGCAGGCGATCGAGGCGAGCGGGGATCCCCCGATGCACAAGGCGGCCGAATTCGCGCGTCTGCGGAACCAGATCCGGGTCGCCAGTTGGCGGATCTTTGCGGCAGCGGACTTCGACCGCCCCGACGTGGTCGGGGATGACGCGGTCGAGGCGTACTATCGCGAAAACCCGGATCGCTTCACGACAGCGGAGCGTTTGCAGATTGCCTACCTGCGGCTCGATCCGGAGGCCATCGAGGCGAGGATCGATGTCACCGAGGAGGATGTGCGCGAACACTACGAGGTGAACGTGCAGCGCTATGCCGAGCCGGAACTGCGCCGGGTCCGGCAGATCCTGATCGACCACGACGCGGCCGATGCCGAGGCGAGGATTCGCGAGCTGCGCGGGCGCATCGACGCCGGCGAGGCCTTCGCGGAACTTGCGACCGAATATTCCGACGATCGCCTGTCGGCGGACCGCGGGGGCGAGTTGGGCCAGGTCGCCCGGGGTGACCTGGATCAGATCCTGGAGACCGTGATCTTCTCGCTGCCGAAGGGTCTGATCAGCCAGCCGGTGCGGACGCGGCTTGGCTGGCATCTGGTGGAAGTGACCGGTATCGAGCCGTCGCGCGCCCAGCCCTTCGAGGAGGTCCGGGACGAGGTCGAGCGAGATCTCCGTGACCGGCGTGCCGAGCAGCGCCAGATCCAGGTGCTGGACGACCTGCTGGGCCAGACCTTCGAGAACCCGGACAGCCTGGGTCCGGCTTCACGCGCGACGGGTCTGGAGATCCGGACCACCGACTGGTTCACCCTTGACTCCGGTGACGGGGTGGCCCGGTTCCGTCCGGTTCGCGAGGCGGCGTTCAGCACGCCCGTGCGCCGCGACGGTCGCAACAGCGAGGCGGTGGATCTTCCCGACGGAAGCACCGTCGTGTTGCGTGTCGAGGAGCGGCAGGAGCCCAGGGTGCTTCCCCTCGACGAGGTGGCCGACGAGATTGTTGAAATCCTGCAGCAGGACGCGGCCGCGCAGGCTGCCCGCGAGCAGGGCGAGGCTGTCCTCGAAGCCTTGGCCAATGGACGCACCGTCGCCGAACTCGCCGGGGAAGAGCCGCAGACCTGGGTCCAGTCCGTCTCCGTGAATCGAGCCACCGGGCCGCAGGAGGATGTCGATCTGCCCAGGGCATTGATGAATCACCTCTTCCAGATGCCCGCACCGCGGGACGACGCGGTTCTAAAGAGCGGGCTGCGTCTGGCTGGCGGCGATTACGCCGTGGTCGTCCTGGAGGCGGTGAAGATGCTCGAACCCGACGAGGCCGTGGTGGACCTGTTCAGGGTCATCGACGACCTGCAGATCGCCTATTCGGGCGCGGAGATGCGAGCCTACCTCGCCTGGCTGGAATCGGAGGCCAAGATCCGGCGCTATCCGCAGAACCTCGAGTAGGGCTCGGGCATCGCGGCCTTGGTCCCGTGGGAAAACCCAAGGGCGGGTTTACCACGAAGGACACGAAGGGTTTTGGAAATGGCGGCTGGCTGGCGCGATTTGCCGCTGCCGTCCCGATCGCGTCGGCCGAGCGCCTGAGCGGGGGCGCCAACCACCCCCAGCCTACCCGTACCCTGTGGGAGGAGAGCCCTCTCGGCGACCTAACGGCGTCGTGGGGTGCGGCACCCCTGATGATGAAAAGCCGCAAACTGTAGGTCGGGTTAGCCCAAAGGGCGTAACCCGACGGGCCTCGCAGCCCACCCATGGGCGCAAAATAGCGGCGTCCCCGGGACGCCGTCGGGTTACGCTGCGCTAACCCGACCTACTGGGGGGAAGTAGGGCAGGGAATCAGTCCAGGCCGACCTCGCCCGGGCCCAGGCCAAGGATGTTGAAGCCGGAGTCGACGTACATCACCTCGCCGGTGATGCCGGCCGCGAGGTCCGAGCAGAGGAACGCGCCTGCGTTGCCGACCTGCTCGATGGTGACGTTGCGGCGCAGCGGCGCGTTCTTCTCGACGTGGTCCAGGATGCGGCGGAAGTCGCCGATGCCTGCCGCCGCCAGGGTCCGGATCGGCCCCGCGGACACGGCGTTGACCCGGGTCGATTCCGGACCCAGCGTGTAGGCGAGGTAGCGGACGTTCGCCTCCAGGCTGGCCTTGGCCAGGCCCATCACGTTGTAGCTGGGCATGGCACGCATCGCACCCAGGTAGCTCAGCGTCAGGATCGACGCGTTGCGGTCCTTCATCATGCCCCGTCCGGCCTTGGCCATCGCGGCGAGGCTGTAGGAGCTGACGTCGTGGGCGATCCGGAAACCGTCGCGGGTGATGTTGTCGAGGAAGTCGCCCTCGAGCTGTTCCTTGGGGGCGAAGGCCACGGAGTGCACGAGGATATCGAGGCCGTCCCAGTAGTCGTCCAGGCGCTCGAAGACCTGCTCGACCTCCTGGTCGCTCTCGACGTTGCAGGGAACGAGGATGTCCGAGTCGAACGCGGCGGCCATCTTCTCCACGCGCTCGCGCAGGCGTTCGTTCTGATACGTGAAGGCCAGTTCGGCTCCCTCACGGCGCATCGCCTCGGCGATGCCGTAGGCGATGGACCGGTTGCTGGCGACGCCGACGATCAGCGCGCGCTTACCCTTCAGAAACCCCATGCAGTCCTCCTCGTGTCGATATGGGTGTTGCTCCGCGGTGGCCACAGCCATTGCCTGCCTGCGGCCAAGGCCGGTGTCGCCACAGGATTCGCGACGGGGCCGGAACGCGTGCAACCGACTGCGATCATACCCATGTGACCGGTGTGCGACCACCGCTCCGGGAAGACCCGCGGGTTTTGTGCATCATTCAGCCCCGATGGAGTGAAACCGGAGGATTCAGTGAGCCGTCATCTCGGATGGATCGTGAGCCTGCTCGTGCTGGGCGTGCTGCTCCTGCTGGTCATGGTCCAGGTGGACCGGCAGTGGGACCGCCTGACCGGGATGGAAGACCTGATGCGCAAGCAGTCCCAGGATCTGCGCACGTTGCGCACCTCCCTGCAGCGCTGCGCTCGTCAGCCGTCGACGACGAGGTTGGCGGCAACGTAGAGGGTGAGCATCTCGCCGGCGCGGATGCCGTCGCCATTCAGCGCATTCCAGCGCTGCACATCGCTGATATCGACCTGGAAGCGGCGCGAAATCGCGCCCAGCGAGTCACCGGGCCGGATCTGGTATTCGACGCGCCGCAGGTTCGCCTCCGCTCGATCCCGGGGAATCTCGAGCACCTGTCCCGGCCGCAACATGGCATCGGCCGCCAGGTCGTTGCGTTCCCGGATGCTGGCGATATTCACGCCGTACTGCCGGCTGATGGTCCAGAGACTGTCGCCGGACTGCACGGTATATTGTCGGTCTACCGGGGTGGGGGCGCGGCCTGGCGTGGAACCGGTCGTCACGGCTGCACCGGAAACCGGAACCCGCAGGCGCTGGCCGATCCGGATCAAGTCCCCGTTCAGGCCGTTGACGCCGCGCAGTTCGGCTACGGTCACGCCGTGCTGCAGGGCAATCCGGCCGAGGCTGTCGCCGGCGCGTACCTGGTACTCGGTGTAACGCAACAGTGGATGCTCGGGGCCGTGTTGCTGCAGGGCCACCTGCAGCCGCTGCGCCGCCGGCGCCGGCAGCAGAAGGTGCTGCGCCGCGTACGGGTGCGTGATGGCCCTGCGGTAGCCCGGGTTGAGCTGGAGGACTTCCCGCGCCTCGATGCGGGCGAGTTCCGCCACGTATTCGAGGTCGGCCTGCCGACCCAGCTGAACGGGCTGGAGATAGGGCCGGTTCGCGAGTTTCGGCACCGTGATGCCGTAGCTCGCGGGTTGTTCGATCAGAGCGCGCAGTGCCAGGAGGCGCGGCACGTAGGACATGGCTTCGCTCGAGAGTTCGAGGTTCCAGTAGTCGGTGGGGCGGCCGGCCGCGGCGTTTGCAGCCATGGCCCGGGCCACATTACCCTGTCCGAAATTGTAGGCGGCCAGTGCCAGATACCAGTCGCCGAAGCGGGCGTGCAGACTTTCCAGGTAATCCAGGGCGGCATGGGTGGATTGGTAGACGTCGCGCCGGCCGTCGTACCAGTCGTCCTGGATCAGGCCGAAGTGCTCGCCGGTGCTGGGAATGAATTGCCAGATTCCCGCCGCCATCCCTGTGGAAGTGGCCTCGGCCGCGTAGCCGCTCTCCACGATCGGGAGCAGGAGGAGTTCGCCCGGCAGGCCGCGGCGCTCGATCTCTGTCAGGATGAAATAGGCGAAGGGCTTGGCCCTGGCGGAGGATACTGTGATGATGTTCGGGTTTCGGCGGTAGTGCTCGATGTAGACCCCAACGCGGGGATGGGACAGAGACTCGGTCATCGCGAATCCCAACTGGGCACGGGTCCAGATGTCGGGGGCGTCTTCGGGTTTAATGACGGGTTGCCGGAGGGCGCGGCTTGCATCGCGCGAGAGGGCCGGTGCCGGTCGTTGGGCGTTGCTCCGCTCCGCGCCTGCGGAAAGCCCGTGAGTGTCCCCGGACGCCGCGGTCTTCGCCGGATCATGCAGGCTGCAGCCGGTGCCCAGCAGGGCGGTGGCCAGCAGGACGAAGGGTAGAGGAAGAAGCCGGATAATCATGGACCTGAAGCATAGTGCAGAGAAGGCATTTCACCAAGCGTTTCGGGCCGATTGTCTGCGCGACTGGTACGCTGGCATGCAGGGACACCGGGTGCTGGAGTTGCTGCGCAGTGAACTCGGTTCGCTGTGTCCGCTGCGCTTCGGGGATTCCTTTCTCGAGCTGGCCCCCGTCGCGCTGGTGCGACCCGAATGGACCGGGGCGGCATGGACGGTACAGGTGGGCTCCGGGAGTGCCGGGCTTCATGCCGAGCCGGACCGGCTGCCGTTGGCGTCGGACACCTTCTCATGCGTGCTGGTGGCCCACGCAGGGGTGTCTTCCGTCGGCGCCGACGCGGTGATCGCAGAGGCCGCGCGCGTGCTCGCGCCCGAGGGGCACCTGTTCCTGCTGGAAACCAATGCGTGTCCTCCGGCCGGGGCGAGCAGCCTCGGGACCTTTGTGCCTGTCGGGCTGCAGCGCCGCGTCTATCGCCGGTGGCTGGAACAGGCCGGCCTGGGCGTCCGCCGCCAACGGACCCTGAGCCTGCTGCCCGGGCAGCTTCCACAGTCGCTCCATCGCCGCCTGGGCCGCGTCGATGCACTGGCAGCGCCATGGCTGCCGTTCCTGGGAAGCTGCGTCCTGACGGTGGCAAGACGTCGGGACGCAGCCCCGCTGTCGCCGCGAGGTTCGCGTCTGCGCTGGTCGCGCGTGTCCGTTCGACCGGGCGGGGCCTCGCAATGGGCATAGGCGACGATGTGGTCTACATCTTCACCGACGGGGCGTGTCGGGGCAATCCGGGGCCGGGTGGCTGGGGCGCGGTACTGCGGTTTGGCGGCAGGGAGCGCGATCTCTACGGCGGGGAGCCCGAGACGACCAACAACCGGATGGAGCTGATGGCAGCGATCCGCGCGCTGGAGGCCCTGAAGCGCCCCTGCCGGGTGGAGCTGCTCACCGACTCGCAGTACGTCAAGCAGGGCATTACGTCCTGGCTGCCGGGGTGGAAGCGGCGGGGCTGGCGCGCCGCCAGCGGCCAGCCGGTCAAGAATCAGGATCTCTGGGAGCAACTCGATGCCCAGGCCCAGCGCCACCGGGTCGAGTGGTTCTGGGTGCGCGGTCACACCGGCCACCCCGAGAACGAGCGTGCCGACCGCTTGGCGAACCAGGCCATCGATGAGATGCTGGCGGGCGACAAATCGGTTCCAGGCGGATAGAGAGGCGGCCCATGCGACAGATCGTGCTCGACACGGAGACCACCGGGCTGGAGCCCTCGGAAGGACACCGCATCATTGAGATCGGCTGCCTGGAGATCGTGAACCGACGGGTTACCGGGGAGCGGTTGCACGAATACCTGCAACCAGACCGCGAGATCGACCCGCGGGCGATCGAGGTGCACGGGATCAGCAACGAGTTCCTGTTGGGCAAACCACGGTTCGCCGAGGTGGTCGATCGCTTCCTGGATTTCGTCGATGGCGCGGAACTGGTCATCCACAACGCGCCATTCGACGTCGGTTTCATCAACCACGAGCTGAGACGGGCCAAGGCGCGGGTGCGCCGTATCGAGGACGTCTGCGGAATTCTGGACACGCTGGTGCTCGCCCGACGGATGCACCCGGGCAGCCGCAATTCCCTCGACGCCCTGTGCAAGCGCTACCAGATCGATGCTTCGGGGCGCGTGCTGCACGGTGCGGTCCTCGATGCCGGCCTGCTCGCCGATGTCTACCTGGCCATGACCGGCGGCCAGGTCACGCTGAGCCTGGAACGGGAGGGACCGGATGCGGCGAGTCCTTCGGCGCCGGTGCGGGCGCGAGCTTCGAGCGCGCCTCTACGCGTCATCGAACCCAGCGCGGAAGAACTCGCGGAACACGACGATCTGCTGGTCCTGCTGGACCAGTCGTCGGGCGGCTCCTGCCAATGGCGGCGCTTGTCTGGCTGAACGATATCCCCGCAATCTCGCGCAGTGCCGGTCGAGCCGCCGGCCTGCTGGCGGGATGCCGTGAATACATCCCTGTAGGCTTGGCGGCAGCATCCCTGCTGCCGACACCCGTCAGCAGGCCGGCGGCTCGACCGCAACGATTCGGGCGTATTCCGCGAATCGTCGTGGAAGCCCTGCCTGCCAGGCGTGGGATCAGGCGTTCTTCAGAATCCGGCCGCGCTCGCGCTGCCAGTCGCGTTCCTTGTCGACTGCCCGCTTGTCGTATTCCTTTTTGCCCTTGGCAAGGCCGATCTCCAGCTTGGCCTTGCCGCGCTTCCAGTACAGCGATAACGGCACCAGCGTGTAGCCCTTGCGTTCCACGGCGCCGATCAGCCGGTTGATCTCGGAGCGTTGCAGCAACAGCTTGCGCGTGCGGCTCGGGTCCGGATGGATGTGGGTCGAGGCCGTCGGGAGCGGCGTCACGTGGGCGCCGAACAGCCACGCCTCGCCGTTGCGCAGGAGCACGTAGGATTCGCTCAACTGCGCGCGCCCGTCGCGCAATGACTTGACTTCCCAACCCTCCAGGACCAGTCCGGCCTCGAGCCGGTCCTCGATGAAGAAGTCATGCCTCGCCTTGCGGTTGACCGCGATGGTGTTGGATGCGGCCTGGTTCTTGGGGTTCTTTTTCGCCATAACGCTTCAGTATACCAAGGCATCTGCGCGCACGGCTGACTTCCTGCCGCCTATTCCAGCCTGCCTCAGGCGGTCAGTTGAGCCCCTGCCGGGGTTGCCGCACAATCCGGAAAAACCAGGGGGAAGCTTTGATGCCAGCGACGGTCTCCATCCACGGTCAGTGGTCCACCCGATTGGCCTTCATCCTTGCGGCGACGGGTTCGGCGGTCGGACTGGGGAACATCTGGCGTTTCCCCTACATCGTCGGTGACAACGGCGGCGGCGCCTTCGTGCTGGTCTACCTCGCCTGCATCCTGCTCATCGGGCTGCCGATCATGATGGCCGAGATCCTGCTGGGGCGCCGCGGGCGCCAGAGCCCGATCAACACCATGCTGACGGTGGCGCGCGAAGAGGGACTGAGCCGCGGCTGGGGTCTGATGGGCTGGATCGGGGTGCTCGCCGGGTTCCTGATCCTGTCCTTTTACAGCGTCATCGCCGGCTGGGCGCTGGCCTATGTCTTCAAGTCCGGGAGCGGCGGATTCGTCGGGCTCGATGCCGAGGGCTCGTCGGAAATGTTCGGGACCATGCTGGCGAGCCCGGAAGCCC
>Ga0209498_1000153_pt1 | contig 40078 bp, 32 predicted proteins | sample WalLakDeSediment_FD_184131 | JGI IMG/M metagenome (GOLD analysis project Ga0209498, IMG submission 184131) | Lake sediment microbial communities from Walker lake, Nevada to study Microbial Dark Matter (Phase II) - Walker Lake 11/02/13 Deep... | ecosystem: Environmental > Aquatic > Freshwater >... | reverse complement strand
TCTGAAGATTGACGTGGGCACCCATCGAACTGGTTTTGATCCCGGTGATCTTGACGCTATTGAAAGAGCCCTTGAGCAATCAGCCGAAAATCCACTGATCACCATAACCGGCCTGGTGGCTCATGCCGGGCATACCTATCATGCCAAAAGCCCTGAAGATATCTTAGCCATTCAAAAGGATTCAATGGAATTATTGAATAGCCTGAAAAAAGCGCTCGCAACAGAGTTCCCGCGTTTGCTTATTTCGTGGGGCGATACACCTTCGTGTTCGCTGGCAACTGAATTTTTTGGAGCGGACGAGCTGCGTCCGGGAAACTTTGTGTATTACGACCTGATGCAATGGAAACTGGGTGTTTGCAAACGCGAAGACCTTGCTGCGGTGATGGCTGCCCCGGTGGTAGCAATGCATTCTGAACGAAATGAAATGGTAATCTACGGGGGTGCCGTGCACTTGTCGAAAGAACAAGGCCTTTGCCCCGAAGGCAAGCCCCATTTTGGAATGCTGGTGAAGCTAAATGAAGATGGCAAATGGGCGTTCCCTGAAAGGACTTGTTATGTGCGCCGCATTTCGCAGGAGCATGGAGTAATCAGCCTTCCGGCAGAAATGATGGAGCAGTTTAAACCGGGCGACTTGCTTGGAATTGTCCCGGTGCATTCGTGCCTTACGGCCGACTTGCTTAGAAACGATACCCGCATTATTTAGGGTGGTGGGTTTTCTCCATTAATTGCTTTGCCCGTTCCAGCGCCAGTTCAATATTTGGGCATACATTTTCATTGCCCAGCATTTCAATAATACCTTCTTTTTCAAGGGCTTCTCTGGGCTTTATTTGGAGACCCGACATCACCACTATTATACCCTGTTTTCGGCTGCGGCTGATGAAGTTTTTGAGATTCTTCAGCCCGGTGGAGTCAATAAATGGCACCCTTCGCATCCTTATAATCCGGATTTTGGGTTTCTGGCCTGACTGCTTTTCTGCTTCCTCAAATTTGTTGGCAATGTAACAATGCCCACGATTACCCCTGCAGTGAGGTCAGAAAAAAAAGTTTTACGGTCCTATTGTTTAATCGTGGTAAAAAACTTGGGCGAGAACATGATTTAAGGGGATGAGGTGGCCAGAAATGTCGGTATTTTCTTTAACCTAAAAAATTGCAAGAAAATAAATTTAAAAACCCATGCAAAATTAACTTATTTGTTACGATATTAGCATTTGTATTTTGAGACTTTTACCATCATACATTTTAAAACCAAAATCAAAGCAATGGATCACAGTAGTTTACCCCAACTTTTCGAAGCGAGCGTAAAGAAGTTCCCCGATAATGTTTTGCTTTGGGAGAAGAAAACCACAGAATATCGTGGAACTACCTACAAGGAAGCCCACGAAAGGGTAATGCGCCTGGCAGCAGGTTTCTTAACTCTGGGGCTTGAACGGGGCGACCGGGTGGCCCTGATTTCGGAAGGCCGTAACGACTGGGTGGTTGGCGAACTGGCCCTGCTGTTCTGTAATGCAGCCAGCGTGCCGCTTTCAGTAAGGCTCGAAGAACCCGGTGATCTGATCTTCCGTATTACCCATTCGGGCTGTAAGGGAATAATCGTTTCGGGCAATCACAAAAGCAAGGTGTTCAATATTATTGAGCAGCTCAAAACTGTCGAGTTTATTTTATTGCTCGATGCACCGGAAGAAGAAATTACCGATCCGGTTTTGAAAGAAAAAGTGGTGGTGATCGCTGACCTGCTGCTCAAAGGAGAAGAATTTCTTAAGGAAAACAAGGAGAAACTGGAGGAAATAAAAAACAGTGTGGGCCCCAACGACTACGCCAACATTTGCTATACTTCAGGAACTACTGCCGATCCCAAGGGTATCATTCTTACCCACCTCAACTACCTGCGTAATGTGGAGCAGGGATCAGCCATTTTTGATGTGCCTTCGTATTATACATCCTTGCATATCCTGCCGTGGGACCATAGTTTTGCGCATACCGTGGGCATATATGCCCTCATCAGAAACGGTGCAAGTATTGCCTCTGTCAAGGTTGGCAAAACCCTCAACGAAACCCTGCGAAATGTGCCCATTAACATTAAGGAGGTGAAGCCCTATTTTCTGCTGAGTGTTCCTTCTCTTGCAAAAAATTTCAGGAAAAATATTGAAAAAGGGGTAAAGGACAAGGGCGCCGTTGCCTGGGCCTTGTTTAATGCCGGCCTAAAAGTGGCCTATGCTTACAACCTCGAAGGACATAACAAAGGCAAAGGCTTCCGGGTTTTGCTCAAACCTTTATATCAGCTATTTAACACCATTCTTTTCAATAAGATTAAGGCTAACTTTGGCGGTCGCCTGCGCTTTTTTGTGGGCGGTGGGGCCCTGCTCGACTTAGACCTGCAGCGTTTTTATTATGCCATTGGCATTCCAATGTATCAGGGCTACGGTCTTACCGAGGCTGCTCCTGTTATTTCTTCCAATACGCCCGACTTCCACAAGTTAGGCTCTTCTGGCAAAGTGGTGCCCTGGCTCGATCTGAAGATTTGCGACGAAGACGGCCGCGAACTTCCCATTGGCGAGCAGGGCGAGATCGTTATTCGCGGCGAAAACGTGATGGCTGGCTACTGGGCCAACGAAAAGGCCACCAGCGAAACCATTCGCAACGGCTGGCTGTATACCGGCGACCTGGGCTATCTCGATCAGGATGGTTACCTGTATGTGCTGGGCCGCAGCAAAAGCCTGCTCATTGGCAGTGATGGCGAAAAGTATAGCCCAGAAGGCATTGAAGAGGCCATGGTGGAGCAGATTCCTTACTTCGACCAAGTGATGCTCTACAACAATCAGAACCAGTACACCGTGGCCTTGGTGGTAATAAACAAGGCCAAACTGAGGGAGTTTTTGCAAAAGAGCAAACTTGACCCGAAATCTGAATCGGCCCAGACGGCCGCCCTGATTAAGATGCGTTCGGAGATCGACCGCTTCATGCCCGGCGGAGAGTTTGGCGGCATTTTCCCGGCGCGCTGGCTACCCGCTGCAGTGGCTTTCCTCGATGAGCCTTTCAGCGAGCAAAACAAACTGATGAACAGCACCATGAAAATCGTGAGGCCTGCCGTAGTAAAATACCACAAGGGAGTCCTCGATTTCCTCTTTACTCCCGAGGGCAAGGAACTGATGAACACCAGCAACAGGGAGATGATTGCAAGGCTGGGATAATTCTTGTCTGCAAGAAGATTAGTCTTCTGCTTTTTTCCTGAAACCAATTTCGCGCCGGGGCTCATCTTCCGGCGTTTGTTTAGGCTCCGGGGCTGCTTTTAAAATGTCGCCAGCTGTTATGGTGATAAACTCCTTGTCGGAAATATCATCCATTTCCACAATGCGGTCCGACTGGTTTTGAATGGCTTTTTCGAAAAGGTTTCTTACCAGGCGTCCGTTGCCGAAATGACGGTCGCGCTCCTGATACTCCTGTTGCATTATCCCCAGAAAGGCCTCTTCGGCTTCCGGTGTCAGCAAGTAATTTTTCGATTTCGCAATGCGGCAAAGAATATCCTTCAACTCTAAGGGGTTGTAATCCTGGAAGTTGAAAGTGCGCGAGAAACGCGATTTTAGCCCTGAGTTGGACTCGAAGAAGCGTTCCATTTCATGTGGATAGCCTGCTAGAATCACAGCCAGGCGGTCGCGGTTGTCCTCCATTCGCTTTAGCAAGGTCTGTATGGCCTCAGGCCCAAAGTCGTTTTCCGAACCACTGGCCAGCGAGTAGGCTTCATCGATAAACAAGATGCCATCGAGAGCCGAGTCTATCACTTTGCTGGTTTTCTGGGCAGTTTCTCCAATGTATCTGCCCACCAAACCTGAGCGGTCTACTTCCACTACATGGCCCTTAGCAAGCAAACCCAACGATCTGAGAATCCTTCCCATAAGCCGCGCTACGGTGGTTTTTCCCGTTCCCGGAGGGCCAGTAAACACCGAATGCAGCACAATGGGTTCTACCGCCAGATTGCGCTCCATTCGTTTTTTTGCCACCATCATGTGTTTGGCCAAGCGCGAAACGTCCTCCTTAACAGACCCAAGTCCAACCATTTCGTTCAGTTCATTCAGAATGGTGTCGAGCGGCACTTCCTTGTTGTCGTCAAAATTCTTTTTTACCACTTCAGTGATATCTTCTTCGGTTATCAGAATCAGGTCCTCGTCGCTCACATTGGGCATGTCGGCAAGCCTGAGGGCTTGTTGTGAGGTGACCTGCTCAAAGAGATTGCGCACCAGGCGTGCATTGCCAAAGTTCTGGTCCTTAGAGCGGAAAATAAATTGGAAATATCGGTCGAGTTTGGCTTCTGCTTCTTCAGTAAGCTGGTACTGCTGCTTTTTTGCCATACCCAAAAAAATGGCCGTAAGCTCATCGGGCTGAAAATCCTCGAAATGGAAAAAGTTCTTAACCCTCGACTGGAAGCCGCTGTTTGAGGCCACCAGTCCTTTCATCTCCTCAGGATATCCGGCCATGAATACCACCAGGCGATTGCGGTCGGCATCCATGCGCTGAATCAGGGTGTCTATGGCCTCTTTGCCATGGTCGTTTTCCGATTTTGGTGTGAGGGCATAGGCCTCATCAATAAACAAAACGCCATCCAGGGCCGAGTCAATCACCTTATTGGTTTTTATGGCCGTTTCGCCAATAAAATTGGAAACAAGCTGGCTGCGGTCAACCTCCACAAGGTGTCCTTTCTTTAGCACCCCCATCGATTTGAAAAGGGTAGCCATCAGCCTGGCCACAGTGGTTTTTCCAGTGCCGGGAGGGCCTTCAAAAACCGAGTGCCACGATTTATGGGCTGGATCCAGCCCCATGGCTCTGCGCCGGTCCTGTATCTTGTGTTCCTTAAGCATTTTGTTAACTTCCTGCTTAATACGGGTGAGCCCAATCAGGCCAGTTAGCTCTTCCAAGGTCTTTTCCAGGGCTTTCTCATCTCCGGCTTCATCGTCTTCCTCACTGCTAGAGGCTGCCTTGGCAGGTTTGTTCTTTTCAGGCTGGTCTGCAACCTGAGCAACCGGCTCTTTCAAAAGGTCTTCGAGCATCTCTTTAATATAAATATCTGTGGGATGCTGCTTTAGCCCAAGTTCATAAAAGAACCGGGCATTCTTCTTATCGCCAAAATCGTAGCACAAGGTGCCCAGGCTACTCCAGAACTCGCTGTGAGAAGCCTGGTAATCCTTGAAAAGCTTCCTTTTAATATTTTTACAAAGGTGGTAAACCTCTTCATTTTTTTTATCCTCGAGCGACATGAAGTAATTTTCCAGGTAAGCCACGTCTGAAGGCATCAGATCCAGGGCTTTTTTGTAACTCAGCCTGGCCTTTTCAAAATCTTCATAATAGGAATTGAGTATACCCATGCGGTTGTGCGCCAGAGCGAAGTGCGGTGCAATATCAATGGCTTTCTGACAATATTTCAGGGCCTTGTCATATTTTTCTTCCTTATAAAACTTGTAGGCAGTTTCATCAAAATTAATGGCCTCTTGCGGAATTCCAGCATAATCGGGAATCAACTCCTCTGCGTCCTCTTCCTCTTCAGCTATTACAGCTCCACCAGCCATTACCTGAGCTTGTAGCTTTTCCAGCTCTTCCATGGCTTCTTGCGCCTTGGCATGTGGATCGGATTGCAGTTGGTAGCCTTCAGGTGGAATAGACATCATCATAAACCATCGGTTGCCCACATAGCTGACAAAACTAAGTCTGAAGCCCTCCGAGAGCTTTTCGGCAAATCCCTTTGCGGGAAAATCGTCGGAGGTGTACCAGTGTTGCCGCTGAAAATCAATACCCTTAATGCCGACAACCACAAACACATCGCGGTCCCATAGCCCCTTGCCATTAGCCAGCTGCCAAACATTAAAGCCTTTGTCCCAGGCTTCCTGTATGCCCTTTTCAGGAAACTCCCGGTAGGTGTTGATCCACTGCTCGCTGATGCCGGTGTCCTGTGAGCAAACTACCACCCACGATTGCCCTCCGAATGAAATGCTGGTGACAAAATATCCTTTTCGGGCAAGTTTTTTTATCTCACTCTCAGGAAACTTGCGGCTTACAATTACTTCCTGCTTGCCATAAACTTTTATGGGACTGCTTAGCAGTATCCAAAGACCATTCTGAAAACTCAGCCAGGTAATGCTTTTTCCGTCTTTTATGGCCTTGTCGACCTCCTCTTGCGGATAATCAGGATCGGTTTGCCAGGATTGTTCTGAGCTTGAAAAATCCATGGCATTGGTTAATACCCAATGACCATTTCCCCAAGCAATAAAACCTACCGGATCTTCTTTGCTCCAGAATCTGGTGTTAATTTCTGATTTTGGGAACTCACCTCCTTTAACAATTGCGTATCTTGAAGCGAACATGTTTTGGTGTAGGTATTAAAATTCTTAGCCTTTGGCAAATTTATTATTGTTTGCCAAATATAGCTGCCCGTAACAAAAAAATCTTTGGTGTTTTACTGAAAAATAAAGAGGTAATCCTGTGATTGCCAATAAAAGAATAATTTTGCACGTGGAAAAAACCGAACAGAAAATCCCTCATCATATTTACGGCCTGCAGATAGATGATTATACCTATGAGCTTCCGGCCGGGCGCATTGCGTCCTACCCGCTAGATAAGCGCGACCAGTCGAAGTTGTTGGTTTCTACTGGCGAAGGCATTTTTCAGTCGCGCTTTCGCGAACTGGCCGACTTTCTTGAGCCTGGCAGCCTCATGGTGCTAAACAATACCAGGGTAGTGCAGGCCCGCCTGGAATTTTTTAAGGAAACCGGTGCGCGCATCGAAATATTCTGCCTGGAGCCGCTTACACCTGTTACTGATGTGCACCTGGCCCTGGGCCATTCGAGCCCTGTAAGCTGGCAGTGCCTGGTGGGCAATGCCAAAAAATGGAAAGCCGGACAGCTTTTGCTGGAAAACCCAACAACCGGCCTGAAACTTACTGCAGAAATGCTTTCCCGAAAGGATGAAGAATTTGAAATTGCATTCTCGTGGGAGCCGGCCAGCCTTAGTTTCGGAGAGGTGCTTGAGCAAGCTGGGAAAACCCCGCTACCGCCATACATCACCCGCGAAGCCAGCGTAGGCGACAAAAAAACCTATCAAACCGTTTTTGCCAGGGACGACGGCTCTGTGGCCGCACCTACCGCCGGCCTGCATTTTACACCGGCTGTTTTTGAAAGCCTTGGAAAAAAAGGTATCGATCACCGGTTCCTTACCCTGCATGTGGGTGCCGGAACTTTTAAGCCAGTATCGGCCGATACCATTGGCGGACACCAGATGCACAGCGAGCAGTTTCTGGTAGAACGCTCGCTGGTCGGAGCGCTGATCAATCACCAAGGCAAAGTGGTTAGCGTGGGTACCACCAGCATGCGCACCCTCGAAAGCCTTTATTGGCTGGGCGTGAAGCTGCTCAACGGCTACCAGCCCGGGAATGGCCCTGCCCGGATCGGGCAATGGGAACCGTATCTGACGGGCCAGAAGCCTGAGCCGAAGGAAGCCCTAACAGCAATTATTGACTGGCTCGATAAAAATGGTGTGGCTGCCCTGAAGGGCGAAACAGCCCTGATTGTTGTTCCGGGCTACGAGTTCAGGCTGGTCGATGTGCTGGTTACTAACTTTCACCAGCCGCGAAGCACCCTGCTACTGCTGGTGGCGGCCTTTGCAGGTCCGGTTTGGAAAGATGCCTATGAATTTGCATTAAATAATGATTTTCGCTTCCTTAGCTATGGAGACAGTTGCCTGTTTTTCAGGAATGAAATGGGATTCGAAAAAATTCTCCAAAACACAACGTAAATCACTTTCAATTGGATATTTTCGGAAAAGCTTTCAGGGATTTTTTAAATGGTGACGCCAAAGCGGTCATTAAGGTTCACCTCGATATTACCGAGCCTGATGAATTGCCGGTTTCATACTTCTTCCGGTCGTACGACAAAATGCCGAAATGGGAACAAATCGCAATTGACAGCTGTTATGGCCGGGTGCTCGATGCGGGTGCAGGAGCAGGCGCCCATGCTTTGGCCTTGCAACAAAAAGGGCTTAAAGTAGTGGCCATTGATCTTTCGGCCGGAGGCGTGGAAGTGATGAAGGAGTTAGGTGTTAACAACGCAATCTGCCAGGATTTTTTTCAGTTTAAGGAAAAAGGTTTTGACACCCTGTTGTTTTTAATGAATGGAGCAGGCATGGCGGGAAAACTCGAGGGTCTTAAAAAGCTGTTAAGCCACGCAAAAAAAATCTTGAACCCCAATGGGCAGATACTGGTTGAATCTACTGATTTGATCTACCTTTTCGAAGAGGAGGATGGAAGCTACCTTATTCCCATGCGAGAAAATTATTACGGAGAAGTGTCGTACCAACTCGAATACAAAGGCAAAAAGGCCAAGCCTTTCCCCTGGCTTTTTGTGGATTTTGACCACTTGGCCGATGTTGCACAAAAGGAAGGCTTTTCCTTTGAATTACTTTACATGGGCGAAACCCATAACTACCTTGCCCGGCTGGCACTTGAATAAATAGAATCATTGCTAAATGCATCAGAATTTTCAGCGACGCCTTGTTAAAACGCAGGACGGCTCCCACACCCTCAAACTGGTGGGCCTGGACGAGCATTACCATTCTACCTTCGGGGCGGTGCAGGAAAGCATGTATGTTTTCATACGCAATGGGTTGCATTCCCTTCCGGGAAAAAATGAAGTTGTTAATATTCTGGAAGTTGGTTTCGGTACGGGACTGAATGCTTTGCTCACATTAATTGAATCGCAAAAAAGGAATTTGAAGGTTTATTACTTTACCCTTGAACCTTTTCCGCTGCAGCGGGAAGAATATGAGGCACTTAACTACTCAAGCCTGCTTCCGGAGCGCGGGCTTCAGGAGCGTTTTCTGAAACTTCACGAATGTGAATGGAGCAAAGACATTGAGTTGTTACCGGATTTTGTTCTTCGAAAAGAAAAAACCGGATTGGAAGCTACTTCTCTTCCCGGCTATTTTTTCGACCTGGTATATTTCGATGCCTTTGGGCCCGACACCCAGCCTGAGCTTTGGACGCAGCCACTGTTCGAGAAGGTTTCCAGCGCCATGAAACCCGGGGGCATATTCACCACCTATTGTGCAAAGGGCAGCGTAAGGAGGGCCTTGAAAGCCAGTGGCCTGGATGTGGAAAAGCTTTCTGGCCCACCGGGGAAAAGGGAAATGACCAGAGCGGTGAAGATGTGAAGATGAGAGGGTGAGAAGTTGAGAAGTTGAGAAGAAGAGAAGATGAGAAGGTAGGGAAATGGGAGATTAGAAAAAAGAAAAGCAGGCCTGGTTGACCTGCTTTAACTTGTTCGTGGGGGGAGGAGGATTCGAACCTCCGAAGGCTTAGCCAACAGATTTACAGTCTGCCCCATTTGACCGCTCTGGAATCCCCCCTGAAAAAAAGATCGTCCCGCAAGGGGAGTGCAAAAATAGCAAAAATACTTTTGCAACAAATTAATTTCTCTTTCTCAGAAAAAATTACAGCGGAATATTCCCATGCTTCTTTGGCGGGGATGTTTCGCGCTTGTTCTCGCACATCTCCAGCGCCTGGATAAGCTTCAGCCTGGTTTGCCGCGGATGGATCACCTCATCGATATAGCCCAGCCCGGCAGCCTTGAACGGGGTGCAGAAAGTGCTTTTGTAATCCTCCACAGCCTTTGCCTTACCTGCCTCATCCAGCTTGTCGCGATAAAGGATGTTCACTGCCCCATCCGGGCCCATTACGGCAATTTCGGCGGTTGGGTAGCTGTAGTTTACATCGCCGCCCAGGTGCTTGCTCGACATCACGATATAGGCGCCCCCATATGCCTTGCGTGTAACTACTGAAATCTTTGGCACGGTGGCTTCCGCGTAAGCGTAAAGCAATTTGGCGCCGTGCTTGATAATGCCACCAAATTCCTGGTCAGTCCCGGGAAGGAAACCCGGCACATCTTCAAAAGTTATGAGCGGAATATTGAATGAATCGCAGAACCTTACAAAGCGCGCGGCTTTTAGTGAAGCATTAATGTCAATAACCCCCGCCAGCATGGCAGGCTGGTTGGCCACAATGCCGATGGTCTTGCCGTTAAGGCGCGCAAAGCCCACAATGATATTTTGGGCATAATGCTGCTGCACCTCAAAGAAGTTCTGGTCGTCGACTACCGTGGTAATCAAATCCTTCATGTCGTAGGGCTTGTTGGGATCCTCCGGAATAAGGTCGGTAAGCTTGTCGTCCTGTCGGTGAGCTGAATCGGTGCAGGGCTTCACGGGCGGGTCTTCCATGTTGTTTGATGGCAGGAAGCTGAGTAACTCCCTTATCATCATCATGGCCTGCTGGTCGTCGTCGGCGGTAAAGTGAGCCACCCCACTCTTTGTATTGTGTGTCATTGCCCCGCCCAACTCTTCCTTGGTAACCTCTTCGTGGGTAACGGTCTTGATCACATCAGGCCCGGTCACGAACATATAGCTGGTTTTCTTGGTCATGAAAATGAAATCGGTAATGGCCGGTGAATAAACAGCGCCTCCGGCACATGGCCCGAGAATGGCCGATATTTGTGGCACTACGCCGCTGGCTTGCACGTTGCGGTAAAAAATATCGCCGTAACCAGCAAGGCTTTCTACGCCTTCCTGTATGCGAGCGCCGCCACTGTCGTTCAGACCAATGATGGGTGCTCCCATTTTCATGGCTAACTCCATCACCTTTATGATCTTGTTGGCATTGGTGCGGCTGAGCGAGCCTCCGAACACCGTGAAATCCTGTGCAAAGACATACACCAGGCGGCCATCGATCTTTCCATGGCCGGTAACAATGCCATCGCCCGGTATCTTTTGCTTTTCCATGCCAAAGTCGGTGCATTTGTGCACCACAAATTTGTCAAGTTCTACAAAGGTTTTCGGGTCGAGCAGGTCTTTGATACGCTCGCGGGCGGTTTTGCGGCCCGACTCGTGAATTTTTGCAATTCGCTCTTCGCCACCGCCAAGCTCTGCGGCACGGTTCTTATCCTCAAGCTCCCTGTATTTTTCTTTCAATGACATATCTTGTGTTTTTATTCTTCCTTATCAAATTCAATTACAACCAAAGGCTGCCTGGCTTCAACGGTCTGACCATCAGCCACCTTTACTTCAGCAATAGTTCCGGCTTTTTTGGCCTTAAACTCGCTTTCCATTTTCATGGCTGAAATGATAATGACCGTTTGACCGGCTTCCACTTTATCACCCTTCTTAACAAACACCTTTACCACTTTGCCAGGGATGGGAGCCTTAATAACATTATCGCCATCATCATCCAGTCCTTTTTTGCGGCTTGCAAGGTATTTGGATTCGGCATCAATGATCTCAACCTCATAGGTGGTCTTTAAGGTATTTACAAGGTATTTCTTCACGCCGCTTACCGGAATGAGCTCAATATTGAACGATCTGTTCTGGTAAATTACGGAGTAGCTGCCCTCACTTACCTTAACAAAATCCAGTTCAAACTCTTTTCCGTCAAGCGCAACCAGCAGCTTGTTGTCTTGCCTGCTTAGCAGTTCTACTTTGGCAATCCTGTCATTTAGTTTTACTTCGAATGGCATAATGTCTGCTTAAAGTTTCAATACATTTCTTACCCGGTTATAATCCTTCCAGTTATTTTTCAGGGCAGTCATTTCCTTTGGGCTTGCTTTTTCCATTTTATCAAGATACTCGATAAAGGTGGTAATGATTACCATGTCATCACAGGTTTCGCCACAAGGTTTTACCTCCATTAAAAAGTCCATATTCTCTTCAATGAAGTGTGTGGTGTAGTTGCCTTTTACAAAGTCATCGGCAAGTGTAATGCGCTCAAGGAATTTGAGGTTATTCTTCACCCCATTGATCTTAAACTCCTTGATTGCCCTTCTGATCCGCTCAATGGCTTCCTGGCGGTCGCGCCCCCAAACAATCAGTTTGGCAATGAGCGGGTCGTAGTAAAGCGGAATCTCAAAGCCTTCGTAAATGTAACCATCAACGCGAACGCCAACGCCGTAGGGAATATCGATATGGGTCACTTTGCCTGGCGCAGGCATAAAGTTGTTGTCGGGGTCTTCGGCATACACACGACACTCAATGGCATGGCCGCTCTGCCTCAGTTCGTTCTGGGTGTAGGTAAGCGGCAGGCCGTTGGCAATATTGATCTGCTCTTTTACCAGGTCAACGCCAACCACACGTTCGGTAATGGGGTGCTCCACCTGCAGGCGGGTGTTCATTTCCAGAAAGTAGTAGTTCAAGTCCTTATCCACTATAAACTCAATGGTGCCGGCCCCTTCGTAATTCACGGCCTTAGCAGCGGCCACGGCATACTCGCCCATCTCGGCCCTTTTTTCAGGAGTAAGTATAGGCGAGGGGGCCTCTTCAATGATCTTTTGGTGGCGCCGCTGCACCGAGCACTCGCGTTCAAAGAGGTGGATCACATTGCCATGCTGGTCGGCCAGAATCTGAAATTCAATATGATGCGGCGATTCAATGTATTTTTCAATGAAAACCGAATCGTCGCCAAAGGCTGACCTGGCTTCCGAGCGAGCTGCCCGCAGTGAGCTTTTGATATCCCTCTGGTTTTTAACCAGGCGCATGCCTTTTCCTCCTCCACCTGCCGAAGCTTTAATCATAACAGGAAGCCCTATCTCTTTGATGCTCTTGATAGCTTCGCTTTCGCTGGAAATTTTACCAGGTGTTCCGGGCACCACAGGTACGCCGGCTTCCATCATGGTTTTCCTGGCCGTGATCTTATCGCCCATATTGGTTATGGCGTAAGGCGATGGACCAATAAATTTGATTCCCTTTTGCTGGCAACGTTCAGAAAAGCCCGCATTCTCCGACAGAAAGCCGTAGCCAGGGTGTATGGCATCGGCGCCGCTCTTTTTGGCAACTTCAATAATCTTGTTGCGGTTCAGGTAAGACTCAAGCGATGGGGAGGGACCAATATGATATGCCTCATCGGCATATAGCACATGCATGGCTTTGCGGTCGGCATCAGAATATACCGCTACCGTTTGAATGCCCATTTCGCGACACGAGCGCATAATCCGCACTGCAATTTCGCCGCGATTGGCCACCAAAACTTTCTTAATCATATGGATATTGGATTAGTTTTTTTGAATTTCGAATTATAAAGTTACTAAACATTTGTTTTACTGCGAAAACATTTTTTCATTACCTGCAAAATTCAAAACTGACAGGACCAACATTTTGTTTGTCATTTTGGCATATATTTGCCTTTGGCAGGGGTTTTGACAAAGGCAAGCATTCAAATATATAAATGTAAAAAATTGATTCTGTTATGATTGAAATAAATCAGGATGCTTTTGAAAAGATATTGCAAGAGCATGAGAATTTGGTGCTGGATTTTTACTCAACTGAATGCCCGCCCTGCGAGGCGCTGGCCCCAAAATTTGATAGCCTGGGCGAACTATATGGCGACGACGTTTATTTTACCAAAATGTATCGTCAGGGCAACCGCGAGTTAGCCAATAAGCTGGGGGTGATGTCTTCGCCAACCTTGCTGTTTTTCAAAAACGGCCAGCAGGTGGGCGAGGTGCTGCGCGGAGGTATCCGTCGCAGCGACATAATGCGTAATCTCGACCAAATGCTCGATCCCGAGCGGGTAAAACTTGTCCATTCGAAAATCCGGCCCGTCTTTTCCGAAGCTGAGACCCTTGTTCTGGGCGCCGGTCCCGGTGGTCTGGCGGCAGCCATATATCTGGCTCAGGCAAAGGTCGATACCCTGCTGATTGATCCGCAATTGCCCGGGGGGCAGGTTTCAACTACGCACCAGGTGAGCAATTACCCGGGGTTTATTGAACCGCAACCGGGGTTCATGCTGGCGCATTATATGTCGGAACAGGCTAAAGTTGCCGGTGCCCGCTTTAAAGTGGCTGTGGAAATTAACAAGGTGGACCTCGAACGCAAGGAAGTAGTTATTGATGGTTATGAAACAATAAAGGCGAAAAAAATTATTATTTCCACCGGTGCTTCTCCAAGGTACCTGAATATCCCGGGCGAAAAGGAGTTTTACGGAAAAGGTATTTCGTATTGCGCCACCTGCGATGCCAAGTATTTTCACGATAAGGAAGTGGTGATCATTGGTGGCGGGAATACTGCGGTGGAAGAGTCAGCATTTATTTCCAAGTTTGCTTCAAAAATCACCATGGTGCAGCAGTTTCCTTACCTTACGGCCAACAAAATGGCACAGGATACAGCACTTGCCGACCCAAAGATCAGCATCCTGCTTGAGCACGAACCGCGCGGATTTTACCGCGATGGCGACAAAATGCTGGTGAAAGTGCAGGATCTCAAAACGGGCGAACTGAAAGATCTGGTAACCGATGGGGTATTTGTTTTTGTGGGTATGAAGCCCAACCTTGACATTATTACTGACCCCCTCGAAAAGGATGAGTGGGGCTATGTGAAAACCGACGACGAAATGCGCACCAGCATTCCGGGCGTGTATGCCGTTGGCGATGTGATCAGCAAGAAATACCGCCAGATCACCACCGCTGTGGCCGATGGAACCATTGCTTCCATTGCCCTGGCCAAGGAATTGGATTAAAAAGGGGTTGGTACAGGTCTGTAATAAAAAGCAGGGACAGGGCGCGACCTGTCCCTACGCAACCACCAGAAAGCCTTTCTGTTTTTTTGTGAATGAGTTATAATTCTTTGTAAAGGTTTCCGGCCGAGTCGCGATATATTTTTTTGGTGCTTGAACCACTAAGCAAACCCAGTGCCACCATAATAACAATGGCAATGACCAACAGCATTGCGGCAATGATCATGGTAGAAAAGAAAGCCAATACTGAAACCAGCAAGATCAATAGCAGCCTGAGCATGCCCCAAACCGGACCTGCTTTGATAAAACTCTCAACTGCACTGGCTATTAGGCCAGCCAACATGGCAATCATAAACAGCCATACCAGCCAAGTGTGCAGGGCATGGCCTCTGGGCCAGAGCATGGGTGTGTTAAAAAAGGCCTCAGTATCCGTTTGCCAGAAAACTATGAAGGCACCCATTACTGCACCCAAAAGTATGGCTCCCATTGGGGCCCAAGGTGTACCCGGGTATTTATTTTGGTTTGCCTGGTAAATCATGAACTCATCAATCACCTTAAATTTGGCAATGTAAATACCTGCCAGCACCAGCAAACCTACCAGAATGACCCAGAAATACCATGAACGGGCATTCAGGTATTTGTCGCTGAAACTTTCAAAGCCAGTCTGGGTAATATCGATGCGGTTGAGGTAGCGCACCGGAACAAAACCAGTCTTGCCGGGTTCCATCTCAAAGCTGACCAGCCTTTCGTTATTGGCCGGATTTACAAGTATTTCAGCATTGGTAATGGTGTCGTTTCGGGCAAAACTGCCAATTACCCTGGAAGTTTCGTCCATTTTTTCGCGAATTGGCAGTGAGTTCGACGACACAATGAAAATGTATTCCCGCTCAGCTTGTGCCGGCTCCTCGTAAGGCGCTTTGACACGAAACAACGTATTTATCTCAGCTTCAGTTAGTGCGCGGTCGTAAAGCCTGACTTCGTCGATGCTCCCACGAAAAGGATGCTTGCTGCGAGGGCAGTCACCAATCAGGAAATAGTCGTTGCCATGAATGATTTCGGCTTTCGCTGAAAGCTTTTTTTCATTGGTATAAATGGTTACATCTCGTTTGTCTTGGTCATAAACAACAGCCACGAATGTCCAGCTTGCACGGTCAATTACCAGGTGTTTTGTTTCTTCTTTGCCGGTGTAGGCAAATAATTCCATTTCCTTGGCTGTGGAATTCCACCTGATTTTCAGTGCCCGGTCAAATCCGCCATCATCCTGCGAAAAGATGGTCATGATATTTTGATTTCCCCGGGGAAAGTAGCTAGTTTTTACCCATGCCGTGAAAGTCATCTCGGGCATTACCACGGGGTTGATATCGACCGGAATCCTAATGTGATTCTTTTTTCCTCCAAAGCGGAATGCTCCGCGGCTTTCCCCGGAAAAAACATCCTGGTCGGGCCAAACTCTTTTTATCTGTCCGTGGTTTTCGTTGTTACTCATGTCGCGAACATTGCCCGAAAACGGGTAAAAACCGATAAGGCCTTCTTCGGTTCCCTGTGCGCTAGCCTGAAAAAATGAAAAAGCCAAGCATACCAAGAGAAGAATTATTTTTTTCATCTGTGGAGGTTTGTGGTTGGTTAGTGGGTGAAAAACAAAAGCTGGTTGATTTTTTACCCTACAAACCTAAAAAATATTCTTTAAGAGAAATACCTAAATTTCTTTATTTTTTAAAATTTATTGATTTAATAATGGGGTAATTAAGTCAAATAATACCCTAATATTCAGGTTCTGCAAGATTACTCATTATGGTATGACTCGTTGCGAATTATGGTAAAAGCCCGGTAAAGCTGTTCCACAAAGAACAGGCGCACCATTTGGTGCGAAAAGGTCATGGCCGAGAGGGAGAGTTTCATGTTTGCTTTCAGATAAACCGTTTCATCAAAGCCCCAGGCGCCACCCACCACAAACAGCAGGTTTTTGGTTGATTGATTGAGCCTTTGCTGAATAAAAGCGGCAAATTCCACGGAAGTGAAGGTTTTTCCTTTTTCATCAAGCAAAACCGAGAAGTCGGCCTTTTCCATTTGCTGCAGAATCACCCCGGCCTCTTTTTGCATAAGCTGGGCAGGGGGCAAGGCCTGGAATTTGCGGGCCAGACTATGCTCCAGCATTTCGAAAGTGGTGTAATGCGCCAGCCGCCTCAGGTATTTTTCTACGCCCTCGCGCAAGTATTTTTCATCGGTTTTCCCAATTACAAGCAAGGTAAGCTTCATAAAGCAATTTTTTTCAAATTTAAGATTTTGAGTGCAATACGACCTTCAATTTTTGTATTGCCTTGTGTTTTGCATTATATTTGCATGGTACCCAAAAAACCGACGTAAAAATTTTGTTTTTTGCTGATTTGGTTCAGTTTTTGCAAAGCTATTGCCGAATTTACTCTTGATCATGAAAAAGACGCTCACCCATATTATCTTTCTTGGCATTATCCTTTTATTGCAGGCTTCCACGGCTTTTTCGCAAACCGACAGCATGGCGCGTGAAATAGCACAGGCCATTCGCCAGGGCAATGCCCGCGAGGTGGCCAAGCACTTCGGGCAAAATGTCGATCTGACCCTTCCGGGCAGCGAAGGCACTTTCAGCAAATCGCAGGCCGAGGTGATACTCCGTAACTTTTTCTCGCGCAATGTGCCCACTGCACTTTCTATTCCCCATCAAGGGACCTCGCGTGACGGCTCCATTTACGTGATAGGAACCCTGCAGACCAGGGGAGGGCAAAGCTACCGCACCTATTTCCTGCTGAAAAAGGTTTCGGACAACTTCCAGTTACACCAGATTCAATTCGAACCGCAATAACTGCGCTTTAGTTTCCTCAAGATTATTTAAGTGGCCGTAAGGCCATTTTTTTATTGCTGAACCGGACTTTCTTTTTACTATATTTATATTTTTGTGTTTGAACAAGAATCCTAAGGTTTGAATAATAATCTTTCCAAACCCCTTTTGAATGTTTACACTTGAAATTGCAATTGTACTGGTGGTGTTGCTCGGAGCAGTAGTTCTTTTTGCCACCGAGCGCTATCCTGTTGATGTGGTTGCCATTATTGCCATGTCGGTGCTGGTAATTACCGGGGTAATCACGCCCGAGCAGGGTGTCTCTGGCTTCAGCAACTCGGCCACCATTACAGTGGCTGCCATGTTTATTCTGAGTGCCGCCCTGTTTAAATCGGGCGCTGTGGTGGGCATTGGCAAAAAAATGGCCCAGCTTTTCAAATATAATTTCTGGGTTGGCATTTTTGTGCTGATGATAACCGTGGCAGGCATTTCGGCCTTTATCAACAACACCCCGGTGGTGGCTATTTTTATTCCCATCCTTGCCGGAGCCGCTGCCAGTTCCAACAAAAGCCTGGGCAAGATGCTGATGCCACTGTCTTTTGCTTCCATGTTTGGTGGCTTGTGCACACTTATCGGCACCTCAACCAATATCCTGGTCAGCGGTATTGCAGCCGATCACGGCTTGGAACCTTTTGCCATGTTTGAAATGACCAAAATGGGGCTGATTTTTTTTGGGGTCGGATTGGTATATATGATGGTTATTGGCATTCGCCTTATTCCCGACCGTGGCGGCAGCGGCGGACTGGTGAAGAAGTTTGGCATGGGCGATTATCTTACCGAAATAGTGTTATTGAAAAATGCACCTTCGGTTGGCAAAACCATTGCAGAATCGCCCCTGGTAAAGTTGCTGGAGATTGATATCCTTGAAGTTAATAAAAAGGGGCAGCATTTTATTATGCCCAGCGGCGATTTACTCCTCGAAGAGGGCGATGTGCTTATGGTGCGCTGCGATGTGGAAAAGATTAAAACACTGAAGGAGCGCCAGGGTATTGCCCTGAAAAGCGATGTTAAGTTCAGCGAGCTGAATTCTCCGCTTGCTGACTCAAATGCTGAACAGGATAAACTTGTTTTGGTAGAAGCCGTTATAGCGCCAAACAGCCATTTTGAGGGGAAGACGGTGAAGCAACTGGGCTTTCGCCAGCGCTACGGCGCCACAGTGCTGGCCATACGCCACAGGGGAGAGGTCATGCGTGACAAGGTGGCCACAACCGTGCTGCGCTCAGGCGACACCCTGCTTATTGAAGCCGATCGCGACAAGCTGCCCTTCTTGCAGCAGCTGCAGCTTCGCGGACGCAACACTTTTCTGATCGTTTCGGAGATAGGTTTTCCCAAGTTCAAAAAGGACAAGATTTATACGGTGGTGTTAACCCTTGTGGCTATCATTGCCCTTGCCTCACTCGAGATTCTTCCCATTATGGTGGCCGCACTCATAGGCTGCATGTTTTTGGTGGTAACCAAATGCATCAGCATGGAAGAAGCCTATACAGCCATCGACTGGAAAGTAATTTTTTTACTGGCGGGTGCCATGAGCCTTGGTGTGGCACTCGACACCAGCGGTGCGGCCATTTTGCTTAGCGGTTTTTTGATTGACCTAGTGGGCAACTGGGGGCCAAGCGCCATTGTTTCGGTGCTTTTTCTAATTACCACTTTACTTACCTCCGCCATGAGCAATAACGCCAGTGCCGTGCTACTGGCGCCCATTGCCATTGCTGCCGCTGTAGCCATGGAAGTGGATCCCAGGCCAATGCTGATGGCCATTACCTTTGCTGCTTCATCAAGTTTTATGACACCGGTGGGATACCAGACCAACACTATGATTTATGGTGCAGGCGGATTTAAATTTTCTGACTTCCTCAGGGTGGGTACGCCACTCAATATAATATTCTGGATCCTGGCCACATTTCTAATCCCGGTGTTTTTCCCTTTCTAACAAATTAAATATGGAAACTTTAAAAAACTTTTACTTGTCGGCAAGGGAGTTTCTCGATCATCCGCTTTTTAAGTTGGGTAATTCTGCCTTTACCCTTTCTACCATTCTGTACCTGGTAATTTCCATCACCTTACTGTTTTATCTTTCGAGCAAGCTGAAAAAGCTGTTGCAAAACCGTATTCTTGCAAAATATAATGTGGAAGTAGGTGTAAGACAAGCCATTAGTACCATTTTGCGATATGTGATTGTGGTTGTTGGCTTGGTTGTGATTATTCAAACAGCTGGTATTGACCTTAGTTTTATAACTATCCTGGCCGGTGCACTGGGTGTGGGTATTGGCTTTGGCTTGCAAAATATTACCAATAACTTCGTTAGTGGCATTGTTATTTTAATTGAAAGGCCTGTTAAGGTTGGCGACCGGATTGAAGTGAACACCACCTCAGGAGAAAAAGTGAATGGCGATGTAATAAATATCTCGGCCCGGGCTACTACCATCCTTACCAATGACAACATTGCTATCATCGTCCCCAACTCCAACCTTATCACATCCGCCGTGATAAACTGGAGCTATAACGATCGGCGGGTAAGATTCAATTTTGTGGTTCCTGTTCACTACGATGAAGATCCGGAAGTGGTTAAGAAACTTCTTCTGGAAGTTGCCAGGGAAAACGAAGGTGTGTTGAATAACCCGATTCCGGATGTATTACTTGATGAATTTGCAGATAGTTCCATCAAATACATCCTGAGGGTTTGGACTACGCGTTACATTCAAAAGCCCGGTGTGCTGCGCAGCCAGCTTTATTATGCCATTGCGAAGAAATTTCGTGAAAATAATATTACAATTCCATACCACCAGCTCGATCTTTATTTGAAAGAAGTGCCGGCTGGTAAAAACCCGGGCAGTAAAGAATAAGAATTTTTCCCATAGGAAGGGTTTCTATAATGGATTGGCCGCTTGAGCAATTACTTCTGATAGGTCCTATTCTGATTTTTATCAGCGTGGTGGTTAGCAAAACATCCCTGAAAACCGGCATCCCGGTTTTAATTGTTTTTCTGGGGGTGGGCATGCTGGCCGGGTCTGATGGCCTGGGAAAAATCCCTTTCGCTCTCGGCAAAGGTGTTCAAAGTGGAGGATAAAGCAGTGAAGCCAAGTGATTACCCCCTTGAGAAAGAGCTTATCGACCAGGTGAAGAAAGACTTGATGGAGGTAAAAATAACCCCTGATTGCAGGGCAGCCGGCAAATCCACAGTAAGTCTTAACCTCCCCAAAACCGCTTTAATTGTCATGATCAAGCGGGAGGATCATTTTCTGACTCCCCGTGGTGATACCGTTCTGAAACCGGGAGACCGCCTCTGGGTCCTTGCCGAAGATAAATCGGAGGTGAGTAAGGTGCTGAGCAGCATTGGGGTACCTTCGGGCCAGAAAGTACGAATTGATACTACACATGAAGAAAGTGATGAGGTCGCAGGAGGGAATGAATAGTTATTCCGTTTGACCCTTTTCTGAAATTTGCTGCAGCAACCGGCTCATTATTTGGGTTAAATCTCTGCGGGAATATTCCTCCACACCCTTAGAAGCTGATGGCAACTTGCCCAGCTCAAACTCCCGGCTCCAGGAAGTTAAAAGGTCTTTCATTTTCTGGTGGTCGCTAAATCCGGCTACCTTTCCGCTACTGGTTTTTTCGATAATCTGCGCCGTGTTGCCATTTTCCGGGCCGATTACCAGTATGGGGCGTTTCAGGGCCAGGTATTCGTAGAGTTTTCCGGGCATAATGCCCATTAAGTTGGGAGTGTTGTTGATGGGCAGCAGCAGAATGGCCGATTGTGCAGCCTGCTGCAGGGCCTGATCGTGGGGAAGGTAGTCGGTCTTTTCCACGAAAGTGATCAAACCATTCTTCTCCAGGGCTTCCATAACCGAAATGTCCGTTTTGCCAATAAGCCTTATTTTCAGGTTTTCCCTGAAAAATTCACTTTCTTTTACCAGCTCGCCCAGCACTTTCCAGAGCCCATGGGGGTTGCGGTCGGCATTGAGCGATCCAAGGTGGGTAATGCTGAAAGCATCGTAACGAAATTCGGGAAGATCTATAAAATCCTCGGGGTCGAAGCCATTGGTGATAACCTCAATGTTACGGTTGTGAAGGCTTTTGAGGTCTTTTGCCCAGCTGGGGCTAACAGTCACCACCTTGTCAGCAAGTAACAGCACCTGCTTTTCAAAACGTTTGTGTTTGCGGTCAGCCCGGGGGGTCAGCATCAGCTGGTCGTAGAAGTCGATCTGTGTCCATGGGTCGCGGAAATCGGCCAGCCAGGGAATATTCAGTTTCATTTTAATGCCAAGTGCAATCAGGTGCATGCTGTGTGGCGGTCCGGTCGATACCATGGCATCCACGGGGTTTTCCTTTAGCCATTTAACCAGATAACGAACGGAAGGCCTGATCCAGAATTTGCGTGCATCGGGAATGAACAGATTACCGCGCAGCCAGGTAGCCAGAAGCTCGGCTTTGCCAGGCTTTTTGTTTTCGCTGATAAAGCCGGCCTGTACCTTCTCATGCTTTTTGCGCCCGGTAAAGATTTTATAAAGCTGGTATGGCTCCCATATCCTGGTTTTCAGTATGGTAATCCCTTGGGGGATGTCTTTTTGAAGCGAATCGTCGTGCCCGGGGTATTCAGGGTTTTCGGGGGTATAGATCACAGGCTCCCAGCCAAACTCCCGCAGGTACTTGCTGAATTTCAGCCAGCGCTGCACCCCCGCTCCTGAGCTGGGCGGCCAGTAATAGCTTATGATCAGCACCTTTTTCAAATCTGGCTAATTTTTAACCTTCCAGAATCTGGTCGGCGGGGTCTTTGCGGTATCTTTTCACCATTTTGAACACAAAAAGGATCACCAATCCCAGCAGCAGGGCACTGAATGCCCATGCAATCTTGCCTCCGGTATAATAGGCCGCCGGCCTGAAAACAAACTCAATTTCGCCGCTGCCGGCAGGCACTACCATGGCCCGCAGCAAATAGTTGACCCTGAAATATTCAGCCGGCTCGCCATTAATAGTCGCTGTCCAGCCATCAGGATAATAGATTTCCGAGAAAACAGCCAGTTGCTCTGTTCCGGTTTGGTATGAATACCTGAGCCGGTTGGGCTGATATTCGGTCAATTGTATGCTGGCAAGGCTGTCGGGCTGAAGTTGTCGGCCTTCAAGGAATCCCGCAAATCGCTTGTCGACCACCGCATTTGTTCCGGGGTCAATTAGGTCGAGGGCCAGAATTTCATCGTCGGCATTATTGACCACCTGCACCTGGCTCACAAACCAGGCATTGCCCAGGGCGTTGGGATTAAGCCTGACCTCTGGCTGCCGGTCTTGTCCGGGTACAATAATATACTTGGTGTTGAGCATATTAAGTACATAAATATTGTTTTCCACAATGTGAAAATCAATAATATCCTGGTAGCGCTGCAGTTTGGCACCATGGTATCCGCCAATTGAGTTGTGAAACCATGAAGTGGAAGTTTCGTTAAAAGTGTTGGCTGCCCGGTTGTAAACCCTGTAGTGTAGGTCGGTATCCTGCATTATTTGCAGATTTGCCTGGGTGGGCTGGAAGGGATTCTCGACTATGCGTCGTGGCTGGAAGTTGCTATCGTTAAGGTAGCGCTTATTAACAGGCCACATGTCTATTGTAATAATCGCCGCCACCAGTAAAGCGAAAACCGGTGCCTTGATCTTCCGGTAAGCGAAGAGCAGGGCGATGGCACCCGCCGCCAGTGCAAACAGCATGCTGCGCAAGGCATCTGCCCTGAAGATATCAACCCTGGCATCAGTCAGACTGGCCAGGAAAAGGTTGATTTGTGAGGCCGCCTGCGGATTCTCTGCCATTTGCCCCACAAAGAAGTCGGATTCCATCTGGCTTGAAAAGCTGAAAAAGGTGGTAGGAGCCAGGTAAAACACAAAGGCAATACCGGCTGTAAGTCCAATAGCTGTGAGGAATTCCTTGCCTTTGATGCTCATCAGTTCCGGTTTTTGATACAGGCGGTGCATACCCAGAAATGCCAGGGCAGGAATGGTAAACTCAGCCATAACCATGGTCATGGATACCGCCCTGAACTTGTTGTAACCGGGCACAAAATCAATAAAGAAATCGGTCAGGGGCATAAAGTTCTTACCCCAGGCTAGCATAATAGAGAGCATGGTGGCCAGCAGCAAACCCCATTTCAGGGCACCTTTCACATAAAAAATTCCCAGGAAGAAGAAGAACAGCACCACTGCACCCACATAAACCGGCCCGGAGGTAAACGGCTGGTCGCCCCAGTAGTGGTTTTGCTGCCCAACGAAGTTGCGCAATTCCCTGTTGACATTGCTCATGACCCTGGTGTTGTCGCCCAGGGCGCCGGTAGCTCCGCCCTTTACGTTGGGAATAAGCAGTGAAAAGGTTTCGCCCACTCCGTAGCTCCAGTTGGTAATGTAGTCTTTCGACAGGCCGCTGCTGGGCTCCCTGTCGCCAATGGTCAGCTCCGACCCGCCACGCATGGTTTCGGCTGAGTAAGTATAGGTAGCCCAAAAGTTGCCAATGTTAATTCCGGCAGCTATAATGAGGCCAGCCAGCAGAACTCCCAGCCCCTTAAAAAAGTGCGCAAGGCGGCCTTCCTGCAGGTGTTCATAAAACTCGAAGAGGCCGTAAAACAGCACAATCCAGGCCAGGTAATAGGTAATCTGGAAGTGGTTGGCAAAGATTTGCAATCCCATGAAAATGGCAAAAAGCAACCCTCCGATATGGCGGTTTCCCCTGAAGGTATAAATGATGGAAGCCAAAACCGGCGCCATATAGGCAATGGCCACCGCTTTGGAGTTGTGACCGGCTTCGATGATAATAAAATGATAGGACGAAAGGGCAAAGCCCACGGCTCCGGCCAGGGCCACCCACGGATTAACCCTTAATAACAACAGAAAAATGAAAAAGCCGGCAAAATACAGGAAAATCATATCGGCCGGGCGTGGCAGCCACAGGGTCATGAGCTTATGGAATAACCCGGCAATGTTGTAGGCCCACTCTACCGAAATCTGGAAGGCAGGCATGCCGCCAAACATAGAATTGGTCCAGAGTGCCTCTTCACCGGTTTCCTCGCGAAACTCGACGATCTCCCTGGCCATGCCCTGGTAGTTTACGATATCGGGCTGTAGCAGGCGTTTGCCTTCGAGCAGAGGACTAACGTAAACAATGGTAAGCAGCACAAACAAAACAATGGCAATCAGGTAAGGGCTTAGTTCCTTCAGTGGCGGAAACAGGCTTTTTTTGTTTTCCATGGGGTGTGTTTTCCGTTGGGTTTATTCTTTAATATCCTCAAAGTCAGTATATTCGCCAAGGCCTTCGGTGTCGGGACGGGTGGTGTCATCCTTGTAGGTGATGGTCATATCACCTTTTTTCTTGCGGTGCTGACTATCTGCCGAATGCGGATTCTGTTCGTAAAACTTTTTCTTTGCCCTGTTGAGGTACCATTTAACGATCCAGGGGAATACATATGCGGTAAGTATCCTGAAGATCAGGTAAATAAGGATAAATGTGCCAATAATTCTCAGCATGATTCTGGTGTAAGGGCAGGCGGTTTTTTAGGAACAACTGCCAGCCTGAAAAACAAGGTGTCAAAGTTACAAAAATTAGCCTATCAGGACCTTTGGGTTCTTCGCTTTTATGGGCTTCATTTCGCTTCCGCGGAAAACCATTCTGCAATGTGCTTCCAAAAGTTGCGGTGAAAAGTTTCTCCTTTTTCGCCCGGAAACAGGTCGATGAAGCTTTGTGGATCGTTCTGTTCGGGGCTGAAAGTAATCTTGCTTTCCGGCCTGTAAAGGTCTCTGAATTCAGGGTGAAACTGCACGCCCAGCACATTGGGGTAGGAGGTATGCTCAATGGCCTCGGCGATTTTGCCGTCTATCGACCAGGCTGAAATCCTCAGTCCCTTGCCAGTTTCCTTTACTGCCTGGTGGTGTGAACTCCACACGTAGGGCAACTCTCCGATACCCTGGTTAATAAGCTCCAAATGACCTGCCTCAATGCGAATCTGGTGAGCAGAATAAAACGACACTTGGTTGTCGAGGCTGTAGTTGCGAAAGTAGTTGCGGTGCAACGTCTGCGGATCCGCTTCCAGGGTGGCTTCCACGGTGGTGTGGCCGTAAACCTCAAAAGGAATGTCTTGAATCATGGTACCTCCGGTGGCCACATTCATGGTTTGCATGCCAAGGCAAATGCCAAGAATACGATAATCGGGCTTGTCGTCGAGGTAAGGGACGAAAGCCTCATTTTGCGTGCTGCCAAGAAAATGAAACATAAGCGAAAGCTCCAGATAATGCCGGTGTGGGTCGTTTACAACGGTAAGCAGGCTCATGGGTTCGCCATAGGTGGCGGGTGGCAGGTCGGGCCCGCCGAAAAACATTATGCCTTCGGATTTTTCAAAGATTTCCCTGAAAAGGGGAGTGGCTTCATTTTCCGCAAAAAGATTGCCGGTGGTGAGCCGGGCAGGTATGCCAAGCAAAGCCACATTGTCAAGGCCTTCTTCTTTAATAAAGGCTGCGCTTTCTCCAAAGTCGTAGTTGGCACTTTCGTGAAAAACACCCACCACCCTGTAAGATTCGGGCAAGGGAAATATGCCTTCCCGGGTAAGGAAAAGAAAGGTGCGCAGGTTGTTAACCGTGGGGCTCATGAGCACCAGGTGCTTTTCTCCGGCCAGAAATGTTTCGGCAGGCTGTTGTTCCTGCCTGGGTGCCTGGGTGCAGGCTTGCACAATAATTAAAAGAACAAAAAACCAGCGTGCAGTTTTCATGGGGGTTTATTTAGTTTGTTGTCAAAAAGAATTGAAAAAACCTTCAATAACTGGCTCTTTCTTGGCTGCCCTAAAATTAGGATTCTTTTACAAAAAAAGCCCCTAAGGGCATAAAAAAAGATAACCCCGGAACGGAGTTATCTTTTTGTTGATAAACCTAATTTTTAACCAAAACCTACTTATGAGTCTTTTCGTCAGACACGGTCAGCCTTTTGCGGCCTTTTGCCCTGCGGGCTGCCAGCACCCTGCGACCATTTTTGGTGGCCATGCGGCTTTTGAAACCGTGCTTGTTCTTTCTTTTTCTAACCGAGGGTTGAAATGTCCGTTTCATTATTCAAAATATTTTTCAGTGCGTATTACTCTGATTGCTGGCTATTCTGTATTGCTTTCGAAACGGTTTCTGCCCCGCTTCATTTTCAGGACTGCAAAGATAGATAAATAAATTTTTCTACCAAAAGGTTTTTTAGAAAAAAAATGACAGACATTTTTAAAAAAGAAAGAGGCTGCTCCTGTTTACCGGGCAGCCTCTTCAATTATTCAGATGCTACTACTTTTTTGGAGCGTTTTTCAGGGTTTCCACAAGGTATTCCCAGAACAGACCGACAGTTGCGATGTTAACCATTTCGTCGGGTGAGTGGGGGTTGCGGATGGTGGGCCCAAAAGAGATCATGTCGAGGCCGGGGTAATTTCCGCCCAGGATGCCGCATTCCAGTCCGGCATGGATCACTTTCTGCGCAGGAACCTTGCCGTACTTATTGTGGTACACGTCTTTCATGGCCTTGAGGATAGGCGACTCAACATTGGGCTTCCAGCCGGGATATGAACCCGACTGCTTCACCTTGGCGCCAGCCATTTTAAAGGTGGCACGCATCATATTGGCCAGATCGTCCTTGGCAGAGTCAACAGAGCTGCGCTGCAGGGTGGCAATTTCTATTTTGCCATCGCCCGACTTGATAATGGCCATGTTGGTGCTGGTTTCTACCACCTCGGGCATGTCGCTGATCATACGCAAGGTGCCGTTAGGGCATGCGTAGATTACGTTAACCAAGTTCCTGGTGGCCCTTTTATTGAAAATGAACTTCGGCGTATCTACCATGGAAGCTACCAGACTTACACCCGGGTCTACGTTGCCAAGCTCTTTCTTCACAGTGGTTTCAAGACCGGCAACAAATTCTTCGAAAGCTGCGGCATGCTTTTTCGGGAGGGTAACGACTGCATGGGCTTCGCGCGGAATGGCGTTGCGCAGGCTGCCGCCGTCGATGGACGAAAGTTCAAGTCCCATTTCGTGGTTGGCTTGCCACAGCACGCGGTTCAGAATCTTGTTGGCATTGCCGCGGCCCAGGTTGATGTCGAGGCCCGAGTGTCCGCCCTTGAGGCCTTTTACTTCCACTTTGTAACCCACATGGCCTTCGGGAACAGACTTTTCCTTGTATTTTATGTAAGCGAAGGTGTCGATGCCACCAGCGCAGCCAATATAAAGTTCGCCTTCGTCTTCCGAGTCGAGGTTGATCAGGATGTCGCCTTTCAGCAGTCCGCCTTTCAGTTCGAAGGCGCCGGTCATGCCGGTTTCTTCGTCGATGGTCAGCAGCACTTCAATGGGGCCATGCATCAGGTCGTTGGCTTGCAGCACTGCCATGGCAGCGGCTGCACCAATGCCGTTGTCGGCGCCCAGTGTGGTGCCTGTGGCTTTTACCCACTCGCCGTCGATCCAGGGCTTAATGGGGTCCTTCTCAAAATCGTGATCGGTGTCGTTGTTCTTCTGGGGAACCATGTCGAGGTGGCCCTGAAGAATAATGCCCTGGCGGTCTTCCATGCCAGGGGTGGCCGGCTTGCGGATAATCACGTTGCCCACATGGTCAACAATGGTTTCCAGGCCAAGCTTTTCGCCAAAGTTTTTGGCGTATTCAATGATTTTTTCTTCCTTCTTCGAAGGGTGGGGAATGTTGCAGATATCTTCAAAGATATTCCACAGTGGTTTTGGTTCAAGGTTTTCAAGTACTCTACTCATGTTATTGCTCTTTTAAAATTTCACGAAAAATAATCAGATCCTTGTTGTAAAGATTCGAAAGGAAACGGGTAATGCGGTCTTCGGCGGGTTCAATCTTTTCGCCCATCTGCTGGCGCATTTTATGGCAAATGGTTCGAACGTTCTGTTTTCCGTCGCAGGCCTGCCAAACGGCCGATCCCAGCTCGTCAAGCGAAAGCTTAATGTATGGGCTTTTGAGCCTGGGCTGCAGAATTTTTTCTGACAGCTTGCCCTGGAAACGTGGAATCAGCACCCTAACGGTACCGCCTTCTTCCATCTCGTGCCCGTGCATGGGCAGGGGAGTAAGGTCGAGAAAGTTGGCATCTTTCAGAACCTCCCGTCGCTTAAAAAAACCAGCTTTTTTATACATAAGAGCAAAAATAATGTAAAAAAACAAAAGGCTGCCGGCAAGAGCAACCTTTTATCTTTTATTATGTTTCAACTCAGGATTCAGGCGATAAACTGCGCCGTGTGGTTCTTGGTGTCCACTTTTTCGATCACTTCGGCAATCACCCCTTTTTCGTCAATGATAAAGGTGGTGCGATGAATGCCATCGAACTCGCGACCCATAAACTTCTTTGGACCCCAAACGCCAAAAGCTTTCAAAATCTCCTTTTCAGTATCGGCAATCAGGGGGAAAGGCAGCTCGAACTTTTCGATAAACTTCACATGCGATTTTTCGTTGTCGGCACTCACGCCAACTACTTTGTATCCCTGCTTGAGCAGCACATCGTAATTGTCGCGCAGGTTGCAGGCCTGTGCAGTACAGCCGGGGGTGTTATCCCTTGGGTAAAAATACAATACTAGTTTGCTTCCTTTAAAATCAGCCAGCCCAATGGGGTTGCCGTTCTGGTCTTTTCCTTTAAAATCGGGCGCTTTGTCGCCGGGTTTCAAATGTGTCATATCGTTTCGGTTTTGTTTGTTTTCGTGAATGAAACAGTTTCCCGAATTAAAAGTTCAAAGTTTAAAGTTCAAAGTTCAAGGTTAATACCACTGACTCCCCCTTCGGAGGGGGTTGGGGGGAGGTCTTTTGTTTAGGATTCCAGATTTCTTCCGGAGAACTCGCGAAGGGCTCGGTTAACGATCAACGATTTATGAATTTTTTACTTCGGACTTCGGACTCCGGACTTCTTCTGAAAAAACTTACAAGCCTGCGTTAGCGGGCATTCCTCGCACTTTGGGCGGCGGGCCTGGCACACATAGCGGCCGTGAAGGATGAGCCAGTGGTGGGCAATGGCAACCTGGTGGGTGGGTATGTGTTTCATCAGTTGCTTTTCGGTTTCCAGCGGGGTTTTGGCATTGGTGGTAAGGCCGATGCGGGCCGAAACGCGAAAAACGTGGGTGTCAACGGCCAGTGCGGGTTTGTCGTAAACCACCGAAGCGATCACATTGGCAGTCTTGCGGCCCACGCCGGGAAGTTTCATCAGTTCACTTACTTCTGAAGGTACCACCCCACCAAAATCGTTTACCAGCTTATGCGCCATGCCGATCAGGTTTTTCGACTTTGCGTTGGGGTAAGAGCAGGAGCGAATTACCTGAAACACCTCTTCGGGTTGGGCCACGGCCAGCAACTCCGGCACCGGAAAGCGCTCAAAAAAAGGCGGAGTAATCATATTTACCCGCTTGTCGGTGCACTGCGCCGACAAAATAACCGCCACCAGCAAATGATAAGGGTTTTCATAAACCAGTTCTGTTTCGGCCACCGGCTGATGCGTGGCAAAATAATCAAGCACAAAGGCAAAACGCTCTTTCTTGGTCATAGAGTAATATATAGCATTGGCGAAAATAAGGAATTTTCAGGTTTCAAGTTCAAAGCTTGCATAACAACTCCCCCTTTGAATCCCTTTTTCAGCGATCAGCGAAGCTAACGGGGTTGGGGGGAGGTATTTTGATTTACGATTTATGAATTTAAAACATTAAATATGTTTGCATATGGCATGCTATTTGTAAGTTAATAAACATATAAATAACTGCTATCTATTTATAAACTAAATCTGAAAGCCATGAAAACTTTATCTGCTCTTTTATTATCAATATTTATTTTTGCTGGTCTTTTTTCTGCAAAACCGGCGTTCGCCAACTCTCCCGACCCACACCAGCAGGCAATGGAAATTCATAACCAGCATCACTCGCAGGCACACCAGCAGGTTATGGAAGCCAACAGGCTGGCTGGCGAAGCGCTCCGGCGTCAGAACGAAGAGGCGCACCTTGAGCAACTCAAAAACCATCAGGAATTCAATGAGCGTCAGCTCAGGCGCTTGAACAGAAGTAAGAGAGACAAAGCAGTTGATTCTTCCGGAGAAAGCAGTTTCACTGAAAAGCGCAGAGCCAAAAGAGAAGCCCGAAGGGAAGCCCGCAGGGAAGCATGGCAGTCGGAATAGTAACCAGGATTAAGGCACTCTTCAGAATCCTGAAAAAATTTCCAACCATATCCTTTTTTGTTGATAGGGATGTGCTTCGCCCCAACATGACTAACATAGTCTGCCGGGGCGAAGGCTTCCTCAGTATCATTTAATTGCTCCCTGCATTTTTTACGCAGCGGATTGAATTCGCATTTTGCTTGAAGCTATAGTTCCTGTAAATATTGACATGGGTATGGTGAAGCATTTCGCTCCAGACATGCAGTGAATCGCGCTCTGTGGCGCTCAGCCAGTTGCCTTGGGTTCCGAATCCGCTATAACTGCCGTCCGTTAGGCGTCGGCCGCCAGGCATTGCTGACCAGCCGCTCTCGTTTGTCGCCTCGTTAGGGAATGCCCACCTTGGGTGGGGAGCAGGGTCAGTACGTTTCGACTTAATGGAGCGCCCAGCTACTCCAGAACCACCGAGGGATGAAGCAAGATGGCCCCAGTCGATATTGTCTGGCACTCGCCACCCGGCAGGACAGACCCCGCGAGGGTCTGCAACTACGAACCAATTATAAAGCAGACCGTAGGCTTCAGCCACTGCATTATCTGAACCAAGACCCGGGATAAGGTTGGGTGGATAAATGGCATAGGCACCATAGCCGGCATTTTGCCAACTCCCGTCATCGAGATTGGTAGGGATGGGGTCTCCGTTCGCATACCGGGTCACCCGGAGATTCTCCGTCATCCACAGCCGGTTACCAATAGCCACCGAGAAATATTCGTTCCCGTCAATGTCGGTAACGCTCCCCACCCGTGTTCTGAATTCCTGATCTGCTCCATAGGTGGTTCCAAGGCTGTTTGTTGCGTAGGCTCTGGCGTAATATACCCGATTTGGCTGCAACTCCTTCATGATGCTCGTGAACGGTCCAGTTCCACTGCCGTCTTCAGTGCAGCTGTCGGCGAGTGTAGGTTCCGGCTGCAGGCTCCAGACGAAGCCGCGGGCGGTTACCGGACTGTCACCATCCCATAAAACATTGCCCTCGCCGAACGCTCTCAGGTGTTCTATTTTCAAAATGCCTGAAGTGACCACGCGGGGCGGCTCAGGGTCTTGGGCAACCGGGACTTCTGGCTCAATAGTGTTGTCGCTGCAGGCAAAAACGAGCATTGCCGTGGCCGCCAACAGAGCAAGGTAATTCTTGACATTTTTTTTCATGGCAAAATCATTTGATCCTTAATTATCTGATACTAATGTATCAGCCTAATAAGGAATTGTTTCTGTAGCAGAATTCCCATTGCTATCCGTCACAATCATTTTAACGGCAGTTGGATTTGTCCTGGAACGCAGTTCGTTGCTGCCTGAAGCACTGCTTCCGCTTACGCTGATGTTTGTACTTTCAAGTACTGTGGTTCCGTTTAAAAGCTCCAGTCTTACAGTTGCCAGGTCGCCATCCTCGTCAGCAACGGCCCAGTTAATATTGGCCCTGTACCAGGGGCCCGCTGTTGATTTACTGACATCGAAAGTTTTAATGGTTGGGGCATTGTTACCTGGAGGAGGTTGGACTTCCTCTTTTTCAAGAACAAAGTTTACAATGGTATTATCAGAAACCGTGATGCTTTGTGTCTCACTGATATATCCTGACAAAGAAGCGGTAATATTATAATTTCCCGCGTTAACATTGAGTATTTCAAAGCTCCCGTCGCTGCCTGTAATAGCCGAATGACTCGTTCCAGAGATTGAAACATTAGCACCTGGCAGAGCGCTGTTGTCCTCGGCATCTTTAACACTACCCGTTATGGTATATACCGGATCCGGATCAGGGCCTCCTTCGGTGAATGAAAAGTTAATTTCTGTAATTTCATTCCCGCTTACAGTAACTGAAGTACTTACCGGATCATATCCATAATTGAATGAAGCAGTTGCAGTGTATGTGCCGGGAGGAACAATTATGGTGTAACCGACCGCACCGGAACTGGTAGTTGAATATGTATTGCTACCGTTAGAGAATGTTAAACTGGCTGCATATACGGGTTGATTGTCAGCGTAAACCAAACCCTTTACCCTGCCCGTTTCAATACCCATGGCTTTATCTGCACGAACCAGCCCATGGCCCTGATGGTTATTTGGAAGTCCAAGGCATTCAGTATTATTCTTTAGCAAATCACGGACTTGCTGATTGGTTAATGATGGATTTGCTGACCATATCAGTGCCGCCACACCTGCAACATGAGGAGTAGCCATGGATGTTCCATTCATGTAATGGTAACCGTAATCATTTATATGAGTTGAAAAAACCCGAGATCCCGGAGCAATAAGCTCAACAAAAGATCCCATGGTTGAAAAAGATGCTTTTTCGACAACCTGTTGGTCAGTGGCGGCTACTGCAATAACCTGTTCATATGCAGCCGGATAACGAAGTTCTTCAACTACGGTGTTACCGGCAGAAGATACAATTAACAATCCGGCATTCCATGCTTTCTGAATAGCCAGTTCTAATGTACTGCTGCTTTCTGAGCCTCCCAGGCTCATGTTAAGGATTTCAATATTGTTATCGACACACCAGTCAATACCGGCTGCTATATCTGCCCAACTGCCAGAAGCATTCTCACGAAGCACCCTCACTGAAACAAGTGTTACACCGGGTGCTACTCCCAAAAGTGCATTGTAGCTACCTTTTAGGTCACCTCTGGCACCGGCGGTTCCAGCCACATGTGTTCCGTGTCCGTTAGGGTCAACCAGCCAATGCCGGCTTGCTGGAGAGCCTGTTCTTATTACCGTATATCCTATAGAGGCTAAATTGTCTTTCAGGTCTTTATGGTTGCCGTCTATCCCCGTGTCGAGTATGGCAATTCTTAGGCCCTGGCCGGTGACACCTGATCTCCAGACCGCCTGCACTCCAATGCGCGACATATGGAAGGTTTTGATCTGACCTTCGGCACATACAAGGTTATTTGTAGGGCAGGATTCAGAATAACTTCCAAAAATACTCCAGAAATGATTAGGTTCAATAAAGGAAATGCCCGGGGCCCTGCTTAAACCGGCTAAAGCCTGCTCCGGTATGTTTACGTGCAAGACAGGAAAGTTATTAAATGATCTGATAATACTTCCGCCTGCTCTAAGTATTAATGCATGATCGGGGGTATTATGAAACCCGATCAAATAGCCTTCAGCAATCCCTTCCGGGAAAGCAGCAGTTGCCTCTTTTTCGGAGACATACTCCGATTCATTTATGTCAAATTCCTTCTGGCAGGCCTGCATTAAGAATGAAAGCGATGCCAGGAAAATTAATGTTATCACAAATGATAACAGAATCTTGATTTTTTTTGTTTTCATAGGATTCCCTCCGTTATGTTATAAAAAGTGAATAATTGTTCAGGCCTGAAATGACATGGGGCAATAATTTTTTAATTACCATGCCGGATATATAACATCAGGGAAAGTTATGATCTTAAAATGTCAAGAGTGTGAAGATTTTGTCAAGAATTGTCAAGATTGTATGGGTTTGCTTCGCCGGGCTTGAGATTCCTCACTTCGTTCGGAATGACACGGCCCTTTAAATACTTGAAGAATCCCATGTCTAATGGTTTTTGGTTTAAAATTGCAGGGCCATTAAACGGCCGTTCTGGCTGGCAGTGCCAAACCAGAAACGGCCGGATTGATTCAGGGTCAGAAAGTTACCTCTTCTGTGTTCGAGCAGACCTCTGTGCCTGCCTCACAGACCTGGTATTCGTAAGTGCCTTTGTTTCGCAGGCGTTCTGAATACGAGCCGCTGTTGCTGACGGTGGTTATCTTTTGGCCGTTTCGATAAATATCTACGCTCGAGGAAGTAGCCCCCGACCATATCAGATCGGCAAAGGCGTTCTGTCCTGCCGTCCGCAGGGTTGCGGTCAGTAAAATGACCGGCGGCTCCTCACCATTGTCATCTGCTGTTACCGTCACATCCTGCGATGCAGTGCCTGTCGCGCCCTCATTATCAGTTACGGTCAGCGTTACGGTGTAAGTCCCTGCTGCACCGTAGGTGTGGGATGGACTCTGTTCGGTCGAGAAGTTCCCGTTGCCAAAACTCCAGTTCCAGGCCACCACACTGCCGTCGGGATCGTCGCTAAGGTCGGTGAAGGTTACCGTCAGGTCCTCCATCGTGAAGCTGAAATCAGCCACAGGCGGTTGGTTAGGCGGAGGTGGAGGCGGGTCGTCACCGCCATTTCCGTTCCCCTCCCACGCCAGATTGTATAGCAGGAGGTTGGGGGTATAGTCTGCTATATTATTGACAACCCCTGGTGTGGCTGCATCTTCCAGAGCAGTCTTTACAACACTTGGTAAGGCTCCGGTGTTTTGCTCCAGATAAAGCGCCGCAACACCCGCAGCAAAAGCCGCAGCTGCGGAGTTACTGGTGATTTCTCTGGTTTCAAATTCGCCAAGTCTGGACGCAGAGGTGACGCTTACACCCGGTGCGAAGAGGGTTATGCATTCGCTATCTTTGGTGTCTGTCCATTTTTTATCGAATTCGTCTGTCGCACCCACGGTGATGGTCTCTGGCAGGCCAGTGAGGGCGTATGCGCAGGAGCAATCCATGGCGCCGTCTACCACAGGGACCACATAGGTTACGCCGGCCTCAATGGATCCAAGGATTGCCGCATCCAGGGTCTCGTTAGCATTGCTTATAATGGTCATAACTGCCACGGCGGGCGATACGTGGTTCTGCGTTACCCATTCTATTCCGGCAATAATGTTGGCCGTGGGGTTTCTGGGGGGGCGCCCTCCTCCTGGTCCGCCACCGGGTAACACGCGCACGGATATCAGGGTGGCCTTTTTTGCCACTCCATAGGTTTTGCCGCCCACGATTGCAGCTGCCATTGTGCCGCCCCCACCGGTATCACTGCCATCGCCTCCTTCATAGCAATGGCCCGGTATGGCGCGACCTTCAAACTCATCATGATTATAATAAATACCCGTGCTTATCACATAAACGTTGACACCTTCACCGGTCTGCTTATAATTATAAAAGCCGTCCAGAGGCAGCGCGCGCTGGTCGATGCGGTCGAGTCCCCAAGGCGGATCTAGCTGAGGACTTTCGGTCTGAGACTCAGTCTTTAAGGAAAAACCGGTCTGCCCGCCAGTCGTCACCAGTTCAGCCGACTCAACCAGCTTGTCTGCTTCGATCCAGGCAATCTGGGGGTGCCTTCGCAGGGCATCGACGGCCTCAGAAGACAGGGTGGCAGCAAAGCCTTTGATGGCATGCTCATAAATGTAGCTGATCTCCCCGTTATGGCGTTCAGCCAACTGCCGGGCAAGGCCGGGCACGTCTGTCACCTCACTTTTGAATACCACTATGTATTCACCGGTTATGACTTGGTCAAAGTCCGCCTGAAGCGGCGGTTCTTTCTGGCAAGCTAAAAAGCAAAGGCTGCCGATTAGTAAGGTGGCCAATGCCACCAGCATGGTTTTTGTTTTCATAAGATTCTCCTCGTTTTAGTTTTTAATTAGGATTTATTTTCAAGGCCAAACAATGCCATTATGCGTGTTTATTTATCATCTTTTCCGATAAAAAACACAGCGGAAAAATACAACCTTAAAATGTCAAGAGTGTGAAGATTTTGTCAGGAATTGTCAAGATTTTATGGGTTTGCTTCGGGAAGATAGAAAGAATGTCTTCACTGATACTTCTTTGTCTCACTCATTAGGAGCAGACTCGAGAAGAAAGGAAGACTGGAGGACGGCGCAACGCACCGCCCAACGTCTTTAAACCTAGTTTTTCAAAAATATTATATCAAGTAACTCCTTTGTAATAAGGCATTGCCCGGAAAATTTGTCATTGAAATAACCTTTCGCAAAAATTCGACGGGGCTTTGCTCTTGTATCTTAAATTAATCAAAGTATGATAAGCTAATAATTCAATCCCGGACACAACGAACAGAAAAGCCTAACCTTTTATTGTAGTAATAGTTACGGAAGACATCTCCTTTGGTGTGGAAAAGGTGATGGCTCCAGGCACTTGTTCCTGAGAATTCCGAGGAAGACCACCAGTCAGCGCCAATGCCAAAATAAAAGTATTGACCATCGGTAGAACGGTAGCCACCCGGGAGGGCCGAAAAGCCAAACTTATCTGTGCCATAATGGGTAGTAGAGGCTGGCCATCGAGGGTGCACCGATGTAGCACAATCGCCTCCTAATTGAGAAGAAACCTGGCGGCAGGATTTTAGGGCATTACCGGTACCATTCACTAAATCGTTGTTGGGATAACCCTGTTCAACCACATAATTGACTAACTGTGTCCAATCGGCATCGCTGGGAACGCGCCAGCCGGTAGGACATAGCCCTATGCTGTTGTTTACCGCAAGCCAGTTGTATAATGCGCCATAACTGTCTTTCCAGCCAATATCATTGTCGTACCATGCATAGACTCCTCTGAAAGCATTTTCCCAAGCTAAATTATTTGTGCCGGGGTATTCAATAGCTGTGCCGTTCCTGTATTTAGTAGTTTTCAAATTCTCGGCCATCCATTCTTGGTTACCGATTATTACGGTTCTATAAGTGTTGCCGTCAACGTCAGTTACCGTGCCGGGTTCATCTTCAACAGTAATAAAACTTTTTTCATTGCCATAAGCCGTAAAATTGATATTGCTGGCGTATGCTTTTACGTAATAGGTCGTTAAATGGTTTAGGTTTGTAATAATGCTTCGAAAAATTCCTGCACCGTGCCCTTCGATTGTTTTTCCTGTGAAGTTTTCCAGGCATGGATTTGGATTGGTACTCCAAATAATACCCTTTGAAATAATGTTACTACCACCATCATTTGTTATTTCACCACCACTTAAGGCATTAATAGAAGTGATAGCCGTAACAGGCATGGTTGTTAATGTAGGTGGTTCAAACACTGGTAGTTCTTCGTCCGGATCTTCTTTTCCGCAACTTATCAAAAAAGTCAGAAACACTACAATCAGCAGTGTGCCCAATGCCACCAACATGGTTTTTGTTTTCATAAGATTCCCTCCATTTTGTTTTTAATTAGGATTTATTTTCAAGGCCAAATAATGCCATTATGCGTGTTTATTTATTATCTTTTTCGATAAAAAACACAGCGGAAAAATACAACCTTAAATTGTCAAGAGTGTGAAGATTTTGTCAGGAATTGTCAAGATTGTTTGGTTTTGCTTCGCGGGTTTAGGTTCCTCACTGCGTTCGGAATGACAGGGCCGCATGAGACAAAAGAGATTCCTCACTCCGTTCGGAATGACACGTCCGCAGGAGAGAAAAAGGGGTTGCAGGGCGGCGCTTTGCGCCGCCCTGCAACCCCCTCTTTTTAACTTGAGTGGTTGTCATTTCGAAGCGCTTGCGCTGAGAAATCTCTTTTTTTAAAGGGTTTTTTACAGGAGAGACCACGAAGTAGCAGCGAAGCTAAAACTCAGCTTTTTCCAAGGGGGTTTGAATTTACCAATCCGCACTTGCGCTGAGACCACAAATCATCAGCGAAGCTAAATCTGGAAATATTTTTCAAACTATCTTAACTTTATTATTAATTCGGGTTTTGTATTGGACTCTTAATGAAACAACCCCAGGCTATGACCTATCCCAGGCGCAACTATTATGTCTATATTGTTACCAATATTGGTAAAAATGTTTTGTATGTTGGAGTTACGAATTCTTTGGCAAGAAGAATAAATGAGCATTATGCTGGGCAAATTGAAGGATTTACAAAGAAATATAACTGCAAATACCTGGTTTACTATGAGCACTACAATGATATTGAAATGGCGATATCAAGAGAGAAACAAATAAAAAAATGGGGTAAGGTGAACAAAACAAAACTCATTGAAAAACTGAACCCCGATTGGAAGTTCATGAATGATGCGGTTGATGGCATAGAAAGGATGTATCAATCGTAATACCCTTCAAAATATTGGCTTCGCCGGGCTTGAGATTCCTCACTTCGTTCGGAATGACAATGCGTGCGGAGAGAAAAGAGATTCCTCACTTCGTTCGGAATGACATTGCGTGTGGAGAGAAAAGAGATTCCTCACTTCGTTCGGAATGACAATGCACGCAGGTAGAATAATTGGGGAAGCAGGGCGGCGCGCAGCGCCGCCCTGCTTCCCCCTCTTTTTATTTAGAGCGTGTGTCATTTCGAACCCGCTCTTGCGGGTGAGAAATCTCTATTTTTCCATGAGAATCCCCGCTCTTGCGGGTGAGACCACGAAGTAGCAGCGAAGCTAAATCTCTTTTTTTAAAGGGTTTTTTACGGGAGAGACCACGAAGTAGCAACGAAGCTAAATCTCTATTTTTCCATGAGAATCCCCGCGCTTGCGCTGAGACCACGAAGTAGCAGCGAAGCTAAATCTAGAAAAAGAAACGAAAGATATAGATTCCTCACTGCGTTCGGAATGACAAGGCGCGCAGGAGTGAAAAATGGGAATTGGGGCGGCGCAGAGCGCCGCCCCAATTCCCTCCCCCTGGCTAAAGGCACCCTGTCATTTCGAACCCGCTCTTGCGGGTGAGAAAACTCTAAAAACAGAGATTGGCTTCGCCAGGCTTAAGATTCCTCACTTTGCCCGGAATGACAATTCCCTTAAGGAGCCTTTTATTCGTTTAATCGGTTAGGCAGCAGGTTTTCAATGACCCATATTTCGCATGGGTTCGTCCGGGGACCCATGTTGAAGAGGGCGCTTTTCCCGTCGGGGTGCAAGGAAAGGTAAAGGAAATCCTCGGGGACAGATGCGATTTTCCGGCTTTCGCCACTGGCGATATTAAACGACCACAACTCCGGATCGCGCTGAATATTTGCTTCGTCAAGCCGGCTTTTGATAAACAATACCTGGTCACCTTTAAAGGAGAGGGTTCTGCTGATCACTTCCGGGGCATTTATTGTCAGCAGCATGACGGGCTCCGGATTGTCTTCACGTAAGTCAATTAAGAAAAGGTCTGACCGCCTTTCAGATGTTGTTCTCCGGGAGAGAGCAAGCATGTTTCGGTCAGTTGAACCAACCAGCTGGAACACGGGCAATCTGACGCCTAAGCCATCAATGGTTTCCGAAGGGTCATATAACACGGTCTCCTCGCCGGTATTCATGTTTCTTTTCACTAAAACCGTCTTTATATCACCATAAAGACCGCGAAAAAAATACATGTATTTTCCATCTCCCGGCCATACAGGGCCAGAAAAAGTTGCGTTTCTCCCTCCTTTAATGGTGTCGGTTACCTCGCCGGTTTTCGTGTTCAGGATAAACAATGCAAAATGCCTGTGGCCTTCGCTCAGGTATATGGCATTTAAAACCACAGATTCATTATCGGGCAACCACCTGATAAATTCAAGAAACGTTGTTACATCCAGTATGATATCCTTTTCCCGGCCCGTTTCCACATCTTGTATGATCACGTTTTTTGAATAATAAACCTCCCGCTGTTGCCTGGCCGAAACGTATGCAATATGCCTGCCATCGTTTGACCAGGCGGCTGCCCTGTTTCCCCCCTGGAACCGGTGAGAAATTTTTACAGGCGGCCCAAAAGGCTCCGGTTCGTCAGGGTTAAATGAAGCAGTGTAAACATCGCGCCCTCCCGAATCAATACCATAGTAAAAGGAGCCGCTCTCC